>ERZ773130.269-NODE-269-length-67642-cov-22.835442_pt1 | contig 67642 bp, 65 predicted proteins | sample MGYA00511919_ERZ773130 | MGnify/ENA primary metagenome ERZ773130 (study PRJEB29015, sample SAMEA2737851) | human gut metagenome | biome: human gut; feature: human-associated habitat; material: faeces | place: China | collected 2012 ...
CATTTTCACCAGTTGCGACACACCTACACAAGCAACCTTCTGGCAAATGGAGCAGCTCCGAAAGATGTACAGGAACTGTTAGGACACTCAGATGTCAGTACCACAATGAATGTCTACGCCCATTCCACAAGAAAAGCCAAGCGGGAATCCGCAAAGTTACTTGATAAAGTGGCAGGCAACGACTAAATAAAACTTTCCCTTATTTCCCTTACGATTATCTCATAAGGGCAAAAATAAGGGAAAATACATATCATTTCACTAATGAATGGGCTGAAAATCCTGTAAAATAGGGAAAGTTAGAAAGATATTTCGGCAAACTTGAATTTATACCCGGTACTTGTCTCGATTTATAGTCATATCAACCAAATGAAATACAAGTAAGATAATAAAAAAAAGGAAACTATTATTATTCCTGCGCCCAGCTTGATAAAATCAATTATACCGCCAAGACAAAAGAGCATTGCCCATGTCTTAATCCGTTTTCCAGTAACTCTGCATATTTTCTCTGTGTTTAATCCAGTATAATCTCCTGATAAAAACAGCACACTTCTTTCTGTATTCCTTGATTTGATAAAAAATCTTCCAACAAAAAAGAGAACAGTTGCCATCAGTAAATCAATAAATATAATTATTATTTTCATTTTCAACACCTCTAATTCTAAGTTCACAACTTCAAATTGTTTTAATTCTTCTCAGTTCCACCTTCTTGCCCTTCGGACAAGAAGTATCCCTCGCTCAAAGAGCTCGGTCAATTCCGATTTTCTTAATTCTACAAACTGGAATTTGATGATGTTACTTAATTGTCCAATATCCATCATAGGTATATCCTGTTTTTCCAATCAATAAATGTTCCGATTTAGTGAAACCTACTTTCTGAATTGCTTTAATTCTTTCTACCGCATATATTGGAGCCTTAGTAAGTACACCTTTACATCCTAACATTTTCTCAATTTCTGGTGTGATAAGTGAAAGAATACCATACAATTCATTTTCTTGTTCATAGTCACTTCTCACATCTACTCTTAAAATACCCATGTTATTAAATTCATCTTCGGATACTCTCAAGCATAATTCAACCGTTCCAATTACAGTTGATACCGTCTTGTCAACAATAGAAAGTCTAACAAACCAACCATTTTCATATGACATATTCCAAAAGTCCATAGCCTCTGTCATTCTTTCTTTTGTAGCATAATAAAAATTATCTCCGTCACAATTATCACTATTAAAGAATGGTAATGCATTCTTATCACTATATACTTTTAATAAATCTTCGCAATCTTCATTCTGAAATAATCTAATTATAAACTTTTCATTTTCTAATACAGGACATGTTTCATAAATATTCATAAGATACCTCCAAATTCCGATTTTCCCATACATATACTGCCTTTATAGTATAAGAACTGTTATCATGTCTTTTTAAGCACTAAATTTTTAATCCTTCTCTTAAAGTAACCCCATACTTATCCAAAAGAAGTGCTTCAAGCTCTGCCCTTCCTTTTTCCCCTAAATTTCTTACCCTTAATAAATCACATCTGTAATAGAGAATCAATTCTTTTAACGAATTTATCCCGGAACGCCTGAGTGCATTCTCGACTCTGACACTAAATCCTATCTCATGTAAGGGTACATCTTTGACGTTAAATAATTCATCGGATATCCCGCTAGTTAAAAATGCTTCCTGAATTTTAATAATTATATTCTTCTTTGCATTAATTATTTCCTCATTAACAATATCCTCTATCAGTGTATTAATATCCCGCTGCATTCATCTCTCCTTTTCTACTCTGCATATCTGTCTATCCAGTTTTCACCATCATAGGTTTCTATCTGATTCTCAAGCCTGTCAAGAAAATCAGATAAATACTTATTATCATCTTCTCCTCTTGCAAACCATACATTTGACTGTCCAAAGCCGAATGCCACACCCTTTTTCTTTCTTGGCACTCTCCAGAATGTCTTTCGCCTTTGCGGCCTTGGAAGCAAAACACAATCCTCCTTTAATGCAATTGCATTGTATAACTGGATATATTTTTCATCTGCTGCTGACTCATTATCTGACCTTTCATTATCTGAAGCTTCAGTATCAAACTCCAGCTTTTCGTATCGTCTGTAAACTGTCGCATGTTTATACCAGCCTACAACATATGTTTCCTTATCAAAAGAGTCCGGATATAATGCACAGTACACAACCAGCACATCATCAACTTCTGTATCATTTTTAATATCACTGCAGCCCTCTATCTTTTCAATATTTAGCTGGTTCCTTTTCCCGGCGCTGGTACTTTTCGTCTCCACAAATCCAAGACAATACTCACCTTCCGGGAATCCCTTTAGTTTTAAGTGTTCAGGCTTAAAATTATACTTTTCATGTGCATCTTTCGTATCCTTTACATATGAACCTCCGTTTTTTGGCTCATCTTTTCCTGGAACAATTCCCTTATAATAATCCATCCATGCAATGTTACAAAACAGTATTCTCAAAAATAGCCCCCGTTTCCTATCCGTTTAGTTTATACATTATTGCTTCTGAATATTATACCACATAAACAAATATTTTTTACTTTTTTGTCGTAATTTGTCAATTAATATCATTCCAAGTTCTGCTCTTCCTATTTTCATATCAATATAAGAGCTTACAACCGTTACTCAAATAGGTACTTCCGGACATAAAAATATCAGCCATTTGGTATACTTTCATAATTCAAACGGCTGATACTTAATCCAGTTTATTTCATATATTTTTTAAATACACTGATAAACTTAACTGCTTTGTCTATCATCTCATTCATTAATTCCCCATAATTTGAATGATCATCAAAATTAAGTCCATAAATCTTATGCATTATTCTTGAAGCCTTCTTATCATCCAGTCTGCGCCACTCCAATGGAAGATTAAGCTTTGCTTCTATTTCTTCCTTTTGGGATTCCAGAGAATCATATAATTCCTTATCATCATTTATGTATAGTTCAACGACAACACAGCCTTCCTTATTTACCAGATTAAGAGCAACATGTCCTGCACTAGTTCCAATGGCAATATCATACCAGTGATCCGTTGAAGGCTTTCTTATCTTAAAAGGCTTTCCACGCTCCACTATAACATCATTAAACTGTGTCCAGAATTCAAGTCTTTCTGACTGTGATTTATTAAGGTCTGAAGAACCCGACTGATTTTTGGCATTTTTTATAAAGCCGTTAGGCTTTTCGACTACTTCAAACATAGGAGCCGGATTAGAATCGCCAATTTTGTATGCATGAACCTCAATAAGAAAGAAGTTAATATTTGTAGATGTATTATTATTAAGCCATTCTACAGCACTTCTGTGTTCTTCTCTTGCTTCCTTTACAATCCATACAATAACATTGGCATCAAGTCCTGACGCATATGTAATAATTTTCCCCAAATGGTCATGGTTTGAAGCTTCCAGCTGGTTTTCAATAATAACCTTTTCACCAGTAACCTCGTCTTTTCCTACAAGGTCACATCTGTAAGCACCGACATATACTTCTGTCTCAACCTCTGTTAATGAAAGCCCTATGGCATCATTAAGAAGTTCCAGATTTTCTTTATCTGAAAGCCATTTAGAAAAATCATACTGCTCATGCTCCCAGAGCTTTCTTATATCAACTTCAACAAGTTTTCCCATTTTAGCAATTGCCATTTCCCTATCTCCAATACACTACATAATCATTTAACTTTTATATTGTAACACATTTTATATAATTTCCATCAATGTTTATGTGTTTTATGTGCTGGCAGCACATAAATCCAATATTTTACCAGCCTCCTTAACCTCATCAATATTTGACTTTAAAATATACCCATTTAACAATTATTACTGGAAACAAAGCAATAAATCTGACTGATAAATAATAAGGAAGAAATATGGATAAGTATAATAATCTTAATACACGTAATGTTTTATATAACCGCCCATCGCAGCTAGATATAACATATGCATCAGAAAGTATTAATGATGATAACCGGTTAGCTTATAAGTTAAAGCTCTTACAATTATCTCCAGCATTCTTACGTGAGGGTGCGTATGAATATTTCAAGACAGCGGTTGAGAACTGTATTGATGGAAATGTCTCTGAACTTTTATGTCTTTCCATTGCACTAATGGGAGGAGCATATAAAGAGCAGCTTAATTACCTTGGACTTTTTCCTATAAAAGAAGTTACCGGGAAATCCTCTGTATGCCGATGCTACATACAAAACATCAATAAAAGGACCTTTAATATTGGTACAAACATCATAGATACAAAACAGACCAAAGACTCTGAGAATAAGGGAAATCAGATATTTTACCATTTAACTGATGCTGCAAGAGAATTGTGTGCCGAAAAACTTTCTTTATTAGGAGAGCACCCACTTAAGAAAAATATACAGCTAAAAGACTTATCATTAACTCACAATCATAACCTTGAGCATGCTGCCGGCATAATAGACCTGTATGCATATATCTTAGGAAATCCCTACTATCCGGCTCAATTCGATTTTTCCTATGAGCATAACTGTAATATATCTGATGAAACCTACTTTGTTGCAGACGGATTAGTAACCACAATGTATAAGAACGAAACTGACAGTGTATTTAAGGCTACCGATTATGTTGAAGTTGATACCTGAAGTCAGGAAAGTGAGATCATAAAAGAAAAACTCATTAATTATATACACTATTTTGAAAAAGGCACACATCTTTTTCCCCTTACCTCACTCACATTTTTATACCACCCTTCCGGGATATGTTCAGGCGTTCCGGCAAAAAAAACTTTGACAGGTGAAAAGAAACCGACGCCACTTGAAAGCATGGCATTTCTCTATCTTGGAAAGATGTTTGAGAATATCAATTTATCCGTTGATGACATAATAAAAATCATTAAGAAAGGAAATACCGGTAACAAAAATGCAGGCTGTTCTGATAAATCTGATAAAGCTTCATCATATACTCACCTGATTGACAGTCTGTCAGCAATCGAATATAGAGAACTTTTTTCAGATAACACAGATTGGTTATTGGATATTTTAATAAGGATATCTAATATGGGATATGGTAATAACCTGCTATGCAGCTTATACAAAAAATGCCTGTATGAATATGCTAATGAAAGAAGTGTTGATAACACTGGTACTGCAGATACTTTTTGGGAACAGGCAAAAGAAGAGATAAATGATACAATAGAGACAAAGAGTACAAAGGAGACATGCAGTACAGTTCATACATATGATAATGAAGGTACATCTAAGCCAGACAATACAGACAATACAAATGATACTTTCGATACAAGTGAAGAACTGCCTGTTAAAAATGATTCAATTTCAAATTCCTATCAGGAAAAATATGTAATAAACTTAAGAAAATACCTACGAAGAAGAAATCTCATATTTGAAAAGGCAGCAGACTTAATAAGAACTGATGCTCCCAGAAGTTATGAAAAATTTGTATCCTTCTGTCTTAATGGCTTATCTGTCTCATGTGTATTCGGCGGAGACTTATACGCTACATTCCTATCAGCTCACCCAAATATGACAGGGCTTTATGAATTTTTAAGGAAATGGATTATAAAAAAAGCATTTTACTTTAACATAAGTGATACCCCAGGACTTAACGCGAGTACAGCATACCTACCGGCTGCCATTCTTGGAAATGCAGATGATACTTTTGTGTTAAAGAATATTTTAACATTCAGTGAAGTATCAGGTTCTTTACATACATTCGCCATTGAAGACATCTCAACTGATTACGCTGCAAGAATTAGAATTGAGAAAGCCATAAGTACGGATTCCCTTCGGAATTCAAAAATAAAGCTTCTTGTTATAACTGACAGCTACGAAGATGCTTACTTACTCTTATCCTCTTTTTGTTACATAGAAAACAAAGGCTGTGTAACAAGTAAATTTGATAATTTATTTGTTACACACAGGCATTTGGGAGCTGTAACTGATAATTACAGTCCCGTATTTATTCCAAGGGAATATCTGATGAGACATCTTTATGAGGGAACAGCCTTTGAAGAAAAATCAAAAATCACACACAATACAACTGATACTGGTGCAGTTAACATATGTAAGTCAGAACGCTTATCTTTACATCCATTTGTCTTTACTGATACTTCGTTTTTAAGGAAATGTATCACTATGTATAATGCGGCTTCTTCAAAAAACGGATTTAGAATTTTCTTCAAAGATAAGTTAAGTAAAGTATCCGGCTGCCCTGATATCAAATTCATTTAAAATGAAAGTCACCCACAAACACATCAAAAAAGGATACAGGCAATTGCACATAGCATAATACCTGTATCCTAAAATTTAATATTCAAAATCCTCTGCATCTTCTATGATTTCTTCCAGAGAGTTTCCATCAAAAAAATCAATGCTCATAACCTCATCTACAGATTCTGCAACTGTCTCATCATCACCATACCACATCACAAACTTGTTTAAAGATAAAGGGTCAATCCCACAGTTTTTTCCATTATATTCAAATGTAATTGCTCCGATAAGATTTCTTAAATGCTCTCTGATATCCTCTGCTGTCATATGTGTTTCTCCTCCTGTCCGTTACTTTTACGCTTTAGTTCAAACCACAAAATCTTATCACATTATCTTATACATTACCATATCATTTCATCTATTATATGAATAATCAATAATATGATATGCATTAGTACACACTCCAAATACATATGAAAGCTTTAGATATTCCCGTCAGCCTGTCCTATATTTACTCCTGTACCTCCATTATCTCATATTTCTTAGAATAATCCTGTTGCTCATCAATTATTATTGTACATTCAGTTATACTATTTGCATAGCCAAGTATTGCACCATACTCATTCACAACATAATATTTATAGCCGCTTGGATCCATTCCTATAAATTCGATAAGTGTATCATTGATAAGATTGCTCTTTACTCTTTCAAATTTTTCAGCAAATCTTTCTCTTTTATTAGCCAGATATGTATCATCATGATGTATAAGATGTTCCATTATTTCAAATATATCATGCTTTAACTGATCTTCTATGACATTCATCTTTAATAAGACTGTAAACCCCTGTTCATAAATATCCGTAATTTTATAGCCCATTCTATATAATCCTATAGCAATCACCAGCCTGTCACTAAATTCAATTTCTGTTATATTCCAAATGTCTTCCAAATACTCAATATCAACATCTATCGGTCTATAAATTCCTTTTGGTTCTTCGCCTTCATTTTTTCTTGGAAAAATCACTCTTTTATGTTCTTCATAATTATCCTCAAAATTTACTTCATCCAATATATTTCCAAACATCATTGTATCTGCCGATACATCAAACTCTTTGCATATATTGGCTAAAACATCGATTCCAGGACTTGATATTCCCTTTTCCCAGTCTGATACCGTCTGTCTTACAGCACCTAGCTTTTCTGCCATCTGCTGCATTGTTAATTTCTGTGAGTTTCTTAAGTTCTTTAAATTTCTTGCAAATGTTATACTTTCTCTTTTCATCTTTATATCCTCTCTTCATTTGATGAATTAATCGTACCACCTGCCAAAGTGTATGGCTAGCAGAGTATTTTAACATTTGGAGATTTATTTGTCTTACAAAGGTAATTATTTTTAACATTCCCATAATATGTCCACTGATAATATTTAGGGATTTTGCTTATACCTTAATAAATTTTCTACTTATGTGCTCCATCCGGTAAACATATTCATTTCTATTTGTGTTGAGAAAAATTTCATGTTATCATATATTCAATGTTACCGATTTGGACCCATTGATGGTACTTATTCCAGGATAAAGGCAGAATAGACTTTTGGAAATAAGGAGGTGGGACAAATGTCAAAACAGTATCAGGAATTTGAAGTTGATGATTATACAACAATTCTTATTGAAACAGACGACGATGATGAGCCTCTTAATGCTACTGATCTTTTATGTATTCTTAACGAGTATGAATTCAGATGCATTGAAGAGAACAGGCGTCTTAAGCGTAAACGCACAATCGTAATAGAATAATAAATTAAAATGCCGAAGGCAAGTATTTATGCTTGCTTCCGGCATTTATTTTATTAAATGTCTCCTGTTAATCATTATTTGCGAGCAGAATAATGTATAATTGCAAAGTGAAGTCAGATTGTTTTGAACAATAATTAATGAGGGATGTAGTTATTGATCCTTTGAAAGAGGTAATATCATTAAAATATAGCACAAGTAGATATGCTAATCTGCCGATATAAGGTATAATAAAAGTATTACGTATAATGGATTAAAAATCAACCGAGCAAGATAATGAAATAAATATCAGATGAAGAATATCATAAAAACATTTCAGAAGCAGGGGATATTGAAGCAAAAATCACTGACCTTCAAGCAACATTAAAGAATTTAAAATAGGAGAATTATTACATGGGGTATAACAATAATTATGCAGGAATGCATTTGATAAGATACAGTCACTATGGACAATATGATGATTTGCAATATTATGATAAACTGGCTGAACAAGAGAATCAATTTAAAATAAATGCTAGGTCTGAAAGTATCAAAAGTACAAACAAAAAAAAGAAAATCAAAAAGAAATTACTAGTTGAATTAAATGATAAATATGGTGGTGGTTATGGAGTTAATGAATTGATTGATACACATCATTTTGTTTATTCAAATATAATCATATCGAATATAATGATTATTGCTATGAAAAATAAAAAAGATATATATGAAATATTAATAGAGTGCGAAAACATCATGAATAATGATTATCGGACTAATGCAGTTCCAAAGATTAGTTGGTCCTATATGCCGCAAATGGATAAACTTATGATTTTTTTGTCATTACTTGCTGAAAAATTAAATTGCAATATATGGGATTTTTTTGTAAATGAACCAACACAAAGAAAGTCCTTTGTTTATGATTTAATTAAACAACTACAAGCAGGTCTATATTTATATCCTGATGAGGGAGAAATCAATATGGATCAGAGTGCGGAATTTTCCTATAGTAATTTTGATCATACATATGGTATGTCTAGCGTAATACATCAGCCATTTTATCGTGATATGGCATTAACTTTTTCAAAAGAAATTTATGAAGATGAAATTGATTATTCTGTTTCATTTGGAGATATGACAATAAACTCAAACACAAAACTTGATTATATTTGTAAAGGTGCTTATCTTTGGCAAGAGAGTAGGGGCGAACTAAAAGATTATATCGAAAATATAATCAGTCAGCATTCTGAATGGAGAGAATGAATACTAAATTGAAGGATGTGATTACATACAAATTTTATTTCCTGTATTTATAGAAATCATTGGATTGCTGTTTTAAGGCGTATCGCATGATTATAAAGTGCTTACAAAAAAATATGAAAATTCAACTTAAATATTTATTATGGGGGCAATTATGTACGATGGAGATAATCACTTTCCGCACGATGGCAAACAAGGCAGATGTGGCTGTGGTGAGGGATATAGCTGGGATGATAATGATTACAGTAGGAATCGTGGCGGATCTTCTAAAGGCGGTGGTAATGGTACGACCAAGTTTCTAATTGCAATTGGCATATGTATTATTATTGGTTTATTTAATGAACTGCTCACAGCATTGATACTAATCATTGTAGGATTTATTTTAATTATGAGTAGATGAAGAAATACATGTAAGAAATGCTAGTTTAGCATAAACTGATATGTCTGTTTAAACGAAAAATATAAACGTTCAAACCATGTACCTGTAACCAATCCAAAAATTTGCTATAACAAAAATAATTCATTTGTACAATTTTAACATATTGTACAAATGAACTATTTACTATTTTTCAGGTTATTTGCAGGTACATGGGTTAGTGCATTTTAGGCAACATACAATATACTCTGTCACACTTTTCTGTAAATATACAGGTCTCACACATAACATCACTCATTGCCTGTGCAACAAGATACTCATCACTTGGAAGCTCGTATTCATCTATCCTTTTTATATCTTCCGGATTTCTTAAACCAAAATCAATTCTCTTTCCATTACCTGTTTTTAAATATCTGTAAACATCCGCAAAAAATGAAAGAGAGTCTCCCACTTTGTAATTTTCAAATCCGCTAGAAGACATCCATACATGTTCTTCTTTACCATCAAAGCAGACACCATCTATGTACATTCCGGATACATAGATTCTCTCAAAACATATATTTCGATGATTTTTCTTTTCTATGCGACCTTTAAATTCAAGTCCACAGTTTCTATATGCCATCTCAAAATAATGCCTGCTCTCTTTTCCTGAATTCTTCATAACCTCAAGATACTCATCATAGGTAAGTTTATCTCCTCCTACAACCTCATCTTTTGATTCAGGACTAAAATCAATGGTTCCCCATTGTGTAATAGCGCATGTGTTGCTCCCATAAAACTCTTTTTTAAGTTCTTTCCATTCTGACATATATGTCACCTCCGTTAATAAGTGCTACTTTTCATGTAGCCTGACATGTTAACGGTTTACTTTTGAAACACTTATTCCTCTTCAAATTTGAAATCATTTCTTTGCATAACTTCTGTAGATGTAACATATTCATCCTTAAGAGTCTTTACGATTTCCATATGCGGTTTTGTCAAATGTTCCTGCTGAGCTTCCTTACTTATCCATCTCTCTGTAAGAATAATTGTATCATTCTCCGGATGAGATGTATAGTAATATGCTTCACAGCCATATTCTTTTCTTACTGTTGCTTTAATATTTGCCTCTGTAAGTTTTTCTCTAAATTCTTCTACCATTCCTGCCTTGACATGATAGACAACCTTTAATATGAGTGCACTCATTTATTTTACCTCGTTATTTCTTCCTTTTCGCACAAATCTGATATCGGCAGATTAATATAATACTTTGTTATATCAGCTTCACTTACCTTTACCGCAATCTTATTAAACAATCCAAGGCTTTTCTTATTTGTGCTGTCAACCTTTACTATTATTCGTTTATAATCTAATGATTCATAGACCCAGTTTAGCCACTCCTTAAGAAGCTTATATCCTAATCCTCGTCCCTGATATTGCTATATTAGAATTATGGCAAGCTCTGGATACTCTTTATTTATTCCCTGAAGTGCAACTCTTCCGATAAATGTTCCATCATTAAGAAATACTGAATAATTTAAGTCTTCTTCATCATTAATAAATACACTCCAATATAAATCAAGAGCTATTTCCGGCATAATATTATAAATTTTTCCCATAATATTTTCTGCAGCCACAACACCCCTAAATAATTCCTTATATTCACTTTTTACAGGTCTTACAAAGAATGTATCAGACTTATATTCCTGATTTATTACAGTTTCATCCATAATTTTGATTACCAATAACTATTTAATTTATGCTAATGTCTCCTCTGATGTAACCACATGCTATTATAACCTGGGCTAACATCATTGGGTATACTCCAATCATATAATATCTCATGCTTATTGTGTGTAATCTGATTCTTGATTATATGAATTACCTTATTAATATGATATCCCGTCATTATATTCTTACAAAACGGTAGCTCTTAAACTCTGATATGTGTCCTCTACAAACAAACCCAGAACTTCTTTCTTTATTTCATCATTCTGTAATAATAGTGTAAAGAAGTCTTGATTCTGTTCCAAACCATCAATGAGTGCATCATCTACATGATCGAAAAATGCAAACTCAAAATCCTGTTCAGTATTGTTCTTTGCACTTGTCTTTAATTCCTCAGATTTTTTCATAATATCTCTAATCTGAAGAGCCGCTTTAATTGCTATATCATTATCATAGTTTCTACCAGTTCTATTGTTAATTTCTATAATGATCTGAGATAGTCTTTCCTCCTTTGCCGGAGTCAGGACAATATCATAAGCTGTTGGTAGTTTCATTACTGGATCTGATTTCATTTGTGGCTTTTTATATTCTCCAGTTTTCTTTTGAATAAATCCAGTTGCTCTAATCTTTCCTTCCAGATCATAGCCTCCGCCTGGATGATTAATCTTAATATAACTGATGAGATAATTTAAGAAATTGTACTTCTTATGTAATTCCTTATCTTCAAAGCAGCTTGCCTGTAACAGAAACTCATAAAACCTAATAAAATGTCTTATATCCATAGCACACTGAGCCTTGTCTTCATCTGGAAAACTATCAATCACTCTTTTTGCTTTCTGCAGATAAAATGTCATCTGTTTCTTATCTTTTGCCGTATGTTCTGATTCATATAACAACTTATTAAATGCCTCAACATCTGCTGGATCTAGGAAGAAATATCCTTCAATTTTAGCAATGCTATCATAAATAGCAGTTGGTGTAACACTATTGCTAAGAATTGTTTTCGTATAATACTTGCTAAATGCCGCCGTTATTTCCTTATAATCATTAGCAAAATCAAGTATAAATGTCTTCTTTTCATACGGAGGACATATCCTATTAAGGCGAGAAAGTGTCTGCACCGCTGTTACGCTATGCAACTTCTTTAATATGTACATTGCACATAATTTGGGCTGATCAAATCCGGTCTGATACTTATCCGCAACAAGTAATACCTGATAATTATCCTTATCGAACTCATCAGGAAGGCTCTTCTCAGCAACACCATTCATCCCAACTTCTGTGTACTCTTTATCATCAACTGTCACCTTACCCGAAAAAGCAACTAGTGCTTTTATGTCTCTGTAACCTTTTTTTGTCACGTAGTCTTCAAAAGCCTGACGATACTTTACCGCCCCTGCTCTTGATTCAGTGACTACCATTGCCTTTGCATGTCCATCTAGTTCTGGCATAACTGTAGTCCTAAAATGCTCAATAATCATTTCTACTCTTTGACCAATATTAACTTCATGTAGTTGTATAAAACGTGCTATTTGTCTTTTGGCATCATTTGTTTGCATTTTAGGATCATCTTTTATTTCTTTATTAAGTTTAAAGTATGTATCTATAGTTACATAGTTCTCCAATACATCCAAAATGAAACCTTCCTCTATAGCCTGCTTCATGCTATATAAGTGAAATGCAACTTTATCTCCATGAATATCTTCACGACCAAAAAGCTGAAATGTCGTTGGCTTTGGAGTTGCTGTAAAGGCAAACATGGATACATTTGGTTGTTTACCATTCTTGCTGATTTCATCTACAATCATATCCTCTGCATCATAGTTCACCTCTGCACCATTACCTAGTGTCATCGTAATTGCAGCCATATTCTTTCCCGCTGTGCTTGAATGTGCTTCATCTATGATTACACCAAACTTTTTATTTTTCAAGCCTTTCACCGTATCCACAATATACGGAAACTTCTGAATAGTAGTTGCAATAATCTTTGTATTACTCTCAAGTGCAATCGCCAAGTCCTGACTGACACACTTATCATCCATGACACGAATCATACCATCTTTATGCTCAATTCCCATAATTGCCTTTTGTAGCTGTCTATCTACTACGACTCTGTCTGTACAAATGATGATATTGTCAAAAATTATCTTATTATTCTCATCATGCAAAGAAGCTAGTCTGTGTGCTAACCACGCAATACTGTTTGTCTTTCCGGAACCTGCCGAATGTTGAATCAAATAATTCAGACTTGTTCCATTGTCTACCACATCTGCCAAGACCTTACGAACGCAATCAAGTTGATGGTATCTTGGAAATATTACTGTTTCCTTACGCTTTATCTTATCCGTTACCAGATCTTTTTTCTCTTTTACCTCTATGAACATAAATTTACTGATTATTTGTAACAGAGTATCCTTACTAAGAATATCTTTCCACATATAGTAGACACTATATTTATCCTCATAGATTGGATTACCAGCTCCCTGGTCAATACCTTCTCCCTTTCCCATATTAAAAGGCAGGAAAAAGGTAGATTCCCCGTCCAGTTTCGTTGTCATATATACCTGTTCCAAGTCCATTGCGAATGAAACAAGCACTCCAGACTTCCAACGAAATAATCTTGTCTTAGGATTTCGCTGTGTTCTATACTGATAAATTGCATCTTGGTAGCTTTGCCCTGCAGCATTACATTTCAATTCAAAGGCAATAATTGCAAGACCATTTAAGAAGATTACGAGATCAATACGCTCATTATCACTCGCCCACACTTCCTCCGATACTGTAAAACGATTCTGATTGTAAAGTCGATTTAATTCTTTGTTGAATGTTGTTGCCGGCTTTGTGTACATAAGTTCTAACTTATGATTAGCCACTTCAATGCCGTGTTTTAATACATCTAGTCTTGAACCCCTCTGCTTTGTTTCCTCTGTGTTAATCTTCTGAACAATTATTTCCTGTAATTCATCCTTATAAACCTTTTCTAATGCTTCCATTTCATCAGGTTGTGTTGCATACAGAAATTCAAATAATGTTTTTCTATCTACTGCAAATAAGCGGTCATAATTTGTTGCTGGCTTTATTATATATCCTTGTTCTAATAATCTTTCAAGAATGAATTTTTGATAATCTTTCTCCGATAATACATTATTTATCATAAGTATCTCCTTTCCTAAGCATTCTTTAACCTCTTGATTAATTGTCTGGCAAATAGAAGAGCTATCTGGTCGCAACTATATTTTGCTGAATCAATTGCCTGAATATCTGCCACAAGCGGATACTTTGTCTTTAATTGTTCAGTCGTAATATTATGCAAGATAGGTAGAATAAGTTTCTGTCCGTTTCTGTTTTGTCGATTCAAAAATTCCGCCAACTCACGTTCTGTCCACTCTCTATCAAAGAAATTTTCTGATATCACAATAATAGCAAATTCTGCTTTCTTGGTTCCATTTAGTATTCTATCTTTCCAATTGTCGCCCCATTCCAATGACTCTTTATCATAGAAAATATTTACACCTAACGTATTAAGAGACTGATATAGTTCTTCAATTAAATCTTCCTTATCTTTGTTAGCATGAGAAATAAATACATCAAACTCCGGCAGTGTTTTCGCTTGATACTTAGGAACTTCCACTGTAGCTATACCATTCATTTTATTAATAAAATCCTTATCCTCACTTATACTTTCCATTGCAGCTACCAGCTGTTCATATTTTCTATGAAATAACCATGAATCTATTTTGGAAGCTAAAGGATGATTCTTTAAATATTTATTGTAAAAAATATCAACATCATTCATCCATATTTCATGTTTCTTTTTATTTTCAGATATTGTCCTGTTAATGGTCTCATATGATGCTGTACTCGATGGATTAGCATCACTCACCTTTGTTCGCTGCACAAGTGCATTTAATTCTTCTTCAAATGCCATAATTACTTGACCTCCTTCTTTCCAGTTACATACTCATATATTATTGACTTTTTATATTCATTAATGAGAAATATCTGTTTGCTTTTTTCATCAATAATCTCATTAATCGTCTTTATTTTTTTATCCAAATAATCTGCAATCTGTAATTGCTCCTCTACTGGTGGAACAGGTACATTTATTGCTCCCAATTGATCCTCAGTAAAGGAATGTCTTAAATTCTTTGCCAAATGTAATAGTTCCTTGGTATTATCTATCATAAGATAATAGTAATAATAGTACCTAGAACTATTGCCATTACACATAACAAACTGGCTATATGCAGGACTTGTAATTCCATCGTTATCAATTAGTCCAATGCATCTAGGCGTTACATCGTAATCAAATAAACACATTAAGAGATTTCCTTTATATATATATTGATATCCATCAAAAGAAGATGGCATTTTCCCTCCTGCATCTAAATCTCTGATAACAACTCCATTCATTGTAAGTGAGAGAATATTCTCACCTCTATATTTGGCACAGATTCTTTTATATTTTTTCATTACATACTTGTTTGACATAACATTCCAATGTATAGGCATCTTACCTACCCATTCAATATAACTATCTTTCATCTGAACATTAGTATTAAGACCTTTAGTAACAGTTTCCGTAATTACAGACTTCTTATATTCCTCAAGTGTTTCAATTTCTGTTTGAATATCTGCTATTAATAAGTCAATATCTGTGCATTTTTCGTCTAAAAAATTAGCTATAGCTTTTTGCTCATCTATTGGTGGTACTGGTGCATTAATATTTCCTAACTGTTCCTCTGTAAAAGAATGTCTAAGATTTTTTGCAAGATGAAGCAACTCTTTAGTATTATCAATCATCAAATAATAATAATAGTAATATTCAGGACAGTTATTTCCTTTCAACAAAAATTGACTATATGCCGGGCTACATACACCATCATTATTTATTAATCCTATACATCTCGGAGTAACATCATAATCAAACAAGCACATCAATAAATTGTTTGGATATAAAGTCTGATATCCATCAAAAGATGACGGCATCTTGCCTCCCGCTTCCAAATCTCTAATTATTACTCCATTCATGGTTAATGATAGTATATTTTCTCCTCTATACTTTGGCTTAATAACTTTAATCTTTTTCATAATATATTTATTTGCCATTATTTTCCAATTCCTTGGACATAAACCAACCCACTCAATGCCGCTATCCTTCATTTCAGACATAATACTACACCTCCCCAAAAAGCTTAGCTATGCGTTCACTAACTGACATCTCTAGTTCTGTAAATCTTGCTTCCAACTCCTCAGATGGTGTAGGCTGCTGGTATTTATAAAAATATCTTGTAAATGGTATTTCAGCGCCAGTTCTGATTATAGGATTCTTCTTTGTTAAATCTTCCTCCCAAAACCACTTTGCATCAGGAACATGAGGAAGCACTTCTCTATCCATATATTCTTCAATTGATTCATCGTATTTGACTATTTCAGAATCCTTTGTTGTTTTGTCATATATAACATTACCCGTTTTGTCTCTCTGAACCTCAGCTAACTTGTCCATAGCAGACAGACCATCCTCAATTTTGGCAATTAACTTTTTGTCCACTGTAATATCGGAAAGGATTTTTACTAGCCTTGGTTCAAATTCGTCAGGAGATAAATATTTTCTGTCTGATTTGGCATTGTCAAGTGCTCCAAGAATATCATCATATAATGGCTTTGTTGCATAATACCCTTCCAACTTTTTCTTATCCTTGCCATTAATTGTTGTTCCCTTCTCCTCAAACTCTGTGACCTTCGCTTCGTCCCAAAGTGTCTTTAATGCTCCACCTTGTAACATATTTTGGATACTTTCATCTGTAATAGAATAACTACGCTGTAAAGGCTGCATAACTGCATATTCACGATAGATGAACTCTGTATTGTCATAAATTTTTACAAGTTCATTTTCCTTGAAATCTGCATATAGCTTAGTAATTTCTGCACGATCCTCCGGGCTGAACTCGTTTTTCTTATTTCCTAATGGTTTTCTCAATTTATGACAAATACTAGAAGCATCAATCAGCTGAACTTTTCCTTTTCGTTCTTTGCGCTTATTTTTTGACAAAATCCATACATAAGTTGATATACCTGTATTGTAAAATAAATCTGTTGGCATCTGAACAATAGCTTCTATTAGATCATTTTCCAATAACCATCTTCGAATCTGCGATTCTCCAGAAGCGGTTCCACCAGTAAATAATGGTGAACCATTCTCAATAATAGCAGCTCTACCATTATTATCATCCATCTTATCTATTGCTGACTGAATAAAGATAAGCTGTGCATCACCTCCACTCGGAAGTCCTGCTCCCCATCTTCCATCTAATCCTTTGGCATACTCATCATTTACCGCCTGCTCCTGTCCTTCTTTCGCATCCTTTCCTGACCAAGGAGTACCAAAAGGCGGATTTTCGAGAATAAATCTCATCTTAGTACCTTTAAAGCAATCCTCTTTAAATGTATCAGCATGGCGGAAATTTTCTGCATTCTGTCCCTTAATTAGCATTTCTGCCAAGCCAATTGCATAAGATACACCATTGTATTCCTGTCCAAATAGCCTTACATCGGATGTAGGGTTATAATGTTTCAGATAACTATATGCTGTAGATAGCATTCCACCAGTTCCGCAAGCCTGATCACATACAGTAATTATCTTGCCATCTTCAAAAATATCATCACATCCCTCTGCAATCAGAAGTGAAACGCACATTTTAATAATATCTCTGCCAGTATAATACTGTCCTGCATCTACATTCTGGAAAAATCTACCAATCAGATTTTCAAATATATATCCCATTTTTATAGAATCATATGTAGCTGGTGATAAATCGAGTTCAGAGAATGCCTTAACAACAGTATAAAGACAACCACCTTTACTCATTGTTTTAATATGCGATTTCAGATTAAGAGTATCCTCATCATTGAGCAAACTCTGTACATTTGATGAAAAAGATTCTACATATGCCTTAAAGTTTGCTTCTATGTGATCTGCATCATTACACAACTCTTTTAATGTAAATTCGCTGGTATTATAAAACTGATATCCTGAGATTCTATACATTGCTTTTTCCGGATAAGTAGGGTTTTTCTTAAATTGATCCACTACCGCCTGTTTTGTTGTTTCCAATGCACACTCAAGTCTTCTGATAATTGTCATCGGAATAATTACATCGCCATATTTATCCGGCATGTATACTCCTCTTAACTTGTTCGCAATACTCCATATAAAATTTGCTTCCGACGTAATATCTACAGGGTTATCATCCCATAAAACATCAATATTCTGGTTTGTCATATTATTCTACCTCCATGTTATCATCATTATAAATTTTTATCTGTCCATTATTCAGGACTTCTATTTGAATAATTCAATCTTTTGTTCTTTTTTATCTAGTTGTCGTAACAACTCATATTCCAGTTCCAACTCTGCATTTATATCTTCCAGGTTACGAACCGGATCTATATCTTCATTTTCAAGGTACATACCAAGAGTCCAGTCACTAACTTCAAGTACCTTTGCATCTGGTACTAAAAACGATATTCCTTTTATTACTTTCTTATTATCAAAGATATCTTTCAAAATATTTTTGTTCTCATCTGAAATATAAGCATCATTTCTTCGCTCTCTTTGAATAAGGCTAGTTGCATCTACGAAAAGAACGTCTTTATTTCCATGTTCAATAATCAGCATTGTAGATTTAATTGATGAACTAGTATGTACTGCCGGAAGAGTTACCACTGCCTTTAGCAGTCCTTTTTTTACTATTTTGTCTCTGAATGTGCTTAACGACTTTGTCTGCTTAAAAAGAAAATTAGGTGGAACAATAACCACAAATCTTCCATTCTCGCTTAAAGAATCAATTGCTGTTGCCATAAGAAGAGGTTCTGCTTCTCTGCATATAGGACTATCAAGCCATTCTCTTGCACGTAATCCTGTATATCCTATATGTTCTAAGTCTCCCATTTTCATTCCAAAAGGAATATCCATTACCACTTTATCCATATCACATGGCGTGTTGATTGCTGTAAAATCATCAGACATAAATTCATATTCTTTGACATCAGCAAGAATTGCATTCATAGCAGCAATTGCCAGTGAATTTCTATTTATATCCACACCCAAAAAGAATATATTCTTTTTTCCTTCAAGACATTTCATTGCTGAATAGCCACACCCTACTGTACCATCTAGAACTCTATCGCCATCATGAATATCTGTAGCAAGTCTTAACAATTCAGAAATAGCATTACTAGATACCATTTCACTACCAGTTTTAATCTGCTTATTCAATGAATAAATCAATTTGTTTGCATATGGATAATACCCTTCATTATCTATAATAATTTCTGATACTATCTGTATTGTTTCAAAAAATGCTCTCTTCCACATGTTATCTTCGATGTTCAAAGGAAATAATACATCCGAAATTAGACCATGAATTAAATGATATGTTTCTTCAAACATATCTGCACTCTTTACCAAAACATCAACATCGTCAATAGCTGTAGGTCTAAATACAGATTTGGTTAGTTCTACTAATCTACTCATATACTGTGGATTTTGACAGATATTACTTTCTATCATCTTGCGCAGACACATGATATATAGAATACGACCAATATACACACTATCCATAAATCCATAATTTCTCCAAGTATTAGCTACTTTACCTACAAATTCATCTATTGCCTTATTATTTGCCATCTTATTTTCCTCCCAAAATTGCATCAAGCTTTTCTTTTTCTAATTCTATAATTCTTGCTAAAACCTTCTCTTTTTCGCTTACAATCTCGTAATACTCAGCCACTTGTTTCTGTTCAGCCATCGACAACACTTTTATCTGTACTTCTTTTATCTTACTCATCGTTAGAAGCGGTACTGCTGCACCACTAACCTTACTTAATACCTGTTTTCGATAAACTCCTGAATTCATAAAAGCAGTTAAATATTCTGAAGAAACATCTTTGCTTCGATTTCTAATAATTATACAAAAAGACGTAACAAGTAATCCCGCATCCTTTTCTGTAATATAAGCTACATCATATGGTGTAGACAACTTCACTACAATATCTCCCGTATGTGTAAGTTTCTTCTCATCAATTTCTGTTTTATATTCCATTTCATAAAGTTCGTCATGTTCAATCTTTCCATTCTGAATTGCTTTAGGCGGAATCACCAGAATTTTTCCAATTGACTTGTCATCCTTTTCTGGATTTGCTTCAACCCTCGAAGTTATCTGACCACCAACAAATGTCAATCCCTTAATATTTCCAATTGTATTTTGCTTATTCATATTTATATCCTTTCATTATTTGATATATCTTTTTATGTTCTTATTCGATTTGTAAAAAAATAAGCACAGTACCAGTGCCATTCCTTTTTTGATGTTATCAATGTAACACTTATGTTTTCTTTTGTCAATAACATCATAATAAATATCTAATATTATTATGATATATTTTTTTATGTTCCATATATGAATTAATGATAATCTTAAAGTTTATGATTACATAACCATGCTTTGCTCCCCCTATTCAAATAAACTATTACATCATTAACATCAAATACTCTCGTATACTTTCTTGGCAAGATTTAATTCTCTACACACTTCATCCCTCAACTTCTCCGGTCCAATAACCTTATACATTCCTGCATGCTGCATAAACCATCCCACAAGTGTAACACTGTCCATCTTCTGAAATACTGCTCTGCAGCGGCCATTCTCCAGTTTCCTTACTCTTATATTCTCCCCAGCAAAATCATAAAGGATTGCATTTGCTGCCTGCCCCGGTTCGTATTCAACTTCAACTCTTATAAGCTCCCCCTGAAAATGATCCACACTCTTTTCTATATATTCCTGAATTATCATTTCCGGATTAACCCCTACTTTTTCCTTAGCATCAATTGCTTTTTCTTCACTCATAGTTAGGTTTACAATCCTATCCAATCTGTAATTAACCAGATTATCATGATTATCATGTGCACCTATCAGGTAATAATTATTATCCGACCAATAAATTGCATATAAATTAAGAAGGTACTTCTTTCCTTCACGGCGCAGTACCTTCTTCATATCATCATTGATTTCTGTATACTGAAATTCTATCTTTCTATGCTGGTAAATGGCTTCAAGCATAGTCTCTATGTATGCACCAATATTTTCTTTTGCATTTACATTCCCAGAATGTGGCATCATCATATGTGAAAATCTGCTTCTTCCTCTCTTACTTGTCAGGTTAAGAAGATTCTCCCTTATCTGCATGGCCTCATTGATGGAAACACATCTTGCCTGCTGTACTGCATCCATCATTATTTTAATCTGCCAGTCTGCAAATGCATGAGTATTCATATACCAGCCACTACGCTTATCTGTGGTCTGCACAATGTCGTATCCACAATCCTGTAGAAGTGCAATATCTCTGTATATACTTCTTCTGTCAACTCCTTCAAGTTCATATTCAGTACTCAGTTTCTCTACAATCTGAGTTGCATTCATTGGAGTTTTTTCATCTGTAGTCTGCATAAGCTGCAGCACCCTTATCAGTTTTTCCTTTGTCTCCGTTGCCATTTTATAATACCCCTCAATGCTAGCTAACGCCATTATATTTCACATTCAAATCCTGTTAATAATTATACACTATTTTACTACATATACCAACACAAAATACAAAAGCTTATGTATCTTTACCAGTCAAACTCATCCATTGCATCATCTACACCATCTGCATAGTCTGGATCTTTATTATATCTGTCGTAATCATAATCATCATCCATATAAATGTCATCGTAACCATCATCATATGAATCATAATACTTCTTTTTTGAACTGCTCTTTGTACTGCCTGACTTTGTACTTTTTGTGCTGGTAGATTTGCTCCCTGATGACTTTGTACTTGACTTTGATGTGCTTCCTGAACTACTTGATTTTGATGTACTGCTTGAACTGCCAGTCTTTCCTGATGTACTTCCTGACTTGCTGCTTGAGCTGCCAGTCTTGCTTGATGAAGTACCTGATGAATAACCACTTGTGCTTTTCGTGTATGAATAACTGCTCTTACTGCTGCTGTATGATGAATTCTTATTATCATCGCCATATGTTCCTACAAAGCCTAACAATAAAATTATTCCCATAAACATAAGTAGTCCAATAAAACCATTTTTAAAATCTTTATTCATATGCCATTCCTCCTAATCCTCATCTGAATCATTATCCATAAAATCCAAATCATCAGCATCGACATCATCAAAACCACATGCATCACCAAAAAATGCTATATGTTCTTCTCTACTGGTACATAAAAGTTCTGCTGCGAACATTCTTTCAGCACTATCTATTTCCCCATCACCATTTAAATCCATCCAATTTCTCATAAGATATATTCTCCTTATCTTTTCTTCCATGTATTACTTGCATTAATTGCTGCTCCCAATTTAATTGAATCTTCCATTGTCCATTTCTTACCTGAACCTATACTTGCTCCAAGTGCAGCTCCAAATATAGCTGCCGAATCAGTTTTCCTGTCCTTATCAAATGCTCCGCCAACACCAAGTGCAGCTCCAACGATTGAATCCTTATTACCAAATATTCCCATATAACCACCTTTCCCACTTTTTAAGTGATAGAATTTTATCTGCTTCAAACTTAATTCAAGATTTCTTATATCTATCTTGTAACTAAAGAATACATTAATTTATGTGCCAATAATGAGACACATAATATCTTTTTTGAAACTTTTTAAAGACTTTTTGATTTTATGATTTTCTTATAACAATATTATTCTAATTATTCCGGTTAAACCTATAAATAAATAATTTGGCAAAATAGCGTATCCTATTTTGTTTGTAAATGTGTCTAATTTTTTCTCTATAGTGAGAAACATGCTATCTGATGTGATATATTTATCTCTTTTATATTGATTTGTCTCAATCTGTGTGATATATTTATCTCATAAGTGATATTTATATCTCTTACACAAAATATAAAAGTTTTTACATTTGGAGGTTTCATTATGAATAAGAAGATTATGTCTATTTCAAATCAGGTAAAATACTTTAAAACCATTAATGGCATTACCTGGATATGTGCAGGTATCTTTGATATATTCGATGGGATATTCTTTTCAGCAGTAACATGTATAATGCTAATAATATCCGTTATACTGCAGCTTACCGTTTCATTTGCCAATAAGGAATCCGACGATGAATTATCATCACTCAATCGTATAAAGGCGGGAGCTGATACTCAGAGTATTATGCACATTATATTTTGTGCAGCCTCAGTCGTATTGCTTTTACTTACCCGAATTTCCTTTATTTCTGCTGCTATTAACTGGAAGCAATTGATTGTACCTATGTTCTTTATTATTATAGGCTTAGAGAATTTCGTATGGGGAATCTGCTTTAAGAAGCATGAAGAGGAGTAATAGCCATGGGATTTAAAACCAGAATGCATGAATTTAGAAAAGAAATGAACCTGCAACAATCGGACCTTGCTGAAATGGTAGGTGTCAGACGCGAAACCATTGGAAAGCTTGAAAATGGTAAATACAACCCATCTTTAAAACTCGCCATGGATATAGCAAAAGTATTTGGTAAGCCTGTGGAAGAAGTTTTTATATTTGAAGATGATGAAGAATAAATGTTAAAATGAGCTGACAATCGCTTTTGATTGTCATACACAATTCCCCTATTTATAGGCTTTTCAGGATATCAAAACGTTAATTCTAGTTCTCAAAGAGATAATATTTCACAAGAGAATACTTATGAAAACCTCGGAAAATCAACATTTCCGAGGTTTCTTTTAGCCCAATTATGTTATTTGTCGTGAGATAAATAGAAAAGAAAAGAGCCTACCCAGGAATGTAGTAGGATCTTCTTTCGAGAAATTTGGTATAAATCATTATGATAATGTTTTAAATATAATAGACGAGTTGTTAGAGCTCAACCTCTTATTTTTTTCTTTTGTGGTTATTGTCATGATATGTATAAGACTATATTTTTTAATAATCACTATCAGAACCAGAGCCATTTAGCAAATTCATTAATCATCATTTCCTTTATAACTTTCTAAAATTTCCTGAATTTTTAATAAAGAATGACTTTTTAAAATACTTTCATCTATTAATAATGCTCCATAATTATCACGATAAAATCCTAAGCAATTGGAAACGTTGATATCTACATATTTTACCTGTTCTGCAGAGTCATTAATATAATGTGCTATGCATGGGTGCCATGTATCATCAGAAATAATAATACGTATATTTGAAAACAATGCAATTGCTTTATCTTTATCAGAAAACAATGAATTTGTTACGTCTAATAATTCGTTGTGTGATTTTTTGAAAATTTTCAATGTATTTATTGCGTCACTTGATAAACCTATTTCACGTTGATAATCAAGATTATTATTTTCCATAATATCGGTATAGCCCATTATATAGTCTACAGATAGATTTATTGTATATTTTTCAAGAAAGAACTTTTTATAGGCTTGTATATGAAAAAGTGAAAGTGTTTTTTCTCCATTTTCAAGCATACTTAAATCGTTTTTTGTTATTCCGGTTTCTTTTGCAAAATCTGATAAAGATAATTTTGCAATATTTTCTCTTAGTCTTTTCAAATTTTTTGTTCGTTGTGCATTGGTTTCTTTTTTGTACTCTTTTTTTAGTGAATAAGAAGTATATGCCATATTAAATAAATCTCCTTTACTAAAAATGATAACAGTATAGAAAAAATTATCAAAAATGAAATAATTTGATAACGGTGGTTTACATATATAAAAGATGTGCTAATGTATAGATATGATAATACAATTTATAACGTTATCAAAAATATAGTGCATTATCATGCAAGGTTTGTCAATAAAAATAGTTTGTTAAAATATTGTGATTTTATAAATAAAATTGCTTCTCATAATTCAAATTTCTATGATTTTTAGGATGAATATAGCAGACAACGTAAGCGAGATCTGTATACTGATAAGCGCTATTGACGGGATTAAATATGAAAGTTGATACTTATCATAACAGCTTGTTAAAGAATATTTCACATATATGTGGATGTAATGTTTTAGAGTCAATAAAATGATAATGATTCATAAAAACTTGTTAAATATTATTAATATGGCTTTTGAGTCGGAAAGGAAATTGCTATGATAAAAGGATTATCAGATTACGAAAAGTATAAGGTTTTACGTCCGGTTATTGGAGAACATCAACTGGATGAAAATGGATTTCCTATAATTAACAAAACTGAATTTCGAGAAAAAGAATGGCATAATATTGGTGTGACAGGGTTACAGAATGCATCGCCAAAAAAGAAGAATGATAATATAGTTTTATTAATGTTTAACTATGACTATCGTTTATTGAATTTATGGAATACACCTTTAAAGAAGATTGGTTTATTTCAGTCATTTTATGCAATTTCAACACCTGATTTCAGCATATATCCTGGAATGAATATAAATGATGTACGACATAATATATATATGTCTAGATGGTTAGGAAAAACCTGGCAAAACTATGGTAGTACAGTATATCCTACAATTGGTTGGGCGTTACCAGATACATATGATATAGTTTTTGGAGGTGTTGAAAAAGGTGGCATTGTGGTTATCTCAACATTAGGATGCCATAATAATACAGAAGTTTTCCTAAAAGGTTTTAATGAAATGAAAAAAAGATTAACCCCTTCATTAATCATTGTCTATGGGGATATGATTGAGGGAATGACTGGAAGATTTGTTAATTACAAATACTCAGATGCATTTTCAAGAGATTCATTTCAATTAAGAATTGAAGGGATATCACAGGTGTTTGAAATTAAGGAGGCAGCATAATATGGGATCACGTGGAGCTTTTGAAAGTGTTGAACTGGGCAATTTCATGTTTAAAGAAGGAGGTCAACACTATAAATCTATAGGAACTTTAAGGGGTGATATTAATGTAAAGGTAATAATACAGGATTCAAAAAGTGTCAAGGCACCTGAATTCTCACATACACCAGGAAGAATATATGCTGTTGTAAAAGAAGGACAATTAAAGCATTTAGTATATTATGATGAAAATCATATGCAATCAGTTAGCATTGATTTAGCGCATCCTCATAAAGGTGTGCAGCCACATAGACATGAATATCTGAGTCATAATAAAAATGATCCAGGAATTCCGCCTACTGCGGCAGAAGAAGCACTTATTAAGAAAATAAAAAAGGAGTTTCATTTGAGATGAGAAAAAATGAATATGAATCATTAGAACAGTTTACTTCACAATATGTTGGTGAATGGAATCCATCTGGAGGACATTGGTTCGGGCTTGATTTTATGTATAGAGGGAAAGAATGTCGTTTTCATACTGGATGTATGTATGATGAACCAGTATTATTTCCAGATGGAAAAGAAGTGTTGTTTAGTCTCTATAGAAAAAAAGAGTGCATAGCTTCTGATAAAAGAGAATACGAATTATTAGGAGCATATTCTGATATGTCAGAAGTATTAGGTAGTATGGTTATTCAAGGCAGACCTTTTAAAGAAGTAATAATGGATGATGATACAGAACTTCTAGGTCAAGATTAAAAGTAGTAATAAGCAAAATGTATTTTCATAGTAGTTATCCTTTCTTTGTTAAAGTGATGAGTAGTTCTGAGAACATATGGGCAGTCTTCGGCATACAACACATATCAACATCGCCATGCACAAATTCCCTATTTATTGGCTTTACAGGATACACAAACGCTCTCAAAGAGATAATATTTACAATTCAAAGCGTTTTATGGCGTTTTAGAATAGTATGTTGCACCTCGGAATTTCGGCTCCAAGGTGTTTTTTTTGTGAACTGTGGTATTATTATAATATAATGATAAAAGAGATTATTTCATTGGTGATTTAAATGAAAGATTATGCGGTTCTAACTAATGTTGGAAAGTATACAATTTTTGAATTTAATAACCAAAGAAATCGTTTTATCACTTCTGATAAATTGGGGAGATATACGAAAGTAGTTGAGTGGAACAACGGATATTTAGTTGTGATGGCAAAGTATAAAGAAATCCCAGAAGTAGAAGAATATATAGATGTTGATTGTCAAGTAAAATTGACCCACCACACTTTTCTATCTGTATGTAATCTTCATAATATAAATATTCCTTTGTCTGAGTATTGCGGTAATACCCCTAACAATACATTTATTCTTTAACTTAATAATAATTGCGACACAAAAATTTCTTCGATTTTTTTCTAATTTGATTGTAAATTTAAACTAAATATTTTATATTAAGGCTGTAAAGGAGAATCATATGATAATAACGAAAAATACATCAGATGCCTTGAATGTGAAAAAAGTTCTGAACAGCTAAGACAGGAAGTATTAAAAAGATATAATAAATAGGCAAATAATATTTTATGTTAAACTGGGGGATATTTAATATGAATAATGAAAGTAGCAATATAAAAAAAAATCATGGAAGATTTATCTGATTCTGGAAGTAATTACACTAAATTAGTACGAACCTATATGTCGATGGAAACATGTTACAACATGTTTAAACATGGTTTTAACTTAAGTCAGATACACACATGCATGCCATGGCTATCAAAACTTGATATTTATTGGCTTTCAGTTAAATATAATGAAAAACCTGTTGAAGCAAGCGAAAGAGACTTGCAACACTTTCCATTCTCATTAATTTTCAAACGAAGATTCTTTATATATCTATCACAAAACATTTTCACTTGTCTGAATAACGGCATCTGCTTATGGTACTGGCGGTTGGTTAAACCTTACCAGACAGGTATTCCTCCTGTTAGACTACTCGCCCTTTGTCTGGGCACACAACTCCAATGTTTCTATTTTTACAAACTAGAGTATAACATACTCACATCATTTACTCATTTATTAATATTTTTGTCATATCCTGTAATCTTTTTAATTATTGGCGCAATGACACATAAAATACACATAGCCCCCAAATAAAGTGCCATAACACCTAATACTGAACCTATTTTCACATTTCCTTTATCTATTAATGACAATATTGAATAGATTATTCCAAATATTACTGCAGATAACAGATACCTAATTAATCGTTTTTCAATTATTCTTTTCACGCTTCTATCCCCCATATTCTTCTTTATTATTTTGCATTGTCAATTTCAATTTATCTGAAATAAGCTATTTGTCGGTTTATTCCTGTATCTCACCATCAAATATCATATTCCAGCTCATACGGATATCATACATCAGCCTTGTAAGTGCAATACTGTCTTCCGGTGTATAAATAGCACTGGCATTGTTTCCTGATGCTATGCATCTGCCTGCTTCACGAATCTCATATTCAAATCCATTTATATCAACCGGGCACTCGATTGTTTCCGGCTCTTTACCATCCACCTCAAGTATCAAGGTCTTTGCGTGTTGAAAATCCGGCAAAAATATACTTCCCTTTGTTCCATCAATTCTGGCATTACGTTTCAATTCCTGTCCTATTGTCTGGACTGATTCTGCAATACATCCATCATTATATGTCAGTTTGAGACAACTGTAATCATCTGTTCCATTCTCATTAATATGCACTTTTGTGGTTTCTACATTCTGCGGATCACACCCTGTAACAATACGCAAAAATCCCAGATTGTAAATTCCAATATCCAACAGAGCACCTCCACCAAGTGCAGAGTTAAATTTACGCTCTTTTCTGGCACCCGTTGCAACAAATCCATACTGACAGGAAATATGTTTAATTTCTCCAATTGTTCCCTGAAGAAGGATATTACGCAGACGATTATACAATGGCAGAAACCATATCCATAATCCCTCCATAATAAAAAGATGCTTATCCTTTGCCAGCCTGTACAGCTCCTGTGCCTGTTTCTCATTTATTGTAAATGGCTTTTCACAAAGTACATGCTTACCATGTTCAAGGCAAAGTCTGCAATTCTCATAATGCAAACTATTCGGTGTTGCTACATAAACAGCCTCAACATCTGGATCATTTACTAATGCTTCATAAGAATCATAATATCGTGGAATGTCATGCTCCCTGGCAAAAGCTTTTGCACTATCTATGTGCCGGGAGCCTACTGCTGCAAGCTGTTCATTTTCCTTACTCATCTGATTTATAGTTGATGCAAATTTTTTTGCAATATTACCTGTAGCCATAATTCCCCACTTCATATCATTTTCCTCCTAATAACATAATTGTATTTCACATTCATATCTTGTTATTAATTATACACTATTTTACTACATACACCAACACAAAATAGCAAGTCAAATTCCCAATACTTGATAAAATAAATATGACATAAAATGTCGCTTATCCATTGTCAGACGGATAGGCGACATTTTTGTGTTTATATGAAACTTTTTATTATTTTTATAAGGAGGGCTTACTATGCCAAAAACATAATTTCAGGAATTCATTTTTACCCTTATCACATCCGGCTGTTAAAACTACATAACCTCCAGACTATTGTCACCATTTTCCAAACCTAGTATTCCCTTTATTGAATTCTCAACCATATCGGACACCGCCTGCCCTGTATAGAATGCCATATGAGGTGAGAGTATTACATTAGGAAAGCTCTTTAAAACTGCCATATTGTCATTATCAAGCTTTTCAGTTTCCTTATTAAGATAGTATAAGCCTGCCTCTCCCTCAAAAGTATCAAGTGCGGCAAATCCTACATTTCCACTCTTTAATGCAGCTATAAGTGCCTGTGTATCCACTATAAGGCCTCTGGCTGTATTGACTATTATTACTCCATCCTTCATTTTCTTAAATGCTGCCTCATCAATAAGATGTGTATTTTCAGCATTTCCAGGAACGTGTAATGTTATAATATCTGAATTCGTAAGAAGTTCATCAAAGCTTACATACTCTGCATACTTTTTCACTTCTTCATCCTCATAACATGAATATGCTAATATACGGCATCCAAAGCCAGATAAATGCTTAACCACCGTCTTACCTATATTACCCGTTCCTATTATTCCAACTGTTGATGTTGATAATTCTTTTCCGACTTTTCCCTTTAATGAGTAGTCCTGACAATCCGCTTTTTTCATTATCCAAGGCATATTGCGGCAGGCCATAAGCATAAGCATAATCGCATAATTCGCAACACTATTTGGTGAATACACTACGTGGGCTGCTCTCATACCTATTGAATGTGCATACTTAATATCAATATGCTCATAACCTATGCTTCTTGTTGATATGTACTTAATGCCCTTCTTATGAAATGCACTATATTGAAGATAAAAACATTAAAAAGCTAATAAATAAAGCAAAGCTAAAACTGCATTTACGCTCTTTACTTATCAATATAAACGTGTTATAATACTTCAAATTTGAACTATTCATTTTTGTAATTTATATTTTACTACAAGGAGGCTGATTCTCTTATGAACTCAGGAATTGAATTCGCACAAAAAATCAATCTTGCATATAACTCAGTATGCAAACCGCTTTTACATAAGTTTAATCTTCCACAGACAGCTTTCGATATTCTTATGTTTCTTGCAAATAATCCAGAATATACAACTGCAAGAGATATTGTGGAGGTAAGAAAAATCAAAGCTAACCTTGTTTCTGTCAATGTTGACAGGCTTGTGTGTGATGGTTATATCATACGAAAAGAAACCAAAGGTGACAGAAGGAAAACACAGCTCATATGCACACCTGCGGCAGAGGAAATAATTAAAGAAGGTCAGGTTTTACAGAAAGATTTTCTTGAACATCTTTTTGATAATATGGACACTGCCACTAAAGAGGCTTTTTTTATTGGTATGAAACAGATAGAAGATAATCTGGATAAGATACTTGAAGACAACTAGGGTCGGTGTGCACCTGACACCAAACTATTTTTATTAGAATTGTGCACAGAAAAGAGGTAAATACCTCTGCTCCTGCATGAGCAGTCGCATTTTGCTTCGCAAAACAAGGAGGCAAATACCTCTGCTCCTGCATGGACAGTCGCATTTTGCTTCGCAAAACAAGGAGGTATATAAATTATGTCGTCATTATTTTTAATTATTATTGTAACTTTTTTTGCAGGTATGGGTGCCGGTCTTGGTACTGGATTTGCCGGTATGAGTGCCGCTGCTGTAATCAGCCCTATGCTCATTACATTTTTAGGAATGGATCCTTATATGGCTGTCGGCATTGCACTTTCTTCTGATGTGCTTGCCAGTGCCATATCAGCATATACATATGGAAAAAACAAGAATCTAGACATTAAAAACGGACTTATTATGATGGTCAGTGTTCTTATATTCACTGTTGTAGGAAGCTATGTATCAAGCCTTGTTCCATCAGCTACAATGGGCAGCTTCTCTGTATTTATGACATTTCTTCTTGGAATTAAATTCATCATAAGACCTGTTATGACTACAAAGGAAGCCATGGAGGGTGTGTCTGCTAAGAAACGTGCCATACAATCAGTTGTATGCGGCGTATTAATCGGCTTTATATGTGGCTTCATCGGTGCCGGCGGTGGTATGATGATGCTGCTTATACTTACCTCTGTTCTTGGATATGAGCTGAAAACTGCTGTCGGAACAAGTGTATTTATTATGACTTTTACAGCACTCACAGGCGCTGTATCACACTTTGCGATTGGTGGAATACCTGATATAACTGTGTGGATATTATGTATCGCATTTACATTTATATGGGCAAGAATAGCAGCTATCTTTGCAAACAAAGCTACTCCTGAAACACTTAACCGTGCAACAGGAGTCATACTTGTTATACTAGGCATAGTAGTTATGCTTTTCTCATACCTTGGATAATATCACCAGACTAAATATCTCAATAAATGCTGTACTGACGTAGCAGGAATTATGCTTCTTTGACTTCTTTCTGCCTGCTGTCTTTTCTTTCAAATATTGCTCTGAAGATAAGACGTACAAATGGTCCACAGTAAAACATCTGATAAAGTATTGCCATAGGGAAATTCATAGCCCATGTCTTAACCCACATACCAAAAGATGGTTCCTTAAAAAGTATTGTTGCAACAAGACTCATAACAGGACACATAATACAGCATATGCATATAGATATTGCATATGTGATAAACTGTGGTCTGTCTGTTGGCTTCATAACAGTAAATGCCAGCAACCTTGCCAGCCTTCCAACTATAAAGAACTCAAGAATGAAAGCAACTGGTACCATTATTGGCAGCTCGTGTAATGCTGCAATAAAAGTTGTTCCATCAACTGTTCCTGTGTTAAGAGCTATATTATAAACAACCATTCCATAAACCATAATAGCTGCCATAATAATTGTGAATACTACGTCCTGAAATTTGTTTTTTGGCATAAAAAAAATCCTCCTTAATGATAACTTAACTCAATGTGTTGTTCGTTATCATCCAGGAGGATGTTTCGTTTCCAATAAAACCATTTAAAGCCTGCATATTCTATCATATAGAAAGCTATCCAGTCAAGTATTTTTATTCTATCGTAATAATGCGCAATAATGTCTTTTTATTCTATCGTAATAATGTCCTTTAATATATAGTTAAACGATGGTGCTGAGCTGTCTTTGTTTTCCACAAAGCCCTCATTAAGGTCTATGATATCATTAGGATTATCAGTATCTACACCTATGTAGTCACCTTTAAACACAGTAAGACTGCCATTCTTAAACTGCCCGATAACATCAGCTACCATTTCCTTGGTGCCATCTGCAACAGCAATATCATTATACTCAAGCATTGAAACCCAGTCTTCATCGAAGCCGGCTCCCACATCATTACCATGTATGTTACCTCTGATATTCTTCTCAATCACCTTTCCATTAAGAACCGCATCAACTGCTGCCTTCATATATGGCTTCCAGTTTATCTTACAGCCCGTAAGATATGTCGTTGGTGCTACATCAAACATACTCTTGTTATAGCTTACATTAAAAACAGGTACATCTGAGGCTGTTTCCTCACAGGCAGTCGCTGGTCCTGCTGTATCCGAATGCTGTGATATAATAATACACTTCTCATTTATGAGTTCTCTTGCATACTTCTTTTCAGTACGATAATCATTCCACTTATATGTGTACTTTACCGTCATGGTAGTATTCCCCACAACTGATCTTGCTCCAAGCAAAAAAGCTGTATATCCTGATATAACCTCCGCATTAGGATACGCTGCAACATATCCTATCTTAGCCTCATTTTCTGTTATTATTCCTTCTGATATAAGCTCCTTAAGCTTTATACCTGCTGCAACTCCTGCTGCATATCTTCCTTCATATATAGCTCCCATAAATGTATGATAATTAGAATAGTATGGATCCTCGTTAGCATTAGCGCAGGTTGCCATGCAAAACTGCACATCAGGATACCTGCCAGCCAGCTCCTTAGTTGTTACACCATAGTTATAGCTTGTAGAAAATATCAGATTGCAGCCTGCATTTACAAGTCTTTCAAGATATTCTCTTTCTGTTCCCCCGGCAACATTATACATATGCATAACTTCAACCTTATCGCCATACTCTTCCTTTATATCCGCAAGTGCGTCTATGAAATTGTCTGTATATGCTGTACTTGCATCACCTACATATATTATCCCTACTTTGATGCTCTTATCTTCATCTTTTCTTGAATAAACCATACAAGCACCTATAATGACACTTACTGCAACACATGTTATAAAAGCGATGATACTCTCCTTGCTTACTATATAAGACAGCATCCTGCCGGATATTTTCTTAATATTACTTATCTTCATCTGCTTCACCATCCTTATACAGATTATCAATGTCTATCCTGCCACTATCAATAAGTCTAAGCATAATATCCACAAGCTTTGGGTCAAACTGTGTGCCGCTGCCTCTTCGTATTTCCCCTAAAACATAGTCCTTATCAAGCTTCTTTCTATATACTCTGTTAGCTGTCATGGCATCAAATGTATCTGCTATTCCGATAATTCTTGCATTAAGCGGTATCTCTTCCCCCTTAAGACCCTGCATATATCCTTTTCCATCATATCTTTCATGATGATAAAGTGCTCCTTCCTCAACATGATTAACAAGAGTAAAGCTTTTAAGTATTTCCGCTCCTTTTTCAACATGTGATTTCATAATGGCATACTCTTCATCTGTAAGTCTTTCCGGTTTGTTAAGTATTCTATCTGGAATACCTATCTTTCCTATATCGTGAAGCAGTGCCGCTTTTCTAAGGTTTTCACATTCTTCATCACTGTATCCTAGCTCCTTTGCTATCATAACTGAATACTCAGATACTCTTAGTGAATGCTGGCTTGTATTAACATCCTTTGCATCAACAGTCCTTGCAATAGTAAGTACTGTTTCGTTTCCCATCTCAAGCTGTTTCTTTACGAATTCGAGCTCTTTCTTCTGAAAATCAATGGTTCTTTTAATCTGTGTATGGAATATTATCCACGTAAGATATGCAACTGTAAGTGCAAATATTCCGACCATATACACCTTAAACCACCAATAGTTATATATCTTTGCTTCCTTAATAATTGTATATGTGTTTTCAGATATTGGTCCCCTGCCATTTTCATCAAGAACTGATAAATGAAATGTATATGTGCCTACAGGTATGTTCGTGTATATTATGTTAGTCAGATCACTTTGCAATATTATCCTTGGTTCAGTATCATACCCTTCCAGATATATGCTTACATAAGGAGTGTTAACAGAATAGTTTATAATCTCAGGGAACATCTCTATCATCTGTGCTTTACTGTCAATATAAAGCTCTTCTCCTCTTTTTATCCTGAGAGTTTCTCCATCTACTTTTACTGACTTCATCTGTATACGATATGACCTTATCCTGGCACTATAATCATTGAGATTGACTATCACTACACCATCATCGGTTGACATATACAGATTATTATTAACATCGATATAATCCCATGCATTCGGCGTAAGTGCTTTTTCAAGCCCACAATCTCCATTTAGCAGCTTATAATCAAGCTCTTTCCCGGAAAGTAATGCATTCTTATCAACAACATATATTCCGGCTGAGCCCAGCACAAAAAGATTATCATTGTTTCCATTAACCACATTGTAATTATTATAGTAAGGAAAATTATCCAATATTCTTATAACGCATGACTTATCCATATAACACAGACTGTTACTTGTTACTATGAATACACCCTCGCCAGAATCATCCTTTACCATTCTTAATATAACCGCTGAACTAAGACCATCATCCTTATCATAATTATCTATTACTCTTCCATCACTAATAACCTCTATTCCATTGCCATCTGTTCCTGCAAGTATAACTCTTCCGTAATCTGGTATATCTGTTTCAAGGGTGCATAAAACCTTACTGTTTTTCATAGAATAACCTATATTGCCAGTGACAGCTTCATCTACAATATAACTAAGTCCTGTATCACCTGCTGCAAGCATTGTATTATCACTTAACTCTGTTATAGTCCTGTATCTGTTTCCACTTAGTCCATTATTCTCATCATATCTTATAATTTCACCACTATATGTAACCTCATATATTCCTTTACCGGTTGTACATATCCACATATTATTTTTACTGTCTGTTGTTATGCACCTTATTCTTACGTTATCCAGCTCTTTTACAAGTTTATTCACAAGCTCATTCACAGAGCCGTCCTGCTTCTGAATATAATCACCATTAGCCGAACTACTGCCTGCAGCTGCATATGAAACGGCAATTCCACTATCTGTACCTATATAATAATTTCCATTCCACATTGTAACTGTGTTTACAACCAGATTTTCATCGGTATGTTCATAATTAAGCTGTGTAAACGCTGATCTGCTTAATCTTAACAGCCCAAGTCTTGATGATGTAAACCAGAGATTTCCCTGATAATCTGCTGTCATATGATCTATTGAATTATTAAAGCTGCCTGTATCAATATTTATAAACCGATTCTGGCTGTCATAATATCCTGTACCATTGTCTGCACATACAAAAAGTGTGGCATTTTCGGTTAATGTGTTATCTACAAAATATATTTCTTTAATATTATTAAGTTCATTACAGCTTACACTTTCTTTTAGTACATAAGCATTATTATTTAAATCATATTTATCTATATTTCCTTTTGATGTTCCCACATAAAGCATACCGGCATCATCGAATGAACACGTTGTATATCTTCCACCATCTGATGCACTATATTCTGAAATAACTGCTGCATTTTTTACAATACTTAGCTGTCCATTATCGCTGACAACTGCTATGTTACCGTTCTTATCAGAGTCTGCACTTACAGCATATTTTATATCATCTATATAGCTTTTAACTGTTAATCCACCAGCCAGAGAAACTACTGACATAGCACCTGTCGTACCAATATAGTAATCACCATCAGAACCTTGTGTTATACACTTTACGGAATCAGCTGATAATCCTTCTTTTTCTGATACAACATTTATGATTGTTTCATCAATCATTATCGATACACCGCTATCATTGGTTCCTATCCATAATCTTCCCTCTTCATCTTTATACAGACAGTTTACCGTCTTAACAGAGGAATATTCATCCACCCATTTAAACTCTGTACCATTATACCTGTATAAACCACCATAAGTTCCTATCCATAGTATTCCATCATTAGTCTGTGCTATATCATTGGCACAGCCGCCTGGTATTCCGTTTTCTCTTCCATAAATGGTCTGAAGATAAGTATTATAATCTGGTGTTTCTTCTATATTATTCTGATTATTCCTACTGTTATCAGAAGCTGCATACACGCACTCAGGTGTGCCTGTTTCCACAAGCTGTACTGCTGCCATAGCAGCTATCCCGATATATATACAGGCTGTCATCATCCTTTTATCAAATCTGTTCTTTCCCTTGTCGTACTTTACATATATATATAATGCTAGCACAGTTATAATCTTATCAGGAAAATCAATATAAAATTGTCCTGCAATGTGACTTAATAAATCATTAAAGCCTATTCCCAAAAGTGACTCAATAACTCCATCACCCCATATATTATTGGTATAACCATTAAAAAACATATAATTAAAAATCACAGAAATAAAACACGAAACAAGTGCAATATAGAAACTTGATGTCAGTGTACCAAGCGGTGTTTTCATATAATCCTTACTTATGCAGATGCCAGCAACTACTGCTATAGAAACACTTACTATGGCATAACAGGCATATGTCCACGAACATATTATAGAATAAAGAATATTGAGAGTAACTCCAACGATAACACCGCATACCGGTCCGCATACATAAGTGGCCGCAACTGTCCCTAGTGAATCAAGCCATAATGGAAGCCTGAAATACCCAGCAATACACTTTCCTGCCAGATTCAGCAATACACATATTATTATAAACACGCTTATTGTATACCACTTATTTTTCTTCATAGGCTTTTCTCCGTTCAGTATGCTGTATTATCCGTTGGCTGTTATGTTTAATCCATCCTGACTGCTATGCATATTTTCAATACATAATCTAAGCATATCAATAATGATTTAACTTTTACACTCTACCATAATAAAATTATAATTATTATATCAAAAAAATATATAACTGACAATGTATAAACGATTATTCTTTTGTATTGTAAGTTGCTATAATTTCATCCAGAATTATGTGGAAAAAGAATATTATTAAGGTTGTTGATAAAGAGGAAAATGCCGATTAATATATATATAAATATATAAATGGAGGCTGCTATGTGGGCTTACGAAAGTGTTTTTTATCAAATATATCCTCTTGGGTTTTCTGGAGCACCATTTGAGAATGATGGTGTACTTAACCACCGCATTTTAAAGGTTAACGACTGGATACCTCATATTAAAAGATTAGGTGCTGATGCTATATATTTTTCTCCTGTGTTTGAATCTGACACTCACGGATATAATACAAGAGATTATACAAAGATAGACACAAGGCTTGGTACTAATAAAGATTTTGCCAACGTGTGCAATAATCTTCATAATGAAGGAATAAAGGTTGTTCTTGACGGCGTATTTAATCACGTTGGCAGAGGATTCTGGGCTTTTCAGGATGTGTTAAAGAACAGGGAAAGTTCCCCTTATATCAACTGGTTTGCAAGAATAGATTTTAATGGTAATTCTAATTATAATGACGGGCTCTGGTATGAAGGCTGGGAAGGCTGTTATGACCTTGTAAAGCTTAACCTGTATAATGAAGATGTTATACAGCATATTTTTAATGCTATCAAAGGCTGGGTTACGGAATTTGATATTGACGGCTTAAGACTAGATGTTGCTTACTGCCTCAATCACGATTTTCTTAAAAGATTAAGAAGCTTCTGTGACAGCTTAAAACCAGACTTCTTCCTATTAGGAGAAACACTGCACGGCGATTATAACCAGATTATGAACGACGAAATGCTTCATTCAGTTACTAATTATGAGTGCTACAAGGGTCTTTATTCAAGCTTTAATTCAATGAATATGTTTGAAATTAACCATTCACTTTTAAGGCAGTTCGGACCTGAGAACTGGACACTTTACAAAGGTAAGCATTTATTATCTTTTGTTGACAATCACGATGTCACAAGAGTTGCAAGCATACTGAATAACATCCGTCACCTTCCTTTAATATATGCTCTTGCTTTTGGTATGCCAGGAATACCTTGTGTATATTATGGAAGTGAATGGGGTGCAACTGGACGTAAAGAAGATGGTGACCCTGCCTTAAGAGCCTGCTTTGACACACCTGTCTTTAATGAATTATCTGACTGGATTGCAAAGCTTGCCAATGCTAAAAAGACATCACCAGCATTACAATATGGTAACTTCTCATCTATAGTCCTCACTAATGAACAATGTGTATTCTTAAGAGAGTGGCAGAGTGAGCGTGTACTTGTTGCAATAAATGCTGCTGACTACAATTATTCTGCCTCATTTAATATGGGCTGTGACAAAGCATATGATCTTATAACCAATAGTGAAATACAGCTAAATAATGGATTGGAATTACCGGGATATAGTGCATTTTTCTTAAAATTATAACTACCCTGTCACACCACGCAATATCTTTTAATATGTTGCATAATAATAAAATCAAAACAGAGAATATAAAGTATAATCGGAGCTTTTCCTCCAATATACATCTTTCTATTCTCTGTTTTTATAATAATTTTTATAATATTCTATATAAGAATATCCTATACATCTATATTTTCTTATGTCTTATGACATCCGCAATTCTTAGTGCTATAACTCCTACGATAGCAACGGCTGCGGCAATCCATACCCAGACTGGTACATTATGAATATTAAAACATCTTACATTTATCCACATCTGATTAATTCTCGCTGTTTCGTCATTATCAAAATACTGCATAATAGCACTTCTATGCATTACTTCTTCCGTTGGATACTGTGCTGACAGCATTCCTTCTGTCTGCGCCTTAGATGTTCTTAATATATATCTTGAATCATTAGATACTCCTGAGAAGAAATATCCTAAAGAATAATCTATTGCATCAGCCTCACTTATTGTATCATCCTCTTCCATAAGTGACTCAAGACCATAATTCCATTTTAAATAATCATATATAACAGGACTCTGACCACCTGATATAACTGATGTATAGCCAATATAGTACATATTTCTTACTGCGTTTTCTGGCATAGATACGAAATTAACAAATGCTTCTGCTGCCTTCTTCTTTTCTGAATTGCCATTAATTCCTGATTTTAACATTGCCCAGCCATCAAAATACATATTAGTACATTCTTCTGGAATAGCAAAATTAAGCTCGACATCATTAGCTTCTGCCTGCTGCATTATGTATACAGCATCACCTGACCACTGATAGCCAGCACTGATCTTACCTGTAATAGCATCAATCTTACCACTGTCAGTTTCAAATGAATATACATTATCTTTAACCTGCTGAAGATATTCTAATACTTCATCAACTGTATCCTTTGATGTGTCATTCATCTCCTCTGCCAGCTTATCAGTATAATCTGCCTGCTTGATAAAATCCTGCGACCTTAACTTATCAGACTTGATTGCACCAATTGCCGCAAACATAGTATCTCTTACATTATCCTTAACAGTAATCTTACGTCTGAACTTATCATTATTAATAATCTTCCATGTCGATGCCTCTTCCTTTGTAACATATTCTGGATTATATATAATACCTGTAACACCCCACATATATCCAGCAGCATATTTACTCCAAGGTTCACCATTGATTGTATTATTATCAAAAGTCTGCTTTATAAATGGTGAAACCCCTTTTGCATAATAATTCTCTTTGATTCCCGTGTCGTAGAATTCATCAGAAAATGGTTCAAGCCAGCCCTCAGTCATAAGCTTCATAAACATATATTCTGAAGGACATATTAAATCGTACTCATCACCTAATGTAAGCATATTGTAAAGTTCTTCATTAGTTCCAAGACAGCTATATTCGACATTAACCTTCTTGCCATATGTCTTATAATACCATTGAACAAAATCATCAACCATAGAATTATCGCCCCTGATATCTGTGCTCTCAAGATCTATTGTTTCATCAGCGTTCCAGCCGCCTTCATCTATATACTCTTCCCAGTTACATATTCTAAGTGTAATTGTATCGTTATCTGCCGCCTCTGTTTTAGTAGAATTAAATCCTTTCCACACTCCTGTTATACTTCCAGACAGCATTTCAACAACCAAAATCATAGCAAGCGAAACTTTTATAACCTTTTTAGTCAAATGTCTGATATAAGATGTAATATCTATAATCACATTTTTATTCATTAATGTTTCTCCTTCTGGGCTTCATTCTTTATAGGTGCAAAATTCATAACAACTTCAACTATAACTACAATCAGGAATATAATTGTCGATAATGCCCATAATGCAGTCCTAATATTAGTCTGCGAACCCTTTGTTGCATTAACAACATATGTACTTATTGTATCAAATGTTGCCGGTTTCGTATAAGTCGCCACAAAATAATCATCAAGTGATAAAGTAACTGCCATAACAAATCCTGATATAATACCTGATGCAATCTGAGGTATAATAATATGAATTAACGTATATCCCGGTGTTGCTCCAAGGTCAAGTGCAGCCTCATAAAGACTTGGGTCCATCTGCTTTAACTTGGGAACAACCGCAAGATATACAAATGGTGCACTAAGCACTGTATGTCCTATTATAAGTGGAATATAAGTATTCTTGCTTATCCCGAATACAACAACCAGAAGAATACATAATGAAAAACCTGTCACAACATCGGCATTAACAACTGGTATCTGATTAAGAACTGACATTGTACCATTAACATTTTTCTTAGAATAAAATGCTCCAATTGCACCTGTTGTTCCAAGTATTGTAGCAAGCACCGCACTTCCAATTGCAAGTGCAATTGAACCTATAATCATATCTATAAGCTCTGGTGTTGTAAATAATGTCACATAATTATGGAACGAAAATGAATGAATAGCCCCAATATTAGGTGAATCTGTAAAACTATATACTGCTAATATAAGAATCGGAACATACATAAATATAAGTACAAGACCGATAATTGCATATTTAACACATTTTTTAAACATACCTGTCCTCTTTCCCGTCACATATATCTACAGCCTGCGTCCTGAACCTTCATTATCGCTGTCTGCTGATATAAGACTGATTATACATATAATTATAAGAAGTATAAGTGCTATCATTGAACCATTGTTCCAGTCGTATGCACTAAAATAGCTTCCTATAAGACTACCCATAATATATGTACTGTTATAAAGCATATCAAGCACTACATAATTAGTCATCGCTGGCAGGAACACCATTGATATTCCACTTATAATTCCCGGTACAGATAATGGCAATATAATCCTTATAAATGTCTGAAAATTATTAGCCCCCAGATCATTTGCTGCTTCTATAATGCTGTTATCCATTTTCGATAATGTTGTATATAATGGGAGTATCATAAATGGAAGAAAATCGTAAGTCATTCCAATAACTGTATTAATAAATGGATAAAATGCAAGATTACCTTCTATTAATGAAAGAACTTCCTTAAGTGCTGTAATTCTAAGTGTAAAGTTAATCCACATTGGAAGCACAAAAAGCATAAGAATAACTGCTTTTCTTTTAATCTCGCTCTGTGCAAGTATGTATGCAACTGGATACGCTATTAAAAGACACACTATAGTTACAACAAATGCCAGTGCAAAACTGTAACACAATGTTCCAAGTGTGTTAGGATCTGTAAAGAAATTACAGAGATTACTTACTGTAAACTGTCCCTGTCCATTGGTAAATGCATAATATATCAATACAAGCAAAGGGGCTGCAACAAATAATAAAAGGAATATCCCATAAGGAATTCCAAGCTGCTTACGCGATAATACATTATTCATCTTTATTAATTCCTTTCCCTTTACTTACTTTTTTAACTGGAACTTCATCTTGTCTTCTAGCATAACAAGCCCTACAGCATCGTCCATATTCCACAGGTACTCATCATCTACAATAAGGTCGTGTCCATATTCTGTTCTTATAACGTAACTGTAATGGTCACCCTTATAGATAAGGTTGATAATATGTCCAGATACAAGACCTTCATCCACATTATCGCTCATTCTTATATCATATGGCTGGATTGAAACCATAACCTTTAACTTAGCTGTATCAATGGTCTCATTATTCTCATCAACTAAAACATTATCCTTCATACTTGATTTAGGAATAACCTTTGTTAAATCGCAATTAATAACCTTGCCATTAAAATCAAGTGTATAATCACTATTAATATTAGTAACAAAGCTTGTTGTATGATCCTCAGCAAGCATAATATGAATTCCGTCCGGCTCAAGCTTCATACCAATTCTTTCACCGACAGAATAACATTTTGTCGTTCTTATAACCATCTCGTACTTGCCCGATTCAACAGTAACCTCATAGTGCATACCCTTGAATATAACCGACACAACTTCACCCTCAACAACTCCGTCCTCCGGCTTAGTTATAATTACATCTTCCGGTCTTACAACAACATCAACGAGAGTACCCTCTGCAACATCGTCCATTCCCATAAATTCACCACCACAAAATCTTACTTTCATATGTCCTGTCATAATACCTTTGAAAATGTTACTTTCACCGATAAAGTCAGCTACAAACGCATTCTGTGGCTCATTATATATATCCTCAGGCGTACCAATCTGCTGTATCCTGCCTTCTGAAAGAACAACAATCTTATCAGACATTGTAAGTGCTTCTTCCTGATCGTGTGTTACATATATAAATGTAATTCCAAGTTCATCGTGCATATGCTTCAATTCAAGCTGCATTTCCTGACGCATTTTCAAATCGAGTGCACCTAACGGCTCATCAAGCATAAGAATTTCCGGCTCATTAACCAAGGCTCTTGCAATTGCAATTCTTTGCTGCTGTCCACCTGATAAGGTAGATATCTTTCTATTCTCAAACCCCTCAAGGTCAACCATATCAAGAACTCTCTTTACTTTCTTTCTAATCTCCTCTTTTGGCAGCTTTTTGAGTTTAAGTCCAAATGCTATATTGTCATATATATTCATATGTGGAAATAAAGCATATCGCTGGAACACCGTATTAATTGGTCTTTTGTTAGCTGGAAGCTGTGATATATCTTCTCCATTAAGAAGTATCTCTCCACTTGTTGGCATCTCAAAGCCTGCTATCATTCTTAATGTAGTAGTCTTACCACATCCGGATGGTCCAAGAAAAGTTACGAACTCTCCTCTTTTTACCTCAAGATTAAAATCATCAACAGCCTTAAATCCATTATCACTATATACTTTACTAATATGTCTTAATTCTATTATATTATCTGCCATCGTTCTCCTTTTGCACATCATGGTTAATTTATTAATTCAGCATGTATGCCTATTGCTTCTATCTGTTATTTTAATAATTATACATAGATTTATCAATAATAATCTTCAATATCTCATTATATTGTTACTTTATTGCCTTATTATTCTATTACTTTATTATTTAGTCTGCCTGTCAGGTACGTTGACTATACTATCTATCTTCTGCTTTAATATTGACAGGCTTCCCATTCTCTTTAATGCCATATCAGACTGCTCCTCCATCTGCTTTAGCTTCTGCGTATTTCCCATTGTCTTATATACATTTTTATAAAATTCCGCATTATAATACTCTGCAACCGCTATGCTTTCATCCAGTTCATTGTCCTGAATATTATCTATCACAATCTTATCCCTGCTGGCATAATCTACTGCCCTGCCATATTCATCATTCTTATACAGGTTCATAAACCAGCGTGTATTATATGTCCTGTTCTCATCATTATAATTCTCTGCTACCGCTATTATCATCGCAGCATTAAGAACAACAAGAATTACAATAATTATATCCATAATAATTAATCTGCTTTTCTTCATAATAATCCTCATTCCTGCGCACATTTTGCGCATATCGGCTTTGTGTCAAATGTATACAAACATAAATCCTGCGTATAAAAAATCCATTTTCACATCTATCCTCTTTGTATAAGGCACTGCTCAATTCGTGCGCTTGAAAATGTATCAATAGCCTCTAAATCCTCATCTGTAATGTGATAATATTTCTTAAGCAGTACTCCCATATCTTCCCGCATTTTGTTAAGATACTTTTCATTGTCTGATGTCATAGTTACTTCTTTATCTTTATATGCCGATAACTGTGTATAGTAGTAAAACTGCGAAAGATAATATGCCAGATTAGACACATCTGACTGTGTAAGATTATAATTATCACTATCGTTAGTATTCATAAATCCCACTGACCACACATAATATCTTACACCCATAAGAACCGAATATTCTTTATCAAATGCTTTATTATCAAGAGCATCTATCTCATCACTATAATCCGATAATTCCTTATAACTACTGCTATCAAGATATGAATATATTTTATTACTTATTTCTGTATAATTATTCGTTATTGCTGATTTCTTTACAGCCTTTTTTACAGAGCCAGTTAATGCAATACCAATAAATGCTATAAGAAGCAGTGCAATAACAACTGCGGGTATTGCAAATGCGTAAGCTTTCTTTGAATTACTGTCCGCCTTATTATGTACATTCTTTTCTGTATTATTGAAATCTTTATCATACCTGTCTATGGCTTTTTTATGACTTTCTGTATAATACTTATCTTCCATCTATTATCTCTTTTCTTATATTATTAACGGCAATGCTTTCGTTGTGTCTGTCAATTGCTTTTACAGAAAATATAGCTGCCACCAGTATGATTACAACCGCCAGTACAAGGACAAGCACTTTTACAGCCTCTTCTACAATTATTTTTTTATTAATATCAGCAAGTTCTGCCAGCCTTTGCCTAAGTCCTGCCAGTCCTTTCATATATGATTTTTCCTGTCCATAATAATTGGAATTGCCACAATATGGACACTGGCTGAGATTTTTATTAAATTCTGCGCCACACGAAGGACATATCACATTCATTTTATTATTCATACTTATTTTTCACACTTTCTTCTATAATAAGTTGGATTTGCGTACTATCCGCCGTCCTTATAGCCTGCACCTGTTCATCACTCACATAAAAATATGTCTTTAATATTGCATCCATATTCTTATAAATCTGTTCTACCTTCTCATCAGACGTATCTCCAACCGCAAGCTTTCCATATATATAATGAAGGTTATCCAAATCATAAAATTCATCCAGCAGACCACAAATATCTGTCAGTGCCTTATTCTTATAAAATATATTATCCGCGGCAAGATATTCACTTATATAATTATTCACAAATATGTATATCTGTGCAGCCTCTATCTGTGGGTGATAATCAAGATACGGACCATCTGACCAGCCTGATATATTAATGCTGTCACTATAATTAAAGAAATCATAGTAATCTTCATTCTCCCAATATCTGTCTAACGTGGCTGTCACCGTATCATATTCACTAACAGCATTTTTCTGCTTAATAAAATACCAGTCGTGTGTAAGCATATACACCACCAGACCAATAAACATTGCAAGAAGCACCGCTATAGCCACTCCACGCACAAGCACTTTTACTGTATACAGCTGCTGTGCGCTTATTGATTTTTCCGCCGTATTAACTTTTGACTGATATTTGTCATAATCTTTTTTATAGGCTTCCCCTGCCCTATTCTTCCTGCCACAATGCGGACACACCTCATCGGTCAGATTAAGCACTGCCCCACAATACTGACATTTCATATTAAATGTACTGCCTTTATAAATATTCTCCCTTTCCACGCTTTCCCTCACTTTTTCTCTCTTTTATGCTATTTATAGATAATTATTTATTGTATATACGAATAAAATGTATTATTTTATACTATACTTTAATATAATATATATTTTTCATATTAACTAAGCGTAATATGCTAAAATCTTCTTTGATGAAATATTCTTTAATGAAACATACGTTATTATAATATATAATCAGTCTTATTGCATTAGTTTATATTTTGTTTTTATAATTCACATTTTACTCACATCTTTTACATATCACGTTCACATTTTCCCTCTAATATAATCATTGTTGAAAGACATATGACATTGCTTTCAATAGACTTTTTCATAAACAGATAACTACTCACTCCCTTAAATTTGTAGTTATCACTCTCCCAAAAAGAACCTGAATGATAATCATATCAATTGCCACTTGGTATCATTATCATTCAGGTTCTTTTAGTTTATTTATTAAATATTGTAACCACTTTAATTACTTTGCTGTTTCTATCAACACATTTTGTCCTATAAGTCCTACTTTGCATTAACTCCTGCGATATCCTTAATCACCTCTCCAGCAATTATAAGCCCTACAACAGATGGCACAAATGCCACGCTTCCTGGAATATCACGTCTTTCTGTACATTTGTGTTCTGCTCCTGGAGGACATATGCAGTTAGTACGACAGCTTATCGACATATCCTCGATTGGTCTTGTTGGCTGTTCCTCTGAATATACAACCTTAAGCTTCTTAACGCCACGTTTCTTAAGTTCACGGCGCATAACCTTCGCAAGAGGGCACACCCTTGTCTTATATATATCTGCAACCCTGAATGCTGTCGGATCCAGCTTATTACCAGCTCCCATACTGCTTATAACCGGAATTCCAAGTTCATTTGCTTTCATAATAATTGAAATCTTAGCTGTCACAGTGTCTACTGCATCAATTATATAATCATACTCATCAAATGGAAATTTATCAGCATTTTCTGGAAGAAAGAAACAATTATGAATTCTTACATCAACATTGGGATTAATCTCCAGCATTCTCTCTTTCATAACCTCTGTCTTATACTTTCCAACAGTTTTTCTTGTTGCTATAATCTGTCTGTTAAGATTAGTAAGACATACTTTATCATCATCTATAAGGTCAAATGCACCTATGCCGCTTCTTACAAGTGCTTCACAGGCATATCCTCCCACTCCGCCTATTCCGAATACAGCCACTCTCTTATTAGCTAGTTCCTGCATTGCACTTTCACCTAGTAATAATTGTGTTCTTGAAAACTGATTTAACATCTTTATCTCCATTCCGAATTATTAATTACTAAACCTACCATTATGGTAGTATTTCAATAAGAGATTATATTATAATCAGCGGTTTCTGTCAAAGTAATACTTTTATTGCTCTTTCTTACATCTTCTATATATTGACATCTATATATTTTCTTCTATATATTCACGTCTACATATTTTTATTTATATATCTGCATTTTATATTTACATCTATATATTTTTATTTATATATTCTCATTTCTTATTGTTTCTATAATATTCTGCTTTCTTATCTGGACTAATGAATATTTCATAATTCCAAGAAGCAGTATAATCACAACAACAACCGCAATAACTATAGCCGGCAATGGAAAAGTATATCTTAACTGTGACTCTCCTGCTGATATATATATGACATAAGAAAGCAGGGTTCCTGACACTACACCAATTATAAGGGCTTTACTTCCATAAAATACACTTTCCATCCTTATCATTTTATCAAATTCTCTCTTTGTCATACCTATCGACTGAAGCATTGCAAACTCTTTGCCTCTTAATTCCATTCCGGTTGTAACAGTATTAAATATATTCGTAATTCCAATCAATGAAACAACAGCAATAAATCCATATAAGAATATCTTGATTGTCAGAATTAGATTTTCATTGTTTCTTCTTTCCTGTGCCGCATTAACTATGTTATTCTTCCCAATATCAAATTCATTCACAAGTATATCCTGTGCTTTATCAGGGTCGTCACAGTTAATATTAAGAAGTACACTGCAATCAATATCCCCGGGATTAAACTGATTCATATAATCATCACTTACAATAAGATAGCCATAAGAAGTATAAGCATTGTCATATCCGAATGGCCTTTCATTGCTAAGCGCCACAATCTTTATATCGTAAAATGTTGTATTATCTGATTGTCTGTTATTATCAGTTGATTGTCCTCTGCCTGTATTTCCAGCCCGATACGTTAATATATCACCAGCTTTATAACCATCATATACATTAAAATATTTTATGTTATTTCCATTATTAATGTACTGATATGTATTATCTACAAGTATACCTCCACTCTGTGCAGTTTCCTTGCTGATGCCAAGCTTTTTAATATACTTTTCATATTCTTCATTACCTAATGAAATAATATTAATATAATAATTGTCCGGTTCTGCTAAGCCCCTTTCATAATTATACATCTCATAATAATCAGCACTGTACTTTGGTTTATCCTTTAAAATGCCATTAAAGCCTCTTGCAAAAGTAAAATCTGTTATATTTGTTTCATTATTTATCCTGTTCACAATATCACTTACTTTTTTATCAGCCTCATCTACAGACATATTTTTATATGAAGACATATACACCCTTAAATCTATATTGCCATTAGCGTATCTGTTGGCTGAATCTGTTAATAAACTCATAAATCCATATAAAGCAATAAATGTCATTACACTAAGCGCAATAGAAATAGTGATTACCCTGTATTTTCTCTTGTTACGCTTCATATTCTTATAGGCAAGGACACCTCCTTCACCCCATACTTTACTGACTAATTCCGGTGTCTTTAACGACTTAGATTTTATCTTAATATCTTCACTATGATTGATAGCCATTATTGGTGACATTCGCGAAGCCCTTATTGCTGGTACTAATGCCGACAATACAATCGTAACTATCGCAAGTACAATTGATAAAAGTACTCCTAATAAAGATGGTGCATACACAATGCTCATTTCTAATGTATCAATAAGCATTTTGTTACTCAATATGACAAGAATATAACTTGCTGACAGACCCCCGACTATACCTGCTGCAACACCTATTACACCCATAAACGCAGCTTCAAAAAAAACATTTTTTCTAATCTGGCGTGGAGTAGCACCGATTGAAGCTAACATTCCGTACTGTTTAGTTTTCTGGTTAATAGATATAGCAAAGCTGTTACTTATACATACCGCTGAAGTTATAATAATTATAACCATAACAACAGCCGCCATATTATATACAAATGCAACACTTGAATCATAAAACGCTTCATACTTTATAAGACTATTATTAATGTAATATGAATGTGCCTTATCAAGCTGGTTCTTTAATATCTTTGCCTCTTCATCTGTTGGGCTGCCTGAATACTGCTTGTTAAATAAAATTCTGTCGACACCTAATATATCTGCAGTTATATTATATCTGTCTTTAAGTACCTTTTTATAAAATCTGATATATATGTCCGATTTATTCAAAGATGTATCTGACTTATTTGCAAATGTAATGACTGAATAACCCGGTGCAGTTCTTGGTTCTTCACCATATGGAAGCCTGTCACATATTCCTACAACCTTATACGTCTTAGTCTGCTTTACATCAAGCAGCTCATCTTCTCTATAATCATCATTCTGATAAAGCTTTTTACCATTATATGCCCTGTCGCCTATATCAAATGTAATCTCGTCTCCAAGATTGTATTTAACACCGCCATTGGTCTTAATATGACTTGATATAACTATTTCGCTGTCATCTTCTGGAAGTCTTCCTGATGTAACATTTATTTCTGCCTTTTCAAATGTATCACTATCAAGTGCCTCTATATATACATAAGGCTTACTGTCATTAACACAGTCCTCAAGCACAGCATAACCTATTTCGTGCATTTCGTAATAACTTTCCACCTGCCTGTTATTAATAACTGACTCCTTCTCCTTATCAGTCATATCATATAAGAGAAGATGAAAATCTCCGTCTACCTTCTTTTCTCTTAACGTTATGCTTTCTTTTAAACTTACCGCCATAGTTGCAACTGCAGTAAGAAGTGCTGTCGCAAGTATAATACCAATAATTGTAACAATTGTTCTTTTTTTATTAAGCTTTAGATTCCTTATTGTCAACCTGTTAAGTATCTGCATATAAACTCTCCTTTCCAGCCCGTTTCATAAATTTACATAATTCTATATCTTATAAAATCTTATAAAATTATGAAACTATTTATATAAAGCTCGTGCCTGTTCATAATCTTTATACAAGCCTGCCATCTTCAATTCGTAATATTCTGTCTGCAATCTTCGCAATTTCAAGATTGTGGGTAATCATTACAATTGTCTGATTATATTTCTGATTAGAGAGTTTTAATAATTCTACGATTTCATCACTTGAACGTGAGTCAAGATTTCCTGTCGGCTCATCAGCAAGAAGTATAGCTGGGTGATTAATAAGTGCTCTTCCAATTGATACCCTCTGCTGCTGCCCACCTGATAACTGGTTAGGCAGATGTGTCACCCTGTCCTTTAAACCAAGAGTGTTGATAAGCTCATCAAGTTCGCTTTTGTCTGGTGTCCTGCCGTCAAGTTCACAAGGTAAAGTAATATTTTCCTTAACATTAAGAATTGGTATAAGGTTATAGAACTGATATATGAGCCCTACCTGTCTTCTTCTGAATATTGCTATCTTGTCACTATTCAGGGAATATATATCCTCACCCTGTATATACACTTTTCCGCTTGTTGGTCTGTCCACTCCGCCAAGCAGGTGAAGAAGTGTCGACTTACCACTTCCTGAACTTCCCACTATAGCTACGAACTCGCCTTGTTCCACACTGAATGAAATATCATTTACTGCAAGTACAGCATTGTCATCTTTGCCATACTGCTTAACAAGATGTTCTACCTTTAATATCTCCATATACTGCCTCTCTTTCTGTCGCACATATAGATTATAAATATGCGTTGCTTTATTACATATCTCAATATACACAGGTAAAATGACATTTCGGTGACATTTATTTTATGTATTTAACTATAAATGTTGTCTTTTCATCATCAGACTCCACACTTATATAGCCTCCCTGCTTCTCAATCACTGCCTTAGCAAGCGGAAGTCCTATTCCCATACTGTTATCTTCGTATTTAGCTTCACTGTAATAACGTTCAAATATCTGCTTCTGTCGTTGGTCACTCAGTTTATCACCTCTGTTTGTTATATACACTGCTGTATACACATCATTATCTGTTATATTTATCTTTACAGTACCTTTATGTCTACTATGTTCAATTGCATTTTTAATAATATTCTGTAATGCTTCCCTGTTCCAGTTGTAATCGCCATTTATATAGATGTCCGATTTGTTCAATTTATTCACTTTATTATCTGACCCTTTATGAATATTATCTGTATTTGAATTATGAACATATATGTCTATACTAACAGCTTTAATTTCTGCTATAACCTCAAGATTACCTACCGCTTCTTCTACAATCTTATTAATGGAAATATTCTCATTATTGAACTCCACCACACCTGCATCAATTCTTGATAACTTAAGCATAGTAACAATCATCCAGCTCATTCCATTAACCTGATTTAAAGCTTCATATATGAATTTCTTTCTTGTAGCATAGTCCATATCAGGATTATCATTAAGATTATCCAACAGAACCTGAGTTGAAGTAAGTGGTGTCTTTAACTGGTGTGATATGTCAGATACCGACTGTGCTAACATAACCTTTTTTATTCTGGCTGAGTCTGCCTGTTCCTTCATATATACCATAATTTTATATAACGAATTCTTAAGGCTGCTAAGTTCGTCCTCTGAATTATCATTTATTTCCAGCTCATAATTACCGCGTGATATTTTATCCATATAATCCTGCAATTGGACGATGGCATTCTTTCTTCTCCTCAGATATATGTAAAAACATATAATAAACAATACCGACATTGCACCAATAATTAAAGTACTGACTATGATATTGGTATTTCTTATGTCACTCATATCTTTAATATAAAATGTATTATCTGTTATTCCATTTTTTCTTAATATGCTGTCAAATTCTTCTGGTGTTGTACTGCTTTCAAGCTCACCGTATGACTTATTTAATATAATCGCAATTTCTTCCATATCAAAGTCCGGATACTGGCTGATTACATTTTCCATAATACATCTTATATATGTATTCTCCATATTCTTATACTTATGTGTATACCAGCTTATCCATGACATATATGCCACTACGCCGACAACCAGCACTACACCTGTTAATAACAGACTTTTAACAGCCTGCTTATTCTTATATGTACCCATATTTTCTCCAATCTGTTATTATATTCATTATATTCATTCTAATCTGTTATTATATTTTCATATTCTTTCTAACACATTATAATATTCTGTCCATTCTGCTGACATAATATATTGCAGATTGCTCTAATCTGACAATCTGTAACCTACACCCCTCACTGTCACAATAATATTTCCTTCTTTATCGCCTATCTTCTCACGAAGCCTTTTGATTGTAACTGTAAGTGTATTATCATTTACAAAGTTTCCTGCTGAATCCCATATATGTGATAGTATTTCTTCCCTTGTAAATACTTTTTTAGGATTTTGTAACAGGATTTTTAATATCTCAAATTCAAGCTTTGTAAGCTTAATTTCATTATCTTCCTTGTACAATTTTCTTATATCAACATTCATCTTTAAACCGGCATATGTAAGCTCATTGCCGCTCCGGTTTCTTCTTAGCACATTCTTAATTCTCGATAGAAGTTCCATATTGCGGAATGGCTTTATAACATAATCATCTGCACCTAACTCCAACCCCATTACAACATCTTTCTCCTCATCTTTTGCTGTAAGAAATATGACCGGTGCTATATCATCAGCTTTAATCTTTCTGCATAGCGAAAAGCCATCCCCATCAGGAAGCATTACATCAAGTATGACAATATCTATGTTCCATACATCACCAGCTCCAATTAAAGCTCTATATTTTTCAGTTTCCTTTGCATTATCCAATATCTCCTTTGCCTGATATGCACTTCTTGCAACCCTGACATTATAACCATTATTGGTAAAAAGGTATTCTAACCCCATAATTATTGCTTCGTTATCCTCTATTAATAAAATATTACTCATATCTTTTCTCCAATCTTAATTCTTAATTACACAGTTATCATAATACTACTGTTTAATACACTTTATTATTTAATCAGCTATTTTTCTTATTTTTCTTAAGTTCACATTATTATATAATTTATACAATAAAATATTTTAATTGTATACCCTGTTTAATATATCCATACAAATATAGTTTCATTATTAAATAATATTTATCAATTTTGTCTGGAATTGAATTATTTTGATTGTATTTGAATTATTTTACGAATTGTATAAACAATAATTTTCGTGTATAATACATACCTGTAGTTTATACTATCAGGGGGAAACTTATATGTTTATAGGGAATTGTAACGTAACTGCTGAACTTGTCAGCTTAATTGTGGCCGGATTTTTGACATTTCTTATGTTATACTCCAATCCAAGAAAGACGAGTTCATACCAAATCATTCATTATGGAATACTTTTATCGATGATATCTATCGCCACGCAGCTTGCATTTTTTTATAGCCAGGCTCACACCGATATGTTTAACAGAGAATTAAGATTATTCCTGTCGTTAGCATTTTTAGCAGAATACCTTGCATTACTAATGATGCTCTATGTGTATATATGTCTTCTTTCAACAAGGACATTACATCACACGAAAAATCTGCAATCAAAAGTATTATCATTCGGCTGTACTTATGCTATTGCCGTTTTTGCATTTGCAGTATCTGGTAAATTACCGGATATAATTGATGGTTTACTGCCATTAGAATATTATATTAATTTTTATGCTATCTTTGGCATAATAACCTGTTTAATATGCCTTTTATCCATATTATTAAATAAACATTCAATTCCAAAGGTAGTCAATAAATATGCTTTAATATTTATTCCAGTAGATTTCATAATGCTTTCAGTTCAATTTATGACAAGCAATATAATATTTTCAAGTCTCACATATGTATTACCATTTTTAATATATTATATATTATTTCACAGCAATCCATATGATGAACTTATTGGCTGTCAGAATATGCACTCCTTTGAAGCAAGATTTACAGACAGTGTATCAATGAAACGTAAATTTCTCGTTGTATACCTTAACTTTCCTCAGCTTAAAAATGTAAATTATGCTATTCATAATGAAAAAGTTGAAGAAACAGCCGCTAATGTATGCAGACGAATTGAAAAGCTTCATCATATGGTTCATATTTACCGATTTACCAATGATGAATTTGCTATGATTTTATATATCAAGGATGAAAACAAAATAAAGCAGTTTCTCAATAATGTGGAGATGGCAATAATTGATTATATGACTGCTTCATCTTACACAATTAACTACAGAATAGCTGCTATCCAGAGCAATCCTGTTGTATCATCAACACATAAGTTAAGCTCAATGTCAGCCTACCTTTTTAATAAAATTGCCAATGAACCTGGCAATCAGTGTTATCTTGCTACAGATAAGGATTACAAGGAATTTCACGAGGCATACAAGATTGAACAGCTTCTTCTTGATATCCGCAATAAGAATGACCTTGATGACGAACGTGTATTATGCTATGCACAGCCTATATTCAGTGTTAATAACAACAGCTTTAGAACAGCCGAGGCACTTATGCGCCTCTCACTTGATGGAACAATCATATATCCGGATAAGTTTATACCTATTGCTGAGAAGAATAACTGTATTCATACTTTAACACAAATAATTCTTAACAAGGTATGTAAGATTGTAGCTGAATTTGAGAAGAAATATGACTTTGATGCAATAACTATCAATTGTTCATCATCAGAATTATCTAATCGTAATCTTTTTGATGAACTTATGGCTATAATTAATTCCAATAATATTATGCCAGAACATATCCGTCTTGAACTTACAGAAAGTGCTATGTTTGATGATTTCAATATGGTTATTCACAATATGGAAAAGCTTAATGAGTCAGGTATCAAGTTCTATCTTGATGACTTCGGAACTGGATACTCTAACCTTGAAAGAATAATTGGCTGTCCATTTAACACAATCAAGTTCGATAAAACACTGCTTTACAAATCTCTTGATAACTCCGCTGTATCGGATATTGTATCTCACCTTACAAGCGTATTCAAGGAACAGGGATTTGTATTATTAATTGAAGGTGTTGAAAATGAAGAGCAGGCATCTTACAGCATAGATAAAGGCTTTGATTATATTCAGGGTTACAAATATGCTAAGCCACAGCCTGTTATTAATTTGAAGGACTACTTTGATAAGCGGGAAAGAGCTATATCTTAATATTTACATTTTTTCTAATTATTAATATATTAATCCGCAATTCCTTATAAGCTAAATATAAAAAATGACCATTATACTTACCCATAATAAGTATAATGGTCATTATATATATGGGGATTTTAAATATAATCGTATAATAATACTACCACTAATTATTTAATCACCCCATTAATTCTATTCTTAATCAACATCCCACCAATTGTTGGCAGAGGTCTTTTCCTGTCACCCTTAGGTGCTGATTCTTTCTCAGCTTCAACAATTCGTTTCTTAATCTGTTCCATTTTATCATCTAACTGTGCAAGCTGGTTAGCACAATCTGATAATTCCAATGCAAGTATTTCAGCTTCGCTGTCTGGAATATTCTTCTTATATCTTAGCTTATGCTCAACACTCGCCCAGAAATCCATAGCAATAGTCCTAAGCTGAACTTCAACCTTCATTCTTCGTTTCTCATTCTGTAAGAATATCGGTATCTCAATGATAAGATGAAGACTTCTATAACCACTCTCTTTAGGATTCTTGATATAGTCCTTTTTCTCGATAAGTATTATATCGTCCTGCTGTAAAAGACAATCAGCAAGCATATATATGTCCTCTGTAAATGAGCATATTACTCTTATTCCTGCAATATCCCTTATATTCTGCTCAATAGATTCCATTGTAAATGGAATATTCTTCTTGTTAGCTTTCTTGATAATTCCTTCTGTTGACTTTATTCTTGTCTTAATAGTCTCTATAGGATTACGGTCATACTGTAAAGAAAACTGCTCATTAAGAACCTTGAACTTAGTCTCAACTTCCATAATTGCACATCTGTAATAAGCCATAAGTTCATTAAATGGCATTGTATTCTCTCTTATAAAATCAAAAACTTCATCTGACATAAGATTTTCTCGTATAAATCTCTGTTCTTCCTGTTTTAAAAAATCTTCAATACCCATTAGTTATTATAAGTTCCTTCCTGCTATTCGCTTGTAAAATGCTTTATCAACAACACAATTATCCATTATGCAGTATATTCCTTCTAATATAAGCAAATGTATAATCTTCACCTTTCTCTGACAACATAACAAGTAATGAATACAATAATTCCTTAGTCTTCGGATTAATTATGTAATGATCCATTCCTCTCTTAAAATAATTCAAAGAATCTACATCTGTGTACTTATCTTTATTATATATCTTACTCGCAGCTACCCTGTCACAAAACATTTCAATAACATAATTAACAGGCATTTCCATTCCTATAAGACTTCCGTCACCACCTTTAGCTGGATAATCTATCCAATATTCATAGTGGTGCTTATTCCTTCCTTTATGATGAAGCCACGCTGTTGAACATCCTTCTGCTTCCCTCTGTGCATTATTCGGACTTCTGTTACCGTCCTGATAATACTTTACACCTGGAATAAACTCTGAAAAGCTATATTTGGATAAGTCGTGCAATAGTCCCTGCTTATACAGACCCACACGAAAACAATTCTTCATAACCTCTAACTTATGCGTATTAATAGTATGCAAATGTCCAAAAAAATTATGAAAAAACTTACCCGGCTTCATTACTGTCAATCCTCCATGCCTGATTTTATCCTAACACTCTGTTTGTTAGAAATTGTTAATTATTAAACCATCTTACCACGCACATTATACAGTATTCATATAAGCAAATTCAAGCATTACAGCAAGTCTTAATACGAAAAATCGAAAAACTTAATAACTTTATATATTCTTTATTGATTAATCTCACATATTACCTTGATGCCTTTATCGCTTCATCATAAAAGTATTCCTGTGAGTTAATCGACTGTTCACCTTCTTTAATACCTTTATGGTAATAGTTGCCGTCACTTCCCATAATTCTTGCTTTAACATTATCTTTAAGCATTATATTAAACATATGTAATATACGCTCTTTAATACTTTCATCATATACTGGTCCAGCAACTTCGACCCTCTTAAGAGTATTACGTGTCATAAAATCTGCTGAGGAAATATACATCTTCATATCTGCACCCTTTCCGAATATATATATTCTTGAGTGCTCAAGAAATCTACCAACAATACTTGTTATTGTAATGTTATCTGTATATCCGGTTATTCCTGCAACCATACAGCTAATCCCTCTTATAATCATATCAATCTTTACTCCGCTCATAGATGCCTCAACAAGCTTCTCTATTATAACCTTATCTGTGAGCGAATTAATCTTTATTCCTATATAAGCTTCCTTTCCTTCTTTTGCAATAGCAATCTGCTCATCAATTAATGATAGGATTTTATTCTGTAAGCACTTAGGTGCAACGAGCAAATGCTCTGTATTTTCAACAACATCTCCAAGTCCGAGATTATTGAATACATCTGCTGTCTCCTTGGCAATAGCTTCACTTGAAGTAAATAAAGCAAGATCTGTATATAATTTGGCAGTTTTTTCGTTAAAATTACCTGTTCCAATATGTGTTATATAACGAAAATCTTCTCCGTCTTTATATGTTATAAGACAAAGCTTTGAATGAACCTTGATATGGTCTATTCCGTATATAATCTTACAGCCGGCTTCTTCAAGCCTGCGTGACCATTCAATATTATTCTCCTCATCAAATCTTGCCCTCAGTTCAACAAGTACAACAACCTCCTTGCCATTCTCAGCCGCATCTATAAGAGCCTCTACTATCTGTGAATTCTTCGCAACACGGTATAATGTCATCTTAATTGACAGAACCCTGTCATCACCTCCTGCTTCATTAAGAAGCCTTATTAATGGATGCATACTCTCATATGGATAACTGAGCAATAAATCCTTCTTTGCAAGCTGGTCTATAAGCGGCTGTTTAATATCAATATTACTTGAATTCTGTGGTACACGTCTTTCATAGAACAATTCTCTCCTGCTTCTTAAGTCATCCTGTATCTTTGATATAAATGACATCTCAAGAGGTGACTCAGAATAAAATACCTGCTTCTTATCAAGCTTAAGTTCCTTACATAAAGCAGATATTACTTTATCATCAAGCACTCTTGAATATTCAAGCTTTACAGGACACAGTTTCCTTCTTTCCTTAATAAGCTGTTCCATAGTATCCCTGTAATCCATCTCTTCATCATAGAATGCTTCGTCCATATCTATATCTGCATTTCTTATAATTCTAATCAAAGACTTACTCTTAACACTATATTTCTTAAATATCTTTGGAAGAAAATGCAGTATAAGTTCTTCAATAAGCATATACTTATGACTGTCTGATGGTATTGGAATAAGTCTGTCAAATACACCATTACTGCACGGAACAACGCCTATCTTGTCATTGTTCTTTGAACCAAGAAGTGCCACTGCATATATTTCTTTATTCTTAAGAAATGGAAATGGATTCTTCTTGCTTATAACCTGTGGTGATAATATAGGAAGAATTGAATTATTAAAATATTCCTCTAAATATACAGCATCAGAATATTCAACATCATTAAAACTTATAAGCTTTACTCCCTGCTCCTCAAATCTATACATAAGCTGCTGATATATCTTATCTTTCTTATGCAGTAATTCCCTTGTCTCACTAAAGACAGCATCAAGCTGCTCTCTTGCTGTCATAAGTGTCTTATTATCAAATCCTGCATTCTTATCGTGCTTATTTCCCTTAGCAAGCAACATCTGGTCATATAATGAACCAACTCTTACCATATAGAATTCATCAAGATTACTATTAAATATAGATACAAATGTTAATCTCTCACATAAAGGCACTTTTAAATCCGCAGCCTCATCAATTACTCTCTCATTGAACTTAAGCCAAGACAACTCTCGGTTAGCAAAATATGGCTTTGGTACATCAGCACCTGAAGCGTTGCTCTTAATATCTCCGAATAAAGCACTGCCATTTATCTCACCAACTAAAACATTACTCTTAACCTCATCGGCTGAAGTATTATTCTTAACCTCTGCCTGATATACATCTTTATTAATATATGCGTTATCTGAATTAATCTCTTTAAACTCTGGTTGATTCATCTCTTTATTATCACTGATATTCTTCTTATTATTAACTTCTTTATTGTTATCATTATTAATAGTCATATGAGCCTCTTTATCTTTCTTCCAAAATCCTAGTCTCCAAAACATATTCCCATCGCCTTTGCTTCTGTAATTATTCCCGCCTGTGGATCTACAGTCTTTAATCTGCCCGCAACTTTATTTAATTCAATCTTATCTATCTGATTATTGCGGACACATACCATATATCCATATTCTTTATTCATTATAAGTTCTGCTGCTTTAGCCCCTAACCTTGAAGCTAATACCCTGTCATAAGCACAAGGGCTTCCACCTCTTTGTACATGACCTGGTACAGTAACCCTTACTTCCTGACCTGTTCTATCCATAATACCTGCACCAATTCTGTATGCTGCTGATGGATAATGCTCCTTCTTTCTTACTTCTTTAAGTTCTTTCTTACTATATAACATTTCCTCTTTGGATATTATACCTTCTGCAACTGCAAGAATTGTAAAATGCTTTTTATCATTAATTCTTTTATTAATTGCTTCTACAACCTTATCTAAATCGTATGGTATCTCTGGTATAAGTATTACATCAGATCCACCTGCTATGCCCGCATGCAGTGTAAGCCAGCCTGTCTTATGTCCCATAAGTTCAACTATAAATACCCGGCTGTGTGATGCCGCAGTTGTATGTATACAATCTATGGTATTCGTTGCTATATCAACTGCTGACTGGAAACCAAAGCTTACATCTGTCCCAACCAGATCATTATCAATCGTCTTAGGAAGTGTTACAACATTAAGTCCTTCTTTATATAAAAGATTGGCTGTCTTGTGTGTACCATTACCTCCCAATATTACAAGACAATCAAGACCAAGCTCCTTATAGGTGTGCTTCATTGCCTCGACCTTATCTTTGCCATTCTCATCAGGTTCATTAATCTTCTTAAATGGTGTTCTTGATGTTCCAAGTATAGTTCCACCTATAGTTAATATCCCTGAAAAATCATTAATATCCATAAGCCTATATGTATTATTAATAAGTCCTCTGTACCCATCAAGAAAACCATATATCTGAACATCATCCACTTTATTGTAAAGACTTTTAGCTACACCTCTCATAGCGGCATTAAGTGCCTGACAGTCACCACCGCTTGTCAACATTCCTATTCTCATATTAATCTCCATTCCTGCACACATTTTTGTACATATCAAGCTTATGTCTAGTGCGCACAGACACAACCTCGCGTGTAAAAATTTATTTTTACACTTATATCTTTATCTTTGTTACTTATTATTTTCTATTGTACATTAAACAACTATCTAATATCTTCATTCTTGATATATTTCAATAAATTGCTTCATAGTTTTACAATTTCTGACATTATATTATAGTAGTTATGTAAAGTTTAACGAACTTATATGTGAAATCTATGTAAATTAAATATACTATACAACATATTCACATCTATACCGAATTAATATATTTATAGTATATCACACTATATTTTTACTGTACATATATATTTAAAAATTTATATACTTTTTATATATTAAGTTAAATAAATTTCAACTAATACTAATTACATTTTTTAATGCATTATGATACAATAAGAAGCACTGAATTAGTATGCCGTTATCTATACACCGGCATTTATGGAGGATTAATATGACAAGAAAAGAGATTAATGAAATCAAATCACAATTCAATATAGAAGACTGTGGAATTCTTAAATTATGCGGATGTTATGTTGACGGTGAAAAGAATAAAGTCACAACTATGAATGAAACATTCCTCAATCTTCCTGAGGAAGAACGCCATAAATATATAGATATATTTAAAAAATGTCTTTCTGGCACCCCCGGACGTAACCTTATTGATATGCAGTTTACTCTTGATGCCTACGGTGATAAACAGCCTCACGATTTTCTGCTTGAGCTAAGAGACAGTGAATTAAAAGACGAGAATAAACTCAATGAATTATATGATAAAATAATTGCCAACTATTATTATCCAGGCAACTACTTAATTCTTGTAATCAATCAGGCATATGATGTTCCGGGTATGACTGCGGATAATATCGCTATGGAAGATGCTTCTGACGAAGTGTATAACTATATTTTATGCTGTATCTGTCCAGTTACTCTCTCTAAACCTGGGCTTGGATATTTTGAAAATGATAAGACTTTCCACAATCAGGTTCAGAACCATATGGTTGACAATCCTGACATAGCATTTCTTTTCCCAGCTTTTAATAATCGGAGTGCTGATGATGAAAAAATTCTGTATCACAGCAAAGATATAGATGATTTCCAACAGAATTTTCTTACATATGTACTCAGCTGTGAAATTCCACTTCCAGCCAATGTACAGAAGGAAACCTTCAATACATTAGTAACTGAAACTCTTGGTGATGATTGTAACTATGAAACTGTTAAAAATATTCACGACAACCTCAATGAAATAATTGATGAGCACAAAGCTGTTTCAAGTGCTCCTGTAATGCTTGATAAGACTGAGGTTAAGGAAATTCTTGAAAAAAGCGGCGTAAAAGAAGAAAAGCTTGCTGACTTTGAAGAACATTTCGAGATGGCTGCTGGAGAAAATGGAAAACTTGCCGCTAACAATATCACACCTTCAAGAAAATTTGAAGTAAAGACACCCGATGTTGTAATCAAAATCAATCCTGATAAAACCGACCTTGTAGAAACCCGTGTAATTGACGGAAAGCAGTGCCTCGTTATCCAGATTGATGAACATCTTGAAGTAAATGGAATTTCTGTTAATCCTGATACCGGCGAAGTAATTGACCGCAATGAAAATACTAATAACAATATATACTAGATTAATTATGCAATAAAATAAGCATTATTGTATACAATAATACTTATAATATAAAATACCGCATTAATGTGTAACATATTCCAAGTTATGGAATATCCACATTAATGCGGCATTTTTTATTATTTATGCACTAAACAGATGATTATAATTCACATATCTGCTTATGTACTATATCTTAAAGAACTTCATTTCTGAGTTAAGCTTCTCTGATATCTTCATCAAATCATTAGCAGTTGTTGAAAGCATACTAATTGTAGCTGTAAGCTCCTGCATTGAAGCTGTTGTTTCTTCTGCTGATGCAGCATTCTGTTCAGAAATAGCGGAAAGATTAGCTATTACGTCATTAACCTGTTGTCTTGCGTCATCACAGGAACCTACATTAACCTCAATTGCTGCTGTCTCCTGTCTTGATACATTAATGCCATCACTAACATCAACAAAACTGTCCCTTGTCGCATTAAGCTTAACAACCTGCTCATTAATAAGAAGCTTTGTAGAATTCATCTCTTCAACAGTCTTTTCTGATTCCTGCTTAAGATTTTCAATTATCTGCTTAATCTCACCAGCCGCTTCATCTGACTGTGATGCAAGCTTCTGTATCTCAGATGCAACAACTGCAAATCCTTTTCCCGCTTCACCAGCCCTTGCTGATTCGATTGAAGCATTTAGTGCTAAAAGACTTGTCTGGTCTGCTATATTAGTAATAAATGCAGCTGCTTCTCCAATCTTGCCAACTGATTCATTAGTAAGCTCAATCTGATCTGCAATCTTATTAACTGCTTCTGTAGTATGGTCATTAGACTCAGATAACTCAACCATAGTATTCATTGAAGTATCACCTGCGTTACCCATAACATTAGCCGTCTGTGTAAGATTAGATACCTTCTCAACAATCTCCTCAATAAGCTTGCCCATATTAGCAATATGCGAAGAAGCATTCTGGATTTCTTCTGCCTGCGATACAGCTCCTTTTGATATATCTTCAACTGCACTTGATATTTCTTCTGTAGCCTTACTTGACTGACTCGCTGTAGCCGCCATCTCATCTCCAGACTTATATAACTGATCTGCTGATTCTGTAAGTCCTGTCACAATACCATTAAGTTTGCTGATAAGTGCCTGTACAGAACCCGCCATCTCTCCAATCTCATCATTACGCTTTAACATATTAGGATCAACCTTCATAGTTAAATCACCATTAGACAGGGAAACAAATAATCTGTTGACTGTCACTAAAGCATTAGCAATTTTTCTGGAAAGCATCAATGTTATCACTGCTATTACTAAAAGAACAATAATTGTTACTCCCACAAGTGCTATAACCTTCTGTATAATAAATGATGTTATATCTGTTCTTGGTTCTCCAGCAAATAACATACCCACAATATTGCCGTTATAATTCTTTAATGGAAGATATACACCTGTATAATCAACTCCATCAATATCGATATGATCTGATTTATATGTCTCTCCTGTCTTAACCTTTTCCCATACTGAATCCGGTGCTTTAAGGCTTAACATTCTCTTATTATTAGAATCTCTTAATGATGTTACCTTGGAATCAACACCATAAAAGATCGTAATATTTGCATCATTATCATCTGTAAACTTATCAATTCCGTCCTGCTTCTGTGAAAGATTAGTATCACCTTTAAAAATGTTGCCATTATTATCGACACGCCAATCACCAGAATATGTATTATCATAACTTGACTTTGTTGCCTCTGCTAGAAGCACAAGTCCATTAGATGCCTCTGCATTCATACCAGCTGACATATTAACAATTGCAATAATAAGCACTACTGTAATACCCACAACTGTAGGAAGAACAGAACTAGCTATAAGTCTTGCTTTAATACTCATCTTAAACCCCGGCTGTCTATGCCCATTCGATGTGTTATTACTATTAGAAATATCCTTATTCTTAACTGGCTTCTTAGGCTTACTCTTAACAACCTTAGGCTTGTCAGCTTTCAATTTATCTTTTACAGGCTGCTTAGCTGATTCCTTCTTTCCAAATCTTTTAGGCTTTGGAACTTTTACCTTCTTATCCAATTCTGATACAGCTTCCTCACTATCTGCTTCAGGCATCGTAGATTCAGCATCAACCTTTGTTGTATCTTCCATACCATAACCTCCTAGTTTCTTATATAACATAGAATATATCATTTCATATTGCTGGAGTATTATAACATAAATAAATGTAAATGTCCTACATTTTTCTACTCTTTTTGCACATATTTTCCTGTATTATTAGATATAAATTAATCCCATTCAGCAAGTGTTCTATAAATAAAAAAGTTCCCCGGTCTGGGGTGACCGGGGATGAGTAGAGGGGATAGAAATATAGTCAAGCATATTGGCTTTGGAGATTGTCCAATATACTTTCGTCCAAATTAAACTTAGTATCAGGTTCTCAAAAATATAACCAAACAAACATCATCTAACTTTCAAATATCATAACCTGACACTATTTATTATAATATCTTATTAAATATTGTCAATTAATAATTAACCTAAATTAACATTAAATAATAAAATCTTTCTCATCAGTTAAATATCAATATGCAAAACAATTATTAATATCTACCTGACACTTTTACATATTATAATAGGTTACTTTTAATATAGCAACTGAAAAATTGTATTTTTTATACTTTTTTAATGATTTATTGTCCTGTGTTATTATTATAATAATTAATCTGTCACTTTGTCAAGCTCTCTTTTAATTAATTCTGCCGTTGGTGTTATAGCAAGACCTTCTCTGGCTGTTTCTTTTAAACTTGATGGCATTGCCGCACCAATTCTCTGCATTGAATCAATAACTTCATCTGGTGATATTACACTTTTAATACCTGCCATAGACATCTGTGCAGCCGTTATTGCATTCATAGCTCCCGCAACATTTCTTTTAATACAAGGAACTTCTACAAGTCCACATACCGGATCACATGCAAGACCTAACATACTCTTTAATGCCAATGCACTCGAATTAACTATCTGCAGGCTATCTCCTCCCTGAAGAAATGTCAACCCTGCCGCCGCCATTGCACTTGCACTTCCAATCTCTGCTTGACAGCCTCCTGATGCACCGGCTATAGAAGCATTTTCTGCTATAACTGCTCCAATCCCTGAAGCAATCAGCAACGCCTTAACCATATCATCTTCAAGTGCCTTAAAATATGTTTCATATGATATAAATACCGCTGGAATTACCCCGCAAGACCCCGCTGTAGGTGCAGCTACTATTCTACGCATACACGCATTAGACTCCCCCATTTTAAGAGCTTTTTCCATAACCATTCCTACAAAATCTCCACATATATTCCTGCCTGATTTGTTATATTGATACATCAGCTCTCCGTCACCACCTGCCATCCGGCTTGGTGACTTAAGAGATTTATCATAATTATTATCTGCAGTTTTCATAGCTTTATACATCAGACGCATATTTTCAAAAATCTTATCTTCGGAAACCATACGCTCGTGTGCATTATCCATCATAATAACCTGCCATAACTGTGCATTGTTCTTATGACATAATTCCACCAAATCATTTATAGAATGATAATTCATTATTTAATCTCCCTTTTGCGATAAATATGTTACTTTAGTTATTCCTTCAACCTTTTTGAGCCATTCTATGCCTTCGCGTGGTATCTCCTGATCACATTCCAGAACCATTACTGCATCACCGCCTCTGTTAGAACGATACAACTGCATAGTTGCAATATTCACGGATTTGTGTGCAAGCATTGATGTCACTTCACTAACGTGACCCGGCTGATCCTGATTATGCACAACTAAAGTAGGATAATCTCCCGAAAAATCCGTTGTTATTCCATCAATCTGTGCGATATTTATTCTTGAACCACCAAGTGACTCACCTACAACCTCAAGCTGCATTCCAGAAATACCTGTTAATATAATCTGTGCACTATTAGGATGCGCTTCTTTCAGCGTTGATTTTCCAAATGTCACCTTTATTCCTTTTTTTTCGGCAATCTCCATACTATGTGGTATTCTCATATCATCAGGCTGCATTCCAAGTAGCCCTGCAACTATAGCCTTATTAGTTCCGTGTCCCTTTCCTGTATCAAGAAAAGAACCATACAGCAAAATATTTGCTTCCTTTATCTGTTCTCCCATCAACTTCTGGGATATATATCCAATCCTTACCGCACCCGCTGTATGTGAACTGGATGGTCCAACCATAACCGGGCCAATTATATCAAATATATCCATTAAATCCTCCGTGAATCCAGATGCTTAAAATATATTTAATAATATTTACTCTGAATTATTGTGAACTTGGTATTAATAATTTTGTCTATCATTCTATTTGCATTGTTTTATTTGAAATATTTACTTCTTTCCTACTATATTAGAAAATGTATCTTCTAAGCTCTTTCCTACTGATTTCATTGCATCACCAAATTCATCAGCCATACTTTTAGCCTTCTTATCCAGTTCATTTTCTTTTACATAATCTGTAACCTTATCCGCCGCATTATTAGTGACGTCAACAGCTTTACCAACACCTCTTAAGACCTTTTCTTTATTAATAAATCCCATTATTATCAGCTCCTCTTTTATTTATTTATCTATCAATCTGTTAGCTTTTAAATTATAAATCCATTAATCAATTTCTAACTATATTTAAGTTTATATATCAATAACTGGTCTAATCGTAAACTACTCTGTTCAATCAATTTCTAACTGTATTTAAGCTTATATTGTTATTATACATTTATTTTATAATTTATATTATATCATAATTTACTCTTTCTTAACCCGTACACTCACGAACCCGCGCTAC
>ERZ773130.293-NODE-293-length-63817-cov-18.428437_pt1 | contig 63817 bp, 87 predicted proteins | sample MGYA00511919_ERZ773130 | MGnify/ENA primary metagenome ERZ773130 (study PRJEB29015, sample SAMEA2737851) | human gut metagenome | biome: human gut; feature: human-associated habitat; material: faeces | place: China | collected 2012 ...
ACTTCTCCGTCGCTTCCGGCGGCGGCACGGGCCGTACCCTGCACCCCGATAACGTGGCTGCAGGCCCCGCAAGCTACGGCCTGACCGACTCTCTGGGCCGTGTGCACGGCGATGCTCAGTTCGCAGGCTCCTCTTCTGTGCCCGCACACGTTGAGATGATGGGTCTGATCGGCATGGGCAACAACCCCATGGTCGGCGCTACCGTTGCCTGCGCTGTTGCTGCAGCTCAGGCCAACGCCTAAGTCTTTCCTAAGTTTCAGCGAGGGGGAGCTGCTTTCCGAATGAGCAGCTCCCCCTTTTTTGCTGATAGATATCCGAACACAAGCAACCCAAAACAAGAAGGATGAAACAATGAAAAAGAATCAGATCCGCAAGAGCGTGGCTGCGCTGGCCATGGCGGCTGTTGTAAGCGTCAGCCTGCTGGGCTACGGCTGCGGCAGCAAGTCTGCCTCCTCCACCGCAGGCGTGTCCGGCGAGTTCACCGGCACCGCCAAGGGCATGGGCGGCGATGTTACCGTCACTCTGACTTTGACCGACGGCAAGATCACCGGCTGTACTGCCGAGGGCAAGGACGAGACCCCCGGTATCGGCACCATGGCTCTGGAGCAGCTGCCCGGCGCGATTGCCGAGAGCGGCAGCATTGCCGTGGACGGCGTGGCCACTGCAACCATCACCTCCGACGCCATCAAGGAGGCTGCCGCTGCCGCTCTGGCCGCAGCCGGCCTGAACGCTGATGACTACAAGACCGAGGTCAAGGCCGACACGACCAAGGCCGAGGACTCTACCATTGATGCAGACATTGCCATCGTGGGTGCAGGCGGTGCAGGTATGACTGCTGCCATCACGGCTGCTGCTGAGGGCAAGAGCGTGGTCATTCTGGAAAGCCAGCCCATGGTGGGCGGCAACTCCGTGCGCGCTACCGGCGGCATGAACGCCGGCAAGACCGTGTATCAGGATGAGAACGAGTTCTGCGAGTCCGCAGGCGTGGAAAAGACCCTGAAGACCGCTGCTGAAAAGTACGCCGACAACGCTACCATCACCGCTCTGGCAAAGACCGTCTCTGAGCAGTGGGCAGCTTATCAGGCAGACCCCAAGGGCTACTTCGACTCTGTGGAGCTGATGGAGCTGGACACCATGATCGGCGGCAAGGGCATCAACGACCCCGCTCTGGTGGAGACTCTGTGCTCTAACAGCGCTGACGCCATCGACTGGCTGGACGAGCACGGCATCACCCTGCACAGCGTTTCCAGCTTCGGCGGCGCATCCGTCAAGCGTATCCATCGCCCCGTGGATGCTGAGGGCAAGACCCTTTCTGTGGGCTCCTACATGATCCCCCTGCTGCAGGAGAACTGCGACAAGGCCGGCGTGCAGACCCTGCTGAACACCACTGCTACCGAGCTGCTGACCGATGCAAACGGCGCTGTTGTGGGCGTGAAGGCTACCGGTTCCACCGGCGAGACCATCACCGTGAATGCCAAGGCTGTGGTGCTGACCACCGGCGGCTTCGGCGCAAATCTGGACATGGTCACCGAGTACAAGCCCGAGCTGAAGGGCTTTATGACCACCAACGCCGCAGGCGCACAGGGTCAGGGCATTGAGATGGCTACTGCTGTGGGCGCTGACACTGTGGACATGGATCAGATCCAGATCCACCCCACCGTGGAGGCTAACACCGCTGCTCTGATCACCGAGGGTCTGCGCGGCGACGGCGCTGTGCTGATCAACGCCGAGGGCAAGCGCTTCATCGACGAAGTGGGCACCCGTGACGTGGTTTCCGCTGCCGAGATCGCTCAGACCGGCAGCTACAGCTGGCTGGTGGTGGATCAGGCTATGGTCGATGCCTCCAGCGTCATTCAGGGCTACATCAAGAAGGGCTACACCGTGACCGGCCAGACCTACGAGGAACTGGCAAAGGCCATGGGCGTGGACGAGGCTGCTTTTGCCGAGACCATGAAGACCTGGAACGGCTACGTTGCCGCCAAGAACGACCCCGACTTTGGCCGTACCAGCTTTGCAAAGGCTCTGGATACCGCTCCCTACTACGCTATCAAGGTCACCGCAGGTGTGCACCACACCATGGGCGGCCTGAAGATCAACACCAACACCGAGGTGCTGAAGGCTGACGGCTCTGTGATCCCCGGCCTGTTCGCAGCAGGTGAGGTGACCGGCGGCGTGCACGGTGCAAACCGTCTGGGCGGCAACGCTGTGGCCGACTTTACCGTCTTTGGCCGCATTGCCGGTGCAGCTGCCAGCAAGTACGCTGCATGAGCATAAAGCCAAAAAACTCTGACACCGCCGCCCCCAAGGGCAGCGCGTGGAAGAAAAATGTGATCTTTGCACTGGTGGTGCTGGCACTGGCCGCAGGTATTTTTCTTGCGGTGCGGGCGCAGCACCCCGCCAAGGGCAGCGGCTTACAGGCCGTTGTGGATTTCGGTGACGGCGTTACCGAGACCTTGCCACTTGCGCAGGATCATGATTACCTGTACGAGGTAGGGGACTACATCGTGCACTTGCAGGTAAAGGATGGTGCCATCGCGTTTTTGGACAGCCAGTGCCCGGACCATGTCTGTGAGCAATTCGGCTGGCTGGACAAGGACGGCGCATGGGCCGCCTGTGTGCCCGCAGGGGTGTATGTGGTGGTAGAGCCCACCGCAGACGCAGAGTAAAAAAGAATAAATCAGCCGGGCCTTCGGGTCCGGCTGATTTTCTTTTTGAGGAAAAAACGGCAAAAGAACCCTCTCAGGCATCGCTGTGCGATGCCAGCTCCCCCGAAGGGGGAGCTTTTTAGCGTGAGCCGATAGTTGCAGAGAATCTCCCCCATCTGAGATTCTGAAAAGCCTGCGGGCTTTTCAGAATCCTTTTTCACAGGAAGGAGAGCAGAGAAGAGGCAGTTTGAATCGTATTATATAAAGATATGCAGCTGCTCAGCGGCGCACAAAGAAAGCCATTCTTTGTTAAAAAAGTCTGAAACTTTGTGGAAATGCCGTGAAACGAAAATTGGACGCTTGTTTATCGGGGCAAAATGCGATACACTACAAATAAGAGTTTCTGACGGGTGCTTTTGCAAAAAGCACCTTGTCATAAAAGAACCTAGGAGGAACGGCAAGAATGATCTGGAACAAGTCTAAACAGCCCGCCGACCCGCAGCAGGACGCAGCGGCTGCACCCAAAAAAGGCGGTGCGGCAGCCTTTGCCCAAAAGAACTGGAAGTGGCTGGTGCCGGTGGCCATCGTGGTGCTGGCAGGCGGCTGGTGGCTGCTGAAGCCCAAGGGGGCAAAGCCCGCCAACGTGGATACTTCCTATACAGAAGCAGTGCCGGAGACCCGGGATGTCTCCAACACGCTCAGCGGCACTGGCACGCTGAAGCCTGCCAATACTTACAGCGTCAAATCGCTGGTGCCCGGCAAGGTGCTGACCGGCGGCTTTGAGGAGGGCGATATCGTGGAGGAGGGCACTGTGCTCTACACGGTGGATTCCTCCGATGCAACCACCAAGGCGGAGCAGGCAGCCATCACCCTGCAGCAGGCGCAGCGCAGCTACGACAAGACCGCCGACCATCAGTATGTGCGTGCCGAGGTGGCGGGCGTCGTCAGCAGCCTGAAGGTGAACAAGGGCGATGAGGTAAAGAGCGGTCAGGAGGTGGCCGTGGTGCGGGACAGCTCCAAGATGAATCTGGTGCTGGAGTTCCCGGCTGCGGATGCTGCTAACTTCTCGGTAGGGCAGACCGCCCAGGTGACGCTGGACGGTACTTTTGAGGTGCTGCCCGGCACTATTACCGCTGTGACCGGCACCGATGCCCTGAGCACGGGCAACCTGCTCACCCGCACTGTGACCCTCTCGGTGTCCAATGCGGGTGGTCTGACCACGGCACAGGCTGCAACGGCTACTATCAACGGGGTGAGCTCCATTGCAGCAGCCAACTTCCAGTATCAGGCCGAGCGTACCCTGACTGCGCTGGCTTCCGGTACCGTCACCGCCATCAATGTGCGGGAGGGCGGCAGCGTGAACAAGGACGATATCATCCTGACCCTCAGCGGTGAGGAACTGACAGAGTCCATCCAGTCTGCCTCCGAGACCCTGCGCGGCGCGGAACTGTCCATGCAAAATATGCAGGACGCCATGGATAACTACACCATCACCTCGCCCATCAGCGGCACCATCATCGAGAAAAATGCCAAGGTGGGCGATGCCCTGAGCACCGGCAGCGACCTGTGCACCATCTACGACCTGAGTTATCTGGAAATGACCATCAACGTGGACGAGCTGCAGGTCAGCAGCCTGAAGGTGGGGCAGTCCGTACAGGTGACCGCAGATGCCGTGAAGGATAAGACCTACGAGGGCTTGGTCACCCGTGTGTCCATGAAGGGTGATACCAGCGGCGGTACCACCACCTACCCGGTGACCGTGCGCATTGACGAGACCGATGGTCTGCGCCCGGGCATGAATGCCAACGCCGAGATCGTGGTGGCACAGGCTAAAAATGCGCTCACCGTGCCTAACGCCGCCATTGTGCGGGGCGGTTATGTGCTGGTGCGGCAGGATTCTCCCAGCGCCGTGAACGCCGATGATTCCATGAGCGCACCGGAGGGCTATGTGTATGTCAAGGTCAAGACCGGTGTCAGCGACGACAACTATACGCAGGTGACCAGCGGCCTGTCCGAGAGTGATACCATCGCCTACGACCCCAGCTCCGTGAGCAGCGACAGCTACTATGACGACGGCGGCTATGACGATATGGACGGCGAAGTGATCGGCGGCGCCGGAAACAATGCAGACCTTGCCGAGGGCGGCGAGGAGACGCTGCCGGAGGAGACGGAAAACGGTGAAGCCCCCGCAGCGGACGCTGAAGAGCCCGCAGAGGGCATCGACCCCGCCGAGGGCATCGACCCCGCCGAGGCCGGCGCAGTCGTGGTGGATTGACGCAGGAGGGATGAATGAGCGCTCTGATCGAGTTTGATGCGGTGTGCAAGTACTACCAGATGGGCGATACCACGGTAAAGGCTGCCGACCACATCACCATGAAAATCGAAAAAGGCGAGTTCGTGGCCATCGTGGGTCAGTCCGGTTCGGGCAAATCCACTTGTATGAACATCATCGGCTGTCTGGATGTGCCCACCCACGGCACCTACCGGCTCAACGGCCGGGATGTGGGCAAGATGAACCGCAACGAGCTGGCCGCTGTCCGCAACGAAATGCTGGGCTTTATCTTCCAGCAATACAATCTGCTGCCCAGGCTGAACCTGATGGAAAACGTGGAGGTACCGCTGGTGTATGCGGGCATCTCCCGCACCGAGCGCCACATCCGCGCCCGGGAGGTGCTGGAGCAGGTGGGACTTGGCGACAAGCTGAAAAACCGCCCCAACCAGCTTTCCGGCGGTCAGCAGCAGCGCGTGTCCATTGCGCGGGCACTGGTGCGCAACCCGCCGGTCATTCTGGCGGACGAGCCCACCGGCGCACTGGACTCCCATACCGGCCGCGAGGTGCTGGGGCTTTTGCAGCAGCTGCACAAGCAGGGACACACCGTAGTGCTGATCACCCACGACAATTCCATTGCCGTGCAAGCCGACCGCATCATCCGGCTGGAGGACGGTCAGGTGGTGTATGACGGCGACTCCCACGCACCGGAGGCCATGGTGCAGCCCACCCTGCTGCCCGAAACGCCGGAAAAGGAGGAACAGGCATGATCTTTGAAACCTTCCGGCAGGCTATCCAGAACGTGTGGAGCAACAAGCTGCGCACCTTTCTGACTATGCTGGGCATCATCATCGGCGTGATGGCGGTCATCGTCATCGTGGGTCTGGGCAACGGCATGACCAAGAGCATGCGGGACAGCTTTTCCGCACTGGGCACCAACACCCTCAGCATTCAGGTGTGGGGCTACGGCTCCCGTACCGTGCCGGTGGAGGAGATGTACGATATCTGCCAGCGGCATTCCGACCTGATCAAGGCAGTGTCGCCGCAGGTCAACTTCAGCGGCAAAGCCAGCGGTACGCTGAAGATCGGTACCACCAGCTACCGCTGGTCCAACATGAGCGGTGTGGACGAAAACTTTACCGAAATGAAGAATTACCAGATCGTTCAGGGGCGCGGCCTGCAGTACATGGATATGCAGGACAACAAGCAGGTCTGCGTCATCGGCGATTACCTCAACCGCGTAGCCTTTGGCGGCAACGGTGTGGGGCAGACGCTCAAGATCGGTGCCAACAAGTTCCGCGTCGTAGGTGTGCTGTCTGCCAAAGTCAGCGACCCCACCATGCAGCAGGGCAGCGATGACGATTGCGTTTACCTGCCCTACACCACCGTGATGCGGCTTTCCAGCCAAAGCATGGTGGACTGCTACACCGCCATGATGGCCGACGAAAGCCTTGCCAACGAGGCCAAGAGCACGATGGAAGAGGAATTGATGTCGATCCTCAAGACCGAAAACGGCTACTATGTGTACAGCGCCAGCGAGTGGCTGGAGGAAATGAACAAGATGATCAACATGGTCATCGTGATACTTACCGGTATTGCCAGCATCTCGCTGCTGGTGGGCGGCATCGGCATTATGAACATCATGCTGGTGTCTGTGACCGAGCGCACCCGCGAGATCGGCATCCGCAAGGCGCTGGGAGCAAAGGAGCGCACCATTCTGGCGCAGTTTGTGGTGGAAGCAGCCACCACCTCCGCGCTGGGCGGCGTTTTAGGCATTGCGCTGGGCTATGCGGTGTCCATGGCGGCAAACAAGGTGCTGCCCATGTTCATGACCGATACCACCGTTACGGTAAGCCCCTCCTTCAACTCCATTGTGGTGGCCTTTGGCATCTCGGTGGGCATCGGCGTGCTGTTCGGCTACCTGCCGGCACGGCGCGCAGCCCGGCTGAACCCCATTGAAGCATTGCGCTACGATTGATCGCGGCGGCGTGATAAACAAAGAACAAGAGGTACGACCAATGAAAAAACGGATTCTCGCATTTCTGCTGGCGGTCAGCATTGCGGTGTCGGTGCTGGTGCTGCCGGTCTCGGCGGCCAGCATCAACAACACGGCCCTGCAGACGGCTATTACTCTGGGCGCTGTGCCCACCGGTCAGGAACTGAGCGCTAACATTACCCGCGGTGCCTTTGCCAAAATGCTGGTGTCCTTTTCCACTTACCGGGAGAGCGTAGGTGCACAGGGCACGGTGGGCACTTTGTACCGGGATGTGCCCGGCAGCTCCCAGTGGGCACCCTACATCCGCATTGCGGTGCAGCAGGGCTGGATGAACGGTTACACCGACGGCTCCTTCCGCCCGGACAACACCGTTACGCTGGAAGAGGCCTGTGCGGCGGTGCTGAAGCTGCTGAGCTATAAGACCACCGACCTGACCGGCTCCTTCCCGCAGGCACAGCTGAACAAGGCGCAGCAGATCGGTCTTCGGGATCAGCTGACCTGCACGCAGGGACAGGCCATGACCTACGAGCAGAGCACCCTGCTGCTGTACAACGCCCTGCGCGCCAACACCGCCAGTGGCAGCGCCTACGGCAGCTCGCTGGGCTTTACGGTGTCCAACGGTCAGGTGGATACTTCTTCGGTGCTGCTCAAGAGCCGCAAGGGCCCCTTTGTGGCCGCAGAGGGCACACAGCTGCCCTTTACACCGGTGAGCGTCTACCGCAACGATAAGGCCTCTGCTTCGGCTGAGCTGAACAAGTACGACGTGTACTATTACAGCGAGAGCCTGCAGACGGTGTGGATCTACACCCGCCGCGCCGCAGGCCGCATCACGGCAGTATCGCCCAGCGCCAGCGCGCCTACCGCGCTGACCGTGGCGGGCAGCAATTACACGCTGGGCAGCTCTGCCGTGGCGTCCAAGATCTCCTCCCTGAACGGCGGCGGCGTGGGCGAAGTGGTCACCCTGCTGCTGGGCATGGACAACGAGGTAGCCGATGTGATCACCGGCGAGGAAGCCGACAGCGTGTTCTATGGCGTGGTGCAGACCGCTACCCGCAGCCTTGTAGAGGATAACGGCGCAGACGTGCTGCAAAAGATCTCGGTGATGTGCACCGACGGCATTACCCGCACTGTGAATATCGACAAAAGCCTGAACTACCCCACCGGCTGGCTGGTGGAGATCAGCGTGACCCCCGAAGGGGAACAGGTGACCGCCATCGAGTCCAAATCGGTCAGCGGCACCATCAACGACACCGCCACCGCGCTGGGGGACTATACTCTGGCCGATGACGTACAAATTCTGGATACGACATCGGAGGGGTTGGCTGGGACGGTTCGTCCCAGCCGAATAGCGGGGACAAAGCTGAACACGCTGGCTGTGCGTTACTATACGCTGAATGAGCAGGGACAGATCGACCGCCTGATCCTGAACGATGTCACCGGCGATCTGTGGAAATACGGCGTGCTGGACGATGTGAAGAATCTGGCCTTCAACGCCAGTTCCATTCTGGGCACCCTGACCGGCAGTGGCTCCTCTGGCTCGGGGGATAGCTCTTCCGGGAACGGTTCTTCCGGCTCCGGCAGTGGTTCCACCGGGGACGGCTCCTCCGGTTCCGGCTCTACCGGCGGCACCACCACCACCACCGTGGTGGACGATCTGCGCAGTGTGCTGGTGCCCACCACTAGCGAGATCCTGTGGGGCGTGATCGACGGCTCGCTGCTGAGCACGGTCTGGAACCGCATCACCAGCAGTTCCGGCTCGCTGCTGAGCATCGGTCTCAAGCAGCTGGCCAACATTACCGGCCAGCCTATGAGCACCATCCTCAATTTTGTGGGCGGCGGCGCTACCTACATCTGCTACGTCAACGGCAGTCAGGCCAGCTTTTCCACCTCCATCAAGTATCCGGTGCTGGCGGGCGGTTTGGCAGTGCGGCAAAACGTGAACGGCACGGTAAAGGCCATGATCCAGCTGATGCCCATGAAGATCGATCAGGTGGGTGCAGCCTCGGTGATGAGCAACGGCACCCGCTACGAGACGGCTGACGATATGCAGGTGTACCTATGGTACAAGGGGCAGTATTACGCCACCAAGCTCTCTGAGGTGAACTCTGAGGGCTACTACCTGACCGGCTGGTACGATAACTTTGGCTGCGCAGCAGGCAAGCGCGTGCGGGTGATCGTGGCGGTCAAAAAGGACTGATGGACTACTATGACCCCCGGCGCAGGGCGCTGCGGGCGGTACGGCAGCTGCTCTACCCGCGCGAGTGCCCCTTCTGCGGCCGGGTGCTGGGGGATGTACGAGATTGCCCGGACTGTGCAGTGCAGCTGGAAACGCTGCGTCGCAAGCCGGGCATCCGGCTGGACCCGGCGCAGCACTATATCAGCAATCTGGCCGGTGCGGCTGCGCCCTACCGTTACAGCGGCTGTGTGCGGCGCGGCATCCTGAACGCAAAGTATCAGGGCAAGCCGTGGCGGGCTGTGGAGATGGGCAACCGTCTGGTACAGCTGGCCTTTGGCGGTGAACTGACCGTGCAGTACGGCGAGCTGCTCCCGCAGCCGGTGCCGTGGGCGGCCATCGGGTACGACCTGATCGTACCGGTGCCGGCCTCCGGTAAAAGGCGCGGCTACAATGTGCCGGAACTGATGGCGCTGCCGCTGGCCAAGGCTATGGAGGTGCCGTTGGCACCGCAGGCACTGGAGCGCACCCGCGCCAAACGGCATCAGGCCGGTCTGCCGCTGGAACAGCGCATAGCCAACGTGGCAGGTGCTTTCCGGGCGGCACAGCCGCAGCAGCTGGAGGGCAAGCGCATCCTGTTGGTGGATGACGTCATCACCACCGGCACAACAGCTGCCGCCTGCGCGCAGGCACTGCTTCACGCCGGGGCAGACAGCGTATTCGCGCTGGCCTTTGCCACGGTGGAGTTTGGCGCACCGCCGGACGACACCACCCCCATCCATGAGGACGATGAGGAAGATGTGTATCGCGATTTTTGAAAATAACGCTCTTTCGCGCATCCTTTTGGCGGGCAAAAGCCGGGACAGTAAAATGTAAAAACTGCATCAGAAATTTGGAAAAAGCGCTTGACAAAACGGACAAAGTCGGGTATACTAATCAAGCTGTGAGCGGCAAAAGCAAACAGATATCCGGGTGTAGCGCAGTTTTGGTAGCGCGCTTGAATGGGGTTCAAGAGGCCGTGAGTTCGATTCTCGCCACTCGGACCATTTGCTTCTCAGTCGAACAGCCTTCGGGCTGGTTCGACTGGGGAGCTTTTTTCATTTTTCCACAATCTTCCTCGGCAATGTTGAAATAGATGGTCAGTTCTGTGTTGCTCACCTCAATCTTGCTGACAAAGGTATCAATCAGGCGGCGGCGGTATGCCTTGGTTTTCTCGCTGGGGGCAATAAGGAACTGTTCCAGCAGGTACAGAACTTCTTCCTTGGAGAAGACCGGGTACTTCGGCTCGGATTCCAGCGATGACAGCTGATAAGAAAGCGTGTCTGCCTGCTGTTCCAGTTCGGCAAGGCGGTTGGTCAGCATAGCCCCGGCGGTGCCGTTCTCCAAAGCGGACAGCAGATTCTTTGCCTTGCGCTGCACGTCGGCAAGCTCGTGCTGCAATGCTTCCTTCTCCGGGTTGGGCTGGTTCAGTTCGGCGGTCTGGGCTTCGATCACACTGTCTGCAATGCGATCCATCACGTCCGGCTGCAACACGTCGTTACAGACGGTGCGGATCACCAGACCTTCCAGCTCGTCCTTCGGGATGTTCCGGCGGTGGCAGTCCTTGCACGGGCAGTTGTAGTAGAAGTACACCTCGCCGTTGCTGCTGTGACCGGACACGCCCTTCATGGCGGTGCCGCACTCGCCGCAAAACAGCTTGCCGGACAGGATGTAGTCCGCGCGGTCATTGCGCGGGGAACGGCTCTGACGGTTACGAATAAACATCTTCTGCGCCCTCTCCCATAGATCGTCGTCAATAATGGCCGGTACTGCGCCCTCAATGCGCACGTCAAACTTGGGGCTGACATACACGCCCCGATAAACCTCGTTTTGGATGATGCGCACCACGCTGGATTTATTGAACGGGTTGCCCCGGCTGGTGCACAAGCCCTGCTCGTTCAGGTGCGCAACGATAGCAGAGGACGCAGCCCCGGCGGCGTACTGTTCAAAGATATACCGCACGGCGGCAGCCCCGGCAGGGTCGATGATATACTTCTTGTCCTTGTCAACGGTAAGGCCAAGGGGGCGGGAACTGCCAATAGCCTTGCCTTTCAAGGCGCTTTCCCGCATACCGCGCCGCACCTTCTCGGCCAGTTCGGCAGAGTAGTATTCGGCAAGGGCTTCCATCAAGCCCTCTACAATGATACCGCCGGAACCTTCAACGTTGGCTTCTGCGGCATAGAGCAGCTCCACGCCGTTGTCGCGGAGCTTCTTTTTATAGATGATGCTGTCATACCGGGAGCGGGCGATGCGGTCTGTTTTCCAGCAGATCACATAGTCGAACATCCCTTTCCCGGCATCGGCGATCATCTGCTGAAACTCCGGGCGGTCGTCCGTCTTGCCGGAGATATGCCGGTCAATATATTCATGCAGGATGACCATGCCATGGATACGGGCGTAAGTTTCGCAGTCCCGGCGCTGGCCCTCAATGGACTGCTCCGTTTGATGACTGCCGCCGCTGTAGCGGTAGTAGGCAACAAGCCGGTTTCCACCGGTCGGCTGTTTTTTCATAGAGATACCACCTTTGCAGAAAGAGAATGCGGAGGTTTACATGGCATTGAACAGGTCGATTACTTCCTGAGGAAGGTTGTCGGTCTGCATGAGAACCATACCTTTGTGAGCATAAGCAGGGAATGAGCCAAAGCCTTCCATGATAACGGTGCCGTCCTTTTCGGCAGTCAGATAAGCGTCAGACGACGGATCAAAAGTATACACCTCAATGTTATAATCGGGTGTTTTGTATTTGTAGCCGTTTACGCCGCCGATAAGTTCAGCAGCCATACGAACCTTTTCCGTATAAGCAATACCGTTCTCAGAAAGCGCGGCTTCAAAATCGGAAAACGCATCATCGACCGATGCAGAAGATGAAACGGAAACGGAAGAAACCGGTTCCGAAGAACTGGACACAGCAGACGAAGCGCCGCTAGATGCAGGCACGGAACTGGAAGAACTGCCACAAGCGGAAAGAAGGAGAACGGCGGCACAGGAAACAGCAAAGACAGAAATTTTTCTCATAAGATAATACCTCCATAGAATAATTTGCATACACGAAAAAGCCTACCGGGCCTGTCCCCCGGTGGGCTTTTTCTTTTTGCGCGGATTTACTGGTGATTCTTCAGCCACTCAGAAGCGGCACGTTGAAGAACTAACCGGCGGTAGTACACGATTCGCTCTCCGGCGGCTCGTTCTTTTCCCGAAGGGCTTTGAACTCGTCGCTCTCGGCAATGCGCTGGGCTTCCTTATCAGGTATTGCTGTGCTCTGGTCTGCGGATTTTGCGGAACGGTCAAAGACGTTATGCACATACTTCAGAATCACGTCACGTTCCTGCGGGTCCAGATCAAGGAACGCTTCAATTACGGAACGCTGCTCCCTGCTCAGATCGTATTCCGTGGACAGCCGATCCAGCACGCTTGCCCGGGTCTGCTCAAACATTTCGCCCTCGCCGGTGCGGAGCCACTGTTCGTTTACACCGAACTCCCGGCAGATGGAGCGGATAGTCTGATCTGTTGTTCCATTGACCCCGTTTTCGATACGGCTGACAGCAGACTTACCCATACCGATTACAGAGCCAAAATCCTCCATTGAAAGATTTTTCTCTTTACGGAGGACTTTAATTCTTTCGCCGATGGTCATTTATTTTATTCACCACCTTTCTGCAATCCCATTATAGCAAATAAAGTTCCGAAAATCAACAAAAGAATCCCAGAAAGCCATTGACAATGTTCCGAAAATTGACTATAATGACACTGTAAAGTTCCGATAGGCAACACAAAAGCAACAGAAAGGGGGCGAGAGGATGGAGAACCCGGCAAAGTTCCTGCGCCAGAACAAGGGCAGGGACATGAACGACAAGACAATGAAAGCCCTTGCCAATGACATTCTCGCAAAATGCCAAGAGCAAGAGCTTTCCTACACAGAGATGCGGACACTCATTATTATGCTGTCTGGCCGTTTGGAAAGTGCCCAAACAGCATTGAGAGATTTGCCGATCTCAGTCGTAGGGATTACACCTTTTTGATTTTAGCAAGAGCAATGTCAAAATTGGCAGGGTCCATTGCAGAGTAGAGCGCAATGTAACCGGTAAAGGTGTCAAGAGCGTAAGCGGCGGGGTTTTCGGAGAGAGGAATCCCCTTTGCAAGCTCTGCGGCGGTAAGCTGCATGGACAGATCGTAGACGAGCTTTTGGCGGTCGGTCAAAATAATCACCTCCTTCCTGCCCTGATTATATCACGGCAGGAAGGAGCGGACAACAAAGGAGCGCGAGAAAGAATGAGCGAGAAGGACAAGAGCCAGAGTAAGGAAATGGCCGAACTGCTGGCAGAAAACCCGGAAGCAGCAACCTATATCGCAGGCGTGGTTCAGGGCATGAAGCTGGCAAAGGCTGGTGCACAGGCACCGGAAGACAAGAAGGAGAGTGAACCGGCATGAGGAACTTTATTATGTGGTTCTACGGCGTGGATGCCGCCCGGGCAGCCGCACGGGAACCGGTTGCATGGTTCGCACTGATCGTCACCATTGCTGCCCTGCTGACATGGGGCTGGTGCAGCATCAGCTACACCACGAAGCTGGAACAGAAGGTGAACCTGCTGGAGGAACGCGTCCGGCGGTATCGCTGGGAGTGCGAACGCTTAGAGCTGGAAAAGCAGCTGAAGCGGGAGCGTGCCAGATGATGGGCGCGGCGGCGGTGGCGGTCGTCGTGGTGTGCGCGGTGATGTACACCATCTTTGAAGTGATAGAGCGCAGGAAGCGCAAAAAGTTTGCAGAGGATATCCGGCGCTACATCCAGAACCACAAGGGGGAATGGACCGGTGATAATCAAGACCTGCGTTGACTGCGGGGCGGTGATCCTTTCAAATAACGTCACCGCCCGGCGGTGCCCCGTTTGCGCAGAACGATTTGCGGAACGGGTACGCAAGAAGTATAAGAACCCGCCCGCTGATCCACTGACCGCCGATGTGCGCAAGGCGGACGCGGCGGGCAAGTCATACGGGTACTGGCGCTTGGATGAACTGCTGAAAGAGCAGAAGGCCCGGGAAGAGCTGGATAATCTGATCGAGAGGAACAGGAAGCGGAAGGAACATGAACAACAGCAAGAAAAGGCATGACGGCGGGGCGTACCGCCGGTTCGACACGCTGACCACGCTGTACTGCCGCCCGTGCAAAGACCGCCGGAAGTCCCGGCAGACGCAGCAGCACAAGCAGAAGAAAGGGCGAAAAGCGAAATGAACCTGATTATTCTGGTGGTCGTTCTGGCGGGAACGCTGGTTCTGGCCGTCATCCTGACAGCACTGCTGTACTGGGTCAAAGTAATAACGGAGTTTGGCATGGGCGTGGTGGCGTTGTGGCTGATCCTACTGCTGATCGGCGGCAGAGACCCACGAGATTAGCCGCAAAGGTCTGGGCGCACCGGATCACGCCCACCATGCAGCCGGAAACGTGGGGACGCAGACGGCTGCCCCGGCCATTCCGACAGTCGGGGGTCCTACCTACTGAGGACTGAAAGAATACATAGGGCGGCCCGCATGGGTGGGCGGCAGCCTGTCAAGCCGCCCGTTTTATGGAGTATGCAGGCGCGTCCGGGGGTGTAGCCCCGGAACCGGTTCGATCCCGGAATGCTCCACCAGACCGAAGATTCACACCAATATAGAAAGGACAAAAGATGGAAAAAAGACACGATGCCTATTTGGCTGTTACTCTGGATGGCGATGATATCGAAATTCAGGTTGACGGCCACGCGGGAGATATCGCGCAGATCGCGGCTATGGCGCTGGCTGACGTAATCGTGCAGTCCAGCCCGGAAAAGGAACGGGCAATTAAGATGCTGGACGACATGAAGAACCAGCTGGACGGTATGCTGGATGATGCATGGAACGCCCGCAACAGCGAGATCGAATATGGCAAAGACCATAGCGTCCAGTGGCACGGCGAAAAGGCAACCGCTATTGCGCAAGCGATGGCAAAGCTGAAAGACAACACGGGCACCGGATGCTTCGGTGACTGCGCTGCCTGTTCTGGCACTGCTGTGGACGACTGGGCAGACACCGGCAGCAGGCCACAGGATGCAGACGACGGCCTGCCTTCGTAAGGGGGGGTAGTCGCATGGATAAGAGCAAAACGCACATTCTGGCTTTCTTCACGGGCCGTGATGCGCCGGACAAGAAAAGCGTCTATGTGGAAATGAATGGGCAGGGAGATGAACTGACCCGGCTTGTAGCGAGTGTCGCTATCAAGATGTTTTCTCTGGGAACAACCAACAAGAATATTATTCAGATGCGCAAGCAATACCTGTTCAATATCATCAATAAGTGGCTGGATGAAGACAGTGTGCAAGACGTTGAGCTGAAAGAATATTCGTATGAAGCCACCGGAACCGGTGACGCGGGCGGAAATGTGCCGTCCTGAAAGGAAGTCGTGTTATGAGCAAGAACATTGCAAAACTGGTCGTGAAGATGAAGAGCGAAAGTTCGCTCAGCGTGGAAACGATGGGCGACGGCCCGAACCAGGTCTTTATGGCCGCAACGGCACTTGCGCACACTGTCGCAGACACCAGCAACGGAAACCGCAAGAAGGCAGAAGCCACCATGACTATGGCGAAAGTAATCATCGACGCGCTGTTTGAATCCATGTGGAAGCGCGAGTACGGCAGCGCACCCGCCGCTCCGGCTGCTGATCCTGCCGCCCCGGCGGAAAAGCAGGACAACCCAGCCGCCGCACAGCCCGGCGATGTAGACAGCATGATGGAGAAAATCATTGCTGACGCGATGAAGCAGGCAAAGGAAAACCCGGGCCAGGCACAGGGCGTGATGTTCAAGGTCCCGGCAGGCGATATGCCCATGGAAGAAGTGGTAAAGCACATCATCGGCGCGGTGGACAAGCAGGCACGGAAAGACCAGAACGGGGGCTGATCCTATGAGCGTGAAAGTAACCGGCGTTGTTGCTGTCCCGCTGCTGGAAATGCTTCGAGAGTTTGCCGCTACGGCAGACCTGACCGGAAAGCCCACCAGATACCCGGAAGGCGCTGCACAGTTTGCGGCGCGGAAGGAACGGAAAGCCAATGATGACGACCGATCCTGAACACGGCACGCGGGAATGGTCCGAAGACCCGGTGGGCGATTTGATGAAAATGCGCCAGATAATTATAGACTCGTTTGAGAAAATCACAGAGAGCGTCAAACGCTTCTGTGAAGGTCTGGACGATTTGACATACACGCTTTTGCCGCCGGAAACGCCCGGATGGGCCATTCACAACAAGCGCCGTTACCGGACACGCAGGGTTCAACCAAAGCTCCATCTGAACACGGTGCCGCTGGGCACTGCTACTTATTTATATAAAGCAAAAGAAATGAAAAATCTTGCGAGGTCCACAAAGACCCATCCAGCCCCGAAGAAGGGCGAACAGTGCCAACACACGTTCCGTATCACGTCGCAGCGGTGCGCGCCCTGCGACGGGTACAACAAGGAATGCGAAGAATACAGTGTGACGCACCACAAAACAAACTGAATGTAGCCGCCCGGCCAGAGTTTTCAGCAGATAAGCAGCAGTTGTCATGTGTGAAGGCCGGGCGGCTTTTATATGGCGCAGGGTGTGCCCGCAGCACGCTGGGAGCGGGGTCGAACCCCGCCTGCGCCGCTTTGCTCGCATATTCCATGGAAGCCGGTCAAGGTTTCATCTTCCGAAACTGGCAGGGAAATACGGATGCTGAAAAAGCAGCGCTAACCTTCCGTATAAGGCGGTGAAAATCCGACCTGTCCGTATTTCCTAAACCGTGCCCGCATGGCAGTCCGGCATAAGCTGAACGGCACGTCGCAGCGTGAGCGCAGAAACGCCCTGTCCCAATTGCCCAGGCAAAAGGCAGCAGACCCGACCGCAACGGGTCGCCCCACCGCGCCACCTCTCTTGCGCGGTGGGTTTTGATATGCGGGTGTAGTAAGGAAGTTGCCTGCCGTCCTGATCCCCCAGCGGCAGGCAAGCCGGTTCGATTCCGGCCACCCGTGCAAGAACAAAAAGCAGAAGGGAGAAGAACAATGAAAGGGTACTACATGACGTTCAGGTGCAGGCTGTGCGGGAAGACCTTCACCAACGGCGGAACTGGTGATAAAGAGACAGCCTGGACCGCAACGGCAAATGCGATATTTGCCGCAAGTGGAATTGGGCCGTTGAAGAAACTTGAAAACCAACCGCTTGTGCATGAAACGCATTGCTGCGAAGACGGCAGTTTCGGCGTTGCGGATTTTCTGGGAATGAAGTGGGCAGAAGATGGCGAAATTGTGGCAGATTATTTGATCGGCAGCAGCCCGTGCCAGGACTTACCCCATAAAGCAAGGTGGGGTGACAAGAAGTGATCCACCTTGGAGATATCACAAAGATACATGGCGACCAGATAGAACCCGTGTACTGCATCACTTTTGGTTCGCCGTGTCAAGACTTGTCCATTGCAGGACGCAGGGCAGGACTTGCGGGAGAACGGTCTGGATTGTTCATGGAAGCGGTTCGGATCATAAAAGAAATGAGGAGGGCGACACATGGAAGTTATCCAGTTGTCGTTATTTGGGAAAATGTTCCCGGAGCGTTCAGTTCAAACGGCGGAGAAGACTTCCGCGCCGTGCTGGAAGAACTTGCCCGCGTGGAACAACCAGACGCTTCAATTCCTAGACCTTCGGGGGGGGCAGATGGAGCAAAGCCGGAGCAATTGCCGGAAATGGATGGTCCTTGGCTTGGCGACAGCTCGACGCTCAATATTGGGGAGTGCCCCAGAGAAGAAAACGGATCGCTCTTGTCGTGGATTTTGCAGGTGGACGTGCCGGAAAAATATTATTTGAGCGCGAAAGCCTGCCGGGGCATCCTGACCAGAGCATCCAGACGTGGCAAGAAGTTGCAAGAACTGCTGGAAACCGCCCTGCTGGAAATGATCGAATGGTGGGCCAGCAGGGGGGGCAAGCCTACACCTTGAAAATCCGGTCAGGCTGTGCCGGGGGCGGCAAAGGCGCACTGGTGCAGACAGAAAAAACAGGAACGCTTTCGACGCTACAGGATCAGACCCTTTTTCAGCCGGTCTATTGCTTGGCGGGAAACATTATTGATCGTTCCGAAACGGCCGGCGCAAATGGTTCTGGCGTGAAGGAAAACCAGAGCTACACGCTGAACACTGTTGACCGTCCAGCAGTAGCGTATAAGGTCTTTGATGCACGGGGAAATGGTGATGGCAAGACAGTGCCGACCATTACCGGAGACCATGAAAGCAGAGTGACGGACTACACAGCCATCATAACTGAGCGTCAGACATTCAGCGAACAGTCTTACAGCTACTACAAGAAAAGCGACAAATGTTCAACCATGAAAGCAAAAGCCGGGAATGTTGGAAATGGTAGCGAGTGTCTAATTGCAGAGAAAGCTATTCACTGGATCGTCCGGCGGTTGACACCAACAGAATGCGAACGCCTGCAAGGCTACCCGGACGGGTGGACGGACATTGGAGAATGGACGGACACAAAAGGGAAAAAGCACAAGGCGGCAGACAGCCCGCGTTATAAAGCCCTCGGAAATTCTATTGCGCTGCCGCAATGGTTCTGGATCGCCCAGAAAATGAAGCAATACCTTCCGGCGGGCGCAACGCTGGGTAGCTTGTTTGACGGAATCGGTGGATTTCCTCTAGTGTGGGAGACTACATACGGGAAAGGCACGGCACGCTGGGCAAGTGAAATAGAAGAGTTTCCAATCGCGGTGACGAAAAGGAGGTTTGGAAATGACAGCGAAAACGAAGGCAATTCTGGTACTGTTCTTTGCGGCGGAAATTGTCAATGCCACAAAAGTTGCGGTGATGCAGAGACGTATTGGTGATCTGGAAGGACAGCGTATTATCTATTCCGCCCGTCTGGAAAACTGGCAGGACAGAGCAATTCAGGATGAAGAAGTTATCGACCAGTTACAGACTGACGCCAATGAAAATGCCCTGCCGGATGGGCTGACAAAGGAATATGCCGGGAAATTTCTGTGCACGGCATACTGCACAGAAGAATACCAGCACATTTGCGGCACCGGCGACGGCATCACCGCCAGCGGCGCACCGGTGACGGCGGGGCTGACCGTTGCGGCAGACGAAAGCCTGCCATTTGGAACGGTTCTGTACATAGAAGGCATTGGCGTGCGCGTTGTGCAGGATCGCGGTGCAGCTATTCAGGGCAACAAGCTGGACGTGGCTGTTTCTGGCAGCCATGAGGATGCGCTGAACTGGGAAGGATACGGTGAACACCGGGTCTGGATTATAAGAGAGGTCAAGTGATGGATAAAGAACAGCTTGCTATCGCAAGGTTGCAGGACGCTGCACGGCTGTCTGAGCATCGGTACAAGAAACCGCTCATGGTCACATACTCTGGCGGTAAGGATTCACAGGTGCTTGTAGCGCTGGCTGAACGTGCTGGAATCAACTTCGAGGTGGTCAACAGCCATACCACAGCAGATGCGCCGGAGACGGTCTATTTCATCCGTGAGCAGTTCAAGACGATGGAAGAACGTGGAATCCAATGCTCCATTGCCATGCCACGATACAAGGACAATCCTGTGTCCATGTGGACGCAGATTCCGCAAAAGCTGATGCCACCTACAAGACTTGTGCGGTATTGCTGTGATGTTCTGAAGGAAAACACGGGAAAGAATCGGTTTATTGCAACAGGCGCTCGGTGGGCAGAATCTGCACGGCGCAAAAACAGTCGTGGCGTGATGGAACTGATGCACAAAGACCCTGCGAAAAGAATCATCTTGATGGGAGACAACGACGAAAAACGACGGCTGTTCGAGACCTGCAACCTTAAGGGCAAGATGACTGTCAATCCGATCGTGGACTGGTCTGACGATGATGTGTGGGACTACACGCACAGCGAACACTTGCCCATCAATCCGCTGTATTGCGAAGGGCAGAAGCGTGTTGGCTGCATCGGTTGTCCTATTGCCGGTAGGGGGGGGCAGACAGCGTGAGTTTATGCGATGGCCTGCTTACGAGAAAATGTACATCTCAGCGTTTGAAAGAATGTTGAAAGCTCGTAAAAAGAGAAATCTTGAATCCGAAGAAAAGAAATTTGCGACAGACGACTGGCAGACCGGCATGGACGTTTTTCGCTGGTGGATGGAAGATGACAACGTCAATGGTCAGTTGAGCATGGACGATCTGATGGTGGAAGAACGGTGAGAACAGAAAAGGAGAAGTTGAAATGGATTGGGATGACATCCAAAGAGAATTTGACCGGGTAAACGCAATGTCTTGTAAACCGGTGGGAATGCAGAAATACAAAGCGGGGCATATCTTTGACGAAAATATGTCAGTCAAATGGAACCGGGATAAATTGGCAGAGGAAAACAAAAAATTTCAGGATGAAGTGGCCCGCCTGAATACGCTGAAAAATAAAGGCTTCTTGGCGGTTCACGAATTGGTATACCAGAAAATACAGGAAGACATAGGGCACGATTTGCCCCGCGCTGCCGCTGAAAAGATTTTTTCCTATGCGTATGAGAGCAGGCACGTCCATGGATTTTATGATGCGAGGTGTGAGCTGGAACGGCTGGTTGAGTTGGTTTCTGAAATTCTTGAAATGTCGAAAAGAAGGAAGAAAAAGCAGAATGAGAAATAAAGGCAGGCAGCCATATTTGCCACGATCTGATAACACCGGTAGCCTGTCCGCACATAAACGCATAGCAAAAAGGATGAAATATGAAAAAGTTCTTTCTGGCCGTTGCTCTGCTGGCATCACTGCTGTTATGCAGCTGCGGCAGCGAAGCGGACAAGGCCAATTACAATATCTCGAAGCAGGCAGATTACTTCGAGAGTGAGCGCAAAATCACGGTCTACAATGCCAGAACCGATACAGTCATTCTGGAAGCAGAAGGCTATATGTCTATCTCCAACAACAGCAACAACGAGTTGGTCTGCACTGTGAAAATTGGGCCGGACACCTACCGCAAAAACTATATCTATCTGAACGACTACACAATGTATGTCGTGGAGGATATCACGGGCACGCACACTGACCCGTACCACTACAAACTTTATTTCCACACCGACATTCTTCCGTCGGTCGAAGCGAAGTCATAAATTCTGGAAGGCAGCCGCCCGGTGCGGCGGCTGCCTTTTATATGAGCATGGGACAGGCCCCGCCCGGTTCAAGCCCGGAAGTGCCCACCGACAGAAAAAATAAATAGAAGGGAGCAAACGATGGCAAAGTTCAGTATCATGCTGTTTGGCATTGACAGCTATACAAAGGAAAATTTGTATCTGCCGTATAAGCTGGAAGCAAAAAATGCGAATGCAGCAGTCCGCGAAGCGAGGAAACGCGCAAAGAGTGCCTATCCTGAGTTCATCGAAGACGGTGATCCTGACGTGGAGGTGGTGAGAAGATGAAACTTTCTGCACTGGCTGCCCAGATTAAGGGCTGCGGGCATTGTGAGGTAATCAACAACGGCGGCAGGATTTTCGTTGGCACGGGAAGTGCCTTTTACTGCATGGACGGCTATCCCAGAACACAGGACGCGGGAGAGCTGGGCGCTATGCTGGGCATTCCGCAGAAGAAGATGAAAAATATCTTCTACCACGAAGAGTACACCATGGATGGCAAGCTGTACGGCGTGAGGTGGGACGATGAACCGGAACATGAAGGAACCACCTCTGAAATCAAGACCCGGATCGTTATCAACGGAGAAGAACTTATCGCGTTGCGAAATCCTGACGGCAGCGTTGGATTTATCCGGTCGGAACTGTTGAAACCTGTGGAAGGCGAACTGAACAAGGAATTTGCGCAGATTTGTGTGCGCCCTACAAATCAGGATTGCCGGTTTATCTATGCTGTGAAGGACGGAATGATTCTTCGGGCACTGATTGCGCCTATGAATATCAAAGATGACGTGGCGAATGATCTGGACGAAATCATAGCAGAGCTGATGTCAAGACGGCAGAGCAGGATCGTCGAAAAGATGCACGATGACTTGCAGGACTTGGCTGCCCAGGAAGCAGCGGAGAAAGCCAAGCAGATTAAAAATAGGGAGGAAAAATAATGGATGCTGTAGAAAAAGATGTCCGTTTGCTGGTCAAAAAGGAACTGAGAGCCGCTAACCAGAATTTTCCGATGTTCCATAGCGCACATGAAGGGTGGGCTGTGATCCGGGAGGAAATGAGCGAAGCGGAAGTGGAACGCTATCTGCTGGACAGGTGGATTGAAGAACGCCTGTGGAACGAGGTCAAGGCAGACCTGCAAATCCCGAAAGAGGATCTGAAGGAAATGCAACACCGGGCTGTTCATATGGCGGTTGAAGCAATCCAGCTGGCGGCGATGATCTGCAAGCTGGAACGGAGCCAGCGCCGGTGGCCGGAGAAGATAAGAGAACTCTAAAGAAAGGCGGAAAGCATCATGACTTTGACCAAAGAAACCATCGAAAAGGCCGTCAACTGGTGGGTGGAAAAAGTGACTGCCAACCAGCCGCATAGCAATGGGGATAACGGCTACACGTCTATTGTGACGTGTCTACTTGCGGATTCTACGGCAAAGAAAATCTCAAAGAAACAGGTTGAAGTTTTCAAAAAAGAACTGGCAATGAGGATTGAGAAAGAAGCAAAGGCGTGGGCAAAAATCTCCGTTGGGTGTGACTATGGGCCATGCGTGATGTTGGAACAGGCTGCTCTTGAAGCGGGTATTCCGGCTGCAAATTTCCCATTCAAGACGTGGATGTACATTTCAGAAAAAGACGGCATAGTGGTGCGCGACGGGTACGGAGCGCCGCCTGTAAGAATTTGAGGTGGCGGCATGGACAAGAAAAAAGACACCCCGGCGGAAGTTGAAACCGTCACGGTGACAATGAGCCGCCCGGTGGCGGAAGCTGTGCAGGCTGCTTGCGAGATGTATCTGCGCCTGCACATGGGACAGTTCAATGATCTTGCGGAAGACCTCTGCATGGCGAAGCACTATGCCGATATGGATGCAAAGCGATTCAAAAACGCAGAGGACGAAAAAGAAGATTTTTACCGGGCACTGGAAAATCGGAACATGATGCAGGACGACATGGATAGAGCTTATCAGATGTTTGCCTGTCACCCACTTATCGAAGACGGCATGCGCATTCCGTACCGGGCAGAACAGGTCTGGCTGGGTATCCGTCATGCGCTGGCGTGGCACGATAAGCCGGAGGGCAACTGGACGAATGTGAGCTTTGACAAGCCGCTGAACCGGTCGGATCAGCCGCAACCCACTGTGAAGCTGACAACCACCGCAGATCATGAGCCGAAGCGTGATGGAAAGAAAGCAAAAGGCGGGAGAACAAAAAAGTGAGAAGAGATGTCGAGATAAGAATTTGCGACCGTTGCAAAAAAGAAATAATACTGGATCGGCACAAAAGCGGCTATTCGGAAGCTCTCAGGGCGTGGAAAGAAGGGCCAATCAAAGACACTGACCTTTGCCCAGAGTGCTACAAGCTGTACTCCGAAACGATGACTAAATTTTGGAGGGCAGAAAACAATGGTTAAAGAAATCTGCGAAAGGTGCGGAAAGGTCTATGAAGCCGGTCCGAACACCCACTACTGCAAGGAATGCAGAAAAGAAATCCGAAGCGTGGCAGCAAAGAAGAGAAATCTTTCTGATATGGGACACGCTGCAAGAAAGGAAAAAGCAAATGAGCGAAAGAATGACAATTGATGCCCTGCCGGTCAGAAATAATATTCTGCTGGGAATCGCGGCAACTAACACGGCAATGTAACGCACTGGATGTACTACCCGGCGGCACCGAAAGACTAACTGCCAGAAAATGGCGAAAAGCATAACCTAAAGGGGCGAAAGTCCTCTTTAGGGAGCTTGTATACCCGTTATTTCTGTGACTGTGCTGGTCCACAGAAGAAAAAATAAACACAGGAAGCTGACCGGGACAGGAGGTGATAGGGATGCGCAGAAACTATATCAGAGAAAAAAAGATTATCTGTGGTGATAGTTATATGGCTGTGTGTCTCTACGCCATTACCCCGCAGGAACGAAATACCAGAGGGAAGAAGCAGAAGAAGTCTGGTGAAAGGCAGAAAGCCCGGAACAAGATGTCTTCCCTGCGGAAAAAGCAAAGAAAGGTTGTTGCGAACTTCACGAAGAACGGGTTCTTCCTTTCCGGGACGTTTGAAGAAGTTTTCTTGCCGGACGACTTTCTGGGATGCGTCCGGGAAACAAAGAACTATAAGCGCCGTGTAATTGCCGCAATCTGCAAGCGGTTCAAGATCACCCGGGAGAAAATCAAAATGATGCTCTGGGCTGTGCGCAAGGGCAAAGATGGCCGGTTACATATGCACGGCTTTGTAGAGTGCATCGGGCTTGACCAGATCGACCGCCGCGAAGTGCGCGAAATGCTGGAAGACCTCTGGCGTCGCCGTATTCCCGGAACAAACGAGTATGAAAGTCTGGGAACCATGAATGCGGATCGCATTGACATGAAAAAAATTCTGGGAACAGACCAGACAACGCAAGGCAAGTATGGAACGGTCGGGTATATCTACAACCACACAGAGCGTGTCTGCATCGAAACCAAAAACCTGATTTTGCCGGAAGAGCAGGCACCGAACGATACAAAGTGGAGCCGCCGTCAACTGAGGGACGCCTGCGGAGATATGCAGAACGATGAATACTGGTGGAGCCAGCGTTTCCCGGGCTGGAAGCTGGAAAAAAGCGTTGTTTACGATCCGGGAGAACTGCACCAGTCCGACCAAACCCGGGAAGATGGCTGGGAGGTAACGGAAGCACAATGCTATGCCATTCTGAGCCGGAAATGGTAAAGGGGGAGACATGAGCACAAGATTGAGCCTTGAAGACCTGCCGCCGCGATACCGGGCGCAGGCAGAAGCCCAGATTGCACGGTGCACAAGGGGAAAGTGTACCCCTGCGCAGCAGACGCTGGCGGATGCGGCAAAATCTGCCGGGAAAATCGGGAGAACTTTCGAGAGCCGGGGAGAGTACGAGTATTACATATCCGTGGTGGTGCCGGGCATTGAATCCGGCAGGATTATCAAGGCAACGCCGCACGTTGCCTTTCCTCTGCTGCCTGCAAAGGAGTATGGCAATGTAAAACTGCCAGCGGCGCGATACACGGCAGACTATGTGCTGGTGTATACTGACGGCACGGTGGAAGTGGTGGAAATCAAGTCAAAATTCACCCGGCGGGCACAGCGGGACTACATTTACCGCCGCAGGCTGTTTATTGACCTGATCGCAGAGCCAAAAGGCTATAAATTTACGGAAATCATCACGCCGGACAGCAAGGATGAAATCCGGGAGTGGAAACGCCTTGCAAAACGGGCAGGAAGGAGTGAAAAGCTGTGACAGATGAAGAAAAGGAAAGGTTTGAGACAAACGCGGTGTTTCTTTGCCGTGAAATCAGCAAAGAAACCGGTCAGATCGCGGTCTATGAGCTGGATGTGCCGGTAGATGGTCACATGATCTTCTGCCTGCGCATTCGGCAGCAGTTCAACCCGGAACTGCGGTATTTTGTGGTCGGAGAAAAATTCTACACGGCACACAAGCAAGAAATCATTGCCAGCTTGAAAAAGCGCCGGGTGCTGAAAGATAAAATTGAAATCATGGGGCCTATTGTTGAACTGGGCCGCTGAGAGGTGAATAAACATGAGCAAACCACGAAGAAAGCCGTTCCCGGAGTATTTCAAGAAGTCTCTGGGCTTGCAGGTGAAGCAAAAGCAGGCGGCCCGCCGGAAAGCGGCGCTGGAAGCAAAGAAAGAAGCTGCTACAAAAAAACAGTGACGGCAGAGCCGCAGGAGGGCGCAGAAGATGCGGATTGAAGATGCAAAAATGGTTTTGGACTACGCGGCGGATATCCAAAAGAAGCTGCGCACCATTGCGGCAGAAAAAGACCTGCTGGAAGGCGATCTGAACTGTCTGCGCGGCATTGAGTACGGCGGAATGCCGCACGGAAGCGGACACAGCGACAGCACGGCAGACATTGCCCAGAGAGCCGAAGAACTGGGGAGCCTTGACCGCTTGCGGGAACTAGAAGTACAAGAAGTGGTGCTGCGTGGGGACTTTGCTGCGATCCGCGCACAAATCTGGTCACTAAAGACTGTGTACACAACAGTGATTTCGGAATTGTGGCTGTGTGGCCACAGTTCAGAGGAAACGGCGCATAAAATCGGGTACAGCGTATCGCACACAAAGCGGATAAAAGCAGAAGCGTTGGTGCGGCTTGCTGAAAGCCTTGACGATATGCCGCAGGCGGAAGAAATCCGTGCGCGTGCGTATAATGCGCGTAAGTAAAGCGCACCAGCTTAGAGAATGCAAACGCTACGCCCCGGAAGGGGTAAAGGAAAACGTGAAAGCATTTCACCTTCGCGCGTATGATATAAAGGCAAATTCGGCCGGGAAAGTTTACGCGTATGTGAAACATTTCCGCGAAATGCAAAAACGCCGCTGGGAAACAAACACGAATACCCGAAACAATGAAAAATGAGCAAAGAAATACCCGGCGGGCTGTATGGCCTACCGGGTATTTCTTTATTCGTCAATTTTCAAGACGTGGATCGTGGGTGGCTCTGGCGTGGTACGGTAATAGCGCCCGTCTTCGTAGTTGAGATCGGTAACACGATCCCACCACGAAATGCAACCGTGATCCCGCTGGGCGCTCTCCATAGCTGTTTTTGCCTGCTGTTCGGTCAGACCGTCGAATAACAACCGGCTGCCGTCTGCAAAGCTGGCAACAAGCCGCCACGGGGCGAAAACTTCACCTTCAATCACAAAAACACCTCATTTCCGAACACTTAACCATGATTTTGATACAAATATGCTCAGTTTGAGCACATAAGCACCAGAAAAACGCATATTCAAGACAGCAATAGTATAACACAAGATGCCCCGGCGGGCTACCGGGGCGGGATGATTCAGACCTGCTCAAAATGGGAAATGGTGCGCCGGGAAAGCGCAAAAGCGATAGCAGGCACATCGTCATCCGTTTCGCTGACGGCCTTGATTGCTTCGGCGATGCGAGCCAGATCGTCAACCGTGATGCCGCCCGGTTTGCGGCTACTTTCGGCTGCATCGTTCAAAATGCGGTCATATTCTTCACAATCGCAGCGGGTGCAGTAGTCGTTGGCAATGCAGGCGTAACGTGCGCCCGCAACGTCAAGAATACGGGTTTCCTTGAGTTTCATGTAAATACCTCCAAAGTGATGTGCATTTGCTCGTCCCGGTAGGGATTCGAGTTTTTAGATTTGCCGATCTGGGTATATAGATACCGGGGCCGGCGGCGGGTGCTGCCCTTGCGGGCTGGGATGGGGCTGCTTTACGGTGCAACCCCGTCAGAGTGTCCGTTTTACTGCTGACCGTCCAGAACCTCCATGACGCGGTGGGCGGCATACTTGCCATTGTCGTTAAGCTGGCGCTGCCAGACACCCAGCGACGGTGCCCACCTGAACCCGTTGCGCTTAAGAAGCGCCCTGGTTTCGTCGTCCGGCTTGCCGTCGAACTGGAATTGAACACGCATTGTTTCGGCGTTCTCTCGGTAGGTGTAGCCGTCGTGTTCATCTTCCACGGGCTGTGCGGCCTTGGCTGCTTCCAGCTTTGCGATACGGTCCTTTGCCCGCTTGATGCTGGCGTTGCTGTTTTGCAGTGCATAGGCGGGATAAGGGCAACCGTAGAGAGCCAGCGGAGAACCGCCGTTGAAAACGTGGTCATTTTCAAGCCATGCACGTTCCTTGGCGGTAACGCCGGGGCAGCCGTCAAGCGTTTTGTGCTTGCGATAGTAGGCGTTCGCGTCTTTCATGGTCTGGTGCGCGGTTTGGAGCTGGTCGAGTTTTGCGCGGAGATAGTCCAGCGCTTCGGGATCGTCGGACTTGACAGCCAGCGTGTGCGCCCGCTTGAGCATCTGCAAATAGTGGTCAGCCTTGCGGAAGTTCTCGCGGTTCGCGTCCCACGCTGCTACCTGCTTCTCTTTCTTGCGAACAGGAAAGTTTGCGGGGCCGCAGATGAGCACAGACGGGCAACGGGTCCCGATCTCGTTTTCACGGTTGATCGCTTCGGCCAGCACGGCGCAATAGCGGCTGTACAGCCATTCGGCCCGCTCCCGCTGGTCTGCGGTGGCGCACTTGGGTTTGACCTGCTCAAGGATCGCGGCGGCTTCGGCGCACTGGGCGTTGTAGCTGGCCGTTGCGCTTCCCTCCACATAGTCGGAGAAAGAAGACAGCTGTTTTGCAATGCGGGCGTTCTCTTCGTTGATGATAGCCATTGTGTAAACCTCCAAATATTCAGTTTTCAAAGCATTTCGCTCTCCCTGGTAGGGGGTTCGCGTTTTCGCGTGGCCCTTGCGGGCTGGGGCGGGGTCGCTTTACGGTGCGGCCCTGCTGAGGTGTCCGGGGCGGGTCAGATGATCCATTCGGCGTTGTTATATTCGGCGGCATTCTGGACAATGAACGCATACAGTGCACGGGAAGTGCCGGAAAGAGCTTTTAGAACGGGGTTGTTCCGGGTTGCATCTTCGTTGCACTGGTAGATGAAACTGTCCAGCAGCTTTGTGAATGCGTAAAAATCGCGGTCGATTGTATAGCGCCCTGCATCCCAGTCGAGAAGATGGAGCAGGTGCGGAAAGATGGCCGGCATGGTGGGAAAATCTTCGGCGTCGGCTGTCTCCAAGTGGTAGCGGCCAGTGTATGCGGCATCGTTCAGCTTGTAGAGAACGGCGTAAATCTTGCGGTCATCAAAGAGAAAGTCATGCGGATATCGGCAGGCGCTCAGAGCGTCGGACAACTCCGGCAGCTCGTAGGATGCGGCAAGGTGGCACATACCGCCGGCCCCGTTGAGGATGAACGCCAGACCGTGGGCGACGGTGGCAATGTGCTTTTCGGAAAGTTGAATGCAAGACATGGTAAAACCTCCTGTTATTCTGTTGTGTCTGGGTGTGGACCCATGAGCGCCCGCCCCGGCGGGGCGGCTGGGCTTGCACCAGCGGCGGCGGGATGCCGTCGGCCTTGCGGGTCATTCGGAAAACATTTTCTTACAGAGCGTTTCCACTTCTGCGGTGGGCTTGATGGGCAGCATGATGACGGAGATCGTCGGATCACTGGCGCTGACAGCGTACACGGGGGAATAGCCGCGCGTCGTGCCGTGATAGGTGAATTGCACCGGGTTCACCATGCTGTCGTAGTCGGCATTTATCAAGATGGGCGTTGTCCCGATGTGGAAAAGCCGTGCAAGGCCGCTCTTCTTTTTGCCGGTGGGAATGTCCTGCAAGAACGGCGTGCGCTCCACGGGCTTTTCGTTGGGGGCGTGGCGCTTGAAGATGTCCACCAGATCCGGCGCGTTCTCTTCCACCTCAAAACCATACTGGGCGGAAATGATGGTCACGCCGTCGGCGGGGCATTCGCGGAATGTCACGGGCTGGATCACGTCGGCATACAGGACAGAGGGCAGCTTGAACGCGGTGTATGCCGTGATGATATAGACCAGATCGCCACGGCAGGTGATGCGAACCCCGCGCCGGTCCTTTGCCTGCTCCTTGAGATAGGCTTGGATCGCCTTGACATTGAGGCCGAACAGGGTGAAGTTGGTAGAAAGTTTCATGGTATAATCCTCCTGCTATTCAATTTTCAATCGTCCCGGCGGTGTGCCGGGTGTGGGGCGGGGCCGCTTTTCTGGGGTGCGGCCCTGCTAGGGTATCCCATTCAGCAGAAAGAAGTCTGCTCACAGTATGCCGGGGCGCTGTCTGCGCTGGCGGCGGGGGCTGCTTTGGTCTGGGGCTTTGCTTCGGGGGCGGGTGCGGCGGTCTTCGGTGCGCTCTCTGCGTCTGCGACGGCCTGCCGGGCATCACGCCACTTTGCCAGCGCTTTCGCCTGGGCGGGGCGGTCCTCTTCGGACACGGCCATAAATTCCCGCTTTGCCTTGCGTTCTGCCTGCTTGAGTGCGGCCACGCTGGGCACTGCTTCCTGCTTGGGAGCCGGGGCGGGCTGTTCGGCGGTCGCCGGTTCGGTCTGGGGCTTGTCCTGCTGGGCAGCGGCCTTTGCGGCTTTGCGCTGGTCTGCCAGCATTTTGTTATAAGCCCGGATGTCATCAAGGGACTTAAAGCGTTTTTCTGTGGGCTTCTTCGGCTCGCGCTTCTCAACCTGCCAGCGTCCGAAAAGGTAGGCGGTGGTCATGTAGTAGTCACCGCCGCCTTGCTCAGCGGCTGCCCGGGTCAGCGGGTCAGCGTCGGCGGGCAGGTCTTCGGGCTTGGGGCTGTCCTTGTATTTCCAGAGCTTGCAGCGGATCGCGGCCTTTTCGCCGCGCTTGACGCTCAGCCCGCCGTTTCTGGGGCTTTTCCAGCCGTCGAACGTGTGGAAAAGAGCGGCGCAAAGGGTTTCTTCTGCAATCTCCACGGGATCGGGTGCGGTGCCGTCTTCGCCCGGCTCCACAATGATTTTTGCGGCGGCGCTGGCAATCTCGTCGGCGGTGTAGTAGTGGGCGGCCAGCTTGTGCAGCTGTTCAGGGGTGTACTGGGCACAAACGGCGGTTGCAATAAGATCGTTGTTTCTCATGGTGTAAAACCTCCTGTATTCAGTTCTCAAATTGTCCCGGCGGTGTGCCGGGTGTTGGGACCGGGTCGCTTTACGGTGCGGCCCGTCAAGGCGTCCGGCTGGGATCAGGCGACGGCATCGGCAGCGCAAAAGCTGTGCGGGATTTCGGCGGCGACCTTTTCCAGCGTGTCGCAATCGGTGTGATAGGATGGCTCCATATCGCCTGTGATCCGGTCGGTATGGTAGAAAGTCACCTGCCAGCCGCCCGGGGTGCGGGTGCTGGGGGCTACAATGATCTGCCGCCCGGGGTAGGTGTACCGGGTGACGGTGTAGCGCCGCACCTGGGAGATGATCGCGGCGGTGCGGGCTGCAAGGGTGCGTGCAAACTCGCAATCTTCGCGGTCATCGAAAAAGAGTTCTGCCGGGTCGCCGGTGACGTCAGGCAGCGGATCAAGCTGGTATTCCTTCATGCTGTAACACTCCTTTGTTCGTGGTGTGCGTTCGTATAATCTCCCGGCTGCTGCCGGGGTAGTGGGGCGGGGCTGCTTTACGGTGCAGCCCTGCTAGAGTGTCCGGGGGAACTGCTGTCAATCGACTTCGCAGCAGCTCCAAAAAGCGTCGATCACTCGATCATCGCTAAAATCATCAGGTGTGCCGTTTGCATCAATGACCAGCTGCACGCGGTCGAAGATGTGCAAATCGGTGTTGGCGTCAACGGTAAAAAACCAGTCGTCACCGTCGCCCAGGTCGCTGCACCAGACCTGCACGCCGTCGCCGTCAGCGGTCATGCTCTGCACCTGTGCCGGGACGATGTAGCGACCCAGCGGGCCGACAGTGTAGGAACAGGCGGCGGCTTTTGGCGCGGTGCCTGCCAGAATGGCGGCGACCATTGCGGCGGTGGTGATGATTTTGTTGAGCTTACGCATGATAAAATCCTCCTGCAATCGTTGGTTTTGTTCGGCTTGCGTCCGGCTGTCTGCCGTGGCGCTTGCTGTGGCATTATCTTAGCATGACGGAATGCCATTGTCAAGCATGACGGAATGCAATCTACTTTTTGCACAAAAACATGACGGAATGCTTGTGCATTTTTGCATGGCGGAATGCAGGCCAATTTGCTATAATATAATAAACGCGCGCGAAAGGGATGATATAATGCCAATTTCAGAGAAAAAGAAAATCACAAATAGCCGATATATTGCAAAATGCGATTCAATCCAGATTCGCCCGCCGAAAGATCGCGGCGGAGAAATCCGCGCCGCAGCTGCTGCCGCTGGGCAAAGCGTGCAGGCCTATATTTTGCAGGCTTGCGCCGAAAGAATGGCCCGCGATGGATTCACCCCGGCGGAATCTGGGGAAGAAGGGGGATTATAGGGGGTTACTGGGGAGGCTATAGCTCACTAAGTTCTAGCCCTACACATAAAGCACTACCCGGTAAAGTGGAGAATCTGACCCCTCTGGCGCGGCACAAAGTACCGCCCCGGGAAAGCGTGAAAAGCACCCCGGCGGCATTCCGTGGAGCGGTGCCGGGGCGGGAAGATCGCAGCAGCACACAGCACAGCAGGCAGGAACACGCCACACACGGCGCGCCCTGCCTGCTTTTTTTCTGATCCACGCCCGCCGCCCTGCCTGATCCGTAGCACATCGGGCACCAGCACGCCGCCCTGATCCGCCGCGCTGGTTGCTGATCTGCTGCACAGACTGCACCGGATCACGCCGCCCGCCTGCCTGATCCATAGCACAGCAGACCACGCCGCCGCCCTGATCCACACCGGCAGCAGGTACCCGCCCGCCCTGCCTGCTCTCCTGACCTGGCACACAGCACAGCCGCCCGCCCCGCGCCGGGCCGAATCGGTGACAGACTGTCACCAGTTCAGCCCGCCTACCGCCAGCCAGACGAGGCCGCCCCGCGCGGGCGCGAGGTACTGCGCGCGCGCCCGCGCTAATTAGCGGGTCCAACAGCGCAAAAGTTAGCTAGATTTTAATGCAAATTTTCCATTTCCGGCAGACCCCCGGAAAAAAGTCCCCCGGGGGTCAAAAAAGGCGGGAAGGCAAAAGATGATACTCCATGATACTGATTTTCTGCTATAATTGGTACAGTGGATTTTTGACAAAGCCCGGCGGCAGCGATGCCGTGGGGCTTTTGTTATACAGAGCTGCTTACAATTCGTAAGCGACCCGCAAAATATAATGCTCTGCCGGGTGCGCCCGGTGGGGCATTTTTTATTGGAGGATGCACAATGCCCAGGCGGAGCGACAAGAAAGATGCCGCCCGCGAAGAATACCTACGCCGTATGCGAGAAGACGGCGCGGTGAATCTTGCGGCGTTGGCAGAAGATATCGGCGTGAACTATGACACGGTGCGCCGGTGGAAGTCCAAGGAAAAGTGGGACGAGTTGGAAGTGCCGCCCAAAAAGAAACGTGGCGGCCAGCCTGGGAACCAGAACGCAGAGGGAAACCCCGGCGGCGGTGCCCCGCCCAGAAATAAGAACGCCCAGAAACACGGCGGCTATGCAGCGGTGTTCTTCGATCAGCTGACGGATGATGAAAAGTTCATCATGGACAAAACGCCGAAGACCGCTGTTAAAGCCCTTCGGGAAGAACTGGGCATTCTGAAAGTTCAGGAAAAAAGAATCCTCAGCCAAATCACCGCGCTGGAAAACGCGGATCAAGATGAACTGTACATCAGCACGCTGCTTGATATGCGAGTGCCGGGAAAGGTAAACGGCGCGAAACAAGACGGTGCAAACCAGAACATGGGTATGTACTCGAAGGAGAGCGCGTTCACCAGAAAGATGCATTTGCAGGAAGCCTTGAACAAGGTGGAGGGCAGAATTGCAACAATCATCGGAAAGCTACAGCAGGCAGAAGAAACCGAAGCCCGCATGAAGCTGGAACGTGAGCGGATAGAATTTGCAAAGGCCCGCGCAATTGGCGCGTTCGATGTGCCGGACGAAACGGAAGAGGATGCAGACAATGACACTTTACACAAGTAAGGTTGTGGCACAACACCTGAACCTCACGGAACGCCGGGTACGGCAGCTGAGGGATGAGGGTGTGATCCGGGAAAAGAGACCGGGGCTGTATGATCTGGTGGACACCATGACGCGCTACATCAAGTACATTGGCGCGGGGAGCAAAGCCGACCTGAATGATGAAAGAGCCAAGCTGACCAAAGAAAAAAGAATTGCGGCAGAAACGGAAAACCGGGTAAGGAAGGCTGAACTTCTGGAAGTGGGCGATGTGGAAAAAGCCTACTCCGCTATGATGATGAACTTTCGTTCCCGCATTCTGGCGCTGCCGCAAAAACTGGCACCCGCAGTTGTGGCGCTGGAAGGCGACGAACAGCAGGTGCAAGACCTGATCCAAGCGGAGCTGGAAGAAGCTCTGGAAACTCTGAGCCACGCCGAAGAAGCATTGGCAGAACCGGAGGATGGGGCAAATGAAGAAGCGGAAGAAAAAGACACGGGATAAAAACCCGTGCGCTGGCTGTGAATGGGGGTACGAACTGAATGAGCAGCAGGTGTATTGCCCACTGCCAAGGTGCGTGAACCGTGACGAAGAAAAGAAAGACTGTAGAGGTAGCCCCGGAAGTAAAGGAGCTATTTGCCCGGGTGCTGCTGAAGCTGAAACCACCGCCGAAGCTGACAGTCAGCGAGTGGGCAGATAAGTACAGAAGAATGTCGCCGGAAGCCAGCGCAGGAACGGGACGGTGGCACACAGACAACGCGCCGTATCAGCGCGCCGTGATGGATGCCATTGGCGATCCGCATATCCGCATGGTTGTGGTCAAGACATCATCCCAGATTGGAAAGACGGAAATCATCTTAAACACGCTGGGATATGCGATTGACTACACTCCGGCACCGACACTGGTAATGCAGCCGACGGTAGAAATGGGACAAACCTTTTCCAAGGATCGTCTGGCACCCATGATCCGCGACACCCCAGAACTGCGAAAAAAGGTCGATGCCAAGAGCCGCTTCTCCGGGAATACGATCATGCAGAAAGCATTTCCGGGTGGACACGTCACCATCGTTGGAGCAAACAGCCCGGCGGGGCTTGCATCCCGACCGATCAAGTTTGTTCTGGCAGACGAGGTGGACCGATATCCGGCATCGGCTGGCACCGAGGGCGACCCGCTGACGCTGGCAAGAACCCGCCAGACAACATACTGGGACAAGAAAACGGTACTTGTCTCCACGCCAACCATAAAGGGCACCAGCAGGATTGAAAAAGCCTGGCTGGAAAGCACGATGGAAGAGTGGACGGTGCCGTGCCCGGAATGCGGAGAGTATCAACCGTTGGTCTGGGCAAATGTGGTTTTCGACCGGGAAAACTGGCCACACGGTGGCGTGCAGTACCGGTGCGAATACTGCGGCTGCATTGCTGGTGAATATCGCTGGAAAGCACAGGGCAGGAAGGGAAGATACGTTGCGCTGCACCCGGAACGGGAGGTGCGCGGATTTCACCTGAACGTTCTAGCATCGTCATTCTGCGCATGGTCTGGCATCGTCACGGAATTTCTTTCCGCGAAAGAAGCACTGGATCATGGCAACCCCGAGCTGATGAAGGCATGGGTTAACACAAAACTTGGGGAAACATGGGAAGAGCGCGGCGAGAGTGCGGACGATATGGCGCTGTACAGCCGCCGCGAAATGTACCCGGCAACTGTACCGGCTGGCGTGCTGGTGCTGACCTGCGGCATCGACGTTCAGGATGATCGTTTCGAGCTGGAACTTGTGGGCTGGGGAGTTGGAAAGGAAAGCTGGGGCATTCGATATCAGAAGATATATGGCGACCCACTTAAACCTCAGATTTGGGAAGACCTTGACAAGTTCCTGCAAACCCGCTGGCGAAGGGAAGACGGCGTGGTGCTGAACATCCTTGCGGCAGCAATGGACACCGGCGGACACCATACGGACGCAGTTTATCGTTTCTGTCTGGAACGCTGGCAGCGGCACCTTTATGCCATCAAGGGACGCGGCGGCGTGGAAACGGTGTTCGTGTCGAAGCCGTCAACCGGAAACCGAGTAGGCGTGCCGCTGTACACCATCGGCGTTGATAACGGCAAGACGATGGTGTACCAACGTCTGAACGTTCAGACACCGGGTCCGAACTACTGCCACTTCCCGCTGGATGAAGCGGCAGGGTATGACGAAACCTACTTCAAAGGCTTAACAGCAGAGAAGCAGGTCGTGCGCTGGAAGAAGGGCAGACCCACGACAGCGTGGGAGCTGAAAGACCCGAACTATCACCGCAACGAGCCGTTGGACTGCCGAGATTACGCACTGGCTGCACTAGAAATTGCAAACCCTGTTTTGGAAGATCCGGACGCGGAAACGGAAATGCCGGTGGTACAGCATCCAGCAGGACGAAGAATTGTATCGGGAGGTATTGGATAAATGGCAGGAATTACGCTGGAACAGGCAGAAGCAAAACTTCAAACCTGGATGGAAGCGGAAGAAAAAATCGCCAGCGGACAGGGTTACTCCATTGGCGACCGCCGCCTGACCCGCGCCGACCTTTACACGGTTCGTGGCGAGATCGAATACTGGAACAACAAAGTGAAAGAACTGGAAACGGCGGAAACGACTGGAAGAAACAAGATGTACCGGTTTGTGCCGCGTGATATTTGACGGAGGGCAGCATGGGCAAAATGAACCTCATGGATCGCGCAATTGCCGCTGTTGCCCCGGAACACGCCCTGCGCCGGGCGGCGGCACGGGAAAGCCTGCGCTTTATCAATTCCGGCTACGGGAACTACGGCGCGAGTACGACCAAGAAATCCATGCGCGGCTGGCTATTTGCTGGCGGCAGCGCGAAAGAGGATATCGAAGATAACCTCAAAACGCTGCGCGAAAGAAGCCGCGACGCTTACATGGGAGTGCCAATTGCAACCGGTGCACTAAAAACGATGCGCACAAATGTTGTTGCAAGCGGCCTGACACCATCACCGCAGATCGACGCGGACTTCCTGAACATGACGCCGGAGCAGGCAAATGACCTGCAAACGCAGATCGTCCGTGAGTTTTCGCTGTGGGCAGACAGCCCGTTGTGTGATGCTGACCGGGTGGATAACTTCTACAAATTGCAACAGCTGGCATTCCTGGCCTACATGATGAATGGTGACGCCTTTGCTGTGCTGCCGATGCGGCATAGCATTGGGCAGCCGTATGACCTGCGCGTGCAGCTGATCGAAGCTGACCGGGTGTGCAGCCCGGATCAGGACGACAGACTGGCACCGTGCGTAGTGGATAATGTGGCCGTGCAAAGCATTGTGCAGGGTGTGGAAACGGACGGCAACGGAATGGTTGTCGCTTACTGGATTTGCAACCAGCACCCATTGGCGAGTTTGTACGCTCTGCCAGAACCGCTGAAATGGCAGCGCGTGGAAGCCTACGGTGAAACCACCGGGCGCAGAAACATCCTGCACATCATGAACCGAGAGCGTTCCGGGCAGCGGCGCGGCGTGCCGCTGCTGGCACCGGTGCTGGAAGCGCTGAAACAGCTTGGACGGTACACGGATGCCGAGATAACAGCCGCAGTCATTTCGGCGATGTTTACGGTATTCATCACAAAAGAAAACCCGTCCATTGGCCGCCCACTAGGTGAGGTGATCCCGTCGAACCAGCAGATTGACGCAGAAGACCGGGGCACAATTGAGCTGGGGTCTGGCGCAATCATCGACCTGAACCAAGGCGAGAAGGTGGAGTTTGCAGACCCGAAGCATCCGAACACGGGCTTTGATGCATTTTCTGCCGCCATCATCAAGCAGATCGCGGCGGCGCTGGAAATCCCCAGTGAAGTGCTGATGAAGCAATTCACGACGAGCTACAGCGCGGCGCGTGGCGCACTGAACGAATTTTGGCGTACCTGCGATATGCAAAGAAGCTGGTTTGTGGACGACTTCTGTCAGCCTATCTATGAAGAATGGCTGACAGAAGCTGTGGCGACAGGACGAGTAAAAGCGCCGGGCTTCTTCGATGACCCGGCAATCCGAAAAGCGTATACGTCCTGCACATGGAATGGACCGGCGCGGACTAACCTGAACCCGGTGCAGGAGGTGGATGCCGCTGTGAAGCGCGTTGCAGCGGGATTCTCGACAGCGGATCAGGAAACTGCAACAATGAACGGCGGTAGCTATGCAGCGAACATCCGCCAGCGTGTCATTGAAGCAAGAATGAAAAAGGAGGTGGACGACATTGCGAATGAAGGAAACGCCCCAAAAGGGAACGAACCGAATCGTGAATCAGGCGGGAAACCCGCAGACACCCAAAACGAATAACTGTTTCTGGAAGTTCCGCAATCTGGCAGACGGCCAGAAAGCGGAACTTCTGCTTTACGGCAATATTTCCGAAAGCAGCTGGTGGGGCGATGAAGTTACGCCGAAGCAGTTTGCGGACGATCTTGCCGCGCTGGGCGATGTACAGGAAATTACGGTGTACATCAACAGCGGTGGCGGCGACGTGTTCGCTGCGCAGGCCATCGGAAACCAGCTGGAACGGTCGAGCGCGACGGTGACGGTTCACATCGACGGCCTGTGCGCCAGCGCGGCCACTATCATTGCCTGCCATGCAGACAAGGTAATTGCGGCGGCGGATAGCTGCTACATGATCCATCCTGCCAGCATGGGCGTCTGCGACTACCTGACAGCAGAAGATATGCGCGACTGCCTGAAAGCGCTGGACACCATCCGCGAAAACATCGTTGCACTATACGCCAAGAAAACCGGCAAGAGTACGGATCAGTGCGGCAAGTGGATGGATGAAACGAACTGGTGGACAGCCGCCCAGGCAAAGGAGAACGGCTTCATCGACGAAGTGGATGATGAAGAATCGGATGCAGTTGTCGAAAACAGAAACGGTGTGCTGTTCGTAAACAGCATCGGGATGGGCCTGCCGTTTGATAAGGCCCCTGATTTCGTAAAAAGCCGCATGGGCAAACAGCCCGGCGGCTTTTCTAATTCCGCAAATAATCCGGGAAAGACCGGAACACAGGAGGAAAAAACAATGGCTATCGAAAACAAGAACGACCTGGTGAAGGCGTACCCGGATATGGTCAACGAGATCAAAAAGGACGCCGCCGTGGATGCCATCAACCGTGAGCGTGCCCGCATCAAGGACATTCAGGACATGACCATGCCTGGTATGGAAAAGACCATGCAGGATGCCCTGTACGGTGAGCATCCCATGGATGCCACCCAGTACGCCAAGGAAGTTGCCAAGTTTGCCCGCAAGCAGGCAGAGGACAAGACCAAAGGCCTGCATGACGACGCACAGAGCGGCGGCGCAAACAGCGTGAACAGCGTTGACCCCGGCAACCAGCAGACAGACATCTACCTGGATGCCCTGCGTGCGGTCAGCAAGAAGCAGTAAGGAGGAAGAACCATGAGCATGGATTTGGAGGTCAAAAAGTTTTCCTACTCGCCGGAATACCTGCTGGCGGGCACCGACATCCGCGTTACCACGGCGGTGAAGAAGGCTGGCGCTGATCTGAAAGTAGGCGCACCGGTCAAGCTGGATAGCAGCACCGGCAAGGTGTCGCCCGTCAGCAAGAGCGACGGCGTGGCCGCCCTGTACGGCATTGCCACCGAGGACTTCAAGGCTGACGAAGAAGCTGTGATCTATCTGACGGGTGAGTTCTTCGCTGACCGCCTGGCGCTGGAAACTGGCGTCACCGCCGCTTCTCTGGAAGTGGCATTCCGCAACATCGGCATTTTCCTGAAATAAAGGAAGGAGGAAGAAAATATGCCTAATACGGTAAGCATTTATGATCCGCGTTATCTGGCAGAGGTTGTGAGACTGGCACCCCCGATCCACACCTTTATGCGTGACAGCTTCTTTACCAACAAGAAGACTTCCACGGCAGAGCGCATCGACTTTGATCTGGTGAAGGGCGACCGCCGCATGGCTGCCTTCGTGCATCCCCGCAAGGGCGGAAAGGTTCTGTCTGCCAGCGGCTATGAAACTCTGAGCTACAAGCCGCCCCTGATTAACCCCTACGACATCACCACGGCAGACCAGCTTATGAGCCGTCTGCCTGGCGAAGAGCTGTACAGCGGCATGACCCCTGCCCAGCGCGCTGCGCAGAAACAGATCGAGGAATACAACCGTCTGAACGATGCGGTTGTTCGCAGGGAGGAGTGGATGTGCGCCCAGGCCATCATGACCGGTCAGATTCCCATTGTCGGCGAAGGCGTGAACGAGATTATCGACTTCGGCTTTACCAACACGAAGAAGCTGACCGGCACCGCGATGTGGGGTGCTGACAAGGCGGAGATCGTGAAGAACCTGCGTGAGTGGAAACGCGATGTTTCCAAGAACGGATTCTCCAACGTGGATATGTGCATCATGGGCAGCAAGGCCCTGGACCTGTTCCTGGATGATCTGGACATCCGCAGCCGTCTGGACACCAAGAACTACGGCTTCGGCGTTATCAACGTGAAGGAACTGCCCAATGGCCTGACCTACTACGGCCACCTGAACGACCCGTCCATGGACATCTACTGCTACAATGAGTACTATCTGGACGACTGGACCGACCCGGAGCATCCGGCCACGAAGCCCCTGGTGGACCCCAACAAGATCATCCTTATCAACCATGCGCCCAACTTCCTGATGGGCTATGGCCTGTGTACTTACCTGGACGATGCATCCAAACAGTGGGTCAGCGCTCAGACCGACCGTCTGCTGCGCTCCTATGTTGAGCATCACCCTGACCGCCGCCTGATGGAGGTTCAGGCCCACCCGCTGCCCATCCCTGATAAGGTGGACAGCTGGATGGTTGTTGAGGTCTGCGCCGCAGACTAAAAGCGAAAGCTCCCCGCCGCGCTGAACGGCGGGGAATAGCTTTTTTGAGGAAAGAAAATGTCCGACTTCAAAAAACTGCTGGAAGTGGATATTGATGCCGTGTTTCTGGATGATGATATTTTCGCAGATGAACATACCATCAACGGACAGAAGATGAAGGCTGTAATCTCGAATGACACGCTGAAAGAATCCAGCGGACATTGGGAAGGCGGCGTGCGTCAAAGCTACGGCACATCCATCTACTCCACAAGCAAAAAGCTGTACGTCAAGGTACAGGACTTCGGCAAGAAACCAAAAATCGGAAACCCAATACAGGTTGATGGAATGGACTTGTTCATCCAGAACTTTGATGAACAGCAGGGCATATATGTGATAACCATAGATCGGAAACGGCAATGAGCTATACACGATACAATGCAAGTGACCTCTCGATTGAACTAATCGGCGAGAAGGACGTAGCAAGAGCGCTGGGGAATTGTGGGAAGAAAGCGCCGCTTGTGATCCGCAATGCGGTGAACGAGACGGCAAAGGATGCCCGCAAAGTCATGATCCAGGAAGCAAAGAAACGGTATGCCGTCAACGGCGCCGGCCGTCGCCATTTAAACGACTTGAAAATCAGAAAAAGGGCGAAGGTGTCAGACTTGGGCGCGGAACTGCATATCGGCGGGCCGGGCCAGAAAGATGCTATGAAAAATGACCTGGGCTATTTCAAAACAATCCCGTCAAGACCTTACGTCGGACAGGATGTTGCGAATGCGCCTGATCTTTTCAAGGCAAAGGTTCTGAAAAACAGCGGAATGAAACCGCTGCCAGGTCAAGGGAATCTGAGTAAAGGATTTTTGGTAGAGTTCGCAAGCGGGCACGTTGGCATGGTGCAGCGCGTCATTGGTTCCAGCAGCCATAACACGGTCACAAAGAAATCCGGCGCACCGCGCTGGCGGAACAAAGATGGCAACGTGGAAACGCTGCAAACCATGGGAAGCCCTTCGGCAGCGGCTATGCATCATGTAATCTGGGAACAGGTAGAGCCGGATGTGCAGGACACCTTGGAGAAAAAACTTGAAGCGTCGATCCAGAAAACGCTTGCCAGAGCGGCAGCGAAGAAGGGGGCGAGGTAATGACAGAAGAAATGCTTGCCATGACCCCTTATATGATGCAGGTTGCATTGAACCAGACGCTTCAAAAAAACTTCAAAGGAAAAACATACTGCGGACCCGGCGGGGAAAAGGAACTGAATTTCTTTGAACAAGACCTGCCCATCGACACAGGACGGGACGATGCTGTTGATACCCCAGAAGCATTTGCGCCCTACATCATCACAGAAATTGGTGATATGGATTCGCCGGAAGGCGACGCGCCGATGGAAGTTGATGTGACGATGTACATTTGCGCGTATGACACCGGGCTAAAACGGCAGGGCTACCGAGATGTTCTGAACATCGTAACGGACATCATGAAAGGTTTCCGGGCGGTCCCGAGGTTCGGCAGGGCGTGTACCGTGAAAGGAAACATCAAGGGGAAAATGTCGAAAGACGACTATCACCCGTATTACTTCGGTGCAGTGAAAATGACCTGCACTGTCGCGAATGCTGATCCGGCGACTGATCCAGAAATAGAGGAAATGGTATGACCAAGAAAGAAACGAGAACCCGCGTGTACTGCGGCCCATCCGTCCGTGGCGTGGCACGGCAGTACACATGCTTTACCGGTGAGCTGCCGGAGCAGATGAAAAAGTTTGTTGAGCAGCACCCGATGGCGGAAGGCCTTATCGTACCTTACGACAAGGTGGCGGAAACCCGTGCGCGGATGGAACAGCCCGAAGTTCAGGGCCAGCCCAAGACGGCAGAGCGGGTAATTTATGAGCAGCTCAAAGCAGAGCTGTAAGGAGGATAAACGATGGCATATCGTCATGGCGTATATGTAAGCGAAGTCCCATCCAGCGTAAAGGCACCGCTGGAAAGCGATGCTGGCGTTCAGGTGGTTGTGGGTGTGGCTCCGGTCAATTTGGCGGATGATCCTTACAATGCATCCAACGTGCCGCTGCTGTGCCACACGATGGCAGAAGCTAAAGGCCTTGTTGGCTACAGCAGCGACTTCAAAAGCTACACGATCTGCGGTGCACTGTCTGCATCCTTCCAGATCGTGAACGTGTCCCCTGTGATCGTGATTAACGTTCTGGACCCCACCAAAACCGAACACACCGCAGATGTGGTCGAGCGCTCCTATCAGGTGAATAGCGGCACCGCACAGCTGGAAACTGTTGGCCTGTTGCTGGACAAACTGGTGGTCAAGGCGGACGATGTGGTGCTGAAAAGCGGCGAGGACTACACCGCAGCATTCAACGATGATGGCACGGTTACACTGGTGATCCTGCCTTCCGGCAAGGGTTCCGGCAAATCGCAGGTCACGGTTTCCGGTAAACGCATTGCCCCGGAAAAGGTGACGGGCGCAGACATCATTGGTGGCGTGAATGCGGCAGGCAAGGAAACTGGCATGGAAGTCCTGCGCCAGATTTTCCCGAAGCTGGGCATGGTGCCGGGCAATCTGCTGGCGCCCTGGTTCAGCAAGGACCCGACCGTGGCTGCTATTATGCAGGCGAAGACCACGATGCTCAACGGCATTTGGCGTATGTTCTGCTGGGTGGATATGGACACGACCTCCACCGGCGCACCGAAGTATTCTGACGTGCGCGCACAGAAGACGAAACAGTCTCTTACCTCTCCCAACTGCGCAGCAGTGTGGGGCTGCCCGAAGGTGGGCAAGGTGATCTACAGCCCCAGCGCCTTTGCTGCTGCATATATCGCCCGGCAGGATGCGGAGAACGATGGTATTCCCATGCCACCGCAGTCCAACATTGCAGTTGCCGCGACGTCGATCTGCACCGAGGATGGAGAGGAAATTCTGCTGGACCTGGATCAGGCAAATGAGGTGAACGGAAACGGTGTCGTTACCTTCCTGAATTTCAACGGATTCCGTCTCTGGGGCAACAATACGGTTGCATATCCGTCCAACACCGATCCGAAGGATCGTTTCATTTCCGCCCGCCGATTCCTGAGTTATGACGACAACAACTTCATCCTCACGAACTTTGGCAACGTGGATATGCGGGCGAATCCCCGCCTGCGCGAAGCGGTGATCGACCAGCAGAACACCATCGGCGCAAGCTACATTTCCGCCGAAATCTGCGCACGGTACGAAATGGAATTTCTGAGCAGCGAGAACACCAGCGAAACGCTGGCGGACGGTAAGATGTATTTCCACAAGCACGTTGCAATGTATCTCCCGGCGGAAGATATTGAGGAAATCGTGGAGTTTGACATCGATGCAATCACCGCTGCAATGAGCAAGTGAGGAAGGAGGACAGTACATGAGTAGCCTTTATATTCCTGACAAGGTTGCAAAGTTTAATGCATACTCCAACGGCATCAAGCTGGGCATCACCGGAAAAGTTGATACGCCGGAGTTCAAAATGAAGACCAGCACCATGTCCGGCGCTGGCGTTGGCGGCGAGATCGACAGCCCGACGCCGGGTCAGTGGGAATCGACGGAGCATGAAATTCCGTTTGCACTTTTCGACAATGACGTTGCGTACCTGTTGCAGCAGGGCATGAATGTGAACATCACCTATCGCGGCGCAATGCAGGTGGCACTTCGTTCTGGTGGCTATGCCATGCGCCAGCTGCGCATTGTGGAAGGCGGCATGGTAAAAGGTTTCAAGGGCGGTTCTCTGGAGGCGGGCAGCCAGATGGAAGCAAGTGTGACCATCGAAGTTGTGCGTTATAAGATGGAGTGCGGCACCGAAGAGCTGATCGCTGTGGACAAGCTCAACGACGTTTACCGCGTGAACGGAAACGATATGCTGGCGGCAATTAACCTTATGACCTGATGAACGGCCACCCCGGAATGGTTCGGGGTGGCTGATTTTTTGGAAAGAAAGGAAATCCAAAATGGAAAACATGATCGAACTGAAAAAGCCCTACGTCTTCGATGACGAGGAATACAAGAGTATCGACCTGTCCGGTCTGGAAAACCTGACCATGCAGGATGCCATTGATGCGCAGAAAGAGGTCGTCGGCAACGGCGAAGATCAGGTCATCTTGTATGCACCGGAAGCATCGCAGGCATTTCTGGACGAGGTGGCCGCCCGCGCATCTGGCAAGCCGGTGGAGTTCTTCAATGCTATGCCCATCGCTATGTGTTCCAAAGTGCGCACAGCGGTTCAGGAAGCTTTTGCCGTGAAAGATCAGGCAAAGGACGGCGTAGTCGTTCTGGATAAGCCTTACAGTTTCAAGGGCGAAACTGTAAGTGAAATCGATCTGTCCGGTGTAGAAGAGCTGACCAGCATTGATGTTTCCAAGGCGGAAAACGAAGTGCTGAAAACCGGAGTCTACTCCGTGAACATGAAGAACTTCTTTGCCTACTCCTGCGCTCTGGCCGCCCGCGCATCCGGCAAGCCGATGGAGTTTTTCACGGGTCTGCCGTTGCATGAAGCGGTGAAGGTTCGCGGTACGGTGAACGCTGCAAGTTTTTTCGAGTAAACGCCAGCGCGAAATCGCTGCGTAAACTTGCCGTTGCAGCAGCCAGCGCAACACACACGGGCATTGACTTCTTTATGGAAATGCCGGTCACGGAATTTCTTGAAACCTGCAAAGACATACAGGAGATGCAAGAGCAATGGCAAAAAGCAACGCGCTAGAACTGAGCATCCGCATTGCGGGTAAAGTCGATAACTCGCTGACAGCGGCAATCAAAACTGCCAAAAGTCAGACTTCGGGGCTAGCGCGGAGTGTGAGCACCTTTGCGAAAACTTCCGCCGCTGCGCTGGTTGGCGTGACGGCGGCTGTGGTGGGTACGGCCGCTACCTGCGGGAAACAGGCGGCGGACGTGGAAAAGGCAATGGCGCAGACCAGAACGCTGCTGACCGGCACCGCAGACAAAACGCAAGCCCGCACGGCGGAACTTACGCAGGATGTGATGAACATTTCCCGCGTAACGGGCAGGGTATCGACCGAAATCGCTGCTGGTTCCTATCAGGTTATTTCTGCGTTCCAGGACACAGCCGATACGGCAAGCATTCTGGAAACCGCAACGAAGGCGGCAATCGCAGGTCAGGCGGAAACCGTGGACACGGTGAACGCACTGGCTGCCGTTACGAAGGCATACGGGGACACCTCTGCGCGAGCTGTCACCCACGTTTCCGACCTGTCCTTTGAAACGATCCGACTTGGACAAACAACCATGCCGGAACTGGCAAACGGAATCCAGAAAGCGTCTGGTTCCGCTGCTGCCCTTCACGTTTCACAAGAGGAATTGTATGCCGGATTTGCAACGCTGACCGGTGTTATCGGTAATACCGACACCGTGGGCACAGCCCTGAACACCCTGTACACAAAGATGCTGAAACCATCCAAGGCGCTATCAAAGGCCGTGGAAAGCCTGGGCTACAAGTCAGCCTATGCAATGGTTCAGCAGGAAGGCTTGGGCGGAACTATTAAGAAACTGGGGCAGTACGCAGGCGGTGACGCAACGAAGTTTGCTGCTCTGTTTTCCATGCGTGATCTAAAAGCCGCACAAGGCATCCTGAACACCATGGATGTGTACGAGCAGAAACTTTCGGAATTGCAGGATGCGGACGGCGCAACAGACCGAGCGTTTATGACCAGCATAAACAACTGGAATGATATGTTTGGCATTGCTTCCAACAAGGTATCTGTCTTTGCACAGCAGGTCGGCATGAAACTACTGCCCTACGCGAAAGATTTTTTGTCGGACGCTATGCCAAAAATAGATGCTCTAATGGACACGGTGCTGGCGGGCATTGACAAAATCATGCCGAAAATAGAAGCACTGTTCAAGTACCTGTCTCAAAATGGGCCGCAGGTGGCGGGCGTCGCTTCGGCGGTAGCTGCTGCATGGGGCGGCATGATCGCTGCCCCGAAAATCGAATCAGGCGTGAAAGGCGTTGCCAGCTTCCTGTCCTCTGGGATGGGAAAAGCAAAAGGAGGTGGCGCAAAACTCCTTGGAAAAGCAAAGGGATTTGGCGGTTCAATGCTGGCAAGTATCAAAGACTTCCGTGCAAATCCGGGACTTTTCCAGTCACTTCCAATCTTCGGGTGGGCACAGAATGTGAAAAACATTCCGCAAAACGCCATTCAATCCATGATGGCGGCGGCAAATCCAGCAGGAACGGCAACTGCAACAATCGGCAACGTGCTCGGAGCTGGACTTGGGGCGGTATTCGGAAAGAGCGGCTTAAATGTTGGAGCGGTAAAAACGCCGCTTGCAGCTATTGGCAAAGTGTTCCTTGGAATGCTTGGCTCCATCGGCCCGGTGATTACGGCAATCGGCACCGTTATTGCACTGGTAAGCATTCTGGGCGACCATCTGGGCGATATCCGGGGGCTGGTGCAGAGCGCCTTCGGCGAACAGGGCGTGGCTGTCTTTGATGGCTTCGTTGGCGCAATCCAGAGTGTTGGCACTACGATCCAGCAGGCTTTCTCGCCGGAAGGACTGGCTGGCATCAAGGACCTTATCACACAGACCTTCGGCGAAGGCGCGGGGAATGCTTTCGGCGTTTTCATCCCGCTGATCCAGTCGGTGGCTGGCATTGTAGGCCAGCTGGTAGACTTGGGCGTAAACTACCTGAAACCGCTGATTCTGGAAGTCTTTAACTTTATGACGACGCAGGCGCTTCCTGCGCTGATCCCGCTGCTGGCATCGGTGGTGTCGTTGGTCGGCACAACGCTGGTGAATGCAGTGAAAGTCGTGGTCGGCATCGTGCAAACGCTGCTGCCCATCGTGGAACCGGTCATCATGGGAATTATCAGTCTGATCCAGAGCATTGTTTCTGTGACGATCAAGGTCGTAAACAGCATCATCGGCGCACTGAATAAAATCTCGGTGCCAATCCCGGACTGGGTGCCAGGCATCGGCGGCAAAACCTTCGGGTTTAACTTGTCCAAAGTTGCCATGCCGCAGTTTGCGCAGGGCGGCTTTACCAACGGACCGTCTATCGCAGGTGAAGCTGGAACCGAAGCAGTTATTTCCTTCCAGCGCGGCGTCCGCCAGCAGAACATCGACACATGGAAGCTGGCTGGTAAGATGCTGGGCGTGCGGGATGATAGCGGAGAAACGCCGCAAATCGTTTTCGCACCGAACATCACGTTCTCTAGTGATGTATCGCAGGAAGAAGCAGCCCGCAAGACGAAGGAACTGTTTGCCCTGTTCGAGCAATTCATGGATCAGTATTTCCAGAAACACCGCAGGACAGCGTATAAACCGGCGTGAGGTGATGAAGCGTGGCATACACAACTGTAAGCGGCGATACGTTTGACAAGATCGCCAAAAAAGTTTACGGCGATGAATACTGTGCTGATATCCTGATGCAGGCAAACCCGGAACAAATCATGACGTTTTGTTTTGATTCTGGGGTTGTTCTGAAAACGCCGGAGCTGACCGAGGAACAGAGCGGAAGCCTGCCGCCCTGGAAGGAGAATGAATGAAACCGAGAAGGGCAAGCGTCAAGCTGATTTACAAAGAAAAGGACATTACGTCTGATATCGAAGCTGACGTTGAAAGCATTTCCCATGAAGGAAACGCGGCAGACAGCAGCGACAGCCTGAGTGTCACCATAAATGCAATGGCGGACAAATGGCTGGACGACTGGATGCCCACAAAAGGCACCACACTGGACGGCACGATCTTTACCCATGACTGGCCTGAAGAAGGACAGGAAGGGCAGATGAACGGCGGCGTTATGACCGTGGACAATATCGGCTACAGCAGCGCGCCCGGCACAATGACAATCAGTGCTACATCAAAGCCGAATGACACGAGCTTTTCGGAAGAAGATCGGGAATTTATCTGGAAGAACACCAGCATTCAGAAAATCGCCCAGACGATTGCCGGGCGGTATTCGCTTGAACTGGGGTTTGATGGGAAGGACGCAGAAATCGTAAAGCGAGAACAGAAGGCAACGGACAGCTCCTTCCTTGATGATCTATGCAAAGACTATGGCCTGATTCTGAAAGCGTACTCAAAGAAGCTGTGGATTTATGACCGCGAAGCCTACAAGAAAAAGAAGGTGGCAGCGACCATAGATCGGACGGACATTGTGCCGGGGTCATTCAATTTTAACGATGGGTTTGACGGAACCTATACGCACGGTATATGGGAGTATTCAAACCAGAAAAAGAAAATAAAAATCCGAGCGGAGATCGGAAAGAGTGGAAGGACGAAACGCATATCCAAGTATGCGTCCAGTCAGGCCGACGCAGAGCGTCGCCTGCAAGCAGCACTGGACAATGCGAACCATGGTTCAACCAAGATCAAGTTCAAGCTGGCGCTGGCCCAGATCGAGCTGTGCGAGAGCCAGAACGTCAACGTTACGGGCTATGGTAAACTGTCCGGCAAATACTTCATCGACAAGGTGACGTTGGAGTATAGCCGAAGCGGGCTTGAACAGACGCTTGAATGCAGCTGGGTTTCTGCTCTGGAAGAAAGTGAAAGTAACGGTAAAGCGGTAACGTTGCAAAACGCACCGCTTTACTACACCAGCGTTGACAAAAAGCCGGTACGGACGGTAAGCGGCAAGTATTACCTCTACGACGGCGTGGCTGTGGCGGGAAGGTATAGGATCACGAACCTTGCTTCCCGTTGCGGCAAGACGCCTGTTGGAAAGAACGTGACCGGCTGGGTTGATGCGAAAGACGTTAGGAGCGTCACATGATGGCAGATTCAATACGGTTTGGCAAAGTATCAAACATCAACTACGAAACCGGCTGTATGGAAGTTACATACGAAGACCGGGAGGACAGCGTGACGGACATGATCCCGATGCTGGCAAATGCCGGGTACAAAATGCCGAAGGTTGGAGAAACCGTTGTGGTGGCGCACAACTCCAACGGAGAAGAAGAGGGCGTTGTGCTGGGAACAGCCTGGGGAGAAAACGAGAAGCCCCCGCAGGGAAAACAGAATTTTTACCGGAAGGACTTCGACGACGAAACCGGGAAATGCTATATCCGGTACGACGGTGAAAAGGCTGAGTTTTACAATGAGGGCGATACGAAGTCCGAAACAAAAAAGAACAAGGCTGAAAAAATCGAAGGTGACGCCGAGCTGGAAGTGAAAGGAAAACTGACCGTGAAAGTGGGAAACTGCACCGTCACCATTCAGGGCGGCAATGTCACCATTCAGGGCGGGTCCCAGATCAGCATGAATGCGCCCACCATCACCATTGATGGTGGAACCGTCAACATCAATGGCGGTGGCGGTGATGCAGTAATCAGTGGGATCAGTCTGGTAAACCACACGCACAAGTACACGGCCCCGCTCCATGCGTCGGGCGTGGCAGACACGACAAAACCGACGTAAACCGCAGGAGGACACAGTATGCAGGTTGGATGTTTTGGCGGCCTTGTGTTTTCGGTAGACAGCAACAAGGTATTCACGATGCAGGATATCCAAGGCAGTACGGGCAGCGATTGGGCGACCCACAACACAATCAACGGAAAACCGAAAAGCGAGCTGACCGGCCAGAAGTTGAAGGCGTACAAGTTTACGGTCACGCTGGACGCGCAGTACGGTGTGAAGCCGCGTGAAATGCTGGCGAACATCCAGCGGATGGCAGAGGAAGGCACGGTGGACTATCTGATTATCGGCAGCGACCCTGTGGGAATGTGCCTGTTTAAGCTGACGGATGCGTCCGACGCATGGGACTGCGTTGCTGCAGGTGGACGGCTTGTCCGCTGCAAAATCGATTTATCATTTGAGGAATACGCATGACTTTAGGAGAAGCAAAAATTCAGCTTGCATCCTCCGGCATGGAAGATGCAGAGGATATCTGCGAATGCCTGAAAGTACTGTACTCCGCACGAGCCGGGGAACAGGGTCTTGACCGGGACTTCGGCATTTCGCTGGATGCCGTGGACAAGCCGACCAGCGTTGCAAAAGCGCTACTGGCGGCAGAAATCGTCCGCAAAACAAAGAAGTACGAACCCCGCGTTGAAGTGGTCCGCATTGAGTGGGACACGTCGAAGGTGGGGCAGGGGGTATTGATCCCAAAGGTGGTGTTGAGAAGTGTCTGAAATTTCACAGCTTCAAAATCTGCCGGATATCAGCTTTACCGACAACCTGACTATGAAGGAAGTGGAAGAGCTGACAAAGGGAGAGTTCAGTCAATCCATGCAGGAAGCAACCGGGCAGACACCGATTATTTACCCCGCCAGTGTCCCGGCACTGATACTGAAAGCAATGACACTTTTTGGCTACCAGATTTTGCAGTACGTCGATGCTGGCCCGAAACGAATGCTGCTGAAATACTCCGCCCACGACGATTTGGACGACCTGGCCGGGAACTATGGCTTGACCCGCCGCCCGGCTGAAAAAGCAAAGGTGACGATCCGGTTTACTCTGGCTGATGCAAAACAGCCTGGTGCTGTAGGCATTCCAGCGCAAACCCGCGTTAGAACACAGGACGGCATTTATTTTGCCACGATGGACTACGCGGAGATCACGCCAGGTTCGCAGTATGTGGACGTAGAAGCAGAAGCGGCAGAAGAAGGCGCGGCGTCGTCCGGCATTGAGGAAGGGCAAATCAATCAGCTGGTGGACCCCATCCCCTATGTTGCATCGGCGGTAAACGTTACGGCCAGCAGCGGTGGTACGGATATTGAAAGCGACGATTCGCTGACGGAGAGAACCTACCTGGTGCCCTCTACATATTCCTGTGCTGGTCCACCGGACGCTTATGAGTATTTCGCTAAGGCATGGCGAAACGACGTGAAGGACGTTTCCGTACAAAGCCCGTCGCCCTGCGTGGTGGACATTTATTTTACGTTGCAGGATGGAACGCTGCCGAGCAAAAGTGATTGCGACAGCATGGAAGAAAATCTGCGCAATGATGCACGCCGACCCATGACGGACTATGTACACTGCAAAGCCCCGACCGAGGTTGAGTACAGCATTGACGTGACCTATACCATTGCCCGCAGTAAATCCAAGATCGCCGTTACTGTGCAGAACGCAGTGAACGAAGCGGTTGAAGTCTACAAGGTGTGGCAGCGCACTATGGGCAGGGACATTGACCCGGCGGAACTGATTGCACAAATCAAGAATGCCGGGGCAAAGAAGGTGAAGATCACCGCGCCAACCGACGTTGTGGTGGGCAGCGCTGAGATTCCGAAGCTGACAACCTGCAATGTGGTGTACGGAGGACTGGAAGATGACTGATCTTCGCAATGCAAAGCTGGCCGACCTGTTGCCGAAAAGCGTTGCAGACCAGCAATGGGTAAAGTCGATATCGGATGCATGGCATGAGCTGGCAATTCTGATTTTGGATTTTACCGACAATGCGAAAATCTACACGGGCATTGACCATGCATCGGATGAACTGCTGGATATTCTGGCAGTTCAATTCCGTGCGCCGCGCTACCGGCAGGACTACGACATCGAAACAAAACGGCGGCTTGTGAAAGCGTCCCTACCTTATTATATGACGGTGGGAACAAAAGCAGCTGTGGAAGATATGATGCGTGACCTGTACGGTGACGCGACTGTGCGAGAATGGTTCGAGTACGACGGAACGCCGGGCTGCTTCCGAATCAAGATTAAGGCAGAAGGCCCCATCGACATTGAGGAAATGCTGGACATCCTTAGCCATGTAAAACGGGCCAGCGCCCACCTAGATATGTTGCAGCTTTCCACGGAGGAAATGCACAAGCTGTTCTTCGGCTTTGCGTCGGTCACTGTGGGCAAGTGGTCTGGCGTGACGGCAGACGGAGAGAGCGTATTCAGCTGGCTTGTAGATGCAGACGAAAACGCCCTTCTGGACGCAGACGGGAACATCCTAACAGACTAAAAGGGGGAAACGATGTTTTTTCCGAGTTTGATCCTGACCAATGCGGGCAGAGCTTTGATCGTGAAAGCTCTGAATGGCACCGCGATCAATTTCACGAAATTTGCGCTTGGCGATGGTGCTGCACCGGAGGAACCGCGTGACCTGAAAAATCTTGTGCATCTGGCAGCCAATATGCAGATCAACAGCATTGAACTGTCCGCAAACTGCGCCGTGCTGGAATCTACCTACACGAACAGCGGCCTGAAATCAAAGCTGATTGCCCGTGAAATTGGCATCTTTGCCAACGACCCAGACGATGGAGAAATCCTGTATGCATATGCCAATGCGGGAAACGAAGCTGCCGTTGTACCGCCGGAGAGCGGCGACATGACGGTGCAGGAAACCTTCCACATGGTTGTTGCGGTTGGTGATGCAGAGCAGGTGACGGCAACGCTGGGCGAGTATTCCGGCTATGCCAGTAAGCAAGACCTGAAAGACCACATCGATGACCACAACAATCCGCACCATGTTACGGCAGAGCAGGTTGGTTTGGGCAATGTGCCCAATGTCACCCCGACGAACCAACAGCCGGTGTTCTCAAATGACTACATTACGAAGACGGATGGCTCCTACGATGTGCAGAATATCGCTTCCGGCGAAAAGCTGGGAAACATCCTGCGGAAGATTCGCACGGCAATTGCCGCCTTCATCGCACACCTTTCTGCAAAGAACCCACACAAAATTTCCGCTGCGGACATTTCGGCAGCAGCAATGGACCACAAGCACAACGCGGATGATGTGACCAGCGGAACGTTCCCTATTTCTCGCGGAGGAACCGGCGCACAGACTGCAACACAGGCACTGGCGAATCTGGGTGCAATGCCAACGTCTGGCGGAACCTTTACGGGTGCAGTGCGGTTCCAGCAGTCTACATACTTTGGCACCGACAACAGTTATTACGTCGGAAGCGATGGCACGGCGAACTTCCGCAAAGTGTATGGCGCGGTTTACAACGACTACGCCGAATGGTTTCCCCGCGGGTGCGATACCAAGCCGGGCGACATCATTGCGCTGGATGTGAGCAGTCAGACAGAACGGTATATCAAGGCGGTTGGAAAGATGGACCGCGTTGTGGGCGTGCACACGGACGAATATGCATACCTGATTGGCGGCGATACGCCGGACGAGAAAGACGACAACTTCAAAGCTAACATAGAAAAGTATATCCCCGTTTCCCTTGCAGGGCGCGTCAGAGTGCGCGTGACCGGCAGGGTGAAGACTGGGGATTTAATTTTGCCTTCGGGTACGCCTGGCATTGGCCGGGCGGCCTGCGCAGGGGAGTTTGCTCCGGCAGAATGCATTGTCGGCTATGCGGTGGAAGGCGACGAACGGACGGATGAACGCCGCATTCGTGTCCGGGTGAGGGGGTGAGAGGATGCCGGAGAGAGGACAGTTTATTTCCGACGAAGATTTTCTCACCCTGAAAAGCCTGATAGACGCAGAGATCGGTCGGCGCGGCAAGACAGAAGGCACCGCACAGGGACAGTCCGTTGGCAGCATGGCAGCATATAGGGGAGCAGCGTACCAGTACAATGTGACCCCGGCGGATGGCGTGAGCGTGGATGCAGAACACATCCAGAAAATCACCCGTCTGGTGGATGCCGTTCAGGGCGGTGCAACGACACCGGCGCGGGGAGACCAAGTTGCAGCATCGGGGCTTGCGCAAGCGGCGGCAACGGTAAGCACACTGAGCAATATCCCGGAAACTGCGACGGCGACCGGGTGCAGCGGGCAATGCACGGGGCTTTGCTCCAATGGCTGCAACACGTCCTGTACCAGCTGCACCGGCAGCTGTGGCGGAGGGTGCGTAGGAACTTGCAGGGCAAATTGTGCGAATGACTGCACGGCTACTTGCAGGGGAACTTGTCAGGGGTCGTGCAGCAACACCTGTTTAGGAAACTGCACAAATACCTGCAACACGACCTGCACGGCAAGCTGTGCAAATGACTGCACCAATGGCTGCAAGACGGGCTGCAAGGGAGGATGCAAAGGCGGCTGTGACGGCTGTTCCGGCGGCTGTTCCGGTAGCTGTGATGCTACCTGCGCGGATGATTGTACGGGACGGTGCAACGATAGGTGCGATTCCTACTGTGCGTCCAGCTGCCAGGACAGTTGCAGAGGAAATGGCTGCTTTGCAAACTGTAAAAGCGGCTGTTCTGACAGCTGCGAAGGAGACTGCAATTCTCACTGTGGCGCATCCTGCACAAGCAACTGTGATAGCAGTTGCGATGGATGCTCTGGAAGCTGCTCTGGCGGCTGTACATCCTGCTCTGGATTCCTGTGGTAACGAGAAAGGGAGAACAAAATGGACGTGGCATTTGAACCGAACAACGACGCAAGAAGCGAAAAGGCGTATACCAAAAATCTTCCGATGCTGAAAATCCAGACCCACGAAACGGTCAACCCGGAGGACTGGCAGGGACTTCTTGCTGATGCTCCGCCCGGCATAGAGAAAGTTTTCTGGTGCATCGGATGTGCCGGTATGTTCATGGTGAACACGGAAGATAAGTTCGATGTGTGGTGCGCATACTGCATCACAGTTGCACAGTCTGTAGTGACAGCCTGCGGCGAAGACGCGGACGAAGACCGGATTTACCTGATGGGCTTTGGTCTGGCAGCCAGGACGTTCAACTTTGCAGCACACCCTGTCCGAAGAGGTGAGTGCGATCCTGCACCGTTCATCAAGGCGGCTCAGTATGAATGCAAAGACGATGTGGAGTTTTTCTCTATGTGGCACCTGCTTGTTGTGCTGATCGAACTGCTGCGGTTGAGCGAAACAGAAGATATGCACGATATGGTTTCGGCCATGGTCAAGATGAATCGAGTCCGTGCAAGATACCGTCAGGCGGCGGACAAGCTGCCGAAACGGGATGCACAGTAAGGAGTACGGCATGAACAATATCAAGATCACCACACAGGAAAGTGAAGCGGTGGAACGTGCATACTACGAAGCGCAGTCCTATGAAGCGCTGATGGCAATTCTGTCCCGCCAGCTGAACACTGGCGCGAATACGATGATTGCTGATATGCTGCACTACTACGCAGGACTGTGCCGGAAAGCGCAGATGAAGCTGAAGATGGTGCAGGACAAGGTGCTGGCGCGGTACATCGACCCGGAAGAGAACCCGAACCTGATCGTGCACTTCGACTTTGAGCGGGAGGAGGTACACCCCGTTGAGAACGAAAAAGTATGAGGACTACGGGAATACCGTCCAGCGCTTATATGGCCGGGACAGGCGGGAGTGTGGAAGCATCTGCCGAAGTATCACGTTCCAGATCACAAACGCCTGCAACCTGCGGTGCTCATACTGCTATGAGCACCACAAGTCTACCGAGAAAATGACGCTGGAAACCGGAAAGAAAATCGTGGACTACATCCTGAATCTGTATGAGGATGGCGCGTCCGATTTTGTGAACCGGGACACCAAAGCCCTGATCCTGGACTTCATCGGCGGAGAACCGCTGCTGGAAGCTGAACTGATCGAGCACATCTGCGACTACTGGTTTTCGGAGTGCTACCGGAGGGAAATCCCGCTGGGACCGTTCACGCGCATTTCTTTTGCCACGAATGGCCGATTGTGGTTCTCCCCGGCGGCGCAGCACCTGCTGGAAAAGTATCACGATCTCATGTCCGTTACAGTGTCCATTGATGGCGTGCAAGAGCTGCACGACAGATACCGCATCGATGAAGACGGAAACGGCAGCTTTTCTACTGCGTGGGCGGCATTTCAGGACGGCAAGCGGAAGTATGGCTGGCTCAACAGCAAAATGACCTTCGTGCCCGGCTCCATCCAGTACATTGCATCCAGTATGAAAATGATGCTGGATGCCGGGTGCAGGCACATTGCCGGGAACTGCGCCTACGAACCGATGTACACGGACGAGGACGGCAAGGCGCTGTACAAACAGCTGAAAGAGGTTTCGCAGTACGTTATCAAGAACGGCTGGGACGTGGCGATTGCTATGCTGGATGAACAGATCGGCGATGCAGAACAGAACGACCGAAACTTCTGCGGCGGAACCGGCTCAATGCTGAGTTTTGCCCCGGACGGGTCCGCGTATCCCTGCATCAGGTATGCGCCTATCTCTATTGGAAAAGAGAAGGCGGATCGGGTGTGTCTGGGCAATGTGCAGGAGGGCGGTCTGTATGCCACGGATCAGCAGCGGCAGGTGAAGGAAGAACTGGATGCAATCACCATGAAATCACAGTCCACGGAAGAGTGCATCCATTGCCCGGTATCTTCCGGGTGCGGCTGGTGCAGTGGTTTGAACTATGAAATGTTCGGAACTGCAAATCGTAGATATACCGGAATCTGCAAAGTTCACAAGGCGCGTGTGCTGGCTGTGTGCTGGTACTGCAATATGCGCAGTATAGCTCTGGGCGATACCGCACCGAAGAAGGTGAATCTTACCTACGAGGAAGCGGCACGTCTGATCGGCGAGGATGAAGCCGCAGAGCTGAAAGCCATTGAGAAGGAGGCGGCAGAGAAATGGGCATGGTAAGTCTGGCAGACAAAGCCCTGGCAGAAACGTTTGAAAGTGCGGACTATGTAATCGTGGTTCGGAAGCGAGCAGACGGAAAAAACGATCTCTACCGTGCCACCCCGGCGCAGATCGCAAAAGTGGTGGGCGAAACCTTGCAGGTGCCGGGCATCAAAGCGAACCTGAACGCCTTGAAGCTGACCGCTTCGGATGATGGACGCGGTGTGGTGACGCTCTCTCTGGGAGGTAAGACGGAATGGCAAACGTAAAAATCGTACGGGCGACCTACCTTGTCATTGACGGCACCACCTATAAGCTGATCGATGAAGATGTGCCGAACTGGGCAAAGGAACTACTGCCGGATAAGACACTGAAAAAGGAAGGCTCTGCCGCCGATGCGGCAGCCACCGGAAAAAGACTGGAAAGACTGGAAGAGCTTCCGTACTTCTTTTATGACGAAGCCGGTCGCTTGACCTTTGATGATGGACAGGAGGACTAAACATGGCAAGAACTCACATGGCATCCGATGAATCCTTGCAGCAGATTTTTGCTGCGGTGTCCGGTACCACCATGGCGGCGGCGGGCGATGGCCGTACTGCCGTTCTGGCAACCGGCAATGAAGATACCATCGACCGGTACTATAACGCGCTGGCTCAGAAAGTGACCACGGCACGGGAAATGAACGTGCTGTTCGTAGACTGGTGGACGGCGAACTGGAATCCGAACACCAGCACCTATAACCGGATGCTGGAACGTTGGTTCGGCAATGTGCTGGACGACAGCCGCGTGCATGGCGTAAAGTTCCCGCTGTTCAGCACATCCAACACCGCAATCGGTGAGCTGACCGACGACAGCGTGGGCCTGTCCTGCACTCCGTCTACCGCCGCAGAATCCGGCAAGGATGATTTTGCCGGTCTGCCGCAGTTCTGGTGCGTGGAAGTGGCGGCGGAAAAGAACGAGGACGGCAGCCACACGATCTACGCTTGCCAGTACATCGACGATGACGACTTTGTGCGCAGTACCAATCATCTGGTCTGGGTGTTGCAGAAGAATACCTATTTGCGTGAGCGCAACGAGGGCGGCTACCGCATCCTGCGTATGCGCTGCCACCCGTCCGGCGGTTACGAGCAGTGGCCGCAGGGCACCGACCGTACCGGCAAGACCTATCCGTACATTGCAAACCCGAAGTATTTCGCCGGTATGCAGGATGACGGCAAGATCGGCGGTCACACGGGTTTGGCACCGGTGAACTACAAGAGCCACACCCAGCTGGTGCAGCTGTGGCGTGCTCGTGGCAGCCAGTACGCCGGTGCATCCGGCAACCTGCTGAAATGGCAGGAGCGCATGATCCAGCTGAAGTATGCACGCAAGGGCAACAGCGGCACCATTGAGGGCTGCACTTCCTACAACTACCAGTACACTGCCGCCATTGACGCAGAGGGCGTGAACTACTTCCCGGTGACAACCGAGCAGGCCGCAAACCTGCTTATTGATTCCTACGTTGCCATTGGCACCCACACGAAGAGCACGACCGACCGTAACGATGCCACCCTGCATGACATCCAGACCGAAGCCCGCATTACCCGCATTGAAGACATCAACGTGGACGGAACGGGCTACAAAGCAGTCTACGTTGATACCGGCGATACCTGGAATGTGGTCAAGGGGCAGACGATGCTGTCCACTATGCCTTATGGCAGCGGCTATAACGACAGCGTGCGCGGCAACGATGGCTCCCGCACCAACTACACCAACGGCAAGGAACCCGGCTTGATCCAGAAGACGGAGTTCCAGAACGGTGCATACCTGATCGTGGCGGACGAACTGTGGCAGTGGGGCAAGGATGACGACGGCAATTACACCTTTGACATCTACACCTGCCACGATCAGACGAAGGTAACGACCAATGGTTCTATCTCTCCTGACTACACGAAGCAGGAAGACCTGACGCTGACCTTCCCGGAAGGCACAGCCAACGCATGGCAGTATATCGAAGATACGGCAATCAGCAATGACCCGGCGGTGCTGTGGCCTGCTGCCGTGTCTACCCGTGCGGGCAGCGGCACCGGCGTTAAGGCTGGCTTCTACGTCCCTCCGGCAGTGTCCGGTGTCCGCGCGGCTTGGCGGTGCTGCGGCTTGGCCAACGGCGGCTTTGCGTCTTTGGCGGCGGCGGCCTCGGACTACTGGGTCGGTTCCGCGAGCTGGTACGGCGGCGCTGGCGTGCCTGGCCTTGCTGGGTAAAGCGGGGTGAATTGCCCGGCATCGTCCGGGCAAGAGGGGCAGCCAGCCCCTTTTGACGATAACGGGATTTGGGATGCATGGTGTCCACAGGCTGGCTTCTACGTCAATCCGGCAGCGTCCGGTGTCCGCGCGGCTTGGCGGTGCTGCAACTTGAACAACGGCGGCAATGCGTCTTTGGCGGCGGCGAACTCGAACAACTGGGTCGGTAACGCGAACTGGAACGGCGGCGCTGGCGTGCAACTGGTTCACCAAAATCATCAATCATTGCATCATGCATTCCGCGCTTATGTGCGAAAATTTCTTGAAACCAGCATCACGGCGCTGCGTCCGCAGGAAAGGGCGGGTCCATCCGTGGCGGCAGGACAAGGAACCTGCTGGCGGCTAGTAGCATAAGGCAAAAGCCTGAACCCGAAAGCCGTTGAAGAACCAGATGATTTTTATATGAAAACATTTTGTAAACCAAAAGACGTTGACATTGAGGATGTCGGTTTCAACCTGTCAGCGGTACATTGTGCGTTTGGAAACGGAAAACTCCGGCGTAGGGATTTTAGAACGGTTCTCACAAAGACCGGAAAAATCTCTGAACCGGAGCTGTTTTATGAACGAAAGAACCACGAGTGCAGGAAGATCATTGATGCCATTGACGCAGTGGCCGAACGGGAAACACAGAAGATCAGGGACGAATGCCTTGACCTGAAACCTGTCCGGCAGTTCAAGCGGATCGATGGCATCAAAATGAAGGAACGGGACCTTTGCCAGGAATCGCCGGAACAGCAGGTACATGAGTACATCCTTGTTCATGCACTGCAACCGCTGCTCCATGCAAAGCTGCTGCCGATGCAGTTCGGGAGCATCCCGGGCAAAGGACAGGTGGCGGGAACGCGGCAGATTGAGCGGATCGTCCGAAAGAAAATCCTTGGCAAACTGGATGCAGTCAAGGGCGATGTGCACAAAGCATATCCGTCTACAACGATAGTCTGCGTGATAACGCTTTTGAAACGGGACATCAAAAAGAACAAAAAGCTGATCTGGTATGCCGGTGCCGTGACCGAAAACTACCCGGACGGCGTGCTGCTAATCGGCGGATATTTCTCAACGTGGGCTTTCAACTACGTTATGAGCTATATTCTCCGATACCTGCTATCTCTAAAGCAGGTCCGGCGCGGCACGGGGGCACGGCTTGTCCGTGAGATCGTCTGCTATGCGGATGATTTTGTAATCATCGGGCACGCATCACAGCTGATGAAAGCGATGAAGAAGGCGACCCGCTGGGTAAAGTCCACACTGGGCTTAGAGCTAAAGCAGGCATGGCAGCAGGTGCGCTTTGCATCATTCGAGGAAGAAAAGCGTGCGAAAGTCGCCAGAGCGCAGGGAAGCAAACACCGTACACCGGCGCTTGACATGATGGGATTTGCGGTGCGCCGCACATATACCATCGTCCGCAAAGGTGTGTTCCGCCGCATCAGGCGGCAGCTGATCCGCGCAGGGCGTGACCTTGCAATGCTGGGCTATGTTCCGCATTGGCGTGCATCAAAGCTGACCGCATACAACGGCTGGTTTACAAACAGCGATAGCACAAACCTTGAAGAAAAATATCAGGTCGAAACGATCATGAAGGCGGCGCGGTGGAGCGTTGCCCGATGGTCAATGATCCAGAACAACAGGAGGAAAGCAGCATGAGTGAGATTTATCCCTTCCTGCCGGCCGCCGTTGAGGTGTTCCGCGTTGGCAGCAAAACGGACATGATCCTGCGGAAGGATATCAAAAAGCAGGAACAGACCGATGACGAAGGCAAGAAGTATACCGTCTACGCCTGCGACGAACGCCAGCAGCGTGTGGATGGCGTGCTGACCGCCGAGGAAGTTCAGGCGGACTTTGACAAATGGTGGGGCTATGCGCCGCCTACACCCGTCCCGGTGCCGGAAGAAAAGAAGCTGGAAGACCGGGTGAAGGAGCTGGAAAACCAGAACGCCACCATGGCGGATCAGCTCACTAGTACCCAGATGGCGCTTTGTGATGTGTACGAACAGGTGCTGAGTGTGACCAGCACCGCCACGGAATGAGCAGGGGGGTGTGAACTATGAGCACTGACTACATGGCAACGGTCTACGCAGACCTGATTCGCAAAGGCAAGAAAACTCTGGCACAGGTGCCCAAGAGCTTGCAGAAAAAGGTGAAAGCCCTGCTGGCGGAGGACAACAAGTGAGTGTCCTTCGTGAGCTGATGCTTAAAATTTTGCTAAAAAAGGAGGTGGACGTAATGGCAGTTGTCTACGCTACCCTTATCATCAAGGGCAGGAAGACCATTGACCAGGTTCCGGCAATCATCCGGGATGAGGTCAAGCAGATTCTGAAAGACCTGGAAGTTGAGGTCTGAGGAAACGGCGGGGTGCGGCGGGAGCCGCGCCCCATTTTATTTGAAAGGGCGTGATCGTATGGCACTGAACGTGTATTCCCTTGAACGGGACGGCGAAAAAAGCCTGTCTAAGAATTTCAAGGTGAAGGAGTTTCGCTGCAAGGATGGGTCTGATCCTATCTTTATCGACAGTGAACTGGTGGAGATTTTGCAGAAGGTCCGTGACCACTTCGGCAGGCCGGTAATCATCAACTCGGCATACCGGACTGCCGCCTACAATCTGAGCAAGAAGGTGGGCGGTGCAAAATTCAGTCAGCACCAGTACGGAAAGGCGGCCGACATCTACATCCAAGGCATTCTTATCACGAAGCTGGCAGAGTATGTGGAAACGCTGATGCCGAACAAGGGCGGCATTGGCATCTATCCCATCAAGACCGGCGTGCGGAACTGTGCCTTTGTTCATGTGGATGTTCGCGCCACGAAGGGCCGCTGGAAGGGCTGATCCAGCGGCAGAGTAGGAGGAAAACAATATGATGGATATTCTGAAATCGTTTCTTATGATCTTCCCGGAATGGCTGGCGGCTATTCTTGTGGCGGTCGGCGCGGTAGTTGCTGCGCTGGGGCTGGTCCGTCTGGGCTACGGCCTGTTCGTGGCAAAGACGGTTTATAAGTGGATCGTCAACGCGGAGGAAAAGTTCGGCAGCGGCATGGGTGCGGAAAAGAAAGCCCACGTTATTGCAGTGCTGCGCGGCTACACCCCGGACTGGCTGGACTGGGCAATCAATGAGAAGACGCTGGACTGGATCGTGCAGATGGTGTTCAATGTCACCAAAAACAAGCTGGAAGACTACATGGAAAAGAAATCCGCAGAAACCACCCAGACGGTGGCCCACTTCGGTAACGTGGGGGAGGGCAAGAACAGCCGCAAGGAGTAAACAATGCTGGAATTTATCATCAAGTATTGGATGGAATGGGGTTTCGGCATTGTTGCTGGCGGCCTGACGCTGGCGTACCGGAGGCTTTCAAAGAAAGTCAAGGAACAGAAGGATGAAAACAAGGCCATGAAGGACGGCTTGAAAGCAATCCTTCATGATCGCCTGTACCAATCGTGCAATTACTACATCGCAAGAGGTTGGATTGACACGGTGGGCCTGACGAACATTGGCTATCTTTACAACAGCTACCATGCGCTGGGAGGGAACGGAACGGGTACGGAATTGTATAACCGAGCCAAAGCACTGCCCATCAAGAACAGCTACACAGAAGAATAACAGACAAAATCCCCCGCTGGCAATCCGAAAGGAAAGCTGGCGGGGGATTTTTTGTTGTTGCAAATATTACAAGTCGGTTACAGATTCAACGGAAATGCTCTTTCTCGCCTGAAAAATGGGAATTGCGATGTAAAAATAGGTCGGAAGGATAAAAATAGAAAAGTTCGACTGGGGGAGCAAAAGGTGGACCATAAATCCAACGATTTCACGTTAGAAATCGTTGGATTTTTTTGTTTGTAGGCTGACCTCATTTGGTTTTGACCACAATTTTGACCACAATGCCAACGATTTTATCTGGTCTAATTAGTGCTGTTCCGTCCAATTTTCAGGCCGAAAACGCCTCGCTGAACAACTGGATCGCACTCTGCCGAATGGATTCCTGAACATGGAGATAATGCTCAGTCATCTCGGTATCAGCATGACCTACGATGCTCTGGATGGTCTGGATATCCACGCCCAACGCCTGCATCTGCGACACATAGGTGTGGCGGCAGCTGTGCGGCGTGAGCAAGCGGACATCGCCCGCTTCTTCCAGAGATTTGCGGAACACATCCCGGAAATGGGTGGGGTTGCAGGGCAAGCCGGTCTTGGGGCTTTCCCAGATGAACTGGTCGGTGGTATCCCGCAGCTTGATGGCACACGGGCGGACATTCAGCGGCACCGGAATATCCCGGATACTGTCTTTGGATTTCGGACTGCCGATGCTGACCGTACCTTTTACGACCTTTACTGCCTGCCGGATGTGAATGACAGAGCCATCTTCTTCAATAAACTGCGGCTCCAAAGCCAGAAGTTCCTGCATTCTCATTCCAGTGCCGAGTAAAAGCCGAATGCTCAAGCCCATGCGGTCATCGGGCAGCACCTTCATCAGGTGTGCGACTTCCGCTGTGGTAAAGGCTTCCTTGCGCTTTGCGGTGCCGGTTGCCCGCATCTTTTCAGCAAGCCGGACCGGGTTACGGCGCACAAGGTCATTGGCTTCTGCCTTTTGAAAGATCTGGTAGAGCATCCCTCGTGCCTTGCTGATGTAAGAATCCGAGCGGCCATCGCGCCGCATCCCTTTCAGGAAGTTTTCAATGTCGATGGGGCGTATGACGGTCAAGGGGCGATGGTAAAATCCCTCTTTGAGCATTTTCAGGCAGTATTT
>ERZ773130.301-NODE-301-length-63065-cov-6.698572_pt1 | contig 63065 bp, 52 predicted proteins | sample MGYA00511919_ERZ773130 | MGnify/ENA primary metagenome ERZ773130 (study PRJEB29015, sample SAMEA2737851) | human gut metagenome | biome: human gut; feature: human-associated habitat; material: faeces | place: China | collected 2012 ...
ATTTAAATTTTTAAATTTATTAATTATTTCATTTTTATAGTTTATTTTACTATCGTCCACAATAATAATTGGAAAATTAGGATAGAATTTTTGTATAGAATTTAATAAACATATAAGTGATTTTTTTCTCTCAAAAGTTTTTATTATTATAGTTACTTCATTCATTTCATTCTCCATCAGTCTTATTTAAATTATTTTTCAAAATGCCTGTAAATATTTTTAAACTGGCTTTTATCATAGATATATTATTTTTATATTCTCCATATTTAAAAATTAAGAAGTAAATTGCATATGCACAACTTAAACAAAACCCTAATATATACCTTGTACTGGCACCGCGTTTATAAAAATAGTCTTCATTATACCCGTTAAACCATGTTGATTCGTTTTCAATCATTGTTGCTATGTTTATTGGATAATGATATATTTTTAAACCTTTATCATAAGCATCGAGCAAGAATTTATTTTCTTCTCCTGCTCCGTTACCAGTACCGGCACCAAGTTTTATATCAAACCTTAATTTATTATCAATAATAGTTTTTCTTCTAAAAGTTATCTGGCACGAACATACTCTTAAACATTCGAGCCTTTTTAACTTATAAATTTTATTTTTTAATTTTGTAGATTTATTATGTAAATTAAAAACTATAATATCTGCTTGAGGTAATTCTTCATAAGCCTTTAATATTTTTTCTTCTATATCTCTATCAAAAACTTCGTCATTATCGGCAATCAAACAAATATCTGCTTTACTATTTTGTATTGCCATATTCCTGCTTTTGGACAAGCCTCGTTCTGTACTGTTTATCCATAAACATATTTTATTTGTATTTATTTTTATTTCTTCTCTCTTATCTTCATCACATTGGTTAATAATTACGCAATTACTTTTTATATTAGACTGAGTAATTATTTCTTTATCTTTCTCATGCATACAGCTGAGCAGTATTGCAAATTTATTCATTCTATCACCGTTTATGAATGTTTTCTTATTCCATTCAAGCAATAAAAAAACATATAATACATACTTTTTAATACAGATAACTTTTGATTTTTTGTATACACATTCCAAGTCCACAAAGCGCTTTGCAGCTTATTACTGCTTATAGACTTACTGTTGCCTGTTCTGTACAAAGCAAGACTCTCGTCTAATCCATATGCTGTTATGCCTTGTTTTAGGATATTAAGCCATAGTATATAGTCTTCATGTTTTTGCTTGCTAAAGTTTATATTTTCTACCTGCATCCTATCAAGCATCACTGTAAGGCAACCTATTTGATTGCCTTTTAATGCCTGTTTGTAATTTAAACTTTCATGTACTTTAATTAAGTTTTGTATATTTTCTTTTCTATCTTTGAAATGTCCATAAGCTGTAAACGTAAATGCATAACCGTTTTGCTGCATAAACGCTAACTGCTTTGCAAGCTTTTCTTTTTTCCAAAGGTCGTCGCTGTCTAAAAAAGCTATGTATCTGCCTTTGGAGTTTTGTATTGCTGTATTGCGTGCAAATTCCGCGCCGCTGTTTTGTTTCAGGTTTATCAGCTTTATGCGGTTATCTTTAGCAGCATAGCTTTGCACTATTTCTACTGTGTTATCTTTGCTGCAATCGTTTACTATCAGCATTTCCCAGTTGGAATAGGTTTGCGCAAGTACGCTTTCAATGGTTTCTGCTATATATTCTGCCGCATTATAGGCAGGGGTAATTATTGATACCAAGTCATCAACGTATTCCTGTTTGTTTTCATTATTTAATTGCTGGTCTTTATTTTCAAATTCAGACAATTACTTTACCCCTTCGGTGCTTTCTTTAGTAATAAGCACTTTGAATGTTTGCAGCATGATGATTAGGTCTGTTTTAATGCTTACTTCCTGTATATAAATAAGGTCATAAATCAGTTTATCGTAAGCAGTTGTATTGTATTTGCCTGCTATTTGCGCAAGGCCTGTTATGCCCGGCTTTACGTTATGGCGGTAGGCATATTCCGGCTTTTCTTTAATAAATTGCTCTACAAAAAACGGACGCTCCGGCCTTGGGCCTACTATGCTCATTTCTCCTTTAAGCACGTTAAACAGCTGCGGCAGTTCGTCTATACGTGTTGCTCGTATAAAACGCCCTACCTTTGTTATGCGGCTGTCGCCTTCTTTGGCAAGTACCGGTCCGCTTTTGGCTTCGGCATCCTGCTTCATACTGCGGAATTTATAAACTTTAAAGGTTTTGCCATATTGCCCTACTCGTTCCTGGCTGTATATTATTGGACCTTTGCTGTCTGCTTTTATGGCTATGGCTGTTAATGCCATTAACGGCAAAAGTATTATTATTGCCGGTATGCTCACTGCTATATCAAGCATTCTTTTAAGTATTTTTTGTTCTGCTGTTAAAAGCAGGCGTGTTATGCGCTGCATCGGAATGTCATCTGCTATGATAAGGCTGGTGTTTTTGCATGCCATTTCGTACATTGTTGGTACAATAAACATCTGTTTTTTTGCACTCCTGCCATAGCAGATTATTTGTTCTTTTGCGCTTATATCAAGTTCTGCGCCTATAAAAATAAAATCATATTTATCTGCACTACTCTGCCAGTTTGGATTACTGCTAATGTCAGTAACAACTTCTTTAAGGGCTTTATGCATGCCGTAAATTTTGCCAATTTTCTCTTGTAGCCTTGCAGCTTCATTTTTTCCGCAAAATAAAATGCCGCTGAAAGCCGGAAGATTTTTAATTTCCCACTGATGGCAGATATAGTTCCATATAAAGAGCAGTATTAGTGAAAATACGCCGCTATATAACAGTACTACACGGGAATAGTCAAAGCTGCGGAAGAAAAATGTTACTGCCATAGCAATAACGTAAATGTTTATTACTGCAACAATGATATTTAAAAATATATCGGCAATGCGTTTACGCACAAGGCTGAACAGCCCGTATACGTTAAACATTACGAGCATTATAACGATAAGTATGGGCAGAAATTGCATATGAAAGGCAATTTTATCAGGCTGTTTTATTCCTAATTCCAGAAGCATTGCTGCCGTTGTTGCCAGGTAAAGGCAAACAGCATCGCCGCAGATGAGAATTATTTTTCGGATTAACGGATAGTAGTTCAAATGGATTCTTCCTTAATTTTTATTTAAAACTTATTTATAACTTTATTTTACAATCAATTATTATGTATTATATCACTTTTAAAATAAAATTTCTACTATTCCCCTTTAAGTTAACTCCGTTTTTGCACAACAAAAAAAGACTGCTGCAAACCGTTTTGGTTTACAACAGTCTTGTAAATTTTGTTATTTAATTTGCGCTGATTTATACAGCTTTAACCTTACTTCTCCCCCGTACTGCCGAAACCGCCACTGCGGGTTGCGTCAGCGCTATCGCCGTCAGCCGTAAGGTATTTGTAAAAAATGCCCTGTGCCACGCGCTCGCCCTTTGCCAGGGTTACATCTCTGTCCGTCGTGTTATACAGCCCCAGCATTATGTGCCCTTCGTTGTCCTCGTTGTTGTAATAATCGGCGTCGATAATGCCAACGTTATTCACAAGCGCCAGACCTTTTTTTACCGCCATGCTGCTGCGGATATGCACGCCCAAGAACTCGTCGTCCTGCATATAGGCTTTTACGCCTGTCGGCACCATTTGCAGCGTATGCGCCTTAATGGTAACGTCCTGCGGCAGGCAGATATCATACCCCGCCGCCATTTTTGTTTTGCGTTCCGGCATGGGAAACTCAACTTCTTTAAAAGAAGTAATTTTTTCAAAACCACGTAATTTCATAGTACACCTCATTATAAAAAATCCCGCCGAAAATAATTCAGCGGGATTTAGTTTTTACTTAAATTATTTGCTTAAGCCGCCTGCCAGCACTGCTTTGCGGGACAGGTTAATGCGGCCCTTCTGGTCGATTTCCGTAACCTTTACAACGATTTCGTCGCCTACGGAAACAACATCTTCAACTTTATTTACGCGTTCGGTAGAAAGCTGGGAAATATGAACCAGGCCTTCTTTGCCCGGCAGAATTTCAACAAAAGCACCAAATGCCATCAGGCGGGTAACTTTGCCGGTATAAACTTTGCCAACTTCCGCTTCTGCGGTAATGCCGTTAATCATATCGATAGCTTTTGCAGCTTCTTCACTGTTAACTGCGGCGATATATACGCGGCCATCTTCTTCAATATCAATTTTGGCGCCGGTTTCTTCAACAATCTTTTTAATGGTTTTGCCGCCGGGGCCAATAATTTTGCTGATTTTTTCGGGGTCAACATGGATGGTAGTAATTTTCGGAGCATATTTGGACAGTTCTTTGCGCGGTTCAGAGATGCAGTCAAGCATAATGCCCATGATGTGTTCACGGCCGCGTTTAGCCTGTGCCAGAGCCTGTTTGAAAATTTCCTTGTTGATGCCGTCAATCTTAATATCCATCTGGATAGCGGTAATGCCGTTTTTAGTACCGGCAACCTTAAAGTCCATATCGCCGAGAGCGTCTTCCAAGCCCTGAATATCGGTAAGAATGGTGAAATAATCGCCGTCTTTTACAAGGCCCATTGCTACGCCGGCAACCGGTGCTTTAATAGGCACGCCTGCGTCCATAAGGGAAAGGGTGCTTGCGCAAACACTGCCCATGGAGGAAGAACCGTTGGATTCCAGAGTTTCGGAAACCAGGCGGATTGCATACGGGAATTCTTCTTCGGAAGGAATTACCGGCAAAAGTGCACGTTCTGCCAGTGCGCCGTGGCCGATTTCGCGGCGGCCTGGGCTGCGCAGCGGTTTAGTTTCGCCAACGCTGTACGGCGGGAAGTTATAGTGATGGATATAACGTTTAGTAAGTTCTACGCCAAGTCCGTCCAGGGTCTGTGCTTCGCTGAGCGGAGCCAGTGCCAGCACGTTCAGAATCTGGGTCTGGCCGCGGGTAAACAGTGCGCTGCCGTGCGGGCGGGCTAAAAGGCCTACTTCGCAGGTTACAGGGCGTACTTCGTCAAGTGCACGTCCGTCCGGGCGGATTTTATCCACGGAAATGGTGCGGCGTACAATCTTTTTAACGAGTTTCTGGGTAATATAAGCAACGTCTTTGGCATTGTCAGGATATTTTTCCATAAATGCGTCGGCAATTTCAGCTTTGATGCGGGCAACGTTTTCTTCGCGTTCCAGCTTGTTGGCGTCCATCAGGGCTGCTTTCAGCTGTTCAGCGCCGTAAGCTTCAATTTCTGCGGCAAGCTCGGCAGGAGGTTCGTAAACAGGCACTTCCATTTTGGGTTTGCCAACTTCTGCCATAATTTTTTCCTGCCATTCAACCAGCTTTTTAATTTCTTCGTGGCCGAACCAGATAGCGTCCAGCATTTCGTCTTCGCTGATTTCCTTGGCGCCTGCTTCAACCATCAAAATAGCGTCTTTGGTGCCTGCAACGGCAAGGTTCAGGCGGCTTACTTTAGCCTGTTCAATGGTCGGGTTAATAATGTACTGGCCGTCAATCATGCCTACACGCACACCGGCGATAGGGCCTTCAAACGGAATATCGGAAATGGAAAGTGCGCAGGAAGCACCAATCATTGCCGGAATATCCGGTGCGTTGTCCGGGTCTACGGAAACGGCGGTTGCAACAATCTGCACGTCGTTATGGTAGCCTTCCGGGAACATCGGGCGGATCGGGCGGTCGATAAGGCGGCTGGTTAAAACAGCAGTTTCAGCCGGGCGTCCTTCACGTTTAATAAAGCCGCCGGGGATTTTACCCACAGCGTACATTTTTTCTTCAAAATCAACAGTCAAAGGGAAAAAGTCTACACCTTCACGCGGTGTTTTTGTACCGGTAGCAGCAACTACTACCGCAGTGTCGCCATAGCGCACCAATACTGCGCCGTTGGCCTGCTTGGCAATTTTGCCGATTTCCATCGTCAGCGTTCTGCCGCCAAGCTCAATGCTGTAACTATGCATTTTTTGTCCTCCTAATTTTCTCTCATTTTTGGTTTACCTGCCATATATTCTACAACATTTTTTATTTTCCTTCACTATTTTTACAAAATTTTTTAATTTTTTTGCTTTTTTACGCAGCAAAAAGCCCCTGCCAGTTTTTACGGCAGAGGCTTTGGCAAAACTATTCTATTTTTTCAAACATATTGGCGCCCATACCGCACAGCGGGCATTTATAATCCTCCGGCAAAGTTTCGCCTTCATATATATAGCCGCAAACCTTGCAGCGCCATTTATGCGTGCCTGCTTCCTGCTGCGGTGCTGCTTCTTCTGCCGCAGGCTGTTTTTCCGCGCCGGGCGCGATATATACGCCGCCCAAATCTGCACTGCGGTCAAAATATACGGTATGCAGCATCTGTTCCGCCAGTTCGCTCAGCGGCTTGCCGTAAAAATCTGCATACAAGGCTTTAATTTCCGGGTTCTCGTGGCTTAAACGCAGCTTCATGCTGCTGTCGCGCTTGTAAAGCCCTTCAATGCGTGCCGCACGCAGAGCGTCGCCTTTATATTCCTTGTCCTTGGGCTGTCCGCCGCCACCGATGCAGCCGCCCGGGCAGGCCATAACTTCCACAAAGTGGTACTCTGCTTCGCCTGCTTTAATTTTTTCAATCAGCTTGCGGGCGTTGGCAGTGCCGTAAACAACGGCCACTTTAACCTTGGTGCCTTCAATGTCAACCTCCGCCTCGCGGATGCCGTCCATACCGCGTACGGGCTGCAAATCGTACAAAGCCTGCGGTGCGTCCTTGCCGGTTGCGTAGCAGTAAGCCGTGCGGATTGCCGCTTCCATAACGCCGCCGGTGTTGCCGAAAATAACGCCTGCGCCGCTCGCCTGCCCCATTAAATCATCATAGGCAGAATCCTCCAGCGCGGCAAAATCAATGCCTTCGTCTTTGGCAAGCATTGCCAGTTCGCGCGTGGTAATAACGTAGTCCATATCGCGCATATCTTCAATGCCAAGGTAACGCCCGGCCGCATTCATCTCGCCACGGCGGATTTCAAACTTTTTGGCGGTGCAGGGCGTAACTGCCACGTTAACAATTTTGCGCGGGTCAATACCCATCTTTTTGGCAAAATAGGTTTTAATGGTTGGCCCCTGCATGCCGATAGGGCTTTTGGCACTGGAAATATGCGGCAGCATTTCGGGATAATAGGTTTCTGCAAATTTAACCCACGCCGGGCAGCAGCTGGTAAACTGCGGCAGCGGCTTATTGCCTTCGGTAATGCGCTGTAAAAGCTCGCTTGCTTCTTCCACAATCGTCATATCGGCGGCAAAGTTGGTATCAAGCACATAATCTGCGCCAAGCCTGCGCAAAAGCGCAACCATTTTGCCTTCAACAAAACTGCCGTCGGGCATGCCGAATTCTTCGCCCAAAGCAATACGCACGGAAGGCGAAGTGCTGAAAATAACAATTTTATCCTCATCGCGGATTTCTGCCATTACCTGATACGCTTCTATTTTTTCGGTAATGCTGTCTGCCGGGCAAACATTGGCGCACTGCCCGCAGTTAATGCAGATAGGCTTATCACCCGTTGCCTTAAGGTCATAAGTTCCGCATACGCCGATATAATCGGTGCAGACGGTTTTGCAGTTTCCGCATTTAATGCACTTAAACTCCAGACGCTGGATGGAAGGATTATCCGGCTCGATGGCAACGCGGATATCCGTAAATTGGTGTTTGCTCATAGCTGCCTCCTTTTGAATCTTCTTTAAAATAACTGCTGGTTTAATTATACCTTACAGCCAAAGAAAACACAACAGAGTGTTAAAAGAAAACAATTATTTTTTGTAGTAATATTTGTAAGCGGCAAAAATAAGTATTGCCACCGTTACCAGCACGGCAAGGCGTTCGCTGTGCTGCTGAAAATTAACAATATCGTGCCCTATAACAACCTCCAGCGCCGTTGAAGGGAACTTGCCTATAAGGTTGGCAATAATGTAATCGCGCGTGGAAATTTTGCTTACCGCGCCAATCGCCGTTAAAATTCCGGACGGAAAATACGGCAGCATTCTTGCAGCCGCCATCCATTGCAGCCCTTTACGCCCGCTCAAATCGTCAATTTTCATCAGCATCGGGCTTTTGGCAATCATTTTCTCGGCAGCGCCGCGGAACAGATAACGCATCAGCCAGAAGCTGATAACAACGCCGGTTGTTTCTGCCAGCCACGAAATTAAAATGCCCAGCGGCAAACCGAAAATAAGCCCGTTGGCGGTAGAAATAAAGATGGACGGGAAAATGCTGCCCGCGTTGATTAATACATCAAGCAGGAAGCTGATAAGCATTGCCCACGCCCCAAAAGAGCGGAAATACGCTGCCAGCGCTTCCACATCGCCGCTGACGGCCAGGGCAAACATTTTTTTAACTTCTTCACCGGCAAACAGCCACGTCAACAATGCGGCCAGGGCTAAAATAATTACCGCAGCCGCCTGTGATGCTTTTTCCGGGTTTTGATACCATTTTTCTTCCGGCATTGGGGCCTCCGTTACGAATTGAATATACGTTTAAAACGTTCGTCAAACTGCGCGTCCAGAACTTTGGTAATTTCTGCCGTCTGTCCTGCGTCTGCCAGCGTTTTTTTGGCAAGGGCGCGCGCTTCTATCAAAACATCTGTATCTTGAAGTATATCAGCAATATATAAATCAGGCAAGCCATGCTGCCGCAGGCCAAAAAGCTGGCCCGCACCGCGCAGTTTTAAATCCTGCTCGGCAAGGTAAAAACCATCGTTTGATGTATGCAGCACGTTAAGCCGCGCCAGTGTTTCCGGGCTGTCAGAATCTGTCAGCAGCACGCAGAAAGACTGCGCCTCGCCGCGCCCTACGCGCCCGCGCAGCTGGTGCAGCTGGGCAAGGCCGAAACGGTCGGCGTTTTCAATAATCATCAGCGTGGCATTTGGCACGTTAACGCCAACTTCTATAACCGTGGTGCTGATAAGCGCTTTTATTTTACCGGCGGCAAAATCTTCCATCACCGCTTCTTTTTCGGCAGGCTTCATTTTGCCGTGCAGAAGCGCGCAGGGTATATCCTTTAAAAAAGTGCGCTGCAATTCTTCGTAAACTTCCGCTGCCGCGCGCACGCCCGGCATTTCACCCGGCTCTATAACCGCACAGACGATATATGCCTGATGCCCGGCTTTAATCTGCCGCACCATGCCTGCGTAAACCTCGCGCCGCTTGTCACCGGTGTAGCACAGCGTTTTTATGCTCTTTCTTCCCGGCGGCATGCCCTTCATTACCGAAACGTCCAAATCACCATACACCGTAAGCGCCAGCGTACGCGGTATCGGCGTTGCCGTCATAACCAGAACATCCGGCTCGTAAGCCGATTTATTTGCCAGTTTGGCGCGCTGCTCAACGCCGAAGCGGTGCTGTTCATCCGTAACGACGAGCGCAAGTTTATCGAAAATAACGTCATCCTGTATTAAAGCATGCGTGCCGACAAGCACCTGCAAATTGCCTGCCGCAAGGTTTTCCAAAAGTTCGCGGCGGCGCACGCCTTTAACGCTGCTGGTTAACAGCCCGCAGCTGATACCGGCAGGCTCCAGAAACGCCTGCAAAGTTTCGTAATGCTGCTGGGCCAGAATTTCCGTCGGCACCATAATGCAGGCCTGATACCCATTTTCCGCAGCCTTGGCAAGCGCCAGTGCCGATACAACGGTTTTGCCGCTGCCAACATCGCCCTGCAAAAGCCTGTGCATGGGCTTTTTATCCTGCATGTCAAGGCTTATATCCTGCCAGGCTTTTTGCTGCGCTTCCGTAAGTTTAAAAGGCAGTTGCGCCAGCACTTTTTGCAAAAGCGTGCCGTCAGGCGCCATTTTTATGCCGCTGCGCGTGCTTTTTACCCTGCTGCGGTAATACAAAAGCCCGCACTGCAATAAAAACAGTTCTTCAAAAATAAAACGGCTGCGTGCCCGGGCAAGTTCCGCAAAACTTACGGGAAAATGAATGTTTTTAACGGCTTCAAAACGCGGAGGCAGTTTTTTGGCGTTAATTATCTCCTGCGGCAGCGATTCCGGCAGGTAGTCTTCTGCCATAGCCAGAGCCGTTTTAACGGCTGTACGCACATTCTGCTGCGTCAGAGCGCCGCTTAAAGCATACACCGGCAAAATACCGGGTGCAGAAGCGCTTTCGCCGTCTTTTAAAATCTGCACGTAAGCATCCGTTACCATTTTTGCGCCGCGCCCCGGCTGCACCTTGCCGTCCACCAAAAGCTGCGTGCCCGGCTTAAAATTGCGCGTCTGAAAACGCTGATGCGCGAACATATACAGCTCCGCAAAGCCGGTAGCGTCTTTCAGCGTCACCAGCGTATAACGCATGCGCCTGGCCGATATTCTGTCCGCCACGCGGTAAACCTCAGCGCAAAACAGCTGCTTTTCTCCGTCTGTTGTAAGCTCTGCTATTGTTTTAACTTTGCTCTGGTCTACATAAGTACGGGGATAACGGTTCAGCAAATCGCCAATGGTAAAAATATTTAAATTGGCAAAATCTGCCGCTTTTTTAGGCCCGATACCCTTTAATTTTGTAATTGGCTCCTGCCACCACATAAAATCACACTGCCAATCTAAAAATAACTTGCTTTTAATTTCATTCTATGGTATGATACTTCTGTTAAATTTGTAACTGATGCTGGAATTACGTTAAGGAGGTGGGACTCATGGCATCCATTTGCGAAGTTTGCGGCAAAGGTATTCAAGCTGGTTGTAACGTCAGCCATTCCAATAGACATTCTAAACGCGCTTGGAAACCGAACATTCAGCAAGTAAGAGCCGTTGTAAACGGTTCTGTAAAACGTATTAACGTTTGCACCCGTTGCTTGCGTTCCGGTAAAGTTAACCGCGCTATATGATTGTTACGGATTATAAAAGAAGCCTGATACTTTGGTATTCGGCTTCTTTTTTCTTTAGCTGAGCGCCAATTAGTGCCGAGTGATAACGATGGCAATAATTGTGCCAGCGAAGCTGCGCAAATTTTGCGATTGAATAATGAGCAAAATTTACGGACCTAAATGTTGCAACTACATCTAAATTTTAATAAAAGTATCTTAATTAAAACTATAATACAGAAAACGGTATAACAAAATGTTATACCGTTTTATTTTTTATCTTCTTGAGCGGGCAACTTCCGCAGGTTCCCAACCTCGGCACTGCATAAAATCAAGCAGGCTGCCTGTAAAATACAGCGGCTTTGCCCTCAGGCTTTTTATATCGGAAGAACCCGTTAACAGCATCAGCATGCGCAGTTCTTCTTCGGCCTGCAAAATTATTTCTGCCGCCGCGTCCTCGCTTTTGTTTACAGCCGCTTCCAGTACATTGCCTGCCATGCCGGCTATATCCGCGCCAAGCGCCAGTGCCTTTGCCGCGTCCAAACCGCTGCGTATGCCGCCGCAGGCTGCAATATAGCCTTCGCTGCCGCATACTCCGCCCGCTTCCAAAAGCGATTGGGCTGTGTTAAGCCCCCAGCCGTTTAAAAGCGCCGTGCCACCGTAGCGTTCCGCCTCAATAGCCGGAAAATTGGTACCGCCTGCACCGCCGACATCAAAACAGGTAAAGCCCGCTTTTAAAAGCTGCTTAACCTGCCGCGCCGCCATGCCGCAGCCGGTTTCCTTAACTATTACGGGCACAGGGCATTTATCAAGTATGCGCTGCATATTGGCAAACAGGCCTTTAAAATCCCTGTCGCCTTCTGGCATAATCAGTTCCTGTGCAGGGTTTAAATGTATCTGCAAGGCATCGGCGTCAAGCATGCGTACAGCCTCCAGCGCTTCTTCCGGCGTAGCCAGCGCGCTGGTATTAGCAAAAACAATGCCGTCCGGGTATTCCTCGCGCACAACCTCGTAGCTTTGGTAGTTGGTTTTATTTTTAACAGAACCGTACTGCGAGCCTACCGCTATTGCCGCACCAGCTTTTTTTGCCGCACGCGCAAGCCGCCTGTTAATTTCCGTAACAGCGTCTGCCCCGCCCGTAACGGCGTTGATTAAAAACGGAGATAAAAAGAAAATGCCGCCGAACTGTGAGGAAAGGACTATATCCTGCGGGTTAAGCTCCGGCAGGCAGTTATGTACAAAATGTACATTCTCCAAACCGTTGGTGAGCGGTCCGTCACCAAGCTTCAGCGCATATTTGATATGGTCAAGTTTCCTCTGTTCACGCGACATTAATTACCACCGTAAAATTATTTTAAAGTTTCAAGCTGTTCGGAAAGGTCAAGAGTCAGTTCCGGTTTGTTGTTAAGGTAAGCACTGTATTCTGCTTTTTCTTTTTCTTTGGCAGCTTTGGCAATGCTCAGGCCGATTTTTTTGTGTTCCATATCTTTTTTGATAACTTTAACAACAACTTCCTGACCTGCTTCAAGAACGTCTTCCGGTTTTTCAACACGGGTATCGGCAATTTCGGATACGTGTACAAGGCCTTCTACCCTGTCGGTTACTTTAACGATAGCGCCGAAAGGCAGGAAACGGGTTACAATGCCTTTAACGATAGCGCCTTCCGGAAGTGCGTTTGCTTCGGTTACCCAGGGATCTTCCTGAGTAGCTTTAATGCTGAGGGCAACGCGTTTGTTTTCGCGGTCAATTTTCTTAATGAGAACGGTAACTTCGGTTTCGGGTTCGAAATCGCTTGCTTTTACGTTGCGGTCCCAGGAAAGTTCGGTATTGTGAACAAGACCAACAAGACCTTTGCCTACTTCAACAAACAGGCCGAAATCAGCAATGCGCAGAACTTTGCCCGGTACAACCTGGCCTTCTTCAACGCTGTTGTATGCTTCTTCTTCAGCAGCTTCACGTGCTGCTGCACGTTCTGCAGCTCTGGCAGCCTTAGCTTCGCGCCATGCCTGTGCTTTTGCTTCGCGTTCAGCGCGCAGCAAATCGCGGCGGGAAACTACCAGGCGTTTTTTAGCAGTGTCAACTTCAATAATTTCTGCTTCCAGTTCCTGGCCGATATACGGAGTGAAGTCCTCAACGCGTTTCAGTTCAACGTGGGATGCGGGCATAAAGCCTTCAACGCCTTCAACTGCAACGGCAAGGCCTACAATGTTTTTCTGACGGTTTTTAATTACGCGCAGAACTTTAACGGTTGCCGGGCGTTTTTCGCCTTCAGCAAGTTCGGGAACGTTTTTCCATGCTGCATCCTGTTCAGCGCGGATTTTGGAAAGGCGTACAAAATCATCTTTGGAAGTGCCGGGAATAACCTTTGCTTCAACTTCGTCGCCTACATTAATGGTTTTTGCTACTTCTTCAGGATCTCCGGCAGCCCATTCGCTGTAAGCGATGGCGCCCTCTTTCATATAGCCAAAGTCTACATAAACTTCATCCTTATCTTTTTGAATAACAGTAGCTTTCACGATTTTGCCGGGATAAATATCGTTGTTTTCCCAACTCTGCTCCAGCATACTTTCAAAAGATTCCATGTTTTCCATGTTTTCCATTACAAATAAAGCCTCCTTGATTAATCGGTCCGGCGTCGAAGCACCGGCCGTTATGCCAATTTTGGTGCAACCACGAAACATTTCCGGTTTTAATTCCGCAGCCGTTTCGATGTGGTATGCAATTTTACAGCGTGCAGACACAATATCATATAAATGCCTTGTGTTGGCGCTGTTTTTACCGCCGATAACAATAAATGCATCAACTTTTCCCGCAAGTTCCCCCGCGGCGTTCTGACGCTCGCTTGTAGCCGTACAGATAGTTTTTTCTATTTTGTACTCTCCCGGCCTTTCTTTTTGAATTCCGGCAAGCAGTTCTTCAAATTTTGCCAGCTCAAAAGTAGTCTGAATCGTAACTCCATATTTATCTGCAACGGGTATACCGGCAATATCTTTATTATATTCTACTATTATAGCATTTTTTCCTGCCCATGCCGAGATACTTTTTACTTCAGGATGATTTTTTTCTCCGATAATTATAACAAAATATCCTTCATCGGCCAATTTTTTTGCTTTTAACTGTGCTGCGCGCACATGCGGGCAGGTTGCATCAATAATATTCAGCCCTTTTTCTTCCACCGCAGCGTAAACTTCAGGCCCAACTCCGTGCGAACGGAAAATAACCGTATCGCCTTTTTTAAAGCTGTCAAGGCTGTCGCAGCAGCTTACTCCTCCTGCTGCCAGTTCCGCCGTAAGCTGCGGGTTATGTATAAGCGGCCCCAAAGTTGCCGCGTGCGTTTCTTTGCCGCACTCGCCGCGCGCCATATCCACCGCGCGCTTAACTCCATAGCAAAAGCCACAAGGCTCTGCCACAAACACCTGCATGTTACTTCACTCCCTGCAGAGCTTTTATGTCTGCCGTTAATTTATCTGTCAAATCCTGCAAAACCTCTTTATTTAAGCCAACCGGCGGAAAAGGCACCGGCGTGCCGAATTTTACCACAACCTTGGGCCACAGCCTGCCGCAGCGCTTGATATCCGTACCGCTTACTGCCGTCGGCACAATAACTGCATTGGTTTTTCCGGCCATCATCAGCGCGCCCGGCTCAAGTTTGCCAAGCTGCCCTGTTTTGCTGCGCGTCCCTTCCGGGAATATCGCCAGCACCTCGCCGCTTTGCAGAATTTCAATGCCGTGCTTGATTGCCGCCCTGTCCGCGCCGCCGCGGTTAACCGGAAACGCGCCCAGAGTTTTATAAATGTAGCCGAGCACCGGCACGAAAAGCTCGCGCTTGGCCATAAAATGCACCTTGCGCGGCGCCGCAACGCCTATAACCGGCGGGTCGAGCAGGCTTAAATGGTTGCTTGCTATAACAAGCGGGCCTGTTTTGGGAATGTTTTCCGCGCCGTATACTTCAAGCCGCAGAAAAATTTTAAACAAAATTCCCAGTACAACATCCAAAAATGAATACAGCATCTTATTTCTCCTGTACTGCTTTTAAAATATGCTCTGCCACTTCGTCTATCGTCATATCGGAAGTATCAAGAAACTCGGCGTCGTCAGCCTGTTTAAGCGGAGCAATTTCGCGTTCGCTGTCCTGCTTGTCGCGGAAAGCGATTTGTTTCTCAAGTTCTGCCAAATCAACTTTTTCGCCTTTGGCAAGCATTTCTTTATAGCGGCGCATAGCGCGTTCCTTAACGCTGGCTGTTAAAAATATTTTTACCTGTGCATGAGGAAATACCACGGTGCCAATGTCGCGCCCGTCCATAACAACGCCGCCGGCTTCGCCCATACGGCGCTGCTGGTTTACCATTTCAGCACGTACGCCGCCCACGGCGGATACTTTGGAAACAACGGCCGTTACTTCCGGAGAACGGATTGCTTCCGTAACTTCCGTGCCGTCAACGAAAACGCGGTTGGCGTTTGCTTCGGGCTTAAAAGTAATTACCATTTCCTGCGCCAGTTTTTCTACAAGCTCCGGGCTGAACGGTTTGCCCGTTTGCAGAAACTTCCACGCTACGGAGCGGTACATGGCCCCGGTATCAATATAAATGTAACCAAGTTTGCCTGCAACCAGTTTGGCTATGGTGCTTTTTCCGGCACCGGCCGGGCCGTCGATGGCAATTACCGGTTTTTGTGCATTCATTTTATCCCCACCTGTTTTTATATTTGTGCGGCAAAAGTGCCTGCGGCATAACCAGTGGAAAACGCCGCCTGCAAATTGTAGCCGCCCGTATAACCGTCGATATCCATTACTTCGCCTGCAAAAAACAGCCCTTTTATTAATTTGGATTCCATTGTTTTAGGGTCTATTTCCTTCAGGCTTACGCCGCCCGCCGTTACAATGGCTTCCGCTATCGGCCTTGTGCCGGTAATGGGCACCGTAAATGCCTTCAATACATCCACAAGGCGGCGGCGTTCTGCGCGCGAAAGCTGGTTGACAAATTTTTCTTCATCAATAAACGCCTGGTCCAGCACCGGCGCAATAAGCCTCTGCGGCAGCAAATCCTTCATGCCGTTGGGCATTTGCTTGCGGCTGTACTGCGTAAAATCGCGCTGCAGCCGTGCGTCCAGCTTGTCCTTATCAAGCGCAGGCTTTAAATCAATGGCAAGTTCAACATCCTGCGCGCCTTTGGCAAAGGCTTCCGCCACACATTTACTAAGCGAAAGTATTATCGGTCCCGATACGCCGAAATGCGTAAAGAGCATTTCACCGAACTCCGAGCCTATTTTTTTGCCGTCCGCATAAACGGTGCCTTCTATATTGCGCAGGCTTAAACCCTGCAATCCTGAAATGTAGGGCGAATCGCTTTCAAGCGGAACCAGGCTTGGCGCCAGCGGTACAATGGTGTGCCCCAACGCTTTGGCAAGTTTCACGCCGCTGCCGTCGCTGCCCGTGCCCGGGTAAGATGACCCGCCTGCCGCCAGAATAACGGCATCGGCCGTAAATTTCTGCCCGTCGGCAGTTACAGCGCCGGTTATTTTGCCAAATTCTGCCGTGATGCTTTTTACTTTGCAGTCTGTAAGCAGCCTGCCGCCGTAGTTTTTATAAATTTTAACAAGAGTGTCAACAACGTCAGCCGTCTTGTCGCTTACAGGAAACACCCTGCCGCCGCGTTCAACCTTGGTAGGCAGGCCGTTATCCTCCAGAAGCTGCACAATATCCTGATTGGTAAAGCGGCGCAGCGCACTGTTTAAAAAGCGGCCGTTGCCGGGTATGTTTTTAATAATTTCCTGCAAATCGCAGTTATTGGTAATATTGCAGCGCCCCTTGCCGGTAATAAGTATTTTTTTGCCGGGACGGCGCATTTTTTCTAAAATTACGGTTTGGGCACCGCTCTGTGCTGCGGCAATGCCTGCCAAAAGGCCCGCAGCCCCGCCTCCGATAACAAGTACATTAGCCATTAAGCTTTGCCGCCTTTTTTAAAGTTTCTGCCTCGTCCTCGTTAAGTTCGCGCATTTTGCCCTTGCTTAACCCCTTTAAGCCGAGCGTGCCAAACTTAATGCGTTTAAGGTTGCGCACCGGAAAGCCGATATAATCGCACATACGGCGGATTTGGCGGTTGCGCCCTTCATGTATGGTAATATCAAAATATGTCATATTTCTTTCGTGGTCATATTCAAGAAGCGTTACAACGGCAGGAGCCGTCATACCGTCATCGAGTTTAACGCCAAGGCGCAGCAAATCAAGCTTTTCCTGCGGCACAATACCCGGCACGCCCACGCGGTAAGTTTTGTTTACCTCGCGGCTCGGGTGCATCAGCCCCTGCGCCAGCGCGCCGTCATTTGTTAAAAGCAAAAGCCCTTCCGTATTATAGTCAAGCCTGCCAACGGGGAACACGCGTTGCGGCAGATCCTTAACATAATCGGCTACTGTACGCCTGCCCTGCGGGTCGCTCATGGTTGTTACCACCCCGCGCGGCTTGTAAAACAAATAATATGCCTTGCGCTCACGTTTAATGGGCTTGCCGTCAACGGTAATAAAGCATTTTTCATCAACCTTGGTGCCGAGTTCTTTAACGACTTTGCCGTTAACCTTCACTCTGCCGCCAAGTATATATTTTTCGGCTTCGCGCCGCGAAGCAACGCCGGCTGCCGCCAGCACTTTCTGCAATCGTTCTTCCATGTATTATACTCCGTCGTTTTGTGTATTGCTGTCTGCATCTTTCAGGCTGTCCAAAAGCGAAATCTGTTCAGGCCCGCTGCTATCCTCATCCGGCAAAGCAGGCAAATCCTTCAGTGAATTAAGCCCGAAAGTAAGCAAAAATTTATCTGTCGTTGCGTAAAGAATCGGGCGTCCGAGCGCTTCCTTGCGCCCTGCCTCGCAGATAAGCCCGTATTCCAGAAGCGTATTTACAACGCCGTCCACCTTAACACCGCGGATAGCCTCCATTTCGCCGCGCGTTACCGGCTGCTTAAACGCAACAATGGCCAAAGTTTCCATTGCCGCTGCCGACAATTTTACTTCCTGCACGCGCTCCAGCTGTTTTAAAAGGGCATAATGCTGGGGCTTGGCGCACAGCTGATAGCCGCCCGCCACTTTGCGCAGGCATAAGCCGCGGTTTTCTTCATTGTAACTTTCTTCAAGCATGGTTAAAAGCTCCCACACCTGCGGCTTATCAAGCTGCATAATACCGGCAATCTGTGCTACCGTAAGCGGCTCGCCTGCCGCAAACAGCAAAGCCTCCAGAGAGCCCTGCAAATATTCATGAAACATTGTTTTCGCCCTCCCGGTGCAGGAATATGTATATCGGCGCAAAAGGCTCCGTCTGCGTTATATTTATAATGTTCAGCTTCAGCAGCTCCAAAAGCGCTAAAAATCCGGCTATTTTTTCACTGCGCGAGCCGGTGCTGCTGAAAACTTCTTTAAATTCCACACCGTTTAAACGGCGCTTAAGCAGGCTGACAATTTCTGCCATTTTTTCCTGCACGCTGAACTCCTGACGCTCAATAAAAGCCGTGGTTTCGTGCCCGGCGGCCAAAAGCGCCAGCAGGCTTTTTACCAAGTCACCCGCCTGATACTGCGCAATACTGCGGTTTATCCTGCCTTCTGCCAGCGGCCTGCGGTAAACGTAACGTTCTGCCGCCGTTTTCATTTCGGTAAGTTTTGCCGCACACGCTTTAATACGCCTGTACTCAATCAGCATCTCCACCAGCATGGTGCGCGGGTCTGCTTCTTCCTCGTCAGTTTCTGGCGCAGGCTTCGGCAAAAGCATTCTCGATTTTATCTGCAGAAGCGTTGCCGCCATTACCAGAAACTCGCTGGCAATTTCCATGTCAAATTCCGCCATGGCGGATAAATAAGCAATGTACTGCTCTGTAATTTCCGCTATGGGAATATCGTAAATATCTATTTTATCTTTTTCGATAAGGTGCATTAAAAGGTCCAGCGGGCCTTCAAAATCACTGACTTTTAAAGATAAATCTGCCATAAATTATACTGCCCGGCTTTTAAGCCCTGCCAATATGGCGGCAATCCCTTCGTTAATATCAGAAAAATATTCCTAAAACAGTGTTGATGAGCTCTAAATAAGCCAGAGCAAACGGCGTAATAATATAGCTGATAAGCCCGCTTGCCACAAGGGCTATAAGAATGTAAAAACCGTAACGCCCTACAAAGCTGTTATATTTGTATGCAGTCTGCGGCGGCAAAAATTCATCCAAAAGGCGTGAACCGTCCAGCGGCGGTATGGGCAGCAGGTTAAAAAAGGCAAACCATACGTTGTACTGCATAGTCCACAGCAAAAATGCGCTGACGCCGGGGGTTAAAACATGCAATCTCTGCATGGAAACCATAATCAGCGCCGCCAGAAAACATAAAAACAAATTAGCCGCAGGCCCTGCCAGCGATACCTTTATCATGCCTTCGCGCCTGTTGCGGAAATTATTGGGGTTAATGGCAACCGGCTTTGCCCAGCCGAAATGGAACAAGGCCAGCATTATTGCGCCCAAAATATCAAGATGTGCCAGAGGGTTAAAAGTTAAACGCCCAAGATAACGCGGCGTAGGATCACCCATGGCATCTGCCGTAAGGGCATGGGCATACTCATGTATGGTAATGGCAATTAAAAGTGCCGGTACCGTATAAATCATCGAACTAAAATCAAACATAAAACCCTCCACTAAAACAAACTAAACAATAATATTATTATAACGTATTTTTGTAAAAAAGAAAACGGGACTGTAACAGGCAGCCCCGTTTTTTGCAAATATTTTATTTACCGGTAAAACGCGGTGCGCGTTTTTCTTTAAAAGCGGCTATGCCTTCGCGGCAGTCTTCCGTTGCCATGCAGAGAGTCTGGGCCACGGCTTCCGTATCAAGCACATCGTCAAGGCTCATGGCAGTATTGTTAACATACTTTTTAATCAGCGCCAGCGAAAGCGGTGCCGATTCAGCAAGCCTTGCCGCCATTTTATAAACTTCGCCCGGCAGTTCTTCCGCTGTGCATACATGGTTCAGCATACCGAAGCGTTCTGCAGCAGCGGCGTCAATCAAATCGGCGGTAAACATCAGTTCCTTGGCACGGTGTACGCCAACTGCTTTCGGCAAAAAGTACAGGCCGCCGCAGTCGGGTATCAGGCCAACCTTGGCAAAGCTCTGCGCAAAACGGGCAGTATCAGTGGCATATACCAAATCGCAGGCCAGCATCAAATTAACGCCTGCACCGGCCGCAACGCCGTTAACCATGGCAATAAACGGTTTATCAATGGTTGTAATGCGTTTGGCAACCGCGCCCACTTTAATAATAAAGGCACGGCGGGCACCGGCATCGGGCAATGCTTCCAAAAACGGCAGGTCGCCGCCTGCGCAAAAGGCCTTGCCGCTGCCGGTAAGCACTACGCAGCGGATTTCTTCATCCTGCTCTGCCCTGTCAAGAGCCTCGTGCAAACCGTCAATCAGCTTGTCATTCATGGAGTTCAGGCTTTTCGGGCGGTTCAGCGTAATGGTTGCTACATGGTTTTCAACACTAAACAAAACTGCTTCTTCCATATTTTCAGCCTCCTTTGGCATACTACCACTGCTGTTATTTATGTTCTTTTTTCAGTTCGTCCAGTAAAAACTCGTTTTTAACGCGTATATAAGTTCCCTTCATGCCGAGGGATTTTGTTTCTATCAAACCGGCGCTTTCAAACTTTCTTAATGCGTTTACAATAACGGAACGCGTAATGCCAACGCTGTCGGCAATTTTGGAAGCAACCAGCAGCCCTTCCGTGCCGTTAAGCGCTTCCATAATGCTGTTAATGGCCTCCAGTTCCGAAAACGAAAGTGTGGAAAAGGCTATCTGCACCATGGCTTTTTTGCGGGCTTCTTCTTCCACGCGCGCTGCACGCTCGTGCAGGATTTCAACGCCGATAACGGCCGCCGCGTATTCGGCCAGCAGCAAATCTTCGTCATTAAATTCACGGTCATACTTGGCAACAATTAAAGTGCCGATACGCTCGCCATTGCCGTAAATAGGCACAATTGTTGTACGCTTGTCGCCAAAATAGCATTTGGTGCCCTTTAAAAAGGAACATTCCTCGTTTACATGGCCGATATTGGAAACTGTTTCCCTTGTTTCCATTATAAAATTAAGGTAAGACGGAGGAAAACGCTTTACATCAAGCACCTGCTCGCGCATAATATCACATTCAAAATCGTCAAGCAGCGCATAGCCTTTAATGCCGCCCTTACGGCCGACAATGTAGACATTGGCCACTATAACGTCTTTCAGCAGGCGGGCAATGGCATTAAATTCCACTTTCTCACCGCGCTGAAGCAATTTGTTGATTTTTCTTGTTTTTTCTAAAAGTTCCACAATAGCCCCTCCAATCTACGCGCGCGGGAAATTCTTCTCATAAACAGAAGTAATCCTCTCCGTCGTTACATGCGTATAAATCTGAGTAGTTGACAGATTAGCATGGCCCAAAAGCTCCTGCACCGCCCTCAAATCCGCACCGTGGTCCAGCAAATGAGTGGCAAAGGTATGCCGTATTGTATGCGGCGAAACGTTTTTTCTCAAGGCCAGCTTTTTAATATATTTATCAAGTATGCGGCGTACGCTGCGGTCCGTAAGCGGCCCGCCCAGGCGGTTAACCAGCAGTTTATCGTGCGGCGCGGCGTTATAGCGTGCCATTAAGGCCTGCCTTGCCCCGTTAAGGTATTTTTCTACAGCTTCGCGGCAGGTATGGCCAATAGGCACCAGCCTGTCTTTGTTGCCTTTGCCGTGCAGCAGCACAAACATGTTGCCAAGGTCAATCGTATCAAGCGTAAGTCCTACCAGCTCCGAAACACGGCAGCCGGTGGCATACAAAAGTTCCAGCACTGCCTGGTCACGCAGACCCAGTTCACCTGTTGTATCGGGCAGTTCCAAAAGCTCGTTAACTTCAAACTCCTCTAAAAATACGGGCAGGTGTTTTTCCAGCTTCGGCGTCCGCACTTTTACAAAAGGATTCTGCTTTACTTTGTTTTCTCTTTGCAGGTATTTATAAAAAGAACGCAGGGCGGATATTCTGCGGGCAATGGTTGTGCGCGCATATTTTTTGCCGTTCATGTCGGCCAGATAGGAACGGATATCCAGCACGTTTATTTCCTGCCATTTAAAGCCGCCGGGATAACGTGTTTTTAAAAATCCGGCAAATATGTCTATATCTGCCGCATAATTTTTTACCGTAAGCGCAGAAGTATTTTTTTCAACTGCAAGATACTGCAAAAATTTATGCACTTCCGGATATGCGTTTGCTGCTTCTTTCATAAATATCCCTCTTTTAAAGTAAAATTATAGTATCATAATTGTTAAACAATTTCAATAATTGCTATCCATATTTTTTAAATTTTCTGCGTTTTTATTTTTTGCAAAGCACAAAAACGCAAAAAGCAGCGGTTTTAAAGCCGCTGCCTCATATTTTACCGCATTTTAAAGCCCGGTATTTAATTGTTTCTGCACCTCCGCCAGTGCTTCAAGCGCCCTTTCGGCAATCATTGCATTTTTTATCTTTTTGCCGCGTACGCGCTTGCCGAGCGGCGGAATTAAGCCAAAATTAACATTCATCGGCTGGAAGTTTTTAATTTCCGGGCTGCTGATGTAATGCGCCAGTGCCCCGTGCGCCGTTTCCGGCGGAAAATCAACCGGCGGCTGCCCCAGCACCCTGCGCGCGGCATGGATGCCTGCCATAAGCCCGGACGCTGCCGATTCAACATAGCCTTCCACACCGGTAAACTGACCGGCGAAGAATAAGCGCGGCTGAGTGCGCAGGCTGAAATCGGCATTTAAAAGTTTGGGCGAATTGATGTAGGTATTTTTATGCATTACGCCGTAACGCACAAACTCTGCATTTTCAAGCCCCGGAATCATGCCGAATACACGCTTCTGCTCGCCCCATTTAAGGTGGGTCTGAAAACCGACGATATTATAAAGCGAAGCCGCAGCGTCATCCTGCCGCAGCTGCACAACGGCATAAGCCTCTTTGCCGGTGCGCTTGTCCACCAGCCCAACCGGTTTTAACGGCCCGAAGCGCATGGTGTCTTCCCCGCGGCGCGCCATTTCTTCAATAGGCATGCAGGCTTCAAAAAACACTTCTTTTTCAAAATCCTTTACGGGAGCAAGTTCTGCCGTACGCAGCGCCTCCCAAAAGGCAACATATTCCTCTTTGGTTTCAAAGGGGCAGTTTAAGTAATCGGCATCGCCCTTATCATAGCGCGAAGCACGGTAAACTTTGCTGTAATCAAGGGAATCGGCTGTTACTATCGGCGCTGCCGCATCAAAAAAGTGAAAGTAATCTTCACCGACAAGCTGCGCAATTTCTTCTGCCAGCGCGCCGTCCGTCAGCGGGCCGGTAGCGGTAATTACAACGCCTTCCAGTGACGCAAGGCTTGTAACTTCTTCATTTTTAACCGTAATTAACGGATGGTTTTTAATTTTCTGCGTAACGGCTTCCGCAAAACCTTCGCGGTCTACCGCCAACGCTCCGCCTGCCGGAACTTTATGTTCGTCTGCGCAGGCCATGATAACGGAATCAAGGCGGCGCATTTCTTCTTTTAAAAGCCCGACGGCGTTTTCTATATTGCCTGCGCGCAGCGAATTGCTGCACACAAGCTCCGCAAATTTATCGGTTTTATGTGCCGCGTCCGATTTAAGCGGCCTTTTTTCGTACAGTATAACCGGCACGCCGCGCCGCGCAAGCTGCCAGGCAGCCTCGCACCCGGCCAGCCCTGCGCCGATAACGTGTACCGGCTCATTTACTTTTTGCATTGGCTGCCGCCTTTCCTTTATAAGTTTTTACGGCATCTTCACAGTTTTCGTTTGTGCAGAATAACTTTTTGTTGCCGCTTCTGTCCGTTTTTTCATATAAAATATGTCCGCATTTGGGGCAATGCTGCTCTGTCGGCTTGTCCCAGGAGGTAAACTTGCACTCCGGATAGTTGGAGCAGCCGTAAAATACCTTGCGCGTTTTGGTTTTGCGCTCGATAATATCGCCGCCGCAGTCCGGACATTTTACGCCGATTTTTTTCAGTATCGGCTTGGTATTGCGGCATTCCGGAAAACCGGGGCACGCCAGAAATTTACCGTAACGGCCCTGTTTATATACCATCATGCGCCCGCATTTTTCGCATTTTACGTCGCTTACTTCCACCGGCGCTTCAACGGTTTCTATTTCTTTATCCGCCTTTTGCAGAAGATGTGAAAAAGGCTCGTAGAAATTTTCCAGCACGGTTTCCTTATTGGCTTCGTGCTCGGCAATTTCGTCAAGCTCGGTTTCAAGGTTTGCCGTAAACGGAATGTTGATAATATCTTTAAAATAAGTAGTCAGCATATTGACTATCAGTTCGCCAAGCTCAGTGGAAACGAGTTTTTTGCCGTCCTTAACGATATAGCCGCGGTCAAGGATGGTTTGAATGGTAGGCGAATAGGTACTCGGGCGGCCTATGCCTTTTTCCTCCAGTTCCTTAACAAGCGTTGCTTCGGTAAAATGCGGAGGCGGCTCGGTAAAGTGCTGCTCTGCCGGCATAAGTTTATGCAGCTTAAGCGTAGTTTGTTCCGGCAGATACGGAACTTCTTTTTCCTTTTCGCCTGCCAGTTCTTTTTTGTCGCTTAATTTTAAAAAGCCGTCAAACTTAAGCACAGCCCCGCCAGCACGCAGCTGGTAGCCTGCCGCGCCGATTAAAAGAGTTGTAACATCGTATACGGCAGCTTTCATCTGGCAGGCAACGGTACGTTTCCAGATTAAGGTATAAAGCTTAAGCTGGTCTTTGGTAAGGTATTGCGCCACCGCTTCCGGCGTGCGTTCCACAGAGGTCGGGCGGATGGCTTCATGCGCATCCTGCGCGTTCTTTTTGCTGCTGTAAACATTAACTCCTGCCGGTACATATTCCGCGCCGTAGGTACTGCCTATAAAGCTGCGCAGCTCGGCCGTAGCCACATCAGAAAGACGCACGGAGTCGGTTCTCATATACGTAATAAGGCCAACGGCGCCGCCCTTGCCGACATTTACGCCTTCATAAAGCTGCTGTGCCAGCAGCATGGTTTTTTTGGTAGAAAAGTTCAGTTTTTTAACGGCATCCTGCTGCAGGCTGCTGGTAGTGTACGGCGGCAGCGGGTTACGCTTGCGTTCTTTTTTATCTGCCTTTTCAACAACGTAGGCGGCTTCTTTCAGCGCCGCTTCCGTTTTGGCAGCTTCTTCCGCGTTATTTATTTCAAGCTTCTTACCGTTAAATTTAATAACGTCAGCGTCAAAAATAGGCGCTTTGTCATTCTCGCGCAGGCGTGCCGTAATAGTCCAGTATTCCTGCGGCACAAAATTGGCAATTTCCTTTTCCCTGTCACAGATAATTTTTACGGCTACGGTCTGCACGCGCCCGGCGCTGAGCCCTTTGCGTATTTTGCGCCACAAAAGCGGGCTTAACTGGTAGCCCACAATGCGGTCGATAATGCGGCGCGTCTGCTGGGCGTCAACCATGTCAAGGTCAATCTTGCGCGGGTGCTTCAATGCCTCTTTTACCGCTCCCGGCGTAATTTCATGAAACTCAATGCGGCAGCTGCTTTCAGGGTCGAGCCCCAAAATATATGCCAGATGCCAGCCGATAGCTTCGCCTTCGCGGTCAGGGTCAGTTGCGATATAAACTTTATCAGCCTTTTTGGCTGCTGTTTTCAATTCCTTAATCAGTTCGCCCTTGCCGCGGATATTGATGTACTTGGGCTGAAATCCGTTTTCAACATCCACGCCGAAAATGCTTTTCGGCAAATCGCGCAGGTGCCCCATGGAAGCGCGCACAGTATAATTGCGCCCCAGAAATTTTTCTATTGTTTTTGATTTGGCGGGAGATTCCACAATAACCAGGTTTTTAGCCATTAAACGTCCTCCTAAAGCAGGTAATAACTGCGGGCGGCGGTTTGCGCCACCTTGCCGCGCATCTCCAAATCCAAAAGCCCAATGCCGGCTTCTGCCAGCCCAAGGCCGCTTTTTTCAAGTATTTCTTCAAGCGAAAGCGGTTCAAAGCTTAAAATTTTTAAAACCGCTTTTGCGTTATCATCAAGTTCATCTTCCCCGTTATCGCTGGCGAACAATGCCGGCTGCTGAGAAAAGCTTGCCAGTTTGAGGCTTTCAAGTATGTCTTCCGGCCTGTCTACAAGCTGCGCACCGCTTTTTATAAGGCTGTGGCAGCCAATGCTCGTAGGCAGAAAAATGCTGCCTGGCACACAGTAAACTTCATGCCCTTCTTCAAGCGCATATTCGGCAGTAATCATGGCGCCGCTTTTTTTAGCGGCTTCCGCAACGAGTATGCCGTGCGTCATGCCGTTAATTATGCGGTTGCGAGCCGGAAAATTATACGCAGCAGGCGGTGTTCCGGGAGGGTATTCCGTAACAAGCGCGCCGCGCTCACAAATTTGTGCAAATAAGTTTTTATTGGCTGCCGGGTAGGCAATATCAATGCCGCAGCCCAAAACGGCAACGGTTATGCCGCCTGCCGCAAGCGCGCCCCTGTGCGCAGCCGTGTCTATGCCTCTGGCGCCGCCGCTTACAATAACAACGCCTGCCGCTGCAAGGTCTGCCGCAAAGGCATCGGCAGCTTTAAGACCGTAGCCCGAAGCCTCGCGCGAACCGACAATGCCGATGCTGCCGCGTAAATCGGGCAGGCTGCCTTTAACGTACAGCACCTGCGGGGGCGATGCGATTTGCTTTAAGCTGTAAGGGTAAGCATCGTCTTCCGGCGTTAAAATTGTTACGCCGTTATTCAGACAAAAATCTTTCAGCCAGGCGGGATAATTAAAATCCCTTCTGGCAATAAATTTATTAACTGTTTTTTCATCAATTCCGGCTTCCGCCCATGCTTCCGGCGGAGCCATATATGCTTCGGCAGGGCTTTTAAACTTAGCCGCCGCTTCTGCAATTTCTGCGCTGCGCGAGCCAAAGGCTGCAAACAGCGCGGCAAAATAGTATTTATCCAAGCAGCACACTCCATACTGTATTGTATCCGCAAATTCACTTCATTATAATTGCTAAATCAGTTATGGTCAAGCCCGTCAAGCGTTTTCAGTACAAAATCTGCCACTGCGTCTGCCGCGTAAGGTTTGCCGTAAGCCGCCCTGCGCCTGCGCCGCAGGCTGTTTTTTTCTTCCGTGCCAAGCTCCGCATATTTTTTTACAAAGCCGCAAACCTCCTGCGGCGTTGCGGCAATTTTTGCTTCGCATTTTTCGCACAGGTAACCGGAGTTGCGCACCTCCTGCCCCGGCAATGGGTCATATAAAATAAATTCGGTGCCGATAGCAAGGGTTTCCGCCGCAGTAAGCCCGCCGGCCTTGCTTATTACAATATCGGCGCTGCGCAGAAGTTGGGGCAGTTCTGCAATAAAATCAAGCACCATTACGCCGGGCAGCGCCATTTTTTTCAGCTTTTCGGCTAAGTTCCTGTTATGCCCGGTTACGGCGGCTATTTTTAAGCCCTTAATATCGCGGCATTCCGTAAGCTCGCGCAAAAGCTCCGGCATCGGCAAAAGCCCGTCGCCCCCGCCCATTACAAGGCACAAGGTATCATCGGCGGCATAGCCGAGCCTGCTGCGCCACTTTTCGCGTTCAAAAGGCGCGCTGAAGGCACTGCGCACAGGTATGCCAGTTACAACGGCAGGTATGCCTAGTTCCGGCGGCGGCTGGATTGATTCGTCCGCCGTAAAATAAACGTCCAGCCCTTTGTAAATCCACCAGTGGTGAAAGTTAAAATCGGTTATTACCGCACCAAGCCAAAGCCCGGGCGCGCAGCGTTTTTTGTACTGCGCCATAATCCCCGCCGGCGTAGGGTGCGTTACTATTACCGCATCCGGCGAAGTTTTTTTAATGAACCCCTGCGCCAGATAAGAAAGCAGCAGGTTTAAAAAATCGCGCAGCCAGAAAGAATTATTGCCGGTGTTGCTCCAGTGGTACGCTATATCGTACAGCTTGGGAATGTGCTTTAAAATGCCGATGTAGCCGCCCAAAATAATGTTGCCCAGCCACTTCGGAAAGAAATCGAAAGCACTGCCGTTGACCACTTTAACGTTGCCGTGTTTTTTAAACGCCTCCTCCAGCGCTTCGGCCGCCATTTTATGGCCGCTGCCAAGCGGAGCCGAAAGCAGGAGTATTGTATATTTGCATGCTGATGCAGCCATTTAACGAACCTCTTGAAAAAATTTTGTAAAAAAACTTGAACCTGTTATCAAAATCATATATCATAAATAACAATTAGTAAAGAAATTAACCATAATTTTATATTTGTAATTTTAAATGGAGGCTATTATGCAAAAACGTTTACCTGTTGAACATTTTCATTTTCCCGTTGAAAAAATTAAATCCGGTTATTATTCGGACGCCTATTTTCTGCGTACCGAAGAAATTTTAAACGGCGACAACCATCACCCGCGCGTTATGATGCAGGTGTTTACCCGCGAAAATGTCGTTGTATGCGGCATTGACGAAACTATAGCGCTGATTAAAACCTGCGCACATAATCCCGAAAACATCACCATCCATGCCCTGCATGACGGCGACGAGGTTAAGCCCTGGGAAACCCTGATGACCATTGAAGGCGACCTTGCCGACTTTGCCCATCTGGAAACTGTTTACCTCGGCATTCTGGCACGCCAGAGCCGCATTGCCACCAACGTGCGCCGCACGGTAGAAGCTGCAAACGGCAAGCCCGTGCTGTTCTTCCCCGCGCGCTACGATACCTGGCAGACCCAGGAATGCGACGGCTATGCAGCCAAAATCGGCGGCATTAAAGGCTTTTCCACCGACGCCAACGCTCTTGCCAGCGGCGGCAAAGGACTGGGCACAATTCCCCACGCTTTAATTGCTTCATACAACGGCAATACCGTTGCCGCAACCGAAGCCTTTGACAAATATGTTGACCCGAAAATTGCCCGCATTGCACTGGTAGATTTTGACAACGACTGCGTGAACACCGCCCTTGCCGTTGCCCGCAAGCTTGGCAGAAATCTTGCAGGCGTACGCCTTGATACCAGCGGAACAATGGTAGACAAAAGCCTGCTTGGCCAGCTTGGCATGTTTAACCCCACCGGCGTATGCAAGGAGCTGGTATGGAACGTGCGCCGCGCGCTTGACGCCGAAGGCTTTGACTATGTAAAAATTATCGTTTCCGGCGGCTTTAACCCGGCACGCATCCGCGAATTTGAAGCAGCCGGCGTACCGGTTGACACTTATGCGGTTGGCAGCAGCCTGTTTGACGGCAACATTAACTTTACGGCCGACATCGTTATGGTAGACGGCAAAGAATGTGCCAAACAGGGACGCAGGCATTTGCCGAATCCGCGCCTGGAACTTGTTGACTAATACCAAAGCACTGCGTCATGCAGTGCTTTTTTTGTAAGAAAGAAGGCTTTTATTATGGATTTAAACGCTACCCCATCCTCGGAACGCATCCACATAGGCATTTTCGGCAAGCGCAATGCCGGCAAATCAAGCCTTATTAACGCCATTACAGGGCAAAACCTCGCCATAGTATCCGACACCAAAGGCACTACCACCGACCCCGTTTACAAGGCCATGGAAATTCTGCCGCTCGGCCCCGTTATGATTATTGATACCCCGGGTATTGACGACGAAGGCGAGCTCGGCGCTCAGCGTGTACAAAAAGCAGTACAGGTGCTTAACAAAACCGATATTGCCATTCTCGTTATCGACAGCACGCTTGGGCCTGATAAGGAAGATACGGCGCTGCTTGCGCGCATTACAGAAAAAAAGCTGCCGGTTATTGCCGTTTTTACCAAAGCGGAAGCCGCAGCAGACCTGACAAATTACGAAAAAATCCTCGGCGTAAAATGTATGGCCGTAAGTTCCGTCAGCGGCAGAAATATTGCAGAACTGCGCACTGCCCTTGCCGCCCTTGTGCCGGATAAAAAAAGTACGCAGCAGCTTGTAGGCGACCTGGTAAACCCCGGCGATACCGCCGTACTGGTTGTGCCGGTAGACAGCGCCGCACCAAAAGGCAGGCTTATACTGCCGCAGCAGCAGGTTATACGCGGGCTTTTGGACGCGGGGGCAACGGCTTTTGTAACGCAGGACAAACAGCTTGAAAGCTGCCTTGCCGCTCTGAAAGAAAAACCGAAAATCATCATTACCGACAGCCAGGTTTTCGGCTTTGTTGCCAAAACGGTGCCAAATGACGTTTTACTGACATCATTTTCCATTTTATTTGCACGCTACAAAGGCGACTTAAAAGAAGCGGTACGCGGCGTAAACATGCTGAAGCATATTAAAAACGGTGACCGCATTTTAATCAGCGAAGGCTGCACGCACCACCGCCAGTGCGACGATATCGGCACCGTAAAGCTGCCGGCGTGGATTAGGAAATTTACCGGTGCGAAACCTGCCTTTGAATGGACAAGCGGCACCGCCTTTGCCGAAGACTTAACCAAGTACAAAATGATTATTCACTGCGGCGCCTGCATGCTTAACGAAAAAGAAATGCAGCACCGCATAAGCTGCGCCAAAAACCAGGGCGTGCCCATTACCAATTATGGCATTGCCATTGCCTATATTAACGGCATCCTGCGCCGCACGCTCCAGCCCTTCCCCGATATTTTAAAGGAACTGGAATAAATAAAATATAATACCGCCAAATTAAAAATACATTAACTTAAACCAGAGTAAACTTTAAAAGCAGTACCGTTATTGCGGCACTGCTTTTACTTTTGCTAAAAAAGAAAAATCCGACCTGCAAAATCAACAGGCCGGTATTGATATAACAATGGTAGAAAAATATCTTGATGAAGCCGCAGCGAAAACGCTTGATATTGCTGATAAAAAAACCTTGTTTGACTTATTTGTGCGCAAAATAGAAGTCAAGCAAGGAAATTTATCAGCCGATTTTAAAATTAAAATATATAGTACGATGGTAGCGCTAACGGGAATCGAACCCGTGATTTCGCCTTGAGAGGGCGACGTCTTAGCCTCTTGACCATAGCGCCGTAAAAAAATGGCTCCGGGACTAGGACTCGAACCCAGACAAAATGATCCAGAGTCATTTGTGCTACCATTACACTATCCCGGAGTTACCTTGTGCTCAGCTCTCCTGAACACAAGAGTTATTATAATACAGCTTTATCAAAAATGCAAGCCTTTTTTACAAAAATTTTTAATTTTTTTCAGCAAAAAATCCCCGCACTTTCATGCAGGGATTTTATAATGCCCTATATTGTTTTTATCAGTAACCAAGGCTTTCGCCGACAAGAATTACTTTAATTCGCGGCGCAGGAGCGTTCATGGTGCTGCCTTTGCGAGTGGTTAAAATAAAGTTGCAGATGCTGTCGGGCGCGGTGCAGTTAAAGCAATGCCCGTTATTTTTGCACGGCGGGTTAAAATTGGCAAAGCGCTGTACATTAACCGGCGCTGCCAGGTTGCGTGCGCGTGCCACAGCGTCTTCATAGCTTTTTACCACTTTGTTGATGCCGGCAATAACAACTACGCTTTTAGGGCCGAATACCATTGCCGCCACGCGGTTGCCGGTACCGTCGATATTTACCATCACGCCGTCCTCGCTCATGGCGTTGGTGCTCATAAAATAGGTATCGCAGGTAAGCGCCTTGCGCAGAAGCTCCAGGCGTTCTTCCTGGCTTTTTGCGGTATCGCGGTCAATAATGTTGTAGCCCTGCGTGCGCAAGGTTTCCAAAAGACCCATTTCTTCCAAAGTCATACTGCCGCCCCAGGATACGCACTGCTTTTTGTCAATCAGGCTTAAAGCCTTTTCCAGTGCTTCTTCCTTCGTTGCACAATAGCAGGCATCAAAAGCACGGCACTGCAAATTTTTTACAACGCGCTGTGCCAGTACTTCATTGCGAAGTTCAAACGGTGTTTTAGCCATAGTTACCCCTCCTCTGTAACTAACTGCCTTTAATCTACGCGTTCACCAATGTAAACTTCATCGGTGCCGTCAATTTCATTAAGCACAACTTCAATGGTTTCCTTCTGCGAAGTAGGCACGTTTTTGCCAACATAATCCGCACGGATGGGCAGCTCTTTATGGCCGCGGTCTACCAGCACGGCAAGCTGAATTGTTTTAGGCCTGCCCATGTCGATAACGGCGTCAAGGGCAGCGCGGATTGTACGGCCGGTATATAAAACGTCATCCACCAGCACAACGTGCTTGCCGCTTAAGTCAAAGTTAATATCGGTGCCATGCACCACAGGGTTGTAACCAAGCGTGGAAAGGTCATCACGGTACAGGGTAATGTCAAGCATGCCTACCGTCATTTCGCAGTTTTCAATAGCATTAATTTCGGCGGCAATGCGCTGCGCCAAAGGTACGCCGCGTGTGCGGATGCCGACGATAACAACGTCCTCAACGCCTTTGTTTTTCTCGATAATTTCGTGCGCAATGCGGACGAGCGCCCTTCTGATGGCTTCGCTGTCCATAATAACGTTTTTCTTAACAATATTGCTCATTGTTTTCACCCCAAATTTAAAATTGACCGTTATGTAAACGGGTAATTATTTTATGCATATCCTCAGGCAGCGGCGCTTCAAACTTCATGCGTTCGCCGGTGCGCGGGTGCGTAAACTCCAACGTGTGTGAATGCAGCGCCTGCCCTTTTATGCCGAACGGCGTTTTCATGGGCGAATACTTGGGGTCACCCACAAGCGGATAGCCCAGATATTCCATGTGCACGCGGATTTGGTGCGTGCGCCCCGTACGCAGCTTGCAGCGCACAAGCGTATATTTGCCGAAGCGCTCCAGCACTTCATAATCGGTAATGGCGTCGCGCCCGCCCTCTTTAACCACAGCCATTTTTTTGCGGTCGGTTTTATCGCGGGCAATCTGCGTTTCTATCGTGCCGCTGTCGGTTTTAATATTGCCGCGCACCACGGCAAGGTAAGTGCGCACAGCGGTTTTGCTCTGTATCTGCTGCGAAAGCGAAATATGCGCCGCGTCATTTTTGGCAACAATCATAATGCCGCTGGTATCCTTATCCAAACGGTGTACAATGCCCGGGCGGATAGCGCTGTTAATGCCAGAAAGATTGCTGCAATGGTAAAGCAGTGCGTTTACCAGCGTTCCGGTGTAGTTGCCCGGCGCAGGATGCACCACCATGCCGCGCGCCTTGTTAAGCACTGCCACATCGTCATCTTCATAAATTATATCCAGCGGAATGTTTTCCGGTACGGCTTCAATCGGCTCCAGTTCGGGAATATCCACCACAAACATTTCGCCGGCGCGTACTTTGTAATTGGCTTTTATAATTTTTTCGCCACGTTTTACGCGCCCATCCTCCAAAAGCTTCTGCATATTGCTGCGCGAAACGCCGAGTTTTGCCGCCAAAAACACGTCAGCCCTTGTACCTGCGTCCTCCGCTTCTGCCGTTACGGTTTCTAATCCCGCTTCAATTCCGTCTTCAGTAAATTCCATATTATCAGTCCAACTCCAATACAAATTGCAATATCTGCTATGTTAAACACCGGCCAGATGCGGAAATCGAAAAAGTCGATAACCAGCCCCTGCCGCGCCCTGTCAATTAAATTGCCTATTGCCCCGCCCAAAAACAGGCCGCAGCCGGCTTTAACTTCCCACGGCGACGCTAAAATTTCCCTGCGCGCCCAAATAATGATGCCGATTACAACTATGGCAATGGCAATAAAAAACAGGCGGTTATGGGCGAACATTCCAAATGCCGCACCAGGGTTTAAAATATACGTTAAATGAAAAACTTCTTCAATAATGGGAATGCTTTCTCCCAGTGCCATGTTTTCCACTACGATATATTTGGAAAACTGGTCTAAAATAACTACCGCAAGCGGCAGCACAAAAAGCCACATAGTTTCACCTTTACTGTTTATTTATACATAAAGCTATATGCTTATTATAAACTACTCTTTAATTATTTTCAATCAGCCATAAATTACAAAAGCCCGCTGTCATAGCGGCAGCGGGCAGTATGCTTAAAATCAGAATATAATTTTGTTTGCAATAACGAGGCGCTGAATCTGGTTGGTGCCTTCGTAAATCTGCATAATTTTTGCGTCGCGCATCATTTTTTCTACCGGATATTCACGGCTGTAACCGTAACCGCCCATAATCTGTACAGCGTTGGTGGTTACTTCCATAGCGGTATCGGCTGCATAGCATTTTGCCATAGCAGCTTCCTTGCTGAATTCCATGCCCTGGTCACGCATCCAGCAGGCTTTGTAAACCAGCATGCGGGCAGCTTCAATGCGCATTGCCATATCGGCAATCATGTTCTGAATCATCTGGAAAGAAGCAATCGGCTGGCCAAACTGTTTGCGTTCTTTGGCATATTTAACTGCGCAGTCAAGTGCAGCCTGTGCCAAACCTACGGAAACAGCACCAACAAACGGGCGTGCATTGTCAAGAGTGTTCATGGCAATGCGGAAGCCTTCGCCTTCGCGGCCTACACGGTTAGCTTCTGGAATTACAACATCCTGCAGAATCAGTTCGCAGGTATTGGACGGGCGGATGCCCATTTTGTCTTCTTTTTTGCCAACGGAAAAGCCCGGGGTGCCTTTCGGTACGATAAACGCGGTTAAGCCGCGGATACCGCCGGTTTTGCGGGTATTGGCAAATACCAGGTAAGTATCGGCAATGCCGCCGTTGGTAATAAATGCTTTGGCGCCGTTAAGGGTGTAGGTGCCTGCTTCTTTGTCTTTAACTGCGGAAGTGGAAACCGCACCTGCATCAGAGCCTGCGCCCGGTTCGGTAAGAGCAAAAGCTGCAAGTTTGCCTTCGTTCAAAAGGTCGCAGTGAGCTTTTTTCTGTTCTTCGGTGCCTGCAAGCAGAATCGGATAGGACGCAAGAGAATTTGCAGCGATAGAAGTAGCAACGCCTGCGCAGCCTTTGCCGAGTTCTTCGTAAATAACGGCAACAGTAACGCTGTCAAGGCCCATTCCGCCATATTCTTCAGGAACAACTACGTTCAAAAGCCCCATATCGGCAGCTTTTTCCATCAGTCCTTCTCTGGCATGGTTTTCTCTGTCCATTTCAGCAGCGTAAGGGGTAATTTCTTTGGCAACAAACTCCCTTACCATTTCCTGCAGTTCAAGTTGTTCTTCGGTTAATGCAAATTCCATTTTGTCCTCCTTATGTTAAAAGCTGTAGCTTTTTTTGACATTACACTTTCAGTATTGTACCACAAAATCGGCTTTTGCTCAACAACTTTTAACAAAGTTATCTAAATTTTTGCTGAACTTTAAATTAATGATGGAACAGCCTGAGACCGGTAAACGCCATGGCAATGCCGTATTTATCGCAGGTTTCAATAACATTGTCGTCACGGATGCTGCCGCCTGCCTGAGCGATATATTCAACGCCGCTGCGTTGTGCGCGTTCGATATTGTCGCCGAACGGGAAGAATGCGTCGCTGCCGAGCGATACGCCTTTAAGCTGCGCAATCCAGGCTTTTTTCTCCTCGCGGGTTAAAGGCTCCGGCTTTTCGGTAAAGAAGTTTTCCCATACGCCGTCTGCCAGTACATCCTCGTAATCGCCGGAAATATACACGTCAATGGTGTTGTCACGGTCCGGGCGGCGGATGTTTTCTTTAAACGGCAGTGCCAGAACTTTCGGGTTCTGGCGCAGCCACCAGATATCGGCTTTGTTGCCTGCAAGGCGCGTGCAGTGTACGCGGGACTGCTGGCCTGCGCCGATGCCGATTGCCTGTCCGTCTTTAACGTAGCATACGGAATTAGACTGCGTGTATTTTAAGGTAATGAGCGCAATTAAAAGGTCGCGCTGTGCGTTTTCAGGAATTTCCTTGTTTTTGGTCGGGCGGTTTTCAAGCAGCTCTGCCGTAATTTTGGCTTCGTTGCGGTCCTGCTCGAAAGTAATGCCAAACACTTCTTTGGTTTCGGTCAGTGCCGGTTTGTAATCGGGGTCAATTTTAATAATGTTGTAAGTGCCTTTGCGTTTGGTTTTTAAAACTTCCAGTGCTTCATCGGTGTAGCCGGGAGCAATAACGCCGTCAGAAACCTCGCGCGCCAGCATTTTGGCGGTCTGAACATCGCAAACATCGCTGAGTGCTACAAAATCGCCGTAGCTCGACATTCTGTCCGCACCGCGCGCACGGGCATAAGCGTTTGCCAGCGGGCTGAGTTCAAGGTCGTCAACATAATAAATCTTTTTCAGGGTATCGCTTAAGGGCAGGCCAACTGCTGCGCCTGCGGGGCTTACATGTTTAAAAGAAGCCGCTGCCGGAAGTCCTGTTGCCTCTTTCAGCTCTTTTACAAGCTGCCAGCTGTTGAATGCGTCCAAAAAGTTAATATATCCGGGGCGGCCGTTTAACACTTCAATAGGAAGTTCGCCGTCTTTCATAAAAATACGTGCCTTTTTCTGGTTAGGGTTGCAGCCATACTTTAATTGCAGTTCCTTCACGTTAATTCCTCCCTGTAAATTAAAAATGCCGGCACTTCCGGACTATGTTTGCCCAGACGGTCGGCTTCAATCCGGCCATACTCCATGTGGTTAACCCACTTCCGTCAGTTATATGGCCTTTATATTTAAATTATATAGTTGCGGTTGTTTTTTGTCAAATTATAGCTGCTGCAATTTGTAAATCGACAAAGTACGGTACAATAAAACTGCTCCTACAAAAATTTAACGGCAGTTTATCAAATAAGTTTGACACTTGCGGCATTTGCCGAGGATGTCTGAGCGCAGTGAATTCCGCAGGCGCTGCAAGTGTCAGCTTTGTTAATTAAACTGCCGTATAGTTTTTATGGGCGCAGATTTGTCTATGCCGCGCTATTTAAACGTACATACAAATTTTACCGCTCAATCATTATAAATAACCGGCTTAATTAAACTGCGGTCGTGGTTCAAAAACAAATTCATGGCGTCAATTATATGCTCCATGCCTTGGTAGCGGTGGGTAATGAGTTTTTCCGGTGCAACACGCTCCGGCGGCACTGTTAAAGAAGTAACTCTTTGTTAAACGGCAAGCAGTTTAAGGTTTGCACTGATATGGGTACAGCTGCGCGCCGTTATGTGGTACAATATAAAAAAGCAGCAATTAAAAGGAAGTGTTATAAATGGAATGTTATGTCTGCCCGCACCGCTGTGGTGTTGACCGCCCTGCCGATATGCACGCGGAAGGAATTTTCGGCTCGTGCCACTGCGGCATTAAGCCCATTGTTGCCCGCGCCGCCCTGCACTTTTGGGAAGAACCCTGCATCAGCGGCGAAAAAGGCAGCGGCACCGTGTTTTTCAGCGGCTGCAACCTGCACTGCGTATTTTGCCAGAACTACGAAATAAGCAGCATGAACAAAGGCAAGGAAATTACTGTGGAACGCCTGCGCGAAATTTACTTTGAACTTATTGCCCAGGGCGCAAACAACATTAACCTTGTTACGCCCACCCATTTTACCCACGCCGTGCTGGAAAGCCTTAAAGAACCGCTGCCCGTGCCGGTTGTGTACAACACCAGCGGCTTTGAAACGCTGGACACCCTGCGCAAATTAAAAGGCAAAGTACAAATCTGGCTGCCCGATTTAAAATACAGCGACGACCTTGCCGCCATAAAATACAGCAACGCGCCCAGCTACTTCCGCATTGTCACGGACGCCATTAAAGAAATGTACAAGCAGGTTGGCCCCTATAAGCTGAACGCTGACGGCATTATGCAGAGCGGCGTCATCATCCGCCATTTGTTAATGCCCGGCATGATTGAAAACACAAAAGGCGTTATCGACTGGGTTGCCAAAACCTTTAAGCCCGGCGAAGTAATGTTCAGCTTAATGCACCAGTACATTCCCTGCGGGCGCGCCGCCGATTACCCCGAAATTAACCGCCGCGTAACGGAAGAAGAATATAAGGAAGTTGAGCAGTACCTGTTCGACAGCGGCATTGAGGACGGCTTTGTGCAGGAGGACGATTCTGCCTGCGAAGATTTCATCCCCAAATTTGACGGCACCGGCGTGTAAAATTTATTAGTACTCTTTATAAATATACTAAATCCCTGAAATTCCAACGAACTTCAGGGATTTTTGCTTTTTACGCTGTTATTTTTTATCTTCGGCCTGCTGCCTGCGTTTTTCTTCTTCCTTCTGTTTAAAATAATCGCGTTCCTGGCACAATTCTTCGTATAAATCAAGCCCGCTCCAGGTACGGTTGTTTTCCGTAAGCATGGCTTTTAAATCAATGCGCCCCACGCCCACGCGCTGAAGTGCCGTTAAAAACTTTTGCAGCTTGTCCGCGCCAAAGCCGTGCAGCAAAAGCATTTCTTCTGCCATCGGCGCGTTATCGGCTTTCGCTTCCTTCAGCGGCACATCTTCCATGCCTAACAATGCGCCCAGCGGCTGGTGGTAATCCTCCTGCCCTACGCTTTTAAAGCGGATGTTCATCATCATGCAGACCATTTTTGTCATTTCGGCTTTTTTGCCGGTAAAATTATAAAGCAATGCGCAGCTTACCATAGTATTCTCCTTTTTACTGTAAATTTATTATTTTGTATTTTTAAGTTTGCTGGTGCTGCATGGAAACAATGCGGCAATCAGGGCAAAACTCAATATAAAGCGTACCTTCCGAACAATCCAGTACAGCATCCCATGGAATTTGCGCCAAATATTTCATGGGTTTGCCGCATTCCGGGCAAACTGCGTATTCCCAATCCTGCACCCAGTTGGCAAACCCGCCGATAGTGCAGATATCACTATCATGGCTTCCGTAAAACAGCGGTACCTGTTTTTCTGCCAAGGTAAGATTGTTGCCGGCAAGTTCTTCATATTCGTTACTTTTAAAATAGTTTTCCATTTTTTCTTCACTGTCAAATAATTCAGATGGTAAAATTTCCGTTCCGCCATCTAAAGTATAACGGTTAAATGCCCCGCCTTCCAAAAAGGGAACACAGTTAGGGCAGCAGGCAGCAGTAAGTATGCCGTCAATACCTAAAAATTTCAATCTTTCATCACTGCCGTCAAGCACCAGCATATCAAACATTCTGCCGCCGCAATGCGGGCAGGCATCATCACGCATACGCCCTATTTTAACCAGCGATGCCGCAGAATCTCCGCCTTTTACCATCGGATAGCAGGTTTTAAAATTAAGTTCTGTTCTGCGTCCTTCTTTATCAAAAGTCCACCCTCCGCCCTGGGCATAAACAGAAGGGTCAACATATAGTTTTTTACGCCATGGGCGCGGGCTGCGTTCAAGTTCCATCAAGGCTGCCAATGCTTTGTCTCCACCCTGCATAGCAAGGCAGCTCATTAAAACAGCGGCTTCACCGGAATCTTTTGTTTTCATTAAAATTTCAATCAAACTATCGCAAACATCTTCCGGCGCATTAAAATAAATTTCAGACGGATAGAAAACTTTCTCCGCCAATGCCTTGCGCTGTATTTCCGGCGTAATGGCATTATGATACGCAAGAAGCTGCCAAAAATATGTATATTCCGGGTCATCAAAATCATCAAGGGCTTTTATGTTACGCATAACCATTTGCTGCCTGGCTGCAATTTCTTCCGGTGTCCATGCCAGCGCTTCGCTGCGCTCTTTTTCTGCCTTGCACTTCCAGCAAAGCCCTTCGTATCCCAATGAAGTGCCGCAAACAGGGCATTTATATTTCAGGCTCATATACATGCTCCTTTCCGTACAGTTATAATTAACTTCATTATAACTTAAAAATGCTCACAACGCAAAATACCGGCCGCCGTTAAGCAGCCGGTATTTATTAGTTTTGCTGTTTTAATTTTTTAATTTGCCTGTGCGCTGCCTTAAATTACAGCACGTTTAAAGCAAATCAGCTTATTTTTTTACAAGCACGGTGCGGATGTGCAGTTCGCGCAGTTGTTTTTCTTCTACATCGTTCGGAGCCTGGCACATCAAATCGCTTGCGCTCTGGGTTTTCGGGAAAGCAATTACGTCACGGATGGAATCGCGTTTTGCCATAATCATTACCAAACGGTCGAGGCCGAAAGCAAGTCCTCCGTGCGGGGGAGCACCGTATTCAAACGCGCCCATCATAAAGCCGAATTTTTCCTGTGCTTGTTCTTCGCTCAGGCCGATAGCATGAAATACTGCGTCCTGCACATCGCGTCTGTGGATACGGATGGAACCGCCGCCGATTTCGGTGCCGTTAAGTACCATGTCGTAAGCTTTGGCATATACTTTGCCGGGGTCGGTAGCAAGCAGAGGAATATCTTCTTCGCGCGGAGAGGTGAACGGATGGTGCATTGCAACATAGCGTTTTTCTTCTTCGCTGTATTCAAACATCGGGAAGTCAACAACCCAGGTAAAGGCAAGTTTGTTTTCGTCGATAAGGCCGCGGCGTTTTGCCATTTCGATACGCAGTGCGCCGAGAGCGGCTGCAACAACAGAAGGCTTGTCGGCAACAAAGAGCAGCAGGTCGCCCGGTTCTGCTTCAGCGGTTTTAAGAATGTTTGCAAGGTATTCTTCGCTGAAGAATTTGGCAATCGGGGATTTTACGCTGCCGTCCGGCTGAATCTGCATCCAGGCAAGGCCTTTGGCGCCGTAAATGGCAACAAAATTAACCAGGCCGTCCAGTTCGCGGCGCGGAATACCGGCATCGCCCTTAACGTTAATGGCTTTAACAATGCCGCCTTTATCAATAATATCGTTAAATACTTTAAATTCGCTGCCTTTAACGGTTTCGGTCATATTGATAAGCTCCATGCCGAAACGCAGGTCAGGCTTATCGCTGCCGTATTTGTCCATAGCTTCGTCCCAGGTCATGCGCTGGAATTTTTCCGGCAGGTCAACACCAAGCGCGCCTTTGAATACGTGGCGGATTAAACCTTCGGTCATATCCATAATATCGTCGGCGTCAACAAAGCTCATTTCAATATCAAGCTGGGTAAATTCCGGCTGGCGGTCAGCACGCAGATCTTCATCGCGGAAGCAGCGTACAATCTGGAAGTAGCGTTCCATACCTGCTACCATCAAAAGCTGTTTGAAAATCTGCGGGGACTGCGGCAGAGCATAGAACTTGCCGGGGTTTACGCGGCTCGGTACGAGGTAATCGCGTGCGCCTTCCGGAGTGCTCTTTGTCAGCATCGGAGTTTCAATTTCGCAGAAATCATGGTTGTCCATATAATCGCGCATCAGTTTGGTAACTTTGTGGCGCAGCATTAAATTGCGCTGCATTTCCGGGCGGCGCAGGTCAAGGTAACGGTATTTAAGGCGCAGGTTTTCGTCAACGTCAATACCGTCCTGAATGTAGAACGGAGGGGTTTTGGCGCTGTTTAAAACTTCCAGCTCTTTGGCTACAACTTCAACTTCGCCGGTGGCAAGATTGGGGTTGATGGTTTCTTCGCTGCGCAGGCGTACAACACCGTGCACTTTAATAACATATTCGCTGCGGATAGCTTCTGCCTTGGCAAAATCTTCACCGGCGTGGTCGGGGTCAACCACTACCTGCACAATGCCGCTGCGGTCGCGCAGGTCAATAAAAATCAGTCCGCCGTGGTCGCGTCTTTTGGCAACCCAGCCGCAAAGCACAACTTCTTTTTCGTTGTCGGCTTTGGCAAGCGTGCCGCAATAATGATTGCGTTTCAAATTACTCATACTTTTGCACCTCTGTTTGTAAAATTGTTACTATTTCATCAACAGGAATTTCTGTTTGTGTACTGTTTGCCATATCCTTTAAAGTTACGGCACCGCGTTCCAGTTCGCCGTCGCCAAAAATAACGGCAAATTTGGCGTTCAGGCGCCCGGCCTGCTTCATCTGCGCTTTCATGCTGCGCGCCATAAAGTCAAACTCGGTTTTAAGCCCCGCCTGCCTTAAGGCGATAGCGGTTTTAAAGGCCAATTCAAAATTATCCTGATTGGGGCAGACGATAAAAGCGTCGATGCCGTCTTTATGCTCCGGCAAAAGGTCCTGGCTTTCAAGCGCCAGAAGGATGCGTTCCATGCCCATGGCAAAGCCGATGCCGGAAACATCCTGGCCTCCGATTTCCTTAACAAGGCCGTCATAGCGTCCGCCGCCGCATACAGCGCTCTGCGCGCCCAGCGGCACATACTGAATTTCAAACGCGGTTTTGGTGTAATAATCAAGCCCGCGCACCAGAGTGTTGTCCACTTCAAAATCAATGCCTGCGGCAGTTAAAAGTTTTTTTACGCCTTCAAAATGCTCGCTGCATTCTTCGCACAGGCAGTCACCAAGGCTCGGCGCACCGGCTGCAAGTTCGTGGTCATGCGGTACTTTGCAGTCCAAAAGGCGCAGCGGGTTGCGCTCAAAGCGCGATTTGCAGTCGTCGCACAATTCTTCCAGATGCGGGCGGAAATAATCCTGCAATTTGGCTCTGTGCTGCGGGCGGCATTTGGGGCAGCCCACGGAATTGATTTTCAAGTGCAAATCCTTTAAGCCCAGTTCCTTTAAAATGGTAACGGCAAGTAAAATTGCCTCGGCGTCAATCGCCGGTGTATCCACGCCCAACGCCTCAATGCCAAACTGGTGGAACTGGCGGTAACGCCCTGCCTGCGGACGGTCGTAGCGGAACATCGGCCCGATATAATACAGCTTTGTCGGCGCAGGCTCTGCATAAAGCTTGTGTTCGCAGAAAGCGCGCACGGCAGACGCCGTATTTTCCGGGCGCAGTGTAATGCTGCGGTTGCCGCGGTCGGTAAAAGTATACATTTCTTTTTCAACAACATCGGTGGTATCGCCAATGCCGCGTTTAAACAGCTCGGTATGCTCAAATACCGGCGTTCTTATTTCTTTATAGCCATATTGCGCGCAAATACGGCGCATAACGGCTTCTACATACCGCCAGTTTTCAATTTCCTGCGGCAGTATATCTTTTGTGCCTCTTGGCGCAGTAGTAAGCAAGCTGATTCCTCCTCACTGCCTTCTGCGGCAAATCCATAAGTTTACATACTTAAATATTGTACCACAATTAAGGCGTATTATTCAACATTTTAAACAAAACTTTACGGTAAAATAAAGAAAACACAGCTATAAACTGTGTTTCAATACATACAGCAAGCAAAATATTTATACTGATATTTAAGCAAAACCTTTTATTTTTAGTTGAAGGAAAGTTATAAGTTTATTTAATTGTTCGGTTTTATCCTTCCAATAATCTTTTATTTTACCATTATAACCTTCAGCTGCCATAATTAAAAGATAGGCCAATTCTTCCGGAACATTTTCTGCTGCCCAATATGCGGCAGTATCTTTTGGACAAATTTTTTGGCTGCTCAAACTATACCACATTCTGGCAAGCGTAAGCAATACATTTCTTTCATCACCGTTAATAGTTTTCATTAAAGCAGGCAAAGAATGCAAAATTGCTTTATTAATTTTTTCAAATCCTATTTCCGGCAGCAAATTTTCTGCCGGAACGCCATATAAAACAATACTGCTACTCCGAGCCTGAAATAAAAGTAAAATTATATCCGGTTCAACATAACGCTGCGGAATTTTTCCGGATTCTATATCGGCTCTTAACCATTCCCCGTACATATATTCGCATTCGGGAATTTTTTCAGTTAATGTCAATATATGTTCACTTACTATGGTAACTTCTAATGGACGATTATTTTTATCTCCTATTTCCCCGGATAATTCAAGCAGCCTTTTTGTAAGCGTTAAACGATGTGCTTCGCTTAAATACTCCTTAATAACAACCAAAATATCCAAATCACTTTCGTGTTTAAGACCGCCCAATACAGCAGAGCCATATAAATATACGCCAATTAATTGTTTTTGAAGTATTTTCTGCAACAACGCCGTTACTGCGCTCACCTGTACGGGCAGTAATTTTTTTGTTACTTCATAACTATTCATCATACTATCATTTCATTGTTTTTCCATTAACTGTTCATCGCTGCTGTGCCACAGCTCTTTATACAAAACGCGGTACACAGCGGCAACAGGCACGGCAAACAGCATACCCAAAATGCCGTACAGCTTGGCGCCGATTAAAAGGCTTAAAATTAAAATTACCGGATGCAAGTCAATCTTTCTGCCGATAATGCGCGGCATTAAAACATTGGCATCAAACTGGTAGAACACCAGATAAAACAGCGCCACATAAAAGGCCGACTGCGGGCTTTGCGAATAAGCTATGAACACCGCAGGCACGGCGCCGATAAGCGGCCCCACAACCGGCACCATTTCCGCAAGAATGGCAAGCAGGCCAAAAACAAGCGGATAATGAATACCCAAAATCGTTGTGCCGACGGCTATGCAAAAGCCTGCAATAAGGCTCAGGCGTGCCAGCCCCTGAATGTAGCAGCTTAAGGTTATGCCTATTTCATCAATAATATGCGCTACACGCGGCTGCGCTTCGTAGCTGAAAAAGTTAATCAGCATTGCGCGCAGGTCACGCCAGTCTTTTAAAAAGTAAAATGCCAGGAAAGGCACAACAATCAGGCCGACAAGGTTGGCAATAATGTTAAGCGTCGATTTTAACAGGTTGCGCAAAACCGCTGCCACAAAGCCCATCAGCCAGCTGGTAATATAATCGAAAAGGCTTTCTATATTATGCGGCAGGCGCGGGTAATTGGCAGGGTCTTCCAAAAGCCAGTCAAAAGTTGCGGCATCCATTTTGGTGGTATAGTCAGGTATTTTGCCTACAAGGGCGTTAATCTGCCCGAACAGCGGCAAAATAATAAAGGTTACGGCGCAGAACACAATAACCCCAAAGGCCACAAACGCCATTAAAATTGTTACCACGCGCGAAAGATGAATTGTGCCGCGCCCGAGCGTAATTTTGCCGAACAGTTTGGTAACGGGGTGCAGCAAAAATGCCAGCCCCACCGCCAAAAGTATCGGCAGCAGAAAGTTGCCCAACAGGTAAAATATAAACGATATAAATGCCGCCACAGCCACTTTAAAAGCGGTGCTGTTGCGTAATGTGCTGAAATCTTTAATCATCTGTTACTGCAGAAACGGATTTCTGCGTCTCTCCCATCCTACCGTAGTAGCAGGCCCGTGGCCCGGCAAAAGTTTAACGTCATCGTCAAGCGGAAGAATTTTTTCTTTAATGGACTGTAAAAGCTGTTTGTATGAACCGCCGGGAAAATCCGTCCTGCCGATTGATTCGGCAAAAACGGTATCGCCGCAGAACACAACGCCGCCGGTTAAAAGGCATACCCCGCCGGGAGTATGCCCCGGTGTTGCCAGCACTTTAAACTTAATGCCGGCTGCTTCCACTTCTTCGCCGTCAGCATAAAACTTATCAGCTGCTTTTTTAAGCGCTCCCCCGCCGATATAAGCGGCAAGGCTGCCCACAGGGTCTGTCAGCATCGGTGCATCTTCCTTACTGATATACACCGGCGCGCCCGTCTTTTCCGCAACCTCTGCCAGCGCCATAATATGGTCGCCGTGGCCGTGCGTTAAAAATATGGCGTCAACGGTAAGGTTTTCTTTCTGCACGGCTTCCATAATGCGGCCTGCATCTCCGCCCGGGTCGATAATAACGCCGTGGTGCGTTTCTTCGTTAACTACAATGTAACAGTTGGTGGCAATATAGCCAACCTCCATTGCGATAATTTTCATCTAAATCCTCCTGTAAAGCGGTTTATTAAAGGTGGTGCACGCTTGAAGAAACCTGGCGTTCAACACTGTAAACGCCCTTCATGCGTTTTATTTTATTCATAATGTTATCAAGCTGCTCCAGATTGCTGATATCCAGCCCCATGGTGATGTAAGCGTTTTTATGCTTGTCGGTGCGGCAGTTAAGCGCGTTAATGTTCAGCTTGGCTTCGCTTGTAACCTGCATAATGTCTGCCATCATGCCGGGTCTGTCGGAAGCGTTGATAACAATGTTAACTTTATAAACGGCGTCGGTAGTAATATCCCACGATACCTCAATCAAACGGCGCTGTTCGTCCGGATTGTTGCTTAAAACATTGGGGCAGTCCGTGCGGTGTACGGAAATGCCGCTGCCGCGCGTAATATAGCCTATTACCGGGTCGCCCGGAATCGGGTTGCAGCAGCGCGCCAGCTTAACCATAATGCCTTCCTCGCCTTTAACGAGAATGCCGTGGCTGGCCTTGGCCTTGCTGCGGCGAGGCTTAAGTTCTGCCAAAAGCTGCGAAAGGTCCTTGGTAACGGTAAGCTTCTGCTCTTTTTTATAAAGCTCAACCAGCTTGCTCATAACGCCGTTAAGCGTTACGCCGCCGTAGCCCACGCTGGCATACAGTGCTTCCTCGCTGTCCAGGCGGAACGATGCTGCCACCGTTTTAAGCTTGTCTGCCTTAAGCAGCACTTTAATATCGTAGCCGAGGCGCTTGGTTTCTTTTTCAAGCATCTCGCGCCCTTTGGCGATATTTTCCTCGCGGCGCTCCTTTTTGAACCACGAACGGATTTTGTTGCGCGTATCGGAAGAACCGACAATGTTCATCCAGTCGCGGCTCGGGCCGGTGGCCTGTTTGGATGTGATAACCTCGACGATATCGCCGTTGCTTAATTTGTAATCGAGCGGCACAATGCGCCCGTTAACCTTCGCGCCAACACAGCGGTTGCCTACATCCGTATGAATACGGTAAGCAAAGTCAATCGGCACGCTGCCGACAGGCAGGTCAATAACGTCGCCGCGCGGCGTAAACACGAATACTTCGTCGGCAAAAACGTCCATTTTTACCGTGTTTACAAAGTCGCGCGAATCGCTCATATCCTTGTGCCATTCCAAAAGCTGGCGCAGCCAGGAAAGTTTGGCTTCAAAGTCCTTGTCGCCGCCGGACGGCATATTGCTCTTGCCGCCGCTTTCTTTATAACGCCAGTGCGCCGCAATACCGAACTCAGAAATGCGGTGCATTTCAAAAGTACGGATTTGAATTTCCAGCGGCTGCCCATTATGGTACAGCACGGTGGTATGCAGCGACTGGTACATATTGGATTTCGGCACGGCAATGTAGTCCTTTACACGCCCCGGAATCGGCCGCCACAGGCTGTGCACAACGCCCAGCGTGCCATAGCAGTCCGCAACGGTATCAACCAGCACGCGGATGGCAAGCAAATCGTAAATTTCGCTGAGCTCTTTATGGTCACGCTGCATTTTTTTGTAAATGCTGTAAAAATTCTTCGGGCGTCCCTGAATTTCACACTTGATGTGCTGCTCGTCCAAATGCTCTTTAATTTCCGCCATTGCCTCGTGAATCATGGCTTCCCTTTCGCGGCGCTTTACTTTAACCTGTTCCACAAGGTCATAGTAAATTTCCGGCTCCATATAACGGAAGGCCAAATCCTCAAGCTCCCACTTAATGGTGTAAATGCCGAGGCGGTGTGCCAGCGGCGCGTAAACCTCCATTGTTTCGCGCGAGATGGACTGCTGCTTATGCACCGGCATATACTTCATGGTGCGCATGTTGTGCAGGCGGTCGGCCAGCTTAATCATAATAACGCGTATATCCTTGGCCATGGCCAGAAACATTTTGCGGTAGTTTTCAATCTGCTGGTCCTCTTTGCTGATATATTCGATTTTGCCGAGCTTGGTAACGCCGTCTACAAGGTCTGCCACCTTCACGCCGAACATTTCCTTTAACTGGTCAAGAGTGGTTTCGGTATCTTCAACAACGTCATGCAAAAAAGCTGCGGCAAGCGTTGTTTCGTCCATTTGCAGCTCTGCCAGTATCGTGGCCACGCCCAGCGGATGAATAATATACGGCTCGCCCGATTTACGGCGCTGATTGGCATGGGCTTTGGCAGCTACGTCATAGGCCTTATGTACAAATGCCACCTGGTTATCATTAAGATATTTTTTTATCATTTCGAAGAATTCTTCGACGCTAATTACATGTGTTTCCGGCATATAACCACATCCTTACCCAATCAATTTCCGTGCCCGCCCGCTATTACCTGCGGAGAGGCAAGCATATTGGCACGGTACTGCCTGTAAATCCTACGGCCGGTTTCTTCAGCCTGCCTGAAGGCAGGAGAATTTTCCAGATTATTTTTTCTGACGGCGGCCATGCTCACCTTGCCGCCGCTGCGGTTGATGAAATTCAGTTCTTCAAACACCGTTAAATAAATTTCCTCCATGCCGCATTCGGCAATAAGCACGGCTTCATCAGCAATTACTTCTTTTTTCAGGCGGCAGGCCATTTTTTTATAGGCTTCCGCCAGATGCAGACGGTTGGGGCAGCGCCTGAACAGCGCTTCAACCGCATTATCGTAATCAACATTATTATACAACAGAAATAAACTGCAACCAAGGCTGCCTTTTTTTAACGAGGCTGCAAATCCGGCAACATCGCACTCCGGCAAATCATACAGCACCACGGTGCGAGCTGCTTCGCTGCTGCCGTATTCCCTTACAAACGCTGCATCTATATCCGTATTTTCCAAAAAGGCTTTTTTATCGTTAACATAAATAAGTATATCACTTTCGGTTTGCAAAAGCTTTTTTACAAAGGCCTGCTTGTTAATTTCTTCGTGCCGGTAATCGTAAATTGCCAGCTTCTGGGCAAAATCAACAACCTGCAAATTAACGTTTTCCTTATCCTGCCATACATTAATTTTCGGCATAAACACCAGGTCTGCCTCCGCGCTGTTATACATGCAGGGGTAATTTTCCGCTCCACCCCACATCAGGCACTGGTAAGGCTGCCCGCCGTACAAAGCCGAAAAACGCAGATGCGTATTTTCCGCACCGAAAATTTTGGCATAACGCACCGCAGCGCCCTTAAACGCAAACAGCGGCGCCGGGTTGCTGCTGCCGTATGGCTCCAGCAGCTTAAGTTCGTTTAAAAGCGGCACATCAAGCACATAATCCTTATCTACCAAAAGGTCTACGTTAAGCACCGGCAGGTAATCCTCCGGCTTTAAGGTACGCGCCACCTCCGCGCGGAACTGCCGCTTAAACTCCTCAATATTTGCCGTTTTTACCGTCAGCCCCGCCGCCTGATGATGCCCGCCGAACTGCACCAGAAGCCCGCTGCACGCATCAATGGCACGGTACAAATCAAGGCTCGGTATGCTGCGGCAGCTGCCCTTGGCAACCTCGCCGTCAATGCTTATAAGTATTACCGGCAAATGGTACTTATCTACCAGGCGCGATGCCACAATGCCGATAACGCCTGCGTGCCAGCCTTCCTTTGCCAGCACAATCGCCGTATCAATGTGTTCATACTGCGCCAGCATTTTTTCGGCATCCATAAAAATCTCACGGCTTATTTTCTGCCTCAGCGTGTTTTCTTCGTTCAGCGCTTCGGCAATTTCTGCCGCACGCGCTTCATCCTGCGCCGTTAAAAGCTCCACCGCCAGCTGCGCGTGCTCCAGCCTGCCAACGGCGTTAAGCCTCGGCGCCAGTATAAAACCAATATTTTCGGAAGTTATATCCTTAACCGGGCAGCGGCTCTTTTCTATCAGCGCCTTCAACCCAATGTTTTCCGTTGTTTCCATCTTTTTAAGCCCATGCTTAACCAGCGCGCGGTTTTCGCCCCACAGCGGCACAATATCAGCCACCGTGCCCAAAGCCACAAACTCGGTGTTGCCGTCCCACAGCGGCTCATCCGGAAAGCGCATTTTATAAAGCGCCTGGCACAGCTTAAAGGCCACGCCCACGCCGGAAAGATGCTCAAACGGGTAACTGCAGTCTTTCTGATGCGGATTTACCAGCGCGTAAGCCTCCGGCAAAACCTCCGGCGGCGTATGGTGGTCAGTTACAACAATATCAAGCGTTTTTGGCGCGCCTGCAATTTCCTTTACCGCGCTGATGCCGCAGTCCACCGTTACCACAAGCGTTGTTCCGGCATCCGCCAGATGGTTCAGCGCGTCAATATTCAGCCCGTAGCCTTCGCTTTTGCGCTCCGGTATGTAAGTGTTAACATCTGCTCCGCAGTCTTTTAAAAACAAATATAAAAGCGAGCTTGCGCTGATGCCGTCCACATCATAATCGCCGTAAACCGTAATGCGCTCGCCGGCATCAATGCCGCGCCAGATGCGCTCTGCCGCTTTGGGCATATCCTTCATTAAAAACGGGTCATGGTAAGGCTCGGCGCTGCCGTATAAAAACTCACGAACGCTTTTGGCATCTTTTATGCCGCGGTTCAGCAAAATGCCTGCCACCAGCGGCGAAACGCCTGCCTGCTGCGCCAGTTTTTCCGCTTCTTCCCTGTTAAATTCGTTAAACTGCCATATTTTATGTTTCTTCATGCTTTGCTATCAGCTTCTTCCGCAGGTTTTTCCAGTTCTTTATTGCGCTGGCTGTGCATAAGCATTTCTTTTTCTTCTTTTAATTTGGCATTTTCTTTTTTCAGCTGGTCAATTTCAAATTTCAGGCTTTTGTTATACAAATAGTGCTTGGCTTTCAGCATCAGCGTAAAAAAGCCCATCGCCAGCGCGCCCAAAAGCGCAGCGCCCAAAATTACCACAACAAGGCTGGTCTGCACCGTCCACATCAAAAAGCCAACCGTTACGTCAGCAGCGTTCTGCACTGCAAATACCGCCACAATAATACTGATAATTAATGTAAAAAGCAAATACGGCATATCATCATCTCCCATCAAAAATTTAAATAAACTTATAAAGTATATTATTCGCTTAAACTATGCAAAATACCTGCTAAAAACAAAAAGTATTACGCAAAAATTGTGTAATACTAAAAAATAAACCCTGCATCGCCATGCAACACAGGGTTTATTTACATTTTATTTTTTAAGTTTATCAATCCGTTTGCCGTTTACCACAAGTGAAACCGAAGACTGGCTGATATTAAACAGGCCTGCCAAAAATACCTGCGAAAGCCCACATTCGTGATACAGGCGGTAAATTTCGGCATTGCGCTCGTCACGGTTATTAAAATCGTTAACGTCAATTATTTCACCGGTTATTCTAAAACCGTTCTCGCGAATTACAACAATCTTGCAGGTGCCGTCGCTGTAACGCGCTTTAATTTCCCATTTTTTCATGCCTATATTGCTGCGCGGCATATAGTTAACATCCTCTGCTACGCAGTTTTCACCGGCAATTTTTTTAAACTTTTCAGTATTAAACGGCATTTGTTCCATAAAAACACCCTTTTTTTAATAATATGCCTTTTTGCTTTTATAAAGCAGCCGCCCGCAGTTTGAGTGGGAAAGATTGGACAGACTTTAGTTTTATTTACTGCGGGCAGGTACTTTTAAATTAAGCGCTTCCAAACCAATGTACGTTTGGGTGACAGCCTTTTTACACGGTTAATCCCCGGAAGCGCTTATATAAAACACGGCAAGCGCCGTATTTTATGCTGCATAACCTTACTTAAAACTCAAACCTCAGCCCGGCGTTAATCTGCCATTCTTTGTCAATATCGCCGCCGAAGCTGCGTTCAACTTCGCCGTAAAAATAACTTGCGTGCCCAATTTTTACATTGCCGCCAACGCCAAGCTCATACCACGTATCGCCGTAGTCAACGTCTTTTTCGTAGCGCTCGGCCGCGTTTAACAGCGTTATGCTGCTGTCGCCGCCAAAGTCGTGCAAAGCTGCCGCTTTAAAGTACACACTGCCGCCTTCAAGCTGCTGGCCAAGCGTAAAGCCCACGCGCCCGATATAGCTGTTTACGCCGTCAAGGCTTACTTTTTTGCCTTCGTCCGTGGTAAAATCAATGCCTTCCAAACGCCCGGCAATAAACTGCACGTGCGGTTCGATATATACGCCGCTGTTGTTAAGTTTAATGTTTTTGCCGTATTCCACGCTTAAGCTGTAAGCGTTGTGGCTGTAATCACCGCTGTCGGGGAACTGCCCTGTAATATCCAAATCAGTGTCATACCTGCCCACGCGCGCCACAACATCGGTATAACTGCCGTCGTCAGCCAGCCAAGTGCCGTAAATGCTGCCCGCAAACAGGTCGCTTTCGCTGCTGCCAAAGCTGTAGCTGCCGTCAGCGTCGCCCTTTTCCACCGCAAAGCCGTAAATGCTTTTGGCGTCGGCTGCCTTGTCGTAGCCAAGCTGGTACATATTGTAATCGCTGTCAAAGCCGCTGCCGTCAAACTTACCGCCCAAATACCTTGCCCACACGCCGTCCTCACCGGGTTTAATGCTGTGCAGCTCGCCCATGCGCGCACGCAGAGTGTCGTTGGTGCTGCGCCACAAGGCATAGGCATTGTCAAGGCTGTTAATAATTGTTTTGGCAGATTCGCTTAATTCCGCGCTGCGGATGCCCGTTAAATTTACAGTTGTTGCAGTGCCGCCGGATGGGTCGGCTACGGTGCTGATGACAGGGATATAGTTATACAGCCCCGCGCCTTTAATTTGTTTGGCTGTAAATGCAACTTTGCCGCTTTCGTCATTTATAAGTTCAATTTCATTTTCCAGTGTTATAGTGCCGCCCTGATAGCCGTCGGCAACTACGCCAAGGTACGCCTGTGCGCCTTCATCAGCCGCACTGATTGTTACTTTATCGGCACTGCCAGTTTCAAGGTCGGCATCCAGCACAAAGGTGCCGCCGCTGCCGCTGTAATTTTCAAGCGTTAGGGTTTGGTAATTGGGAGATGCATTTTCGGTTAAATCTACCGTGCCGCCGTTAAAGTTAAGGCTTGTTATTTTATAAGCATCGGCTGAGCCAAACAGCATTTCACCGCCGTTCATGTCAACATCGTTAACCGTTGCGGTAGTGTTTTCAAACAGCATTACGCCCGCGTTAACGGTATTGCCGCTTACAACGCCGCCGCTGATAATTTGCGTGCCGCCGTTAATGGTAGTATCCGTTACTTTACCGCCGCTGATAATTTGTTCCCCGCTGTTTACTATGTTATTTTGGGCTGTGCCGTTTTGCACAAGCTGCACACCGCCGTTAATGATAGTTTCCTTAGCCGTGGCGCTGTCGCCGTTAAGTATTTGCGTGCCGCCGTTAAGGCTGGAGATAATGCCAACGGCCGTATCGCCAATTTGCTGCTCGCCATCATTCATTACGCCAATATTTCCTGTGGCAGCAGATGTCAGGCTCTGCGTACCGCCATTCATAACGCTTATACTCATATTTCCGGCACCACTTTGCATACCATTATTCATAGTGTCAATACTGCCGTTGGCACCACTACTAATATACTGTATGCCGCCATTCATGGTATTAACACTGCCGTTACCACCACTACTAATATACTGTATGCCGCCGTATATAGTATTAACACTACCGTTACCACCACTACTAATATACTGGTTACCGCCGTTCATGGTATTAACACTGACGTTACCACCACTACTAATCATCTGGTTACCGCTGTTCATAGTTTCAACACTGCCGTTACCACCACCACTAATATACTGGTTACCGCCGTTCATAGTATTAATACTACCGTTACCACCGCTTTTAATAACCTGCCCACCGCCGCTCATAGTACCAATACTGCCAACACCGCCGCCGTATACAGACTGGTTACCTATGCTTAAAATATTAATACTACCACTTGCACCGCTAGAAATAAACTGCCTACCGTTATCCATAGTGCCAATACTGCCGGTGCCGCCACTGCTAATATACTGATCACCGCCGCTCATAACATCAATAATTCCGGTGCCGCCACTGCTAATATACTGATCACCGCCGCTCATAGTTTCAATAATACCGGTGCCGTTAGTGCGAACTTCCTGCTGGCCGCTATTCATTGTTTCAATACTGCCAACGCCACCATGGGAAATCCACTGGTAGCCACTGTACATAGTTTCAATGTGGCCACTGCCGCTATTTCTAATAACTTGGTAGCCATTATTCATGGTAGTAATATTGCCTGTTCCGCCATTCGCACTCTGGAAGCCGTCACTCATAGTCTCAATAAAGCCTTGGCCGCCGCTGTTAATATACTGATTGCCGCTGTTCATAGTAGCAATACTGCCAACGCCGCCGGGGAACACAGACTGGTTACCTCCGTCGTTTTCACCAATAATGCCAGTACCGCCGCTGGATATATACATAAAGGTATTATTAGGATTATTTGCAGAACTTATTGTTTGACCGCTGCTTACGTGAATAAAATCAAGAGCCGCCTCTGCCCTGGCAAAAACCATGCCTTCAACTGCCTGCAAAAACTGCGGCAGTACGGTGTATTCCAAAGGCTGCGCCTGCGGTGCGGGGCGCATGGCTTCCGGCTGCACCGGTGCCTGCGCTGCCAGTGCCAGCGGGCTCATGGTGTTTACAAGGTTCATGCCCATTACTACGGCGGCGACCGCCTGTTGTGCTTTGTTTTTTCTTTTTTTCATCTCAACTGCTGCTCCTTTAGCTGTTTGCTTTCAGCCTTTACTTAAAACTCAAACCTCAGCCCGGCATTAATCTGCCATTTCTTGTCAATATCGCCGCCAAAGCCGCGTTCTATATCACCGTAAAAATAGCTTGCCCTGCCTATTTTTATGTTAGCGCCTATGCCAAGCTCATACCATGTATCGCCGTAGTCTTTTTCCATTGTCAGCGCATCGCCGTTGGCTGCAAGCATTGCAAGGCTGCTTTCGCCCCCAAATTCGTGCAGCAGGTTGGCTTTAATATAAACGTCGCTGCCGTTTTCAAGCTGCTGGCCAAACATTACCCCTACGCGCCCTATGTAGCTGTTAATGCCGTCCACGCTTACTTTGGTGCCGCGGTCTGTGGTGTAGTTTACGTTGTCAAGCCTGCCTGCAATAAACTGTGCCTGCGGTTCAAGGTATAACCCCGCTTTGTTAAGCGATATTTTTTTGCCGTATTCCACGCTTAAGCTATAAGCGTTGTGCCTGTAATCCGCGCTGTCGGGGAAGTCGCCGTAGCTGTTAAGTTCCGTGTCGAACCTGCCTATTTTGGCTACTACGTCGGTGTAGCTGCCGTCGTCTGCAAGCCAGCTTCCGTATACTGCGCCAGCAAACAGGTCGTCTTCACCGCTGCCGAAGCTGTATGTGGCGTTGCCGCCGCCTTTTTCAAGCGCAAAACCGATTATGCTTTTGGCGTCGTAGTTTTTATCGTAGCCAAGCTGGTATAAGTTGTACTGCCCTTCGTAGCTGCCTCCGTCGAATTTGCCGCCAATGTAGCGCGCCCATACGCCGTCAGCACCGTCATTTGAGGGCAGCGTGTGTATTTCTCCCAAACGCTTGCGCAGTGTGTCGTTGGTGTTGCGCCACATTGCGTAGGAGTTATCTATGCCGTCCAAAAGCGCTAAGGTATCGTTGTTTACGTTTTTGGTAAGGCCGGTTAAGTAGAATTCATTGTCGCCCCTATTAATTTCACTGCCTTCGGCTATTTCCGGGTTGTATTCATATAACCCGCCGCCGTTAAGGCTTTTGCCGGTAAAGGTGGCGCTGCCATTGCTTACGGTTACCAAAAGCAGCGGGTTAGTTTCCGATATGGTTGACGCGTCAATATTGGCGCCGTTTACCTGTATGTAGCCTGCCGCATCGGTTGCACTGTTTATTACTACACTATCCGCACTGCCGATTGCAAAGTCTGCGTCCAGCTTAAAGGTGCCGCCGCTGCCGCTGTAATTTTCAAGCGTTAGGGTTTGGTAATCGGTTGAAGCATTTTCGGTTAAATCTACCGTGCCGCCGTTAAAGTTAAGGCTTGTTATTTTATAAGCAGCGGCAGAGCCAAACAGCATTTCACCGCCGTTCATGGCAACGTCATTAACCTTTGCGCCAGAACCTTCAAACAGCATTACGCCCGCGTTAACGGTATTACCGCTTACAGCGCCGCCGATGATAATCTGCGTGCCGCCGTTAATAGTAGTTTCCATTGCTGTACCGCCGCTTACAATTTGTTCCCCGCCGTTAAGGCTGGAGATAATGCCAACGCCGCTAAAGCCAATTTGCTGCTCGCCACCATTCATTACGCCAATACTTCCTGTCGCAGAAGACAGGCTCTGCATACCGCCATTCATCGTGCCGATACTACCTGAGTCTTTTAATAATAATTGTGTGCCGCCGTTCATAGTGCTGATACTAGCTTCGCCGCTTCCATTAAGAGTCTGCAAACCGCCGTTCATAGTTCCAATACTGCCTATGCCACCCGTGCTAACCATCTGGTAGCCGCCGTTCATAGTTTCAATACTGCCTATGCCGCTGCTCTTAACATGCTGCGTGCCACAACTGTTCATAATGCCAATACTGCCTATAGCGTTTGAGTGAACTTCCTGGACTCCGTCATTTATAGTACCGATAACGCCTACACCGGAACTGTAAACTGCCTGATAACCGCTATTTAAAATACCAACACTGCCTATGCCGCCGCTAACACTCTGCCCACCGCCGTTCATAGTTTCAATATTGCCTGTAGCAACGCTGCTAACAATCTGCGTACCGCCATTCATAGTTCCGGCACTGCCTACACCGGAATAGTGAATTTCCTGCAAACCGTTATTTATAGTATCAATGTAAACAAGGCGGCCTCTCTGTGCGCCACCTTCCATAGTGCCAATGATGCATGTACCGCCGCTGTAAGCATACTGTACGCCGTCATTCATAGTACCGATAATGCCTGTACCGCCGCTGCTCACCTCCTGTGTACCGCTGCTGCTATTTAAAATACCAATGCTGCCGTAAGCGCTAGTACCAATAGTTTGGTAAAAAGCAGCATTCATAGTGCCAATAATGCCTGTACCGCCGCTGGAAATATTCTGGAAGTCACCATTCGCAGTATCGATAATACCTGTGCCGCCGCTGGAAATATTCTGGAAGCCACCATTCATAGTACCGATAATACCCGTGCCGCCGCTTATATTCATCTTATCAGCCCAACCGCTACCCCAACTTTCAAAACTGCTTGTTTCGCCGCTGTTTACGGTAATATTCTCCGCTTCTGCCCTGGCAAAAACCATGTCTTCAACTGCCTGTAAAACCTGCGGCAGTACGGTGTATTCCAAAGGCTGCGCCTGCGGCGCGGGGCGCACGGCTTCCGGCTGCACCGGTGCCTGCGCTGCCAGTGCCAGCGGGCTCATGGTGTTTACAAGGTTCATGCCCATTACTACGGCGGCGACCGCCTGTTGTGCTTTGTTTTTTCTTTTTTTCATCTCAGCTGCTCCTTTGTGCTTTTGTTTGTGTTTATGCTTAACGGATTTAATCCGTAATCTTTCATCAGGCGGTCTATTACTTTGTTTACCTGTTCCGGCGTTATAAAGCGGCTGCATTCAAACTGCCTGTCCGTTCCTTTGTGGCGCGGGCACCATTCAAAATCGTGGTGGTCAAAGGTCAGCCGCGTGTCGTTCCAGCAGCCGTTGCAAACGTGGTAGTTTATCAGCCTGTAAGGCGTGTAAAATTCTGCCATGGGCAGGCTAAAGCCGCTTATCATTATTACGGGCTTGCCCACACCGTTGGCAAGCCAGCTTAAACCACTTGGCAAGCCAATAAAAAAATCGGCATATTGCAGTAAATCTATGCGTTCCTGCAGGGGTATCTGCCCGGTAAAATCCTCCGCCCCGTAGGGTATTAAATTAAACCTGCTGCCCTGCCCGTAAACGCTGTCGCGGTCTATACACAATACGCGGTAGCCTTTTTGTTTAAGGTATTTTACAACGTTAATCCAGCCGCGGCCGTTGTTCCAGTATTTTGCCTGTGCGCTTGCCTGCGCCGCTATGCACACGTAGGGTTCTTTAATTTGCCGCTGCCTGTTTTTGGGCGTCAGCTTTACATATACATCCGGCACTTTGCCGCCAACGTCCAGCCCCAAAAGCATCCCGGCGCTGGTATGCAGCCCCTGCACCCTAAAATCGCGTGGCTGGTGCACTCTGTCATCACACGGAAAAAATATCCCCATGTAATAGGTGGCGTAAGCGTCCTCAATTTTGGCGTCCGGCTTAATAAAGTTAATCTGCCGGTAGGCGGGCTTAAAAAGCTCTGCCATTTCTTCGCCCATGGCGCAGTACACTTTGCAGCCGTGCTTTTTGCGGAACTCCTCAGCATAGGGAAACCACGCCAAAACATCGCCCAAAATGCCTGTGGGGAACTTTATGACCACTTTTTTGCCTTTTAAATCCAAATCGTGGGCAAAAATAAGCTTATCCTGCCCTTGTTGTTTTTGGTAAACCTCTATGCGGAAGTTTATAAAATATTTTTTGGCACTGGTGCATATAACGCCGCTTGCGGGTGCATCGTACAGCGTAAGGCAGGCGCCCCGGTCAATAAATTTTACGCGGTATTCGCCCTGCGGCACGGTTACGCGCGCGCCGTAATTAAAATCAAAGGCTATGCCGGGCACGCCGCTTTGCTGCGTGGGCACGCCGGTTTCAAAAAGCATATATGGTTTGCCCGGCGCCGTGGTGTTTTGCCCGGTGCCCTGCCCGCTGCCTGCCGTGCCGGTTTGGTTTTGGGCTGCGGCTGCCGCTTCGTTTTGCGCGGAGCCTGTGTTTATTGCGTTTTGCGCTGCTGTTTTTGCTTCTTCCATACCATCCATCCGTTTCCTTATACGTTATAATGCGTGGTAAAGCATTTTTATTGCAATTTATATTATAATATCATATTCGTCCCCCCCCGCAAGACTATTTTTGGTTTTTTTAAGTAGAACTTTACGTTGTCTTGCGAACAAAAGAACTCTTTTTGTAAAAGGCGTAAATCTTTCAGTTTAGCATATAAAAATTTACAAAAACAGTCTTGTTTTTTTGCCCGCATTTTTGTTATCATAATTTTCGCCGCTTTTTGGTGCCCGGCACCGTTAAAGCTGCTAAAAAATTTTTAGAAAGGGGTTTACTTTTTGTCAACTATCAAAAATTTAAACCAAACAACTTTAGCAACCGTACCCAAAAAACTGCAAAGCAAAAGCCTGCCCATTATAGCGGGCAGCGTTGCGCCGCAGCAGGCGCAGGTGTTTAAACAGCTTGTTGAAGCTGCCCGTAACGGAAGCACGGAGGCGCTTGGCAGGCTTTGCACCATGTTTGAACCGCTGTTTTTAAAGGAGGCGCGCCGTGAAATTTTTTACAACACGCTTGGCGCTGAAGAAGGCTTAAGCCTGGCACGTTTAAAGTTTATTGAGCTTGTTTTAAACTATAACGGCGCGGATTACACGCATTTTGCCGGTTACGTGCGCTGCCGCGTGCATTATGCGCTTTACGATGAAGCGCGCAAAATTTGGAACGGCGCAGCCAAAACAGCGCCCCTGCCAAACGAAGGTGAAGAAGAAAGCGCGGAATTTTGCGATAACCCCATAGAACGCGAGGAACTGAGCCTTTTATTAAGCCAGGCGCTGGCAAAACTTACTTTAAAACAGCGCAGCACTATTTTGGCGTTATATTTTAAAGGCTACAAACTTAACGAAACTGCAAAGCTGATGAAAATAACGCCTGCTATGGCTGCCAAGCACCACAAGCAGGCGTTAAAAAATTTACGCGGCAAAATAGCGTAAGCCTTAACAATATAAATTAATTAAACTTAAATTAAGCGCGGTAAATCCGGGCGCAATTAAGGCATAAAAAATGCCCTCATCCTTTAAAAGTATGAGGGCGTTTTTTATTGGTTAAAATAAAAACGCCCGGCGGCATTAACCGTCAGGCGTTAAAAGTTTTATTTATTATCTGCCAAGCCAGGAGCGGGAAGATTTTTTACCTGCTTCTTTGTTTATTTCTACGGAAGAAGGAGCATACAAAAGCATATCGTCCTGCACTTTGGATACGCGCGCACCGATAATATAGCTTACACCGTTAAGGTAATCAAAAATACGGTTGCGCATTACGCAGTCCACAGCTTCAAAAGAAATCATCAGCGTGGAGCCGCTCATCAGCGCATCTGCATATTCACGCACATCGCTGAACTGGCGCGGGGTACGCACCAGAATATCCATATGCCCGGATTTTACAAGGCAAGGCCCGCCGTAGCCAACTTCTTCAGTATCTGTATGCCAAAACTTTAAAGCAGTGTTTTTTAAATCCATCTCCTGTGCCTCCATCCAAATTCATATTTCAGCTAATGTACTGTTAATACTTCTACAAAAAATTTTAAAATCCTGCTTTTGGCAAAAATTTATTGTTTATTGCGCGCACGCAGTCTGCCGCGTTCAACCCTGTCGAGGATTTTCTTGCGCATACGGATGCTTTTCGGTGTTACTTCTACAAGTTCGTCGTCGTTAATGTGTTCCAGAGCCTGTTCCAGAGAGAAGGTTTTGGGCGGAATCAGGCGGATTGCTTCATCACTGCCGGAAGCACGCATGTTGCTGACATGTTTTTTCTTGCAGGGGTTAACGTCCATATCGTCTTCACGGCTGTTTTCGCCGATAATCTGGCCTTCGTAAACCTGTTCGCCCGGCACGATAAACATGGTGCCGCGTTCCTGTGCGTTGCTGATGCCGTAAGAAGTGGTTTCGCCAGCTTCAAAAGCAACAAGGCTGCCGCGGGTACGGCCCGGAATATCGCCTTTATAAGGCGCATAGCCTGCAAACACGTGGTTCATAATGCCGTTGCCTTTGGTATCGGTTAAGAACTGGTTGCGGAAGCCGATAAGGCCGCGCGCCGGAATTAAAAATTCCATACGCAGGTAGCCAGCCATTTCGGTCATGTTCTGAAGCTCTGCCTTACGCAGGCCAAGGCCTTCCATAACGGCGCCCATAAAGTCCTGCGGCACGTCAATGGTCAGCGCTTCCATAGGCTCAAGCAAATTGCCTTCTTCGTCGCGGTGGGTAATAACCTTCGGTTTGCCAACCTGTAATTCGTAGCCTTCGCGGCGCATGGTTTCAATTAAAATGGAAAGGTGCAGCTCGCCGCGGCCCTTAACAATGTAAGAATCCGGGCTTTCCGTTTCTTCAAGCCGCATGGCTACATTGGTTTTAACTTCTTTAAACAGGCGCTCACGCAGATGGCGGCTTGTTACAAATTCGCCCTCGCGGCCTGCAAACGGGCTGGTGTTAACGGAGAATACCATGGAAAGAGTAGGCTCGTCGATGCTGATGCCTTCCAGTTTTTCGGGGTTTTCGGCATCGGCAATGGTATCGCCGATATTAGCGTCGGCAAGGCCGATTAAAGCAACGATATCGCCTGCGGCAACTTCGTCAACTTCAACGCGCTTTAAGCCCTGATAGGTATACAGGCGGCCGATTTTAGCCTTGCGGTTGCTGCTATTGTCCATCAGCATAATGTTTTCGCCGTTGTGAATAGTACCGCGTACAACACGGCCTACAACAATGCGGCCTACATAATCGTCGTAGTCAAGCGTATTAACAAGCATTTGCAGCGGAGCTTCGGTATCAACGTCCGGTGCGGGAATGTTCTCTAAAATTACGCGGAATAAGGGTTCCAGGTTGTCGCTTTCATCTTCCATGGAAAGTTTGGCAATGCCGTTGCGGGCAGAGGTTAAAACAACCGGGAATTCCAGCTGGTCGTCGTTGGCGTTCAGTTCAATGAACAAATCCAGAACTTCATCAATGACTTCGTTTACGCGCTGGTCGGGGCGGTCGATTTTATTAATAACAACAATAGGTTTCAAATTGCGTTCAAGCGCTTTGCGCAGAACATATTTGGTCTGCGGCATAGGGCCTTCGTAAGCATCTACAAGCAGCAGCACGCCGTCAACCATGGTGAGCACGCGTTCTACTTCGCCGCCGAAATCGGCATGGCCCGGAGTATCGAGAATATTAATTTTAGTGCCGTTGTGCATTACAGCCGTGTTCTTTGCCAAAATAGTAATGCCGCGTTCACGTTCCAGTGCGTTAGAGTCCATAACGCGTTCTTCAACATGTTCATTGGCCCTGAAAATGCCGCTCTGTTTCAGCATGGCATCTACAAGGGTTGTTTTGCCGTGGTCAACGTGGGCAATAATTGCAATATTACGCAAATCGTTTCTTATCATAAAAGTCTTTCTTCCTCTCTTGCTGGCTGCTCACGGCAGCAGGGTAATGCTAAAAAAATAATAACGCCGCAGCTTCCTATGCGACTAATCTATTATATTATTTTTAAAAAGCAATGTCAACAAAACGCCGTAAAGAAGCTGTAAAAGCGCAGTAAACAGTAAAATAAAAATTTATTCTAATAATCAAATCGCATTATAAAAATTTTGCTGTGTCATTTATTTTTACATCAATTTAGTGTAAGATAAAGTTAGAATATAAACTGGATAACCACTGAATAAAACGAGGTGATTACGTTGAAATACTGCAACTACTGCCACCGCATGATAAAACCCGAAAAGAAAGTTAATTACTTTATTTTGCTTTTGCTGACATTTTTTACAGGCGGCAGCTGGCTGCTGTTTTACGCCATTTATTATTTTTTCTTTAAAAGCCCCGTCTGCCCCATTTGCGGCGGCGACAGCTTTTTGGATTTTGACCCGCACGGCAGATAAGTGCGTTATAAACATTCATTAATTTCATGTATTTTTACAAATTCCAATAATCTCAAATATTTTCAGTTATGAGGCTTTACTGTCGATACCGGCGGCAAAGCCTTATTTTTTGCTCTACTATATTTAATAACTTTTAAGTTATTGACTGTTTATAACTTTTAAGTTATAATAATTGCGAGAGGAGCTGCAAATTTGTATAAAATCTATTTTTATAAAGACCGCAAGGGCAATCAGCCAGTTGCTGATTATTTTAATCTTTTAGCTGCCCAAAACAACAAAGACAGCCGTATTAAAGCAACTAAAATACGAGATTATATAAAAGCTTTAAGCCTATACGGAACACAAATAGGTGAACCGTATTTAAAACACCTTGAAGATGAAATTTGGGAACTCCGCCCACTACGCGACAGAATTTTATTTGCCGCCTGGATTGATAACAGTTTTGTGCTATTGCATAATTTTATGAAAAAGACTCAAAAAACACCAAAAAAAGAAATTGAAAAAGCTAAAAAGGAATTATCTGAAATCAGGCAAAGGGGGCTTGAATAATGAAAAAAGATTTGTTCAAAAACAATCCTGCAATCGGCATAAGCTGGGAAGAATTTGAAAAAGAATATTTTACACCCGAAGAAATTGCTGCCAGCGACTTACGTGTCGCCATTATCGGTGAACTTATCAAAGCGCGCCGTGAAAAAGGCCTTACTCAAAAAGAATTGGAAAATATAACGGGTATAAAGCAGCCTGTCATTGCCAGAATAGAAAAAGGTACTACCAATCCGCAAATAGCAACTATTTTAAAACTGCTCGCCCCGCTCGGCAAAACTCTTGCCGTTGTCCCGTTAAAACCTATTAACTCTACAACCTAAAAGTTCCCATAACATCAGCAAAAGCCCATGGAGCAAATTTCACGGGCTTTTTTGTATACAAAAAAGCAGCACTCTTTCGAGTACTGCTGTGTATTTACCATTGGTGCCGAAGACCGGACTTGAACCGGTACGGGGATCACTCCCCGAGGGATTTTAAGTCCCTTGCGTCTGCCAATTCCGCCACTCCGGCATGAATATGGAGGCGACACCCGGAATCGAACCGGGGATAAAGGTTTTGCAGACCTCTGCCTTACCGCTTGGCTATGTCGCCGTAATAATGGAGCGGAAAACGAGATTCGAACTCGCGACCCCCTCCTTGGCAAGGAGGTGC
>ERZ773130.320-NODE-320-length-61599-cov-8.227577_pt1 | contig 61599 bp, 59 predicted proteins | sample MGYA00511919_ERZ773130 | MGnify/ENA primary metagenome ERZ773130 (study PRJEB29015, sample SAMEA2737851) | human gut metagenome | biome: human gut; feature: human-associated habitat; material: faeces | place: China | collected 2012 ...
GCCGCTGAAAGAGGTCAAGGTAGGGCAGGAGGTCTGCATTGCAGAGCTCAACCAACTGGCCACGGTGCTTTCGCTGCCGGACAAGAACGGGGATGTTCTGGTACGGGCCGGCATCATCAAGACCAAGGTCCCGCTCAAGGGCCTGAAGCAGCCGGAAAAGCTGGTCAAGGACCCGAAACCGCAGACCAAGGCACAACAGCGGTATTCCCGCCTGACCGGCGACGCAAACCGTCCGAATGGCCGCGTGGAGCGGGTGCACCGCAGCGCCAAAATGGAGTGCAATCTGCTGGGATTGACCGTGGACGAGGCCTTGCCAGAGGTGGATTCCTTCATCGACCGCGCCATTCTGAACGGCCAGACCGTAGTCTACCTGATCCACGGCAATGGCACCGGCGCACTGCGCACCGCCATCCACAAACATTTGCGCGGCAACCGTATGGTCAAGAGCTTCCGTCTGGGCCGTTACGGCGAAGGCGAAAGCGGCGTGACCGTCGTGGAGCTGAAATAAGGGGTCATTTCAAAGCCTGCCCGCTGCTTACGGGCAGGCTTTTTTGCTTGCACTGCAGAAAAAAACCGAGTATACTCGTATTATTATAGGAAGTTTATCTGGACAGGAAGTACATATCATGGCAGAACGTCGCAAGCCCACACACCAGAAAAAGAAGCGAAGAGCGAAACGGAAGGAGAGTTCTTTTCTCCGAACGGCCCTCACACTCTGTTTCTGTGTGCTTGCCTTTGTTTTTTCGGCGTTACTCTGGCGAGAAGCATTGCGGGTTTCTTCACAAGAGCAGGGAAGTGTCTCTGCATCCGGGGAGGCGTTTCGGCCGCAGGTGGGCGACCCGCCGTATCGTGTAGCCATTGATGCCGGGCATGGCGGCAACGACCCGGGCGCAAGGGGAGTGGTGGAAGAAAAAGACATGACGGCCGCCACGGCCTCCGTGCTGCTTGCATGGCTGGAGCAGGACACGAATTACATTCCGCTCCGGACGCGGGATGCCTTTGACCAGACCGCAACGCCTGCCGAGCGGGCAGCCGCCGCCAATGCGCAGGCCCCACAGTTGCTGCTTTCCATTCACGGAAACTCCGCCGCAAACGGTTCCAGTGCAACCGGCTTTGAGTGCTATCCATCTGTGCCGGGGCGCACATGGCATGCGGAGAGTTATTACTTTGCTCAGAAATTGGCAGAGGGGATGCAGAACGCCGGAGCGCACCTGCGTGGGCGCGGCGGCATCCGTTACATTTATTATCTGGAAAATGATCAGAAGCAGCTGGTGGAGAGTACCCATACCGAAGTGCGTGCAGAACGGAGCTTCACACTGCTGGAGGATGTAAACTGTCCGGCCGTGCTGGCGGAACAATGCTTTGTGACCAATGCGGATGATGTGGAACGCTTTGGCAGCGAACAGGGCTGCAAACGAACTGCGCGTATTTACTACGAGGCCATCTGTGCATATTTTGGCACCACGCCGCTGCCGGATGCAAACCAATGATTCTCAAAACGGGGAAGAGACGTTTCCTGTGCCAAAAATTAAAATGCCGCAACCCAAGTCATCAGGGCCTCCGGATCGCAAAAAACGGCGTGAAGGGAAGGCCTTGTTTTTTATGATATAAATTTTCGTATAATGCACGTTATGTGAAACATAGGGAAGTGAAAAAGCCCTCTTTTCCAGATTTTGGCTCTTTTGGCGTCCCGCCGGCATTCCGACCGCCCAAACCGCGTTTTGCGGGCTTTGCTGCAATTTATCTGTTTTTTATGATTTTATATTTTGTTTTTTCATTATAATTTGATTCTTCGGACTGCACAGTCTTTACAATCTTTTTTGTCCGGCACTCGTTGTTTGTCAGTCATTATTTATATTTGCTTTTAAGACCGTTCCAATCTTTTTATTTTTCTGTGTACGACCATTTGGTTGTGTCGAACCAAATCGTTGGCTGCATTCCGGTTGGCATTTTCGTGGATATCTTTTAAAGCACCGATTTCGCTCTGCACAAACTTTTTTGATTGTGCCGACAATGCCCAGCTGCAGCCGTTCTGCAAACGCTCCTTTATAGAATTATAGAATCTCTGCCGGCTGGAAAACCAACAGGTGCCGCGGTGGATTCCTGTTGCACTCTGTAAACTTCGTTAATTTATTCACAGAGCAAACAAAAAAGCACCTTTTGATTCTGAGATCATAAGGTGCCTGACAAACCATATTTCAATTACTTTTCCGTATCTGCGTCCGAATTTTCTGCGAGCGTCTCGGTGTCCAGTCCGAACCCCTCTTTTGCAAAGCCATCAAAGGCTGCCATGGGTGCAGAAGAATCTTCCGCAGTTGCGCTGTTTTCTGTGGCTTCGGCAGTGCTGCCGGGCAATTCTTCCCTGCTCTCCCCTGTTTCAGCTTCTGTTGTATCCAAGTCTGCTTTGCCGGGCTTTTTGCGGGACGCTTTGCCCAGCGGGTTTTCCTCGATGGCGGCACGCACCTGAAATTCCTGCAGGTGCGTATAAATTTGCGTCGTACCAACGCTGCTGTGGCCCAGCAATTGTTTCAAGGTCAGGATGTCCACATTGCCGGTCTGGTACATCAGCGTTGCAGCCGTATGGCGCAGTTTGTGGGTGGAAAAACCTTTCAGTCCGGCTGCTTTCATGGCTCCGGTCACCAGCTGCTCCACCCGCCGGTTGGAAATGCGCTCCTTGCGCCGCCGGGTCACGAACACGGCACGTTCTTTTGGCGAAAGACCTTCCATCACATTGCGCTTGTTCAGGTAAAGCTGCAGCGCTTCCACGCAGGCATCGTTCAGATACACCATGCGCTCTTTGTGGCCCTTGCCGAACAGCCGGATCTGCCGCTGTTCCAGATCAATGTCATCCAGGTCCATGCCCACAAGCTCCGACAGACGCATGCCGCAGTTCAGGAACAGGACCACCATGCAGTAATCCCGCTCCGGGAAATCGCTCTGGGTCTGGGTGCTTTCCAGCAGATCCATAGACTGTTCTGCAGTCAGGTATTTGGGCAGGACTTTGTCCTGTTTGGGAGGTTTGATCGCAGCGGTCGGGTCGGAATCCAGCCGGTTGACCTGATTGACCAGATAATCATAAAAGCCGTGGAGACTGGCCAGCCGCCGGGCAGTCGAGGACTTTTTGTTGCCGCATTCCCGGTTGAGGAAATACAGGTATTCGTAGATATCCTCTTTGGTCACGCTGGCCCAGAATGCCGTGTCCAATCCTTTGGGGTCGATGTCCTGCATCTCGCTGTCCGCCGGGACAAGGCCGCGGCGGCGCTTCATAAAGCGGCTGAACCCGCGCAGGTCACAAAAATAGCTGAACGCCGTATTGGCACTTTTGCCGGCGATCACTTCCAGATAGCGTACATATTCCACAATATCCGGCGAAGCATCCTCAAAGGGCTTGTGCTTGCCGGGGTTCTTTTCGTCCAGATAAATCGACATGGCATCCTCTTACAAACGATCTGTTTTCAGTGCGTTGATGGCATCGGAAATATACGCGGCACCAATCAGCTTCATGCCCGGATAATCCGCCGGGTTCAGGTGGTTCAGGCTGTGCTTGGGCACCACGGCGCGTTCAAACCCAATGCGTTCTGCCTCATGCAGACGCTGTTCCAAGTTGGGCACACTGCGCACTTCCCCACCCAGGCCGACCTCGCCAATGGCGATCAGCTTGTCGCTGACCGGGCGGTCCAGCAGCGAGGACACCATACTCAGACACACCGAAAGATCACAGGCCGTGTCCCGCAGGGCAATGCCGCCCACAATGTTGACATACACGTCCAGATTGCCGAAGAAATAGCCTGCACGCTTTTCCAACACGGCGATGAGCAGATTCATGCGGTTATAGTCGTAGCCGCTGCAGGCACGCCGTGGGGCCGGGAAATTCGTCTTGGTGGCAAGGGCCTGGATCTCGCTCAGAATGGGTCGGCTGCCCTCCATGGTACAGGCCACGCAGTTTCCGGAAACGCCCAGTGGACGGCCTTCCAGCAGCATCTGCGACGGGTTTTCAATCTCGGCCAGACCGGTACCGGTCATATCGAACATGCCAAGCTCATTCGTGGAGCCATAGCGGTTCTTTGCCGCCCGCAGGATGCGGTATGGCAGCATCTTGTCGCCCTCAAAGTAAAGCACGGTGTCCACGATATGCTCCATGACTTTGGGGCCGGCAATGGCACCGTCCTTGTTCACATGACCCACGATGAACATGGGAATCTCCTGTTTCTTGGCAACAGCCAGCAGACGCGCCGCGCTCTCCTTGACCTGGCTGACTGTACCGGACGACGACGAGATGTCCATACAGCGCATGGTCTGGATGGAGTCGATGACCACAAGGTCCGGTTTTTCCTTTTCGATCAGGCCACAGATCTCGTCCACATCGTTTTCGGCGGCCAGAAAAATATTGTCCTGCGGCACCTTCAGGCGGGCTGCACGCAGCTTGACCTGCCGGACCGATTCTTCGCCCGTGATATACAGAACGCTGTGCTGGTTGGAAATGGCACCGCACAGTTGCAGCAGCATGGTGGATTTGCCCACGCCCGGCTCGCCGCTCAGCAACACAACACCGCCCAGCACGATGCCGCCGCCCAGCACACGGTCCAGCTCTGAAATGCCGGTCAGAATGCGGCTTTTCTCCTCTGTGGTGCTGATCTCGGACAGACGCCGGGCCGTCAGGCTGGTCACGCCCTCCGGACGGGCAGCCGCCGCCTGCCGTGCCGCAGCGGTGCCCGCTTTCGGAGCTTCGGCCACTACATCTTCATTCATGGTATTCCAGCTCCCGCAGCTCGGGCAGCGGCCCATCCAGCGGGGGCTTGTCTCCCCGCAGTTGGAGCAGACATAAACAGTTTTCAGTTTCGGCTCTTTCATAAAAAGACTCCTGCGTTTCTCATCCATTTTCCTTATTGTAGCATACCCGGGGCGGCATCGCAAGAAAAGCTGACGTTAAAGGATTTTTCCGCCCAGATAGGCGAGCCCTGTCGCTGCGCCGCACAGCGGCAAAAATACCACGATCACCAGCAGATACTGCCCCATCAGTTCCCGCGCCCCGGAACAGGCTTGTCCGACCGTTTTCCGGAAGGAGTAGGCCCGGATGCGCCCGCTCACCTGCAGTGCTGCTGCACCGAACATGCACAGGCAGCCGGCGGCACAGGCGGCCGGAATGCCCAGCAGCAACAAAGCGAGAATGCTTTTCCCGTCTTCCCCCGCCAGCAGCTGCGCGGATAAAAGGCCGTTGCCAAGGCCGTACAGCATCGTAAACAAAAAGATGCACACCGGCCCCACAGCGGACAGGCCCAGCAAAAGCAGCAGCGTTGCCGCAGCGGCAAGGGCCGCATACTCGGCGCAGAACAGCCCTGCTGCAGATGGCGTGGCAGAAATCGAAAAGAGTGCGCACCAGTGCTGTAGGAAATACCTCAGCATCTCCTGCTGCGAGGCATCGCAGACCGCCTGCAGGCTGCCCGCTGCCGCTGTGCCGATGAGAAAGGCCGCCGCCAGCAGGCAGCAATCCCGGCTGGCATGCCGCATGCGGCGGTGCAGCCGTTCCGGTTGCTGTGCGACGCCATCCGGCATTGCTTCTCCGGCGTTCAGGGGCTCCGGAACCGGTTGCTTCGGGGTACCGGACTCTGCCGGGAGCTGCGGCAGAAGCGCCGTAGTCTCAGGCGATGTCCGGACTTCATCAGACGGATAGACCCACATCCTGCATCCTCCTTCAGATCCGACGTTTTTTCTCTCCGAGAGCCCGGCCCAGAACACCCCCGGCACAGCTGCAGAGAAGCACCGCTGCCATCCGGAGCAAAGCCGGGGTGTCAAACAGGCCGCCGGACATCAGCAGCAGACCGCTCAGCGCTGCCGCAAACAGTCCGCCCAACAGCAAGCCCGTCAAAAGACCCTGTTCTTTTTTCCAGAACGCCGCCAGTGCGCTGCCGCAGAAGCCCCCGACGCAAACCGACACCGTGGCCAGCGGCCACGCCATGGACGCCGAGCAGCCCTGCTTTGCCATCCAGGCCGCAGACCCCAAGATGCAGAGCGTCGCAGCCAACACTCCGGCCAGAGCTCCCAGCAGCAGAGCCGCCGGGGTATGAGTTTTTTCCAACATAAAAACGCGCCTCCCTGCCATACACTATGCAGAGAGACGCGTCGGATATGCGGTGATCGGAAAAATTACTTCTTGTCCGTCTTGCTTTCGGCCTTGTCCATGTTCAGCTTCTCGACAGAGCCGATGGCAGTCTTGGTAAAGCGGATCTTCACACGGTCTGCGCCGGTTTCCAGCACGAAGGTGTCATCCTTGATGGCAACAACGCGGCCGATCACACCACCGATGGTGGTGACCTGATCGCCGATCTCCAGGCTGTTGCGCATGGCGGCGTCCTTCTTCTCCTGCTTCTTCTGCGGACGGTAGATCATGAAGTACAGCAGGACCAGCATCAGTGCCAGCGTGAAGAACAGGCTGATGTAGCCCTCGGACGTGGTAGTCAGAAATTGCATTTGGCAAAATCTCCTCTCAAAATTCAGATAAGTTTATTATACCTTCTTGTTCGACTGGTTGCAAGGCTTATTCTCAAATTCTGGTGTCCAGCAGCTTAACGTACCTGTCGTGGAAGGCCGTGAAGGTGCCTGCGTCCAGTTCGTCGCGGATGCGCTCCATCAGATGGTTGTAGAACCACAGGTTGTGCATGACGGCCAGACGCATGCCCAAAATCTCCTCTGCTTTGAACAGATGACGGATATAGGCACGCGAGTAGTTGCGGCAGGCCGGGCAGCCGCAGGCGGGGTCGATGGGGCGTTCGTCGCGCTCATACTTGGCGTTCTTGATGTTGATGATGCCGCCCCAGGTGTTCAGATGGCCATGACGGGCATTGCGGCTTGGCATCACGCAGTCGAACAGGTCCACACCGCGGGAGACAGCTTCAATGATGTTGCCGGGGGTGCCCACGCCCATCAGGTAGCGGATCTTGTCCTTGGGCATATAGGGCTCCACCTGGCTGATCATCTCGTACATCACCTCGGTGGGTTCGCCCACAGCCAGACCGCCGATGGCATAACCGTCCAGGTCCAGATCTGCGATCTGCTTCATGTGTTCCACACGCAGGTCTGCAAAGGTGCAGCCCTGATTGATGCCGAACAGCAGCTGATCCGGGTTGACCGAAATTCCCTCATGCTTCAGGCGGGCCATCTCGGCCTTGCAGCGCTTCAGCCAGCGGGTGGTGCGCTCGCAGCTGGCCTTGGAATAATCGTGCTGGGCCGGGTTCTCCACGCACTCGTCAAAGGCCATGGCAATGGTGGAACCCAGGTTTGCCTGGATCTGCATGCTCTCTTCCGGGCCCATGAAGATGCGGTGGCCGTCCAGATGAGAGGCAAAGGTCACACCTTCTTCGGTGATCTTGCGCAGCTTTGCCAGGCTGAACACCTGAAATCCGCCGCTGTCGGTCAGGATGGGGCCGTTCCAGCGGGTGAACTTGTGCAGGCCGCCCATGTCAGCCACCAGCTTATCACCGGGGCGCAGGTGCAGATGGTAGGTGTTGCACAGCATCACCTGTGCGCCGATGTCCTTCAGATCCTGTGCCGACAGGCCGCCCTTGATGGCGCCTGCCGTAGCAACGTTCTGGAAAGCGGGTGTCTGCACCGTGCCGTGCACGGTCTTGAACTCACCCCGCCGGGCATCGTGTTCCTGCTTGAGGAGCTTGTAAGTCGTCAGTGAAGGCATTGTCTCGTGTTTCCTTTCTGCGCACGGAAAACAGCCGTGCGATCCTGCCGCAGAAACCTGCGGTATTCAGAACAATCTCTTACAGGTTTCGATCATGCGCCTTCGCTCACAGAATGAGCATCGCATCACCGAAACTGAAGAAGCGGTATTTCTCTTCCACGGCCACCTTGTAGGCATGCATGGTCTTGTCGTAGCCATACAGTGCGGCAATGAGCATGATCAAGGTGCTCTCCGGCAGGTGGAAGTTGGTGACCAGGCCGTCGATGCAGTTGAACTTGACGCCCGGGTACAGGAAAATGGAGGTATTGCCGCTGCAGGCGCGGATCTCGCCGTACTTGGCCGCCACGGCTTCCAAGGTGCGGCAGCTGGTGGTGCCCACGGCGATCACGCGGTGACCGGCAGCCTTGGTGTCGCGGATGCGCTGAGCGGTCTCCTCGCTGATGGAATACCACTCACTGTGCATCTTGTGGTCGGTGATCTCATCCTCCTGCACGGGGCGGAAGGTGCCCAGACCAACGTGCAGTGTCACCTCGGCAATGCCGACACCCTTGGCGCGGATGGTGTCCATCAGCTCCGGGGTGAAGTGCAGGCCGGCCGTGGGTGCGGCCGCGCTGCCCAGCTCCTTGGCATACACGGTCTGATACTGGCTCTGATCCTCCAGCTGCTTGGTGATGTAGGGCGGCAGCGGCATCTTGCCGAACTCATCCAGCTTTTCATAAAGAGTCTCGGTGTCGTAATAGAATGTAACGTACTTGTTGCCGTCCTCCAGCGTCTCGTCCACCACAGCGGTCAAGCTGCCGTCACCGAAGCTGACCTTGGTGCCGACCTGCATCCGCTTGCCGGGCTTTGCCAGGCATTCCCACTGGTCGCCCTTGACCTGACGGAGCAGCAGCAGCTCGCAGACCGCACCGGTGGGCTGCTTGATGCCCACGATGCGGGCGGGCAGCACCTTGGAGTTGTTCACCACCAGCAGGTCGCCGGGCTCCAGAAAATCCGGCAGATCCCGGAAGATCTTGTGCTGGATGCTGTCATCCTTCTGGCTCAGGACCATCAGGCGTGCAGAGTCGCGGGGGCTTGCAGGTTCCTGCGCAATGAGCTCTTTGGGTAAATCGTACCAAAAATCTTTTTTTAACATATTGTGCATTTGCCTTTCCGATGATTGACACGGGTACCGCATCAATGATATTATAAAATTTGTATAGACAGTATCTATTATATTGCATAGAGTACCTGTTTTCAAGTCTCTGTGCAAACCAGAGAGCACATTGCTCGTCTTTTTGAAAGGAAAGGTGCTGGAAATGGAAAAACAGTATAAAGTGGGTATCGTAGGCGCAACCGGTATGGTGGGTCAGCGTTTTATTACGCTGCTGGAGAACCACCCCTGGTTCAAGCTGACCGTCCTGGCTGCTTCTGGCCGCAGCGCAGGCAAAACGTATGAAGAGGCTGTGGGCAGCCGCTGGGCTATGACCACCCCGATGCCCGAGAGCGTCAAGGGGATGATGGTGCAGGACGCTTCCAAGGTGGAAGAGGTCGCCGCACAGGTGGACTTCATTTTCTGCGCCGTCAACATGCCCAAAGATGAGATCAAGGCTCTGGAAGAGGCCTACGCCAAGGCAGAGTGCCCGGTGGTGTCCAACAACAGCGCCAACCGCTTCACCCCGGATGTACCCATGGTGGTGCCCGAGATCAACGCCGACCATATTGAGATCATCCCCGCACAGCGCAAGCGTCTGGGCACCAAGCGCGGCTTCATCGCCGTCAAGTCCAACTGCAGCCTGCAGAGCTATGTGCCCGCGCTGCACCCGCTGATGAAGGAATTTGGTGTGAACAAGGCTCTGGTGTGCACCTATCAGGCAATTTCCGGTGCCGGAAAGACCTTTGACCGTATGCCGGAGATCGTGGACAACGTGATCCCCTACATCGGCGGCGAAGAGGAAAAGAGTGAGCGCGAACCCCTGAAGCTGTGGGGCCACATCGAGGGTGACCACATCGTCAACGCCGAGAAGCCCACCATCACTGCGCAGTGCTTCCGTGTGCCGGTCTCTGACGGTCACACCGCTGCCGTATTCGTGAGCTTTGACAAAAAGCCCACCAAGGAGCAGATGCTGGAGGCATGGGCAAACTTCCGCGGCCCCGCACAGGAGCTGAACCTGCCCAGCGCACCCAAGCAGTTCCTGCATTACTTCACCGAGCCGGATCGTCCGCAGCCCAAGCTGGACCGCAACACCGAAAACGGCATGGCCGTGTGCATCGGCCGCCTGCGGGAGGACACCCTGTTTGACTACAAGTTTGCCTGCATGAGCCATAACACCCTGCGCGGTGCTGCCGGCGGTGCCGTGCTGCTGGCTGAGCTGCTGGCGGCCAAGGGCTATTTTGACTGAGTATAATTTTTGCGTGAAAACGCAATCAAAGGAGTTTTTGCTATGAAGAATCCTGTCTTTACCGGTGCGGGTGTTGCCATCATCACCCCGATGTATGAGGACGGAAGCATCAATTTTGACGAGCTGGGCCGCATCATCGAGGACCAGATCGCCCGCAGCACGGATGCCATCGTCATCTGCGGCACCACCGGCGAGTGCTCCACCATGACCGATGAGGAGCAGCTGGCTGCGATCAAGTACACGGTGGATGTTGTGAATCACCGTGTTCCCGTCATCGCAGGTGCAGGCTCCAACGACACCGACCACGGCTGTGCACTGGCTGCCAAGTCGGCTGCCTGCGGCGCAGATGCCCTGCTGATGGTCACCCCCTACTACAACAAGACCTCTCAGGCAGGCCTGGTGGCACACTTCACCGCCATGGCCGAGGCAGGCGGCATCCCGGTGATCGTGTACAATGTTCCCTCCCGCACGGGCCTGAACATTGCCCCGGAAACGGCGCTGGAGCTGAGCAAGCACCCGCTGATCAACGGCATCAAGGAGGCTTCTGGCAACATTTCGCAGGTGGCCAAGATCGCAGCCCTCTGCGGCGATGAGTTGAACATCTACTCCGGCAACGACGATCAGGTGGTTCCTCTGCTGGCTCTGGGCGGCAAGGGCGTGATCAGCGTGGTTTCCAATGTGGCACCGGAGCTGGTGCACAACTGCTGCCAGGCCTTCTTTGACGGAGATACCGCAAAGGCCCGCGACCTGCAGCTGGAGATGCTGCCGCTGTCCGATGCACTGTTCTGCGAAGTGAATCCCATCCCGATCAAGTATGCAATGAATCTGCTGGGCTGGGAGGCCGGCGAGTGCCGCCTGCCGCTGGTGGAGCCCAGTGAGGCACATCAGGCACAGATCGAGAACACCCTGCGCGCAGCCGGTCTGATCCAGGAATAAGTTTCAGGTAAAATGCCCAGGGAGACGGTTCTCCGGGCATTTTGCCGTATTATAGCGTAAAAAGAAAGGAACTCAACTATGACGGAAATCGTGATCCAGGGCATTGGCGGCCGTATGGGCCATGTCCTGTGCGATATGATCGCACAGCGGGAGGACTGCTGTGTTGTGGCAGGCATTGATGTGAAGGACGGCGAGCAGAACGGCATCCCCGTGTATGACAGCCTGGAAAAACTGAACGGCAAGGGCGATGTCATCATCGACTTCAGCTCCCCCGCTGCTGTGGAAAAGGCTCTGCCCTACTGTGAGGCCCACAAGCTGCCCATCGTGGTCTGCACCACCGGCCTGTCGGAAGAGCTGCAGCTCAAGGTCGTGCAGCTGTCACGCACGGTGCCCGTGTTCAAGAGCGCCAACATGTCCATGGGCATCAACGTGCTGTCGGAACTGTGCAAGCGTGCTTCTGCCATTCTGGGCGTGAACTACGACGTGGAGATCGTGGAGCAGCACCATCACAACAAGCTGGATGCTCCCAGCGGCACCGCTCTGATGCTGGCCGATGCCATCAACGAGCAGAACGATGGTGCTTACCACTATGTCTACGATCGTTCCTCCGTGCGTCAGAAGCGTGACCCGAAGGAGATCGGCATCAGCTCGGTACGCGGCGGCAGCATCGTGGGCGACCACGAGGTGCTGTTCTGCGGCCCGGACGAAGTGATCACCCTCAAGCACACTGCTTATTCCCGCAGCATCTTTGCCAACGGTGCCATCAACGCCGCCGTGTATCTGGCAAAGAAGGAGCCGGGGCTGTATAATATGGGCGATCTGATCGCTTCGATCTGATTCTTGCCCTGCAGATGCGGCACAGCGGTTTTTGGATAGCCCCTGTGCTGCAGGAGGTTCAACATGGCAAAGCATTCGACACCCCGGCGGCGGTCCGGGAAGCACTGGGTCGGCACGCTGCTCACAGCGGGTGCCGTCGTGGCATGCATGGGGCTTCTGCTCCGCTTTCTCCCGGTGGGCACCATCCCGACCGGCGGAGACGAACCGTCGGACAGTGCGGTGAGCAGCACGGAGCCTGCGGCGTCCTCGGTCCCGGAGCCCGAACCGGAACCGGTGGTGGAAACGCTCCGCTTTTCGGCTACGGGCGATGACCTGATCCATTCCCCCATCTACAAGCAGGCCGCCCGGCGGGCCGCCAATGGGCAGCAGTACGACTTTGATTACTGCTATGCACAGGTCGCACCCTTCTATGCGCAGCAGGACATCAACTGGATCAATCAGGAAACGCTCTGCAGCGATGAGCTGGAGCCTTCCTCCTATCCCTGCTTTTCTACCCCGGGAGACTGTGCCCGGGCACTTTACCGGGCCGGCATCCGGGTGTTCAGCCTGTCAAATAACCACACCTACGATAAGGGCGCAGCCGGTCTGGCTGCCACCCTGCGTTTCTGGGAGAGCATGCCGGAGGACGTAGTCACCACCGGCCTGTGGCGTGGTGCGGATGACTACAGCCGCATTCCGCTGCAGACCGTCAACGGGGTGACCATCGCCTACCTTTCCTACACGGAGCACACCAATGGCATCCCCACCAGCAGCTCCATGCCCGCCAACGTGATCTACACCAGCCAGACGGATGTGATCGAGCAGCAGGTTCGTGCAGCACACCAGCAGGCCGACTTTGTGATCGTGGGTGTGCACTGGGGCGTAGAGGACAGCCACACCATTGTGGACGGTCAGCGCACACTGGCACAGCAGCTTGCAGACTGGGGTGCCGATGTGATTGTGGGCACCCACCCGCATGTGCTGCAGGATGCTCAGTGGCTGAGTACAGCAGACGGAAGGCAGACATTCGTTGCCTATTCTCTGGGCAATTTTCTGAGCACGCAGAACCGGCCGGATCAGCTGGTAGGTGCTATCCTGAACCTGCAGCTGCAAAAGACCACCGAGCCGGACGGAACGGTGCAGTGTGCCGTTCTGGAACCGAAGCTCCTGCCGACGGTCACCCATTATGACGCTGGAAAATCCAATGTGCGCACCTATCTTTTCCGCGATTACACGCAGGAATTGGCAAAGCAGCATGGTGTGCGCGCAAAACATTCCGATTTCAGTCTTGACACCGTTCAAAAAATCGCGCAAAATAATATCAACAGCGACTTTCTGGAGCTTACATAAAACCGTGGGAATCAATTGGAACGCCCATGTGACGGGCAGAGTGGAGGGATTTTATGTACGGAGTATCGAAAATCAACATTGAGCCCAGCCTGATGATGATCAGTGTGCAGGACGTGGAATTCAAGGGCAACAGCCTGGCCCGTTATCTGCAGATTTTTGCAGACAACGGCGTTGTCGTGGACATGATCAGCCAGAGTGCGCCCCATGGCACCACCATTGACTTCAGCTTTACCGCCGCCGGCAGCGATCTGCCGCTGGTAATGAAAGCCATTTCAGCCGCCAACCTGGACAAGGATGCCAAGGCTTCCCCGCTGATCAGTGTCGGCTATTCCAAACTGAACCTTTTTGGCGAGGACATGGTTACCAGCTGCGGTGTGGCCGCTCGTGCCCTGAATGCACTGGCCATGGCCGGCATTGAAGTGCTTCTGATCACCACCAGCGACCTGGATATCTCGCTGCTGGTCCATGCCGAGAACGAAGATGCCGCTTACGAGACACTGAAAAAGGCGTATGAGCTTTGAGTCAGCCGAAGCAGTGACAGCTGCGGCCGTTGGAATCGCAGCCGCCATTCTGGCATGGAACCGCTGGATCACGGCAGACAGCATGCTGTTCGGGCTTCTGCTTGCCGGGCTGATTGGCCTGGCTGTGGCAGGTGTTGCCTTTCTGGTCTGTAAGGTCTTTTCGTATTATCGGAAAAAACGGCACCCTGAAGCACCGGTCGTTTCCTTCTTCTCTTCGGAAGGTGGAATGCTCATTGCTTCTCCGCTGGAGGGAAAGCTTCTTCCGCTGGATGGAATCGAGGATCCGGTATTTTCGGCGGAGGTTCTGGGCAAAGGCTGTGCCATTGAACCGGATAAGGGAGAGATCTATGCTCCGGCAGACGGTGTGATCCTGAAAATTGCCGAAAGCAGTCATGCCGTCAGTCTGCGGTGTGATTCCGGCGTGGACCTTCTGATTCATGTTGGAATGGACACGGTGGAACGGCATGGAGCCGGATTTGCTCCGCAGGTCCGGGCAGGCGAACATGTCCACAGCGGACAGCTTCTGCTGAAATTTGACTTGCAGAAGATCCGTGCCGATGGTTATCCCCTGACCACTCCGGTTGTGGTAACCAACAGTGATGCCTTCTCGGATGTCACTGTGGTGGCTTCCGGCAACGTGACCGAGGGGCAGAACATCCTGCTTCTCCGCTGAATGCAAACAAAAAATACCGCTGTCCGGTTCAGAACCGGACAGCGGTATTTTTATTGCGGGATCTTGGGCAGATGCTTACAGGGTGACCTTGTGATAGACCTTCTTGCCCTTCTTGATCACAACGCCCTTCTTGAGCTGTTCTGCGGTAAAGCTGACGGTGGGAGCTGCAACCTTTTCGCCGTCGGCCAGAACACCGCCCTGCACGACCAGACGGCGTGCCTCACCGTTGGAAGCAGCCAGACCAGACTTGACCATCAGGGTCAGGATGCCGATGGAGCCATCGGTCAGATCCGCCTCGGTCAGCTGGGTGCTGGGCATGTGCTCCGTGTCCATTGCAGCACCGCCAAACAGTGCACGGGCTGCTGCCTGTGCCTTTTCAGCTTCTTCCTTGCCGTGGACCATGCTGGTCAGCTCGTAGGCCAGGATCTCCTTGGCCTCGTTCAGGCGCTGATCCTTCCATGTGCTCATCTCGTCGATCTGCTCCAGCGGCAGGAAGGTGAGCATCCGGATGCACTTCATGACATCGGCATCACCCACATTGCGCCAGTACTGGTAGAACTCGAAGGGACTGGTCTTGTTGGGGTCCAGCCAGACAGCATTGCCTGCGGTCTTGCCCATCTTCTTGCCCTGCGAGTCGGTCAGCAGGGTGATGGTCATGGCGTAGGCATCCTTGCCCAGCTTACGGCGGATCAGCTCGGTGCCGCCCAACATGTTGCTCCACTGGTCATCGCCGCCAAACTGCATGTTGCAGCCGTAATGCTGGAACATGTAGTAGAAGTCGTAGCTCTGCATGATCATGTAGTTGAACTCAAGGAAGGACAGACCGCGCTCCATGCGCTGCTCATAGCACTTGGCACGCAGCATGTTGTTGACCGAGAAGCAGGCACCCACGTCACGCAGCAGCTCCACATAGTTCAGGTTCAGCAGCCAGTCGGCGTTGTTCAGCATCAAAGCCTTGTCATCCGAGAAGTCGATGAACTTTTCCATCTGCTTTTTAAAGCAGGCTGCATTGTGGGCGATGTCCTCTTTGGTCAGCATCTTGCGCATATCGGTGCGGCCGGAGGGATCGCCGATCATGGTAGTGCCTCCGCCGATCAGGGCGATCGGCTTGTTGCCTGCCATCTGCAGGCGCTTCATCAGGGTCAGGGCCATAAAATGGCCTGCGGTCAGGCTGTCGGCCGTGCAGTCAAAGCCGATATAAAAAGTAGCCTTGCCGTTGTTGATCAGATCAATGATCTCGTTGTCGGTGATCTGCGCCACCAGACCACGGGCCTGCAGCTCTTCGTACAAAGTCATAGAAACATCCTCCTGTTTTGTGGGGCAGAGGAAACAAAAACGCCCTCTGCCAAACATCAATTTGGCAGAGGGCGAGAAATCTTCGCGGTACCACCTCTGTTTGCCGCTTCCTCACAGAAACGACCTCACGAGTGCACACCCCAGAGTAGAGTGACACTCCTGCGTTTGTAACGCTCGCACGCGGCACGGCCTACTAGCTCAGACAGCATTCAGCCTGCAGCTCCGGGAGGTATTCGCCTGCTGTTCTGCGGCCCCTTGCACCAACCGGGGTTTCTCTGGGCAGAACACTTCAGGGTACTTATTCCCTTCATCGCCATTAACAAAACTTACTTTATCACAAGAACACGGGCTTGTCAAGCCCCGGATTCCGACGGGAACGCTCCCCTGTTACTGGCGGCCGGTACCCAGCATTTCCCGCGCATTTGCCCGGGAAAGCTCGGTCACATGATCGCCGGAGATCAACCGGGCCAGTGCTTCCACGCGGCCCTCCGTATCCAGCGGGTGGATCTCGGTATAAGTGCGGTCGTTCGTCACATTTTTCTGGATCAGCAGGTGGCAGTCAGCCAGTGCGGCGATCTGTGCCGTATGGGTGATGCACAGGATCTGATGTCCCTGTGCGCTCTGCCGCAGCACCTCACCGATCCGTCCGGCGGCCTTGCCGGAAACACCGCTGTCGATCTCATCGTAGATCACCGTGGGCACTGCATCCCGGTCTGCCAGCGCATTTTTGATGGCAAGGGTAATGCGGCTCAGCTCACCGCCGGAGGCAATGCGGGCCAGCGGTTTCGGGGCTTCACCGGCGTTCGTGGAGATGTAGAATTCCACGCTGTCCTGTCCGTGGCTTGCCAACGGCCCACGGGCGTGGTGCAGCGTCATGCGCACACCCGGCATATTCAGGAACTGCAAGGTATCGGTAATGCGTGAATTCAGCTCGTCAAAGGCTTTCAGACGGGTCTGGGTCAAGGCCTCCGCCTTTTCGCGCGCCAGACCATACAGGCGCAGCTTTTCCGCCTGCAGCTGATCGTGCCGCTGCTCCGAGAACTGGATCTGTTCCAGTTCCTCCCGTGCTTTCTGTCCAAAGGCAATGATGTCCTCCACCGTATCACCGTACTTGCGTTTGAGACGGTACAACAGATCCAGCCGCTGTTCGATCTCATCCAGCTCGGCGTCGTTCGTGTCGTAGGCATCCAGCCGGTCGATCAGCTCTGCCGCTGCGTCCTTGGCCGAATAGTACAGGTCCATCAGCGTGCCGGACACCCCGGAAAGTGACTCGTCCAGCTGGGCGGCCGTATCCATGGCGTTGGATGCCTCACCCAGCAGATCCACTGCGCCGGGGGTGTCATCGTCCCCGGACAGCAGCGCATGGGCCTTTGCCACCCGGTCCCGGATGGTGGACGCGTTGGCCAGCACCTTGCGGCGTGCTTCCAGGGTCTGCTCCTCGCCGGCGGTCAGTCCGGCTTCTTCGATCTCCTGCACCTGATAGCTCAGCAGGTCGATCCGTCGCTGCTTTTCCGCCTCGTCGGTGATCATGGCGTCCAGTTCCTTCTTGACCTTGACCAGGCTCCGGTACAGCACATAATACTCCTGATAGAGTTTGGCGTTCTGCGCATAATCGTCCAGAATGCTCAGATGGTGTGCCGGATTCAGCAGTCCCACCGAGTCGTGCTGGCCGTTGATGTTGATCAGACCTCCGCACAGCTCCCGCAGCACAGCCGCCGTGGTGGGCATACCGTTGATCCGGCAGCTGCTCTTTCCTTCGGCGGTGATCTCACGGCTCAGAAGCAGCTCTGCCGAGCGCTCATAACCGGCCGCTTCCAGTTTGTCCAGCACCACATCCGGGATCTGCGCAAAAGACGCACGGATCACCGCTTTGGACGCACCCGTGCGCACAAGATCCTTGGAAGTCCGATTGCCCAGGATCGCATTGATGGAGTCGATCAGAATGGACTTGCCCGCACCAGTCTCACCGGTGAGGACGTTCAGCCCCGGCTGAAAATGAACTTCTGCCTTCTGGATGACCGCGACATTTTCAATTTGCAGGCAGCTTAACATGGTTTATCGTCTCTCCCGCGTTTGTTTTACCCGATGTGCCGGGTCAGTTCCGTGCAGATGGTCTTGGCGTCCCGCTCGGAGCGGGCAACGATCAGAAAAGTGTCATCACCCGAAAGGGTGCCGACCACGTTTTTCCACTGCAATGCGTCAAATACCTCACAGGCTGCATTGGCCATGCCGGAATAGCACTTGACCAGCACCACATGGCCTGCATAGTCCACCCCCAGCACCGACTCATGAAAGATCGTCTCAAACCGGCCCTGGGTCTTGGGGTTAAAGCTCTCGTTCCGGCTGGAAACATAGCGGTAGCCCTCTGCGGTGGCGGCCTTGACCAGGCACAGCTCCCGGATATCCCGCGAGATCGTGGCCTGAGTTACATCAAACCCTTCCTTGCGCAGATAGTCCAGCAGCACTTCCTGCCGACTGATCGGATGCTCCTGCACAAGACGGAGAATGGTCTGCAGGCGGTCTCCCTTACTTTTTGCTTCTTCTTTGCGGACATGTGCCATAGTTCGTCGTATCTCCTTTTATCGTCTGCTGCGCAATTTCTGGTCGATGGCCTGGAACTGATCCGCCTTGCTGAAGGTGATCAGCTGCACCACCTGATCCGAAAGCCGGACTTCTGCCGTTGCGCCCGCCTTGAGCGGGAATCCTGCTGCACCGTCACAGCTGATGAACACCTCGCCGTCGGCCACTTGACCGACGCAGATGTTCAGCTTGCGTTCCTGCGCAAACACCATGGCCGGGCTGGCAAGACTGTGAGGGCAGATTGGCGTGACGACCACGCCTTTGGTCTGCGAATCCAGAATAGGCCCGCCTGCGGCCATCGAATACGCAGTAGAGCCGGTCGGCGTCGCAACGATCACACCATCGCCCCGGTAATGCTCCACCAGAATGTCATCGCAGTAAATGCTGAAATCAATGGCCTGCTGCAGGCGGCCTTTTGTCACGACAACGTCGTTCAGTGCATGGCCTTCCCAGCCGTCATGGCCCAGAACATGGGCGTAGAGCAGCATCCGGTTGTCCAGCTGGAACTCGCCCCGCGCCACGGCAGGCAGCTTGCTTTCCATCTCGCTGACCTCGCAGGTAGCCAGAAAACCGCAGCGGCCCAGGTTGATGCCCAGGATCGGCTTTGCATGCTTGAGCGAAAGATTCGCCTCATGCAGGATCGTTCCGTCTCCGCCGATGGTCAGGATCACGTCCGTACGTTCCAGACACTGTTCCAGCGGCAGATATACAACGCCGGCCGCATTGCAGACCGTGCGCAGATCCTCGCACATCAGCACCGATGCGCCATGATTCTGCAGGATCTGCGCTGCACGCAGAGCGACCTCACTGGCCGAGATCTTTCCAGGGTTCGGAGAAATGTAAACCGTCATGCCGAAGCCTCCTGTTTTGGTTCTGTATCCGTATCGTTCAGCGGTCCAGCGTGGAATGGCTTGCAGCCACGACCTGTTCGGCGGCCGCATCGTCCAGCACGCAGGGCTCCTCGCTCTTCTGCACGAACATCAGATATTCGATGTTGCCTTCCGGACCTTTCACCGGGCTGAAATCCAGCCCGCGCACAGCAAATCCGTTGGCAGCCGCATAGCCCATGGCATTGTGCAGCACTTCGCGGTGGGTGGCGGGGTCACGCACCACGCCGTTCTTGCCCACTTTTTCGCGCCCGGCTTCAAACTGCGGCTTGACCAGACAGACGCCCATGGCGTCCGGCGTGGTGATGGCCTGTGCCACCGGAAAAATATGATGCAGCGAGATAAAGGAAACGTCCACGCTGAAGAACTCGATCGGTTCATCCAGAGCCTCCGGTGTAACGTTGCGGATGTTGGTGCGCTCCATGTTGATCACGCGCTCATCGGTGCGCAACTTCCAGGCCAACTGGCCGTAGCCCACATCCACTGCGTAGACCTTGACCGCACCGTTCTGCAGCATGCAGTCGGTAAACCCGCCGGTCGATGCACCAATGTCCATGCACACCTTGCCCTTGGGCGTCAGCGGAAAACACTGCATGGCTTTTTCCAGCTTCAGGCCGCCGCGGCTGACATAACCGATGTCGTGCCCGCGCACCTCCACCTTGGCATCTTCCTTGATCATCTCACCGGCCTTGTCCACCTTCTGTTCGTTGACAAACACCACACCGGACATGATCATGGCCTTGGCGCGTTCACGGCTCTGGATCAGACCATGCTGAACCAGATATTGATCCAACCGAATTTTCACGATATGTTTTCTCCTTTCATCCAGGCATCCATCACCTGCTGTGCAAGGGTGTCGGCATCCAGCCCGGTGACCTGCTTGATCTGCGGAACAGTCGCATGGGGCAGGTTGGCCGTATGCACAGCGGCGTGCAGGAAGGTTCCATTCCAGCCCGCCTGCTGCAGGCAATAGGCCAGATGCTCCCCGATGCTGCCCCATTCCACACATTCTTCTGCAAATAGCACGATTTTATAATCCTTCACAGCTTCGATCATTTTTTCTGTAAAGGGAAACAGCTTTACAAGTTTAAGTGCGTCGCAATTGATACGATGCTCCGTGAGTTTTTCACATGCAGTCAGAATATCATCCATTTCGTCCGCATAGCTGATCAACACCGCCTGGGCGCCCTCGGTTCTGTGCAGGAAATCATAGTCCTGCCCGCTGCAGCCATACTGCGCCAGACGGGCATTTTCCCCGCCCCGCGGATAACGGATCGCACGGGGGCCTCTGCAGCCGTCCTTCAGCAGCTCGTGCAGCCAATAGGTCAGCTCCGCATAATTGGAAGGTGCATAGAGCGGCATACCGACCTGGCTCAGGAAAGCCGGGTCGTAAACGCCCTGATGCGTTTCTCCGTCTGCCGGAACAAAACCCGCGCGGTCAATGGCGAACACGACGTTCTCCTGCAGCAGGTTCACATCGTGCAGGATCTGATCGTAAGAGCGCTGCAGGAAGGTGGAGTAAATGCACACCACCGGCAGCATGCCCTGACTGGCCAGACCCGCCGCAAAGGTCACGGCGTGCTGCTCTGCCATGCCTACGTCAAAGAACCGCTCCGGCGCACTGTGGGAAAAGAACTGCAGCCCGGTGCCATATTTCATGGCCGCAGTAATGGCGCAGATGCGGCTGTTCTGTGCCGCTTCCCGCGCAAGCGCCTGCCCGAAGGTCGTTGAGAACGATTCCTTGGGAGCCACCTCCGGGTCGGGCATCCCGTCCGGGTCAAAGGCCGATACCCCGTGGTAGTTGCCCGGGTTCATCTCGGCCGGCTGATATCCTTTGCCCTTTTTGGTCACAACATGCAGAAAGTGCGGGCCGGGCCGCTGGCTGATGGTGCGCAGGGTCCGCTCCAGTTCTTCCTCATTGTGTCCATCCACCGGCCCAATGTACTGGAACCCCATGTCCTCAAACATGGTCGAGTGGTACATTGCCCGTCGGAGCAATGTTTTACCCTCGGTCAGGGCTTTTTTCAGCGGGGTGCCCACCACCGGGACACTGTCGAGGAAGCTCCGCACATTCTCCTTGGCGTCAAAATATGCAGTCGTCGTGCGCAGGTGGGTCAGATACCGCGCCAGCGCGCCCACATTGTGGGAAATGGACATCTTGTTGTCATTCAGGATCACAAGCAGGTTGTCCAAGGAGCCGATGTTGTTCATGCCCTCATAGACCATGCCGCCCGTAAAGGCACCATCGCCGATGACCGCAACCACCCAGCCCGGCTCATGCCGGATCTTCTTGGCCCAGGCCATGCCGATGGACAGCGAAAGCGCTGTGTTGCCGTGCCCTGCAATAAAGGCATCGTGCTCGCTCTCGTTCGGGTTCGGAAAGCCGGAAATGCCATCCAGCTGGCGCAGTTTTGCAAAGCCGCTGCGTCGGCCGGTGAGCAGTTTGTGCGTATAGCACTGATGCCCCACGTCAAAAACGATTTTGTCCATTGGCGTCGTCATCACCCGGTGCAGGGCTACCGTCAGCTCCACTGCGCCGAGGTTGGATGCCAAATGACCGCCTGTGCGGGAGATATTCCGCAGCAAAAACTGACGGATCTCCGCACAGAGCTTGTTTACCTGTTCTTTGTCCAGATTTTTCAGATCGCTGGGTTGATCAATGTTGTCCAGCAGCAACGATTCCATAACCAAATCACACGTCCTTCATGCAATGTTTCCCGCCCTGCTGGCATGTCTCACAGGCCCAGCGGGTACAGCAGGCCGACCACAAGGCCCACCAGAAAGCCTGCGACCACCTGCAGCGGAGTATGGCCGACCATTTCCTTCAGATGCATGTTCTGCAGGAACGGGGCGTTCTTTTCGCTGACCTCGATCCACTGGTCGATCATCTGGTTCAGCACCTTTGCCTGCTCGCCGGTCTCATGGCGCACGCCCATGGCGTCGTGCATGGTGATGATGGCCACCACACAGGCCACTGCAAAAATGGCAGAGTCAATGCCCTCACACCGTGCCGTGGCAATGACCATTGCGCAGACGGTGGCGCTGTGGGCGCTGGGCATACCGCCGTCGCCCCACATGCGCTCCAGCTGGAATTTGCCCAGCAGGATGAAGTTGATCAGGGTCTTGAGCACCTGCGCCACGAACCATGCCAGGAGCGACACGGTCAGGATGCGGTTGAATGAAAGGATCTCATAAATGAACTGCATAGCGTTTCCTTTTGCTTTCCCGGACGACGATCCGTTTTAGTGTTTGCGTGTCAGGAGCTGCTGCGCAAGCTGCTCCAGGAAGGCCGATTTTTCGCCGAATGTTTCGCGCAGAGCGCTGCAGGTCTTTTCGTTTACGCGCTGTGCAAGAGCCATTGCGCCCTCCACGCCATACAGCGTTGCAAACGTTGTTTTTCCGTTTTCACTGTCGCTGCCAATGGGCTTGCCCAGCTGTTCCGGCGTGCTGGTCACATCCAGCACATCGTCCACGATCTGGAACACCAGACCAATACCGTAGGCGTATGCTTCCAGTGCTCGGCACTGGTCGGCGTCGGCACCGGCGGCAGCTGCCCCCATCTGGACGGCTGCGTTGATCAGAGCACCGGTCTTATTGCGGTGGATCAGCCGCAGCTGTTCCTCGGTCGCTGCCAGTGCTTCGTATTTCAGGTCCAGCTCCTGCCCATACACCATGCCGCGGCTGCCGGCACCAAGGCCCAGCGCCTTTGCGGCCTGCACACAGGCCTGCGGGCAAGCCGGTGCATTGGCGATTGCTTCAAAGGCTTCGGTCAGGAGCACATCTCCTGCCAGCATGGCCGTTGCCTCCCCGAATGCCTTGTGGCAGGAGGGGCGACCGCGCCGCAGGTCATCGTTGTCCATGCAGGGCAGGTCATCGTGGATCAGCGAATAGCAGTGCAGCATTTCCACCGCAGCGCTGAAAGCTCTGGCCGTCTGCGGATCACCGCCCAGCATATCACAGACGCTGAACACCAGCACGGCCCGGATGCGTTTTCCGCCGCCCAGCAGGCTGTACCGCGCCGCACGGCATACCTCCGATTCCTCCGGAAGAAACTTTGCACAGGCGTCTTCCAGCGCGGCAGAAGCCTGCGACAGATACATCTGATATTGTGTTTTGTAATCCATCAGTTTTCCTCCCGCTGTTCCTGTATGGTCTGCGTGATCTTCGCGTCGATCTCCTCGATCTGGAGCGATGTTTTTTCCAGCGCAGTATGGCAGTATTCCATCAGAGATGCTGCCTCCGCATACAACTTGACGGCTTCTGCAAGAGTCGTCTGCTCGTCCTGCATTTTGGCCAGAATGGCATTCAGGCGCTCCATGCCCTCTTCATAGCTTTTGGGTGCTTTCATCAATTTCCTCCACGGCCTCCACCCGGCACTTTGCCCGGCGGGAAGCGCTGCGAATGTAGATGGTCTTGTCCGGCTCCAGTTGGTCTGCCGGAAGGATCTGTCCTCTGCCCGTGGTGATCATCGCATAGCCTCGGGCAAGGACCCGGTACGGGCTCAGAGAGGCTGTCAGTGCTGCGGCATGTTCCAACTGCATATTTGCAGCCTGCATCCGGCGCTGTATCTGGATCTGAAGCGTCTGCCCAGCCTGTTCCAGCTGGTCAAAATCCCTCTTCCAGATGTGATGCGCAGGCTTGCGTTCCAACGCTAAGTTGTATTGCTCCAGCTCATTATAGCACAACTTGAGCCGTTTTTGCATATTTTCAGAAATATTTTGTTGTAAATTTTGCAAAATATTCCATTGTTCTTCCCGGTCCGGCACCGCAAGCTCTGCCGCTGCCGAGGGCGTCGGGGCTCTCTGGTCTGCCACGAAGTCCAGGATCGTGTAGTCGATCTCGTGTCCAATGGCGCTGATCAGCGGTGTTTTGCAGGCAAAGGCTGCCCGCGCGATCACCTCAGCGTTGAACACCCACAGATCCTCCCGGCTGCCGCCGCCGCGGGCCACGATGATCACATCTGCCCTGCCGCTGCGGTCCAGCGTCCGGATGGCCGCCGCAATCTGCGGAGCCGCTTCAAACCCCTGCACCATGACCGGGCAGAGCAGCAGCCGGATACCCGGCCAGCGGCGGCTGATCACATTGCGGATGTCCTGTAAAGCCGCGCCGGTCTTGCTGGTCACCAGCCCAATGCATCGGGGATATTGCGGCAGCGGCTTTTTGTGTGCCGCATCAAACAGGCCCTCCTGTTCCAGCCGGGCCTTGAGCTGCTCCAATGCCAGCTGTGCTGCACCGATTCCGTCCGGGAACATCTCATTGACATACAACTGGAATGCGCCATCCCGCTCATAGAGCGTTGCACGGCAGCGCACGACCACACGCATTCCCTCTTCCGGACGGAACGCAAGCCGCCGCGCATCCGAGCGGAACATCACCGCTTTTACGCTGGCCTGCTCATCCCGCAGGGTGAAATAGCAATGCCCGCTACGCGCGTTCTGCACAAAATTTGCCACCTCGCCGCGCAATGCCAGATCAAACAATCGGTCGTTTGCATCAAAAAGAGATTTGACATAGCGGTTCAGCGCCGAAACCGTGATCACTTCAGCCATAAACCGGCCTCCCGTGCCGCAAGAATGGACACGCCAATGGCATTGTCACTGGAATACTGTCCCGGCACAAAATACACCTGAGGCAGGCGTTTCTGCACCCATTGGCGGATCACATCGCTGCTCATCACGCCGCCGGCGCATACCACCGGCAGACCCGGGTATTCCTTCTGCGCAGCCTTTGTCATTTTGACCACCGTATCGGCCACACAGAGCAGGCAGTACTTGCACACATATTCCGGGCTTTTGCCCGCAGCAAGCAGGGCATTGCACTGGTTTTCCAGGCCGGAAAGGCTGCACTGCATGCCCCTCACGCTAGATTTCGGCCGGATCTCTTCCGGGCACGCTGCAGCAAGGCGAGACACCTCTGCACCCGCCGGGAAGGCAAACCCGAGCTTGACGCCCACGCGGTCCACAGCCTGTCCGGCGTAAAGGTCCGTGCTCGTGCCAAGTTGGGTGATCGTGCGTACCTCATCACACAGCAGCAGATCCGTCGTGCCGCCGGAAATATGAAACAGCAGGACTTTCTGCGTAAAAAGGTCTGCGCCGTGGGCTGCAAACAGCGCCGCAGCGGCATGGCCCTGCTGGTGGGTCGTATAAATCAGCGGGATGCTCCGCGCCGCTGCAAATGCCGTCGCCGCATTCACACCGGCCAGAAAGCACGGCATATAACTGCCCTCTGCCGGGCGCGGCTTCTGGGAGACGCCCACAGCGTCGATGCGGGTCAGATCAAACTCCTGCGCAAGCTCGTGCAGCATTTCCGGCAGTGCCGTGGTGTGGTGGAACAGTGCATCGCTCTGCCGCAGGCCCAGCTGCCCGGGTTTGACCGGAAGAAACCGCTTTTTTGCACAAACAACCTCTCCGGCTGTATCAAAAACTGCCAGAGAGGTTGCATAGTTGCTTGTATCGACCCCGAGCGTATAACGGCTCACTGTTCAGCCGGCTCCACAGCGGCTTCTTCATTCAGGCCGTGATCCCGTGCCACTGCGCCGAGCAGGCCGTTCACAAACTGATAGTCCTCATCGGCACCATACTTTTTGGTCAGCTCCACCGCCTCGTTGATGGCAACGCCAGGCTTGTTCTCGCCGCCGAACAGCATCTCTGCAATGGCCAGGCGCAGCACGGTCAGGCTGACGCGCGGCAGACGCTCCATGGTCCAGTTGCGCAGATGAGCGCGGATCTCGTCATCCACCTCTGCGGAATGGTCGTAATAAGCATTCAGCAGCAGCTTGCTGAAGCCATCCACCGGGTGCTCTTCGTCGTTTTCCGCATGGTTGGTCAGAGCCTCTGCCAGCGGGACGTCGCCAAAGGTCTGCGAAAATGCCAGCAAAAATGCATTCTCGCGAGCTTCTCTACGGGGCAAAATGTTTTCCATAATATTCCTTTCATAACAGGAGCTCTCCCCGCCGGGAAACCCCGGCAGAGAGAACACGTTCTATCCATTCTTTTGTACGGCTGCAAGTGCTCTTACTGCTCCGCAGCAAGACCTGCGATCACCAGATTCACACGGCTCACCGTGACACTGGTCATGTTCTGCACGGCCGACTTGACATTTTCCTGCACCTTTTCCGCCACTGCAGGGATGCGTGCACCGGACGCCATGATCAGATGCAGCGTAAGCTCTGCCGTGCCGTCGCGCATTTCCACGGCCACCGGCGGCTGGATGCTGGCTTCCAGCAGATCCTTCAGCTTTTTGTTCTGGGTCCCGCAGGAAACTTCTGCCACGCCTTCCACTTCCAGCGCAGCGCACCGTGCGATCTTTGCAATGACTTCGGTCGAAATCTGAAGGCTGCCGCCCTGAAGATCCATATTCTGTAAATCCATTGTGCTGTCCTCCATTGAAAAGCAGCAGAACTGCCGCTTTTTTTCGGTTCAAAACGGCTTTGCAGCTGCCGCCGCCGAATGGCCGGGCAGCACACCGTTCCTGTTTTCTGATGGTGTTATTATACCATCAATGCGGGGTTGATTTCAATACTTGTTTGGAAAACTCTGTCGGACCACACAACGGGTTCTTTTTCCAGCCCGATTCCTTCCGGTCGGAGGGAAACACTTTTTATTTTACTTCCACCACCGTGATGTTCTGGGCCGTCACACTGCTCTTGCTGAGCACGACGTCCCGGATCTGCGCCACCTGCGCCGCCGTCAGCGGGTCACCGGATGTCATGACGGTCAGATCGGCGCGGCCGGACTGCAGAAAGCACAGGCAGTCCGCAAAGCCCTTGGCTTTGATGAGGGTCTCGATCTCATTTTCGGCGTGCAGATCTTCCAACCCGGCTGTCAGCTGGGCGGTGCAGTCCTTCTTTTCCTCCGCAGAGAGCGAAGAGGACTTCATGGTTTTTTGCAGGGTGTCCATGGCTTCATCGTGCGCCTTTTCCCGTTTCAGGCGTGCCTCTTCAAAGAACTTTGCGCCGCTGTCGCTTGCCACGCTGACCAGCTGTGCTTCCCCGTAGTTTTTGTTCGCGGCCGACACTGTTTCGGCTTCCGTGGGCAGGCCGTCCAGGACCGTGTCCGACTGCACAGGCTCGGCCGAAACGACCTGGGCTTCCTCGTCCGCTGCAATGCCGGTATCGGTGCGGGCATACTGCCAGTTCAGATAAACGGCAATGACAAGGGCAGCGGCCAGCGTAAGCGCGGTCACCCGCCGGGTATTTCTGGAAAGTGCTCTCATCTTGAATCCTCCTTGTTCTGGGTCAGATCATGGCTTGCGCTGTTCCACACAGATCCGGTTGGATGGCAGATCCAGCAGCGCTCCCACCATCTCCGTGATGCGTGCTGCCACGCGGACATCTCCCCCGCCGTCGCACAGCACGGCTACGCCGCGGATCTGCGGCTGATAGATCGTCTCTGCCAGGGCGGAGCCATCTTCCAGCAGAACATGCGTCTGCTGTTCCTGCATCTGCCCGGACTGCGTATCCAGTGCATAGATCGTTTCCTCCCCCGTTTCTAGTGTGAGCATCACCGTCGTCTTTCCCGCTCCGTCCATCTGAGCGATCAGTGTTTCAAGCCGGTTTTCCAGCTGGGTCTGATACGCGGCGATTTCCTGTGGGGCTGTGCTGGCGGCAGCAGACTTCGTCCCGGTCGGCATCAACTCCGACAGCAGCAACAGCAGCATGGCCACCCCGCCAATGAGCACCGCAAGTCTTGTGCGCCCCTGCGGGCCTTTGCATCCCTGAAGAACCGTTGTGATCGTTGCTTTTTTCATGGTTCCGCCTCTTCCGCTGCGGTGACAGCATCGGTGCTAAGTTCTTTTTGCAGAAACTGCACAAGCTGTGTCTGCACCTGTGCCGGGCTGTCCGGCGGCATCCACAGGATCGCGCGAGCTGCGCGGATGCCGTCCGGCGTCTGTTCCAATTCCGTTTCCACCCGGACCGGGATGCCTGTCTGTGCCTCGCATTCCGCTGCCAACATCTCATTCAAGCGCTTCGCCGCCTCCGTGAGGATCGTGGTTTCCACGCCCTCGATGGAGGCAGATGCCTGCACCGGCTGAAGCCACTGTGCGGTCCGTGCAGGCAGTGCAGAAATTGCACGGAGCAGAACTGTTAGAATATATAGCCCCGCAACCACTTTTATGCATCGGCGCGCCCAGCCCGCTTCCACCAGCTGCACTAGCAGCTCCGCGCAGACGCATGCAAGGCAGAATGCCGTTACGACCCGCATTTCACCCTCCGTTCATCATTGTCATCAACGCGACACCGACCATTGTCAGCGAAAAGAACAGTGCCGTGACCGCCGCCATGCACCGGACCGCCTCCGTCAGACAGTCAAACAGCGCCCGGCACCGGTCGATACCGGCAAAGCTGCACAGAAGCCTGCACCCGGACAGAACTGCCAGGTGGAACAACAGTCCCAGATACAGCGGAACAAATTCCGCGCCAAGGATCACCAGTGCCGCGATTCCAAGAGAGCTTTTGAGCAGCTGCAGCCCGGCCAATACGGTATCGGCCGCACCGCTCAACGCCTGCCCGATCACCGGGACACTGCCCGTCAGCATCTGGCCCAGACGGGATGTCGTGTGGTCTAATTGCAGTGTGATCACTCGCTGTACGCCAAGCAGAAGCGCAAACAGTTTTCCGCCCGCCGAAATGCTTTTTCGCAGCAGCTGCCCGCTCATCCTGCAGGCTTCCGGGAGACCCGTCTGCGTGTGGATGCAGCAGGCCATGCTGATGGCCAGATAGCTTTGCAGCAGCGGCCGGATGCACAGCGCGATCCCCTGTGCCAGCAGAGCCAGCACGCTCAGCAGAAATCCGCTGGCCACCGCTCCGGCGTTTCCCTCTCCACCTGCCGTCAGGACTGCGCCGCACACCGGCAGAAATCCCGTGAGGAACAGCCGCCAGCTGTCCATGCGTTCACCGATAGACTGTGCCAGTGTCAGCAGATCACCCCAGATGAGCACCCCGCAGCCACCGGCTGCCGCAAGGTCCAGCAAGGTACCGTCCGCTGCATCGCCAACGAGAAATGACAAAGCTGTGAGCAGCAGCAGAAACAGCAAAAGATCTGCGTAGCTGTGCAGGGTATCGACCAGAAGCTGCACGGGTGAACCCGGCAGCAGGCTCAGCAATGCCGACACCGGGTCCCGGGCAAAATCCGCTGCACCCTGTGCACTTTGGGTCAGGTAGGACTGCCACAATTCCCGGCCGGGCAGGCTTTCCAGTGCGAAAGCCCGCACCGTTCCAAAAGGCATTGCGGCCAGAAACGCCAACCCTGCCAGAAGCCCCCGGTATTTTTTGCCGCTCATCCTGCCAGCCCCCAGATCCGTTGACACACTTCTTCCAGCAGTGGGAACACCGCCGCCAGCACCAGACAGCGGCCCGCAAGCCCTGCACACCAGCCAAGCGCCTCGGCTCCGCTCTCTTTGCAGAGGGTGCGGGTATAGTCGGCAAGCAACAGGATGCCCGTGCTGCGCAGCAGGCATTGGAACGCCTGCTTGTCCGTTTGCTGTCCCAGCAGCGCGACACCCTCCAAAACGCTGTGGAAGGTGCCGCCCAGCCGCACCAGCAGAAGGACGATCGCTCCCAGTGAGAGCAGGAGCGCATAGGCCGGAAGCTCCTTTTGCAAAAGTGCATGCATCGCTGCCAGCACTGCCACCAGCCCCAGCGTGACCCAGGCGGAACTCACAGCGAAAACAGCGCCTTGATGGTAACAAACAGGGTGCTGATCTGCTTGACCAGAATGGACAGGACCACCACAAGGCCGGCAAGGGTCGTCATCATGGCCTGATCCTCCCGCCCGGAGCGGATCAAGAGCTGATTGAGCACCGCCACAATGATGCCGATGGCTGCAATTTTGAACACCAGATCAATTTCCATCTGCGCTGTTTCCTCCAAAATTTCCGAATTCAGATGAGCAGCAGTGCCATTGCCATCCCGGCTGCAAGGCCCAGTTTGCGGGGCAGACCGGCCTGCCGCCGGGCAGCGTGTTCTGCCGTTTGCTGCAAAGCCTGCAGGCGGGCCCGGTAGTAGTCCAGCTGTTCGCACTCCTGCTGCGCTTCCGCACGGCCAAGGCCGGACATGCACGTCCGGAAGCACTGCTGTTCTTCCCGCGTCAGGCCCTCCGGCGGTGGGGCCTCCTGTAAGCAGCGGGCGCCGGATTCCAGTATGCCTTCCCGGCAGAGCTCTGCGTAAAGCTGCTGCAGGTCTGCCCGGCGGAACGCGACCTCCTGCCGGATGCGTTCCAGAAGCGCAAGGCATTTCTGCAGTGCAGCAAGGTGCTGTACCGTACGGGCCTGTATGGCATCCCCGGCCAGCCAGCCGCACAACGGCAACAGCAGAGCACCCAGAATGTGCAGCATCATAGCAGCGGAAGCTGCCGGATCTCCCGGATCCGGCCCGGTGCACAGCGTCCTTCCAGCAAGACAAGAAACCGCAGTGCTCCCTGCTGCTGTAAAATCCGCACCTGCGGCCTTTGCAGAGCGTCCTCCAGCGTGGCGGCATGGACGCTGGCCACAAACTCCACCCCGCTGAAAAAGCCCTGTTCCAGTGCGGCGACCTCGGTCAGGTCCCCCAGCTCGTCCAGCAGGATCACCTGCGGGGCCAACGTCCGCAGCGCCATCTGGACCGCACGGCCTTTGGGCAGGCCGCTGATGCAGTCAAGGGCATCGCCATTCTGCCGCTCCGGCGGAAAAAGTTCCCCTCGCTCGTCGATCACAGCTACGGCCCGTTTCTGTGCAGCCAGTTCCCGGGCGATCTGCCGCAGAAGGGTGGTCTTGCCGCTGTCCGGTTCTCCCACCAGCAGTGCCCCGATGAAATGTCCCTGCAAAAGGGTGCACAGCTCCGCCGGAAGTTCCGTACAAATTGGACGCGCAATGCGGAAATTCAGCGACAAAAGACGCTGCAGCACAACATCCTCCGGGCCGCGCAATACGAACCGACCGCCCACCCCCACACGGCAGCCGGATGCCGTGGTCAGGTAGCCCTGCGCCAGTTCGGCCTGATGGGTATGTACTGAACCGCCGCAGAGCACATAAAGGATCTCGTCCATCTGCAGGGCATCCAGCGTCCTGCCGCGCAGGGTCTGCGGGCATTCCGGCAGCTCGTCCAACGTCGTCTGCTGCCCGGCAATGGACAGGCAAATTCCACAGCCTGTCCGCAGCCGCAGTTCGTGCACTTTTTCGGCGGTATTCTGCGGCAGCCGGGCCAGCGGCTGCGCCAGCCATGCAGGCAACAGACGGATCGCGCGGTAATACTCGTCCACAATGGGCACTTCCTTTCAACGAAACTTGTGTTACCAGTGTATGCAGCCCCTGCCCGCTTAGAACCGCACACAAACAAAAAGCCCCTGCGGCCCGAAACGCCGCAGAGGCTATGCAAAATTGTAATTATTCTTCTTTGAGCAGATCAAGGAATTCAGCTTCGGTCAGCACCGGAACGCCCAACGCCTGCGCTTTGGTCAGCTTAGAACCGGCTGCTGTACCGGCGACCACATAGGAAGTCTTTTTGGAGACCGAGCCGCTGGCCTTGCCGCCGTTTTTGACGATGAGGGCTTCTGCCTCGTTGCGGGAGAGTGTTTCCAGCGTACCGGTAACCACCAGCGTTTTACCGGCCAGCTTGTCGCCCTTGGGCTCGCCCTTCCACTGCATGTTGACCCCGGCATCTGCCAGACGGTGCACAAGGTCTGTGGTGCCTTCCTTCGCAAAGAATTCCACTACGCTCTGGGCCATCACACCGCCAAAGCCGTCGATCTCGCTGATGGCAGCGGCATCTGCTTCCCGGATGGCCTGCAACGAACCGAAATGTTCTGCCAGCAATGCCGCCGCCTTGTCGCCGATGTTGCGAATGCCAAAGCCAAACAGCAGCTTGTCCAGATTGTTCTCTTTTGAGCGCTGGATGGCGTTCAGCAGATTGTCCGCGCTTTTCTCCTTGAATTTGTCCAGCGTCAGCAGCTGTTCCCGGCTAAGCGCATAGATGTCTGCCGCCGAATGCACCATGTCTTTCTCCACCAGCTGCGTTGCCACAGCCGTGCCCAAACCGTCGATGTCCATGGCATCCCGGGACGCAAAATGAATGATGTTGCGCAAAGCCTGTGCCGGACACTCCGGGTTCACGCAGCGCAGCGCCGCCTCGTCCTCCAGATGCACCACCGGTGCGCCGCAGGACGGACAAACCGTCGGCATCTCGTAGGGCTGAGCGTCCTCAGCGCGGCGGGTGACCCCGATCACTTCCGGGATGATATCACCGGCCTTGCGCACCTGAATCGTGTCACCGATGCACAGACCAAATTGCCGGATAAAGTCCTCATTATGGAGGGTGGCGCGCGCCACGGTCGTGCCGGCCAGAAAGACCGGATCAAAGCAGGCCGTGGGGGTCAGGACACCGGTGCGGCCCACGGCCACCTCGATGCTGCGCAGGGTGGTTTCCTTGACCTCCGGCGGGTACTTGAAGGCGATGGCCCAGCGCGGGAATTTGTTGGTGGAACCCATCTGTTCCCGCTGGGCAAAATCGTTTACCTTGATGACCGCACCGTCCATATCAAAATCCAGCTTGGAACGGTTCTGCCCGATCTGCTCGATCTCTGCAATGGCCTGCTCAATGTCGTGTACCACATGGTAGCGCGGCGAGACCGGCAGACCGAGGCTCTTGAGGTAGTCCAGACTGTCCGAATGGCGGGTCAGTTCCTTCCCGCGGATCTGCTGGACGTTGAACACAAAAATGGACAGGCCGCGGCTTCCGGTGATCTTTGCATCCTTTTGCCGCAGGGAACCTGCCGCCGCATTGCGCGGGTTCTTGAAGGGAGCGGCCCCCTGCAGTTCCTGCTCCGCGCACAGCTTCTGGAAAGCCTCGTGCGGCATATAGACCTCGCCGCGCACCTCCAGAAACTCCGGCGCATTTTTCAGCGTCTTGGGGATGCGTTTGATTGCCCGGACGTTCTGGGTCACATCCTCGCCTACCACGCCGTCGCCGCGGGTGGACGCCCGGACGAGTTCTCCGTTCTCATACTCCAGACTGCAGGAAAGGCCGTCGATCTTGATCTCGACCACATATTCCGGTTCGATGCCTGCATCCCGTACGCGGCGGTCAAAGTCGCGCAGCTCATCATACGAAAATGCATCCAACAAACTTTCCATCTTGACCGCATGGGTCACCTTGGTAAAGCGCCCGCTGGGGGTCCCGCCCACTTTCTGAGTCGGCGAAGTCGGCGTGATCAGCTGCGGGAACTGTGCTTCCAACGCTTTCAGTTCCCGGGTCAATGCATCGTATTCAAAATCCTCCAGCTCCGGGGCATCCTGGTCATAATAGAGCCGGTTGTTCCTTTCAATGACAGCGCGTAGCTCCTCCACACGCTTCTGGGCCTGTTCCAGTTCCAAACAAATCACTCTCCTGCCGGGTGACCTGTGTCGGGAGACTGCTCCCACAGGACACCGTTTTTGTACGGTTCTAGTATACCACACCAAGCGGCACTCTGCAAAGCAAAGGGAAAAATACAAATCGTATTTTTCACGTATGAAATCGGTATCATATCGTATTTGTGAGTTGATTCTAAATCAATTCCGAAAGATACTCTCTGTTTATGTCATTAAAATTTTATCGACTTGACGTTAATATCCAGATTGATTCTTGCCGAATTCAAAGAAATTTCAATGCAGACGCTACGGTCCTCCCGGCAAAGCCAAAAGAAAAAGAGCCTGCACTTTCCGTGTGCAAGCTCTTCTCTCTATGCCGGTCCGGCTGTTCTGCGCTCGGCTTTTCCTTTAGCCGATCAGGGTCTGATAGCGCCGTTCCAGCACCTCAAACTTGCATCGTCCACAGGCACAGTCACGAGAAACTCCATCTTTCCCTTCTCGTTTTTCGCGCTGTGAACAGGAAGCGGACCGCGGATGCCTTCTGCATACAGCATCCGCAGGCACATCCCGAGTTGATGATCCGATTTTGCCAGCAGTTCATGAGCCATTCTGCTCACCTCCTTCATAATGGAAAACGAATTTTTCGCGTCCAGGTCACGGACATTGTCTAGTTCCTAGACTATCAGATGCCAATGGTCTTTGCAGCCATCGAAACGACGTGTGCAACACCATTATAACCAAAAAAAGGAGCCGCCCTCTCAGCCTAGCCAAGAGAACAGCTCCAGAAATGCAATGCAGAAAAATCAGATAGAAATGGTGTTGCAGACGTCGATCAGGACAGGGTCCAATGTCTTGGTCATTTCGAGCGCCTCATCCACCGGGTAGTCCACCAGCTTCTCGCCCTTCATGCCGACGATGCGGTTGTACTTGCCCTGCTCCAGCAGGCACACGGCCTGGTAGCCCATGGCAGATGCGTTCACGCGATCACGCAGCGTGGGAGAGCCGCCGCGCTGGACATGGCCCAGAATGGTGGCACGGGAGTCGATGCCGGTGCGGGCCTGGATCTCGTTTGCGATCTCCTGTGCGTGGCCCACGCCCTCGGCGACGATGATGATGAAGTGACGCTTGCCGGTCTTCTGAGTCTCAGCGATCTTGTCCAGAATGTCGTGCTGCATATCGAATTCCTTCTCCGGCAGCAGGACAGCCATAGCACCGGAGGCGATGGCAACGTTCAGGGCAATGTAACCGGCGTTGCGGCCCATGACCTCGACCACACTGCAGCGGTCGTGGCTCTGGGTGGTGTCGCGCAGCTTGTCGATCATTTCCAGAGCAGTGTTCATGGCTGTATCATAGCCGATGGTGTACTCGGTGCAGGCAATGTCGTTGTCGATGGTGCCGGGCAGGCCGATCATCGGGATGCCGCGGTGTGCCAGCTCGCGTGCGCCGCGGTAAGAACCATCGCCGCCAATGACGACCAGTGCGTCAATGCCCAGCTCACGACACTTGGCAGCACCGCGATCCTGGCCTTCCTTGGTCTTGAACTCCAGGCAGCGGGCAGTGTACAGAATGGTACCGCCGGCCGAAATGATGTTCGAGACGCTGCGCAGGTTCATTTCAAAGCATTCGCCGTTCAGCAGGCCGTTGTAACCACGCTGAATGCCGATCATGCGGTAACCTTTGTGCAAGCCGGTACGGACCACAGCGCGCACGGCAGCATTCATGCCAGGAGCATCGCCGCCGCTTGTGAGCACGCCAATCGTTTTGATTTGCTTTTCCATACGAGAGATTCCCTCCAATTTGTTTCTTCATTCACCCATGAGCCAGCGCCCTTCTTCATTACGCCGCTCAGTGTTTGCATCGTAAAGAATTGTTAAGACTTGCCTTTCAACATTATAACACATTCTCAGCCATTTGAAAATATTTTGGACCCATTTTGAGCTCTTCCGGCCTATAGAGATTCGTGCACAGAAATGTCATTTTGTTGCAATGTTCTCTGCGCCCACCAGTCTTTCCAGTTCTTCAAAGAAGAGCGGATGCCCGGAAGTGTACAGATGCCGGGGGGCCGCCAGCTTCTGTTTTGTGTCTTCCAGATACAGGATCACCGGCATATTGCCGTCAAAGATGCCCAGCAGATTGATCACCTTGGCATACTGCGGGCAGCTGCGGGACGGCAGACGGATATACAGCCGCTTTGCCGCCGCCTTGACCGGGTCCGGGCGGCCGTTCTGCGGGCGGGTGGGGTCGTAGCTGTCAATGGGCACGATGCTGTCTGCCAGCAGCTTGGAGGCTTCGTCCTCCCGCACCGACAGGCGTCCGTCGATGACCACGACCGCATTTTCGCGGATGGCATCGCGGAAGGTGTCCAGCACCTTGGGGAACACGATCACTTCCATGGTGCCAGTCAGATCTTCCACGCTGGTAAAGGCCATCATACTGTTGGACTTGGTGGTCATCATGCGGTTCTTGACCACCGCACAGACCACACGCACCCGCTCGCCGTCCGTCACATGGGCGTCCTCGCCGGTGAGGTCCTTGATGGTGTGGGAACCGATGCGGGCCGATTTTTCCCGGTAGGCATCCAGCGGATGACCGGACAGATACAGGCCGCTGACCTCTTTTTCCTGCTGGAGCAGCTCGGTGTGACTGTACTCCGGCAGCTGGCGGATCTCATAGCGGTCCTCCTGTGCGGCGTCCTGCTCTCCCCCGCTCATCACCGAAAACAGGTCCAGCTGGCCGTCCAGATTGCGGCGGGTGTCGGTCTCAATGCTTTTCAGGATGCCCTCCACGGCTTCCACATGGCTGTGGCGGTTGTTACCCAGCCGGTCAAAGGCACCGGCCTTGATCAGGCACTCCACCGCCCGGCGGTTCAATTCGTTGCCGTGCATCCGCTTGCAGAAGTCATACAGGCTGGTATAGGGCTTGTTCCGGCGCTCCCGCACCACATTCTCAATCAGGTTACGGCCCACGTTCTTGACCGCGTTCAGGCCGAAGCGGATCTGGCCGTTCTCGTCCGCCGTAAAGCCGCCGCCCGAAACATTCACATCCGGCGGCAGGACCTTGATGCCAAGGCGGGCACACTCGCCGGAATACTCGATGACCTTGTCCGTGTTGTCCAGCACACTGGTCAGCAGAGCGGCCATGAATTCGCTGGGGTAATGGCACTTGAGGTAAGCGGTCTGGAATGCCACATAGGCGTAGCAGGCCGCATGGCTTTTGTTGAATGCGTAAGAAGCAAAACTGGACATCTCATCGTAGATCTCGTTGGCGACCTTTTCCGAAATGCCGTTGGCCACACAGCCGGGGCACTCGTGGCCCGGCTCGGTGCAGCCGTGCACGAAGTGCTCCCGCTCAGCCTCCATCACAGCGTGCTTCTTTTTACTCATGGCACGGCGGACGTTGTCGGCCTGCCCGAAGGAGAAGCCCGCCAGCTCCCGGAAGATCTGCATGACCTGTTCCTGATAGACGATGCAGCCGTTGGTCACATCCAGGATATGGGCGAGCTGCGGGGTCTTGTAACTGATCTTGTCCGGCTCGTGGCGGTTGCGCAGATAGGTTGGGATGGAGTCCATGGGGCCGGGACGGTACAGGCTGATCAGAGCGATGACATCTTCCAGGTTCTGCGGCTGCAGGCCTACAAGCACCTGCTTCATGCCGGAAGATTCCAGCTGGAACACACCCTCGGTGTCGCCCTGTCCCAGCATTTTATAGGTCTCCGGATCGTCATAATCCAGCTTCTGGATGGAGAACTCCGGGTGATGCTTCTGCACCGCCGTTTCCGCATCGCGGATAACGGTCAGGGTGCGCAGACCCAGAAAGTCCATCTTCAGCAGGCCCAGTTCCTCGATCTCGGTCATGTTGAACTGGGTCACCGGCAGGCCGTCGTTGGTGGCCAGCGGCAGATAGTAGTCGGTAGGTTCCGGCGTGATGACCACGCCCGCCGCATGGGTGGACGCATGCCGCGGCATGCCCTCCACCTTCAGAGCGGTGTCGATGAGCTCGGTGACCTGCGGGTCGGTGTCATAGAGCTTTTTCAGCTCGGTGGAAACTTCCAGTGCCCGTTTCAGGGTCATCTTGAGCTCCATGGGCACCAGCTTTGCCACCACATCCACCTGCTGGTACGGGATGCCCATGACGCGGCCCACATCGCGGATGGCATTGCGGGCGGCCATGGTACCGAAGGTGACGATCTGCGCCACATGATCGGCCCCGTATTTCCGATTGACGTAATCAATGACCTCCTGCCGACGCTCGTAGCAGAAGTCCACGTCAAAATCGGGCATGCTGACGCGCTCCGGGTTCAGGAAGCGCTCGAAGATCAAATTGTACCGGATGGGGTCGATATCCGTGATGCCTACGCTGTAGGCCGCAATGCTGCCTGCACCGGAACCACGGCCCGGGCCCACCGGGATGCCCTGACTTTTGGCGTAATTGATGTAGTCCCAGACGATAAGGTAGTAGTTGGTGTAGCCCATGGTTTTGACCACGCCGATCTCATAGCTCAGGCGGTCCTTGTTGGCCTGCGGGACATTGGGCCCGTACCGGCGTTCAAGGCCCTCCCAGCAGAGCTTTTCAAAGAATGCCTGATTATCCATGCCGTCCGGGGCTTTATAATAAGGAATCTTGGTGTGGCCAAACTCAAAGTCAAAGTTGCACTGTTCTGCAATTTTCGCCGTGTTTTCGCAGGCTTCCGGCACCATGGAGAACAGGTCATACATTTCATCTGTAGTCTTGACGTAAAATTCGTCGGTCTGGAACTCCATGCGGTCGGCATCCTGAATGGTCTTGCCGGTCTGGATGCACAGCAGGATGGCCTGCATCTTGGCATCTTCCTTGCGCAGATAGTGGGAGTCATTGGTGGCCGCCATGGGGATGCCGGTTTCCCGCGCCAGCTTGATGAGCTGCGGCAGAATGATGTTGTCCTCTTCCAGCCCATGGTCCTGCAATTCGATGTAATAATTGCCTTCTCCGAACAAATCCCGATACCACAAGGCCGTGGCCTTGGCCCGCTCGTAGTCCCCGGCCAGAATGGCCTGCGGCACCTCACCGGCCAGACAGGCCGACAGGCAGATCAGGCCCTCGTGATACTGTTCCAACAGCTGCTTGTCCACGCGGGGCTTGGAATAAAAGCCCTCCACGAACGCTGCCGAGACCATCTTGATCAGGTTTTTGTAGCCGGTCTCATTCTTGCACAGCAGGATCAGATGGTTGTTGCCGTCGATCTTGTTCACCTTGTCAAAACGGGTGCGGGTAGCCACATAGACTTCACAGCCGATGATGGGCTTGATGCCCGCCTTTTTGGCTGCCTTATAGAACTGCACACAGCCGTACATGACGCCGTGGTCGGTGCAGGCAATGGCGGTCTGGCCGCATTCCTTGACGCGGCCCATCAGCTGGTCGATGCGGCAGGCACCGTCCAGCAGACTGTATTCCGTATGGATGTGCAGGTGGACAAAGTCTCTGCCCAAGTGGTTGTTTTCGCTGATTTCGCTCAAGGCTCTGCCTCCTGTCCTTTTTCCACGCGCTGCCGCAGGGTGTCTGCCAACGCTTCCAGTTTTTTCATCCGGTGCGAAAGGCCGGATTTGCTCACCGCCGGGTCAAAGCAGCCGCACAACGCGGTAAGCGATAAGTCGGGGTATTGCAACCGTACTGCTGCCGCCTGCTGCAGCACCTCCGGCAGTGTTTCCAATGCATCGTTTTCCTGCAGATACCGGATGGCCCTGAGGGTCTGGGCGTTGGCCCGGGCCGTTTTGCCAAGGTTGGCCGTGTCGCAGTTGGTCTGTCGGTTGGTCTGGTTGCGCACCTGCTTGAAGGCTTTCTGTGCATGGATCTCCTCTGCCGCACCGGCTGCACCCATAAAGCGGAGCAGTCGTTCCAGATTGGCGCTGTTCTTGACGTAGACCAGGTTCACGCCGTTGCGGCGGGTGCGGTGCGGGGCAAATTCATGCTCAGCCAGCAGGGCTTCAAAGTCCCGGGCCAGATTGGTGCGCGCGGTCAGGAACTCCAGATTGTACTCCTTCTGCGGGTCTGTGACGGTGCCACTGCACAAAAAAGCTGCGCCAATGTATGCACTGACGCAGGTCTGACAGCGGATCAGGGCGGGGTCGATCTGCAGGCTCGTCTCGCTGCCGGTGGTGCCGAACAGTTCATGCATCCGCGCCACCTGTTCCGGCTCCCGGATGTTGAACTCATACAGTACGCCGCTGGGGCGCTGCTTTTCCAGAACGTCCCCCTGCACACCGCAGCGGGCAAAAAGTTCCCGGGCCAGCTGCACTGTGTGGGGCTGCTCGGTCTGGAGCACCAGCCCCCCTTTATCAAAATATTTGGCAAAGCAGGCAAAGCCATACGCTGCCGCACGCACGCAGCAGTCCTTCTGCAGGCTGCGTTGTGCGATCTCCTCCCGTGCACGGGATGCAAAGCTCATAGTGGTTCCTCAATTCTGGTCAGCGCATGGCATCGCGGTGCTGGACACCCGGCTCGTAGCCGAGGGATGTGCAGTACTCCGCGATCTTGCGCGCAAAAGTAATAGAGCGGTGCTTGCCGCCGGTGCAGCCCACCGCGATGGTCAGCTGGCTCTTGCCTTCTTTGACATAGAGCGGCAGTGCCACCTGCAAAAACTGCTCATACCGGTCCAGCAGCTGCTTTGCCTCCGGGTGGTTCATGACGAAGTCCACCACTTCCTGATCCAGGCCGGTCTTGTGTTTGAGCTCCGGCACATAGAAGGGGTTCGGCAGGCAGCGTACATCCAGTACCAGATCCGCCTCCGGCGGCAGACCAAACTTGAACCCGAAGGACATGATGGTAAGCCGCATGGCGCTTTTTGCACCGCCATTTTTCAGGAAAAGGTCGCAGATACGTTCCTTGTTCTGTGCAGTCGAGAGCAATGCCGTGTTGATGGTGTAATTGGCCCGCGACCGCAGCGGCTCCAGGATCTGACGTTCCTTCAGGAAAGCATCCCGGGTGGACAGTCCCTCTGCGATGCTGATGGGGTGACGGCGGCGGGTCTCGCTGTAGCGGCGCATGAGCACCTCGTCCGGCGCATCCAGAAACAGGATCTTGTAGGGTTTTTTCTGCTCATCCAGCTGCTGCAGCGCCTGTTCGATCTCTTCCCGCGTGCGGCAGCCGCGCACATCCATACACAGCGCCACCCGTTCCAGCTGGTTATCGCCCGCCTTGGAAAAGGCCGTGATGCTGGGCAGAAGTGCCGCCGGGATGTTGTCAATGCAGAAATAACCGATATCTTCCAGCGCATTCATAGCAACCGACTTTCCTGCACCGGAAAGTCCGCTGACGATCAACAGTTCCATGGATCCGATCCCGCTCCTTTTTGAATCTATCTTATTTCACGACCCGGATCTCTTTTTCCAGATCGTAGCCGGTCTTTTCCTTTACAATGGCGCGCACTTCGTCGCACAAAGCCAGCACATCGGCACAGGTGGCACCGCCCAGGTTCACCACAAAACCGCAGTGCTTGTCGCTTACGGCGGCACCGCCATGGCGGTAACTCCGCAGGCCGCACTGGTCGATGAGGGCCGCCGCAAAAGCGCCCGCCGGGCGCTTAAAGGTGCTGCCGGCGCTGGGCTTGTCCAGCGGCTGTTTGTCGATGCGCTTCTGCATCAGCTCGTTCATCCGGGCCTTGATGGCATCCGGGTCGCCTTTTTCCAGGTGGAACACTGCGCCAAGGATGCAGGCACCATTCTCTTCAAACGCGCTGTGCCGGTAGGAAAAGTCCAGCTCGGACGCTTCACTGTCCACCCAGCGGCCGTCGGCGGTGAGATAGCTGACGGCTTCCAGCACATCCTTCATTTCGCCGCCGTAAGCACCGGCGTTCATGTAGACGGCACCGCCCACCGTGCCGGGGATGCCATAGGCAAATTCCAGCCCGGTGTAGCCGTGCTGGAGGGCAAATTTGCACAGCTCGGAAAGTTTCAGACCTGCCGGTGCCGAAATATAATCGCCGTCGGCATTCTGATAAATCGACAGTCCCATTCCCGCTGCTTCGGCAGAAACATCAATGACTGCTCCTCGAAAGCCCTCATCCGCAAACAGGATGTTGCTGCCATTGCCCAGCAGGTAATAGCGGATCTCCGCCTGTTTGCAGAACTGAACGGTCTGACAAAGCTGATCTTCATCCCGCGGCATCACAAACAGGTCGGCCGGGCCGCCAATGCGGAAAGTGCAGTGTGCCGAGAGCGGCTCGTTTTCTTTATAAAGGATTCCAGCCGCCTGCAGCTGCTGCTTGAGTTGTTCCATGGTGCGTGCTCCTTTAGTCCAGTTTATCGTCCAGACCCAGACGGATCAGCAGCTCCCTGGCCGCATTGTAACCCATCTTTTTCTGGCGGTTGTTGATGGCCGCGGTTTCCAGCACCACAGCAAGGTTGCGTCCGGGCGAGACCGGAATGCTGGTGCTGGGAATGCTGACGCCCAGAATGTCGTAATATTCGTTTTCCAGACCCGTACGCTGGTAATTCTTGGTGGGGTCCCAGGCTTCCAGCTGGACCACCAGGTCCAGGCTCTCGCTCAGCTTGACCGCACCCACACCGAACACCCGGGCCACATTGACGATGCCAATGCCGCGCAGCTCAATGAAGTGGCGGATATTCTCCGGAGCGGTGCCCATGATCTGCCGGTTGGACACCTTGCGCAGCTCTACCGCATCGTCGGCCACCAGACGGTGCCCGCGCTTGACCAGCTCAATGGCCAACTCGCTCTTGCCGATGCCGCTGTCGCCCAGGATCAGGATGCCCTCGCCGTACACCTCCACCAGCACGCCGTGCCGGGTGATGCGGGGAGCCAGCTCCAGGTTCAGCACGCTGATCAGGCTGCCCATCAGGGTGCAGGTCGTCTCGTTGGAGCGCAGCAGCGCCACGCTGTGCTTTTTGGCCAGCTCCAGCATCTCCGGGAACGGTTCCAACTCTTCGCTGCGGCCCACGATAACGGCCGGCGGCTGCTGGCGGAACAGCTGTTCCAGCGCCTCGTAGCGCTTTTCGGCCGAGAGCCCGGACAGAAAATTCATCTCTGCCAGACCCATGATCTGCAGACGGAGTTTATCAAAATAGTCATAGTATCCGGCCAGAAACAGACCCGGACGGTTGACCTCTGCGATCTCAACATTGATCTGGTCCAGTTCTTTGGGGGTATAGACCACCTCCAGGCTGACGCGCTCGGTCAGCGTTTTGAGCGAGACGTTGAACGTACCCATCCTTGTTCCTCCTGTGTTCTTGTGCCCGGCTGTGCGCCGGCATCCTTCTTCTTTTTATTATAGTAAAAAATCCGGACGATTACAACGCCTGTTCCCATCTTTTTCTATCCTGCGGGCCAAGGCACGCTGCTGCGAAGAGGTCTGTCCGGGCTTCATGCAAAAAGATTTTACATTTACATGGATTTTACATTTGCTCGGTTTCGGATTTTACAATGCATCCACTATACTGAAACTCGGAAGAAAACACGTCAAATCAAAGTGAGGAAAATCCTTATGACTATTTTCAATGTCTTTTCTCTGCTGGGCGGCCTGGCCCTGTTCCTGTTCGGCATGGACATCATGGGCAAGGCGCTGGAAAAGCAGGCTGGCGGCCAGCTGCAGAAGATCCTGAGCAAGCTGACCGACAGCCCGCTCAAAGGTTTCTTTCTGGGTCTGTGCGTAACGGCCATCATCCAGAGCTCCAGCGCCACCACCGTCATGGTGGTCGGTTTTGTCAACAGCGGCATCATGGAGCTGCATCAGGCCATCGGCGTGATCATGGGCAGCAATGTGGGCACCACTGTCACCAGCTGGATCCTGAGCCTTTCCGGCCTGCAGGGCGACAGCCTCCTCATCAATCTGCTCAAACCCACTTCTTTCAGTCCTTTGCTTGCATTTATCGGCATTTTGCTGTATATGTGTAAGAGTGAGAAGAAAAAAGGTGTGGGCACCATCCTCATCGGCTTTGCCGTGCTGATGACCGGCATGACCACCATGTCCAACGCAGTGCTGCCGCTGCAGGGCGAAGAGTGGTTCACCAGCCTGTTCGTCCGCTTCTCCAACCCCATCCTTGGTGTGCTGGTGGGCGCACTGGTCACCGGCATCATCCAGAGTTCCAGCGCCAGTGTGGGCATTCTGCAGGCACTGAGCGCCACCGGTGTGATCACCTACGGCAGTGCCATCCCAATCATCATGGGCCAGAACATCGGCACCTGCGTCACAGCGCTGATCTCCTCGGTGGGTGCCACCAAGAATGCCCGCCGGGCCGCCATGGTGCACCTGTACTTCAACATCATCGGCGTGACCATCTTCCTGTTTGGTTTCTACGGTCTGAACGCCGTGTGCCACTTTGCCTTTGTGGATTCCACCATTGAAGCCTGGGGCATCGCCGTGGTGCACTCCGCCTTCAACATCCTGGCCACCCTCATCCTGCTGCCTTTTGCCAACGGGCTGGAAAAGCTGGCCATCCTCACCATCCCGGATTCCCCGGAAAAAGAGAGCTTTGCCCTGCTGGATGAGCGTCTGCTGAACACCCCGGCTGTGGCCGTGGAGCGCGCCCGCAGCGCCACCGCCGACATGGCAGAGCTGGCCCGCGTGGGCGTGGTGCAGGCCATGAGCCTGACCCACCAGTGGAACGACGAGCTGGCCCAGAAGGTGCGTGACGAGGAAAGCACCGTGGACCGTTATGAGGACGCTCTGGGCACCTACCTTGTCAAGCTGTCCGGCCGCGAGCTGAGCCACGCCGACAGCCAGAGCGTGAATACCCTGCTGCACACCATCAGCGATTTCGAGCGCATCAGTGACCACTCGGTCAACCTGCTGGAATCCGCGGAGGAAATGCACCAGAAGAACATTGAATTTTCCAAGGACGCACAAGAGGAGCTGCAGGTGCTGGAAGATGCCGTGCAGGATATCCTGAGCCGCACCACCGACGCCTTCCGCAAGGGAGACCTGCACCTGGCCAGCAAGGTAGAGCCGCTGGAAGCTGTGGTCAACGAGCTGGTGCGTGCCATCAAGGCACACCACATCGCCCGCCTGCAGACCGGCAGCTGCTCCATTGAGTACGGCTTTGTGCTGGACGATCTGCTGACCAACTACGAGCGTGTGTGCGACCACTGCAGCAATGTGGCTGTTGCCCAGATCGAGGTAGCACAAGACAGTTTTGACACCCACGCTTACCTCAACGATCTGCGCCATGGCAAAGATACCAAGGAGAGCGAAGAATTTCATCGTCGACTGGACAAATACCGGGAGCGGTATCTCTTCCCGGACAATCAATCTGCGGAGGAATTTGACAAATGATCTATATCGTAGAAGATGATGACGCCATCCGTGAGCTGGAGCAGTATGCCCTGCAGTCCAACGGTTATGAAGTGGCCAGCTTTGCCAGTTCCGAACCGTTCTGGCAGGCCATGCGCACCGAAGCCCCGGAGCTTGTGATCCTGGACGTGATGCTGCCCGACGAGGATGGGTTCTCCATCCTGAAAAAGCTGCGCAACACCCCTTCCCTGCACCGGCTGCCCATCATCATGGTCACGGCCAAATCCAGCGAGCTGGACACCGTGCGCGGGCTGGACTGCGGTGCCGACGACTACATTTCCAAGCCGTTCGGCATCATGGAGTTCCTCAGCCGGGTGCGTGCTTCTCTGCGCCGCGCCACCCCGGAGACACGGCCCAATGTGCTCAGCTTCCATGAGATCCTGCTGGACAATGCACGTCACAGCGTGACGGTGAACAACCAGCCTGTCGAACTGACCTACAAAGAATACAGCCTGCTGCGCCTTCTGCTGGAGAACACCAACCTTGTGGTGACCCGCGAGACGATTTTGCAGGTGGTGTGGGGCACCGACATTTCGGTGGAAAGCCGCACCGTGGACATGCACATCCGAACCCTGCGCAAAAAGCTGGGCGATGCCGGACGCTACATTGGCACCATCCGCAAGGTGGGATACAAGCTGGCCGATGACGAGGAGGCTGGAGACGAATGAAGCCGCACAGCATGGAAGAAAAAATCAGCTACCGGCTGTTCCTCATGGGCTTTCTGGGGCTGCTGTTCACCGCAGCACTGTGCATCTTTGTCTTTCACCGGGCTTTTACCGACCAGGCCTGGGATGACCTGGAAAAAGAGAGCGATCTCATCCGTGCCGGGTATGACCTGACCAGCGAGCCGCAGCAGCTTTCTTTCTTTGTGACCGGCGACCTGCGCATTACGCTGATCTCCCCGGACGGCGACGTGATCTTTGAGTCTGCCACCGATCAGCCCATGGAGAACCATCTTACCCGTCCGGAGATCGTGCAGGCGCTGCAGGGCAGCATCGGCAAGGACATCCGTGATTCCCAGACCATGGGATATGAGACCTATTATTATGCCGTGCAGCTGCCCGGCGGCAACATCCTGCGCGTGGCGCAGGACGCCGAAACGGTGTGGTCGGTCTACGACGGAGCCCTGCCGGCCATCGTGCTGAGCTGCGTTGCCCTGATGTTGGCTGCCGCGATCCTGTCCACTCTGCTTACCCGCGCCCTTGTGCAGCCGGTGCTGAGCATGACCGAGGATCTGGACCACATTCAGGATAAGGTCCCGTACAAGGAACTGACCCCCTTTGCCGAGAGCATCCATGCCGACCGCATCCTGCGGGAAAACAACGAGAAGATGCGGCAGGATTTCACCGCCAATGTGAGCCACGAGCTCAAGACCCCGCTGACCAGCATTTCCGGGTATGCGGAACTGATCGAGACCGGCATCGCTAAGCCGGAGGATGTGCCCGGTTTTGCCCAGAAGATCCATGGCGAAGCCAGCCGGATGATCCAGCTGGTGAACGATATCCTGCAGCTGTCCAGCCTGGACAACGCCTCCGAGACCTCTTCCATGCCGGAAATGGAGGTCGTGGACCTGCTGGACGTGGTCAAGGATTGTGTGGAGCGTCAGAAGCTGAACGCCCGCCACGCCTACATCACCCTGACCTATCTGGGCGAGAGCGCACCGGTGCGGGGCAACCGCAATCTGTTGGATGAATTGTGCCAGAACCTGTGTGACAACGCCATCCGCTACAACCGCCCCGGCGGCAAGGTGCAGATCGTGACAGCATGCACCCGGGACGGCCATTGCAGCCTGACCGTGACCGACAACGGCATCGGCATCCCGCGCGAGTCGCAGAGCAGTGTGTTCGAGCGCTTCTACCGGGTGGACAAGAGCCGCAGCAAGGCCACCGGCGGCACCGGTCTGGGGCTGGCCATCGTCAAGCACATTGCCCTCATCCACGGGGCCCGCATCAAGCTGGAAAGTCAGGTGGACGTCGGCACGACCATCACGGTCACCTTCCCCACGGCATCCTGATTTTTCAAGCACCCAGAAATACAACGTCTGCCTGCAGCTGCGGGCAGGCGTTTTTTGTTGGGTCAAACCCGTCGGGAGAGCCTGTGCGCAGCAGACTGTGCTCCCGCAGATGCAGCAGGTCTGTCCCCTGCTGCCAGCAGGAACGTACCACCCCAAGGCAAAGCTCTTCCAACTGTTGACACTGTGCCGCATCCGGCTGCGGCGTGCCGTAGGCCGTCTGGCAGTCCAGACGCAGGGTGGCCGTCTGCTTCCGGAGAGCAACTGAGACGGTGCACCGCCGGATGGCTACACGCTTTCCTTGCAGCCAGAAGGTTCGTTTGCCCGGTGTGCCCGTCAGCAGAAGAAACGCCTCTGTCTCGTTTTCTGTCAGGCGCTGCACCGCACCGCTCCCGGTGCGGAAGGCCCCGCTGCCAGAAACCATCACTTTCCCTTCCTGTGCTTCGGGCAAGCAAAGCACAGGAAGCAGCATGCTTTCCTCGTGTGCATACAGCCGGGGCATTGCCGCCGAGCCCGCTTTGAGTTTGTCCAGCAGTTTGTCGGGCAGCGTCTCCGTTTTTCCGCACGACTGCAAGAGTATTTCCAGATCAAATTCTGTGCAGGAAAGTCGGGCCGCTGTGCGCCCGCAGCCGCGTTCCAGCACCAGATTCTCATAAGCTGCCAGCACGGCATCCTCCGTCTGCTCCGGGAACAGCACATAATCGCACAGGCGGTAATCGGCCGTCTGCGGCAGGGCTGCTTCGGCGGCGGCAAGAGCTGTTTCCGATGTCTGCCCTCGGCCATCGGCGATGCGCAGTGCGGCTGAGGCATCGGCTGCGTCGGCTGCCGCTTCCGGTGACTGATACAAAAGCCCCACCGACCAGGTCTGTTCCTTCTGTTCCAGATAAATCACCCGTATCATACTTTTTTCGGTGGTCTCACAGCGCAGGAACAGCAGGCACCAGCCGACAAGCACCGCATAAAGCAGAATTCGGGCCCACCGCTGCTTCATTGCCGCACTTCCTTTCGCTTTTGTATGGCGTACTCCTGCCCCAGCATCCGGATGGCCGTGCACAGCACCCCGATGCGAAAAATCGCGCAGGTCAGCCAGATCAGCAGCAGCGCCGCGTCCAGCCGGGAAAATGTCCCGGTGCTCCATGCACGCAGCAATTCCCGCGCCGGGTATGTCCGACCGAACACCAGTGCCATGCCAAGCGTTGCCGCCGTTTGTACAAGGGCTGTGAGAATGGGCAGGCAGACACCACGCCGCTCCTCCCGGCCGCAGAGCAGCGGTACCGCAACGTATTCCGCATAGACCGGAACGGTGAATGCCGTGCTCTGCGGCGCAGCCTGCGCAAACAGCCCGGCCCAGTGCATCTGCCGGGACAGCCCCATCAGACACACCGCGCTTCCCACCGCCACAAACCACCACAACACCTGCGCCGGGGCACCCCATGCGCGGGCAGGCATCTGCCAGCCCGCCCAGAGCAGCAGCGGCAAAAACCCCAGCAATGCCAGCGAAGAAAACTCTTCCCGGCAGACTTGCAGAGCCTTCCAGAATGTTCCGGCCAGTTCCACCGCCAGCCAGACCTGCAGGCAAAATGCAGCTGCCCAGGCGGCAGGCTTTGGCGGGCCGGACTGCCAAAACCGACTGGCCAAAGCAGAAAGTATCATCAGCAGTACTGCAGCCAGCACCTCCTGCCAGAGGAGTGCCCGGGGCGAACTGCATACCGGCAGACGCTCTGCCGCCGCCGCGGCAAAGATGCTGAGGGTCACTGCCGGCAATGAAAATTTGTCCTGCGTTTTATTCATGCGCGGGGCCTCCGTTTTTGCCAGATGTTAAACCCCTTGCGGGACAGGTGCCGATAGTTGCGCCGGATGACGCCGTCCTCGGCCAGCGGGCTTTGCGGGAACGGATGCTGTGCAAGATACGGCACCCCCAGCATCCCGGTGCCGGACAGGCTGAGCAGCAGCACAAAAAAAGCCCCGGCCAGTCCCACCGGCCCGGCAAGCCCCGCAGCCACCACTACGCCGATGCGCAGCAGGGTGGCCGGTTCGTACAAAGCAGGCGTTACGAACACCGCAATGGACGTAATGCTGGCCACAAAGATGACCGGGGTGCTCATCAGGCCGGTGGCAATGGCGGCATCGCCCAGAATGAGGGCGGCCACCAGACTGACCGAATGCCCCAGCGACTGCGGCATCCGCAGCCCGGCCTCCCGGATAACTTCCAGAAGCAGGATGACCAGCAGCATTTCTGCAAACAAGGGCAGCGGCGTAGCCTTTTCGGCGGCTTCGATCTTATACAGCAATTGGGGCGGGATCAGCTCCGGCAGATAGACCGCCAGACAAACGAACGCCCCCGGCAGAAAGACCGTAAGGTAAAAGGAAGCATAGTTCAGCACCCGCAAGAAGGAGGCGAACACGGCAGTGGACGCGTAGTCGTCCAAGCATTCAAAGTTTTCGCAGAAAAGTGCCGGCAGCACCATGGCCGACGGGCTGCCGTTGACCAGCACTACAATGCGGCCCTCACATAGTTTGGCCGAAGCCGCCGCCGGGCGCTGGGTGTAGCTGACCGGAGTGAACAGCCGTGCCCGGCTGGGCAGGAGCCACGGTACAAAATAGCTGCTGTCCAGCAGCAGCTCCGGCTTTGCAGCGGAAAGGGTCTGCCGCACCTGTCGCACCATGGCGGGGTCTGCCCTGCTCCTGCAGTAGCAAATAGCGTACTCTGTCCCTGCGGCGGTGTCGGCCTGCGCCACCTCCAACACCAGATCATCGGTACGGACCAGACGGCGCAGCAGGCTCAGGTTCACCCGCAGCAGGTCGGCAAAGCCCTCCCGCGAGCCGCGCAGGTTGCCCTCTCCTTCCGGCTCGTCCACCGAGCGGTACTTGAGGGCCTGCACCGAAAAAGCAATGCCTTTCGCGCAGCCATCCAGCAGCAGCACTGCCATGCCTGCCGTTAACCGCTTGACAAGATCCGGCAGATCCTCCACCGGGGTGCTCTCGGCCGGGGAAGCGGAACCATGCAGAATGCGCTCATACACTTCCTGCCCGGTGCATGGGCAGGGCTGCTGCAGCGCCTGCCGACTGGCCGCGTCCAACAGCAGCTCCCACAGTGAATCCAGACTGGCCATGCCGTCAAACAGCACAATGCAGCCCCGGCAATGATAAATCATGATTTCCTTGGCATAATAATCCGCAGAGGCACCGAACCGGGCGTCCAGCTCTGCCAGATTTTCGGCCAGATGCAACGACAACTGCTGCACACAACATCCACTCCTTTGCACAGCAGTATGCCCGCCCGGAGCCGGTTCCATACCGGCGGGTGCCGACAGGAGGTTTCCACGATGAAGTTGTTGATCTTCCGCACGATTTTGATCTACCTGTGCGTGCTGTTTGCCATGCGGCTGATGGGCAAGCGTCAGCTGGGGGAACTGCAGCCCGAAGAACTGGTGTCCACCATCCTGATCTCCAATCTGGCGTCCATCTCCATTGAATCGGAGGATGTTCCGGTGACGGCCAGCCTGATCCCGCTGTTTCTCATTGCTGCGCTGGAGCTGCTGGGCTCCGCACTGAGCTTCCGCAGCCAGAAGTTTTTCAATCTGTTGTCCGGGCGGCCCAAAACCGTGATCCTGAATGGAGAGATCGACCAGAACGCCCTGCGCACCCTGCGCCTGACGGTGGCCGACCTGATGGAAGCGCTGCGCGGCAAGGATGTCTTTGATCCGCGGGATGTGTCCTATGCGGTCATTGAGACGAACGGGACTCTCTCGGTAGCACTGCGGCCGGAAAAGGAACCTGCGCGGCTGTCCGACCTGCAGCTGCGGGTGGAGCACTGCCACGCAACCATCCCCTTTGTGCTGGATGGGCAGGTGCTCGAGGACAACCTGCACTGGTGCGGCAAAGACCGTGCCTGGCTGGAACGCACAGCGCAGGCCAATACCCTGCTGCCACAGGAAATCCTGCTTCTTGTCGGCAATGAGACCGAGGACTATTTTCTTTTGAAAAAGGAGCGCCGCGCTACGGTGCATGAGGGCCGGAAATGAAACGGATCTACGCCTGCTTTGCCATCGTGGCCGCTTTGCTGGCCACTGCCTTTTACAGCAGCTTTCAGGTACAGCGCTTTGCCGATGACATTTCCACCGACTTGGACTGTGCCATTGAGGCCATCCGCAACAGTGACCTACCCACCGCCCGGCAGGCACTGGCTCGCGGGGCCGACCGGTGTGACCGGATGCGGGAAAAGATGAACCATCTGTTGCGCACGGAGGATTTTACCGAGCTGGAAGCAGCCCTGCGCACCGCCGACGGGCACCTGGAGCAGAACGCCCCCGAAGAAGCCTTTGGGGAACTGCGCCGGGCACAGGTACGGGTGGAAACACTGCAATGGCTGGCCCGGCGGTTTGTGTAAACACAAAAAGCACCACTTCCCTGCTGCTGTACAGAGAAAGCGGTGCTTTGCAAATTATGGGTTACTGTGCGTCCTTCCGGTCGCCCATGAGCTTTTTCAGTTCATTGAAAAAGCTCTCCACGTCGGCAAACTGCCGGTAGACCGAGGCAAAGCGGACATAGGCCACCTCGTCGATCTTTTTCAGTTCCTGCATGGTCAGCTCCCCGATGCGCACACTGGGGATCTCGCGGTCGTAGGAACTGAGCAGGGTCTGCTCGATGCTGGTGACCGCGCGCTCAATGGCCTCGTAGCTCACGGGGCGCTTGGCGCAGGCCCGCAGCATGGCATTGAGCAGCTTCTGCCGGTCAAACGGCTCTCGGGAGTTGTCCTTTTTGATGACCACGAGCGGGACTGTTTCCACCACCTCGTAGGTCGTGAACCGCATATGGCAGCTCAGACATTCCCGGCGGCGGCGGATGCGCTCACTGTCTTCGGTAGGGCGCGAGTCGATCACCTTGGATTCCTCAGCACCGCAATAGGGACATTTCATGTTCTGTTCCTCCTGAACCTCTGCGGGAATTTTGCGTCAGGCCTTTTTGCCGGACTTGGGGCTGCGCTCGCTCCACAGCATCCATGCCGAGGTGGAGACGCACAGCGAAGTGTACACGCCGCTGATCATGCCCATCATCAGCGGGAAGGCAAAGGTAAAGATGCTGTCCAGACCGTAGAGCTTTGCCACGATGCACAGCACACCCAGTGCCATCACGGTGGTGATGGTGGTGATGAGGGTACGGCGGGCAGACTGGTTGACCGAACGGTTGACCAGCTCTTCAAAGCTGGCCTTCTTGCCCATCAGGGCGCGGTTCTCGCGGATGCGGTCGTACACCACGACGGTATCGTTGATGGAGTAACCCAGAATGGTCAGCATGGCAGCGATGAAGTTGCCGTCCAGCGGAGTGCGCAGCAGCACAAAGGTGCCAAGCACCACCATCAGGTCGTTCACCAGTGCCAGCACAGCCATCATGCCGCCGGTCAGGCCGCCGATGTTCTTGAAGCGCAGGGCGATGTACAGCAGGATGAGCACCAGCGCAAACGCCACGGCTACCAAGCTCTTCTGCAGGAACTTGGTGCCCATGGCAGCACTGACGTTGCTCAGGGACAGCTGCGCGAAGTTGTTGTCCGGGTAAGTCTCGTTCAAAGAGTCCAGCAGAGCCTCCACCTGATCGGTGGTCACGGTCTCGGTGCCGGGCATGGAGATTTTCAGGGTCTGGTCACCGGTGGCCACGTTCTCGCCGGTCTGCAGGGTCAGGCCGGTGTTCTCCAGTGCATCGGAGGCGGTCTGCTGCACCTGTGCCATCTCAAAGCTGCCGTCGTAGCTCAGGGTGATCATGGCACCGCCGGTGAACTCGGTGTCCAGATGGACACCGAACACCACAGCACACAGCACGATGGCTGCCATCAGGCAGGAGGAAAAGACCAGGAACTTTTTGCGCAGACCCACAAAATTGATCTGCTTTTTCTCGGTCTCATCCTTGCCCAGCTTGGCAGCACCGTACAGCCAGGGGTTGCGCAGAGCCTTGATGGAGGCCGCACCGCGGATCATGACGCGGGTGGCAAACACGCCAAACACGAAGTTGAGCAGCACGCCGGTCAGCAGCGTGTAGCCAAAAGCGTAAATGGTACCGGCAGTGGAGGGGCCAAAGGCAAAGAACACAAAGTGCAGTGCCTTGGCAAACAGTCCGTCCGAGGGGCCGAAGGCACCCATCAGCACGATGGCCACGATGACAATGGTCACGTTGCCGTCGATGATGGGGGTCAGGCCGCGGGCAAAGCCGCTCTTCAGTGCGCCGTCCAGGGACTTGCCATTCTTCAGCTCTTCCTTGATGCGTTCGGCCGTAATGACGTTGGCATCCACGCCCATGCCAATGGCCAGAATGATACCGGCGATGCCGGGCAGCGTCAGGGTAAAGCTCTCAAACACCGGGAAGTAGCCGGAAACAAAGGCCAGCGTAGCGGCCACCTGACCGGCCAGTGCAATGCAGGCCAGAAAGCCCGGCAGACGGTACAGCACCGTCATGAACACCACGATCAGTGCAAAGGCAATGACACCGGCCAGCACCATGGCGCTCAGGCTGTTCTCGCCCAGGCTGGGGCTGACGGTGGAGTAGCTGTCCACCTTGAGGGCAAAGGGCAGTGCGCCGGAGTTGATCTGGCGGGCCATCTTGACCACGGCATCCTGCGTGAAGGGGTTGGAAGCCGAACTGGTGATGATGGCCTCGCCATCGGTGATGGCCGCGTTGACGGTGGCCGTGCTCACATTCTCGTCATCCAGCCAGATGCTGATGGTGCCCTTGGAAGCAGCCAGACGGGTGGTGGCCTCACCAAAGGCCTTGGCACCCTCGTCGGTGAACTTCAGGGACACATAGTACTCCGAAGCACCGCCGCTGGTCACCGGGCCGTACTGGGCCGCAGCACTTTCGATCATGGAGCCGTCCAGGATCAGGTCACCGTCGGCGCTGCTGCCCTCGCGGAAGGTCAGATAGGCCGTGGTGCCGATCTCCTGAATGGCAGATTCCGGGTCGAAGTCTGTTTCGCCGGACTGCCACGGGAACTCCAGGATCAGGCTGTCAGAGCTGGGGTCCACATACAGCTCGTAGTCGGTCACATTCAGTGCGACCAGACGGTTCTCGATGACGAGCTGCGCCGCTTCCAGCTGCTCTTCGGTGGCATCGTAGTCCTCCGAGGGCACAAAGGTGACGTTGACGCCGCCTTTGATGTCCACACCGAACCGGATGTCCTTTGCACCCTTGATGTAGGTGGTGGTCACATCGCCGTACTTTGCCGACACGCCGAAAAACGCCGTGTACACAAACGCAAGGATCAGAAGCACTGTGACGACCAGGTGCCATGCTTTGCCTTTTGTCTTCATATGTTTCAGGAATACCTCCAAACGTCCCGTTTGCTGCGGGACCCGTTATTGAAACCTCCCCCGGCAGGCCCGGCGGACCGCACGGAGGAGGTTTTTACAAAGAAATGTTATGCCTGCTCTGCCAGCAGCTTTTCCACAACGGCCAGACGCACACAGACGCACAGCAGCTCAGAGGCGGTCTCCACCTCGTCCAGGCTGGGGTAGGTGGGTGCAATGCGCAGATGAGAATCCTGCGGGTCCTTGTGGTAGGGGTATGCCGAACCGGCACCGGTCAGGGTCAGACCGGCTTCCTTGCACAAGTTTGCCACACGCTTGGCACAGCCGGGCATGACGTACAGGCTGATGAAGTAGCCGCCCTTGGGATCGGTCCAGTGGGCAATGTCGCCGCAGGGGGTGAGGTTATTGCGGAATGCCGTTTTGACGGCATCGAAGCAGGGCACCAGACGACGGCGATGCTTTGCCATGTGGGCCAGAACGCCTTCCTTGTTCTTCAGGAAGCGGACGTGGCGCAGCTGGTTCATCTTATCGTAGCTGATGATCATCACCGAGAAGCGCTTGCAGATATACTTCATGCTGCTCTCGCTGCAGGCAATGGCAGAGACACCTGCGCCCGGGAAGGTGATCTTGCTGGTGGAAGTGAACATGAACACACGGTTTTCGTTGCCGTACTTCTTGCTCTCGTTCAGCAGCACCGGAGTCTCGATGATCTCATCGGTCAGGTGATGGACGATATAGGCTTCATCCCAGAAGATCTTGAAATCAGGCGCAGCGGTCTTCATCTTGGCAAAACGCTCGATGGTCTCATCGCTGTAGGTGTAGCCATCGGGGTTGGAATACTGCGGCACGCACCAGATGCCCTTGATGGTGTCATCCTCGGCCACCAGTTTTTCCACCATGTCCATGTCCGGGCCATTGGGGGTCATCGGCACACTGACCAGCTCAAAGCCGAATTCCTCAGTGATGGCAAAGTGACGGTCGTAGCCGGGCACCGGGCAGAGGAACTTGCGCTTCTCCACCTGAGACCAGGGGCACGGAGACTCCGGGAAGCCGAACACATAGCCGATGTTGATCAGGTTGTACATCAGCTGCAGGCTGGAGTTGCCGCCCACGAACACCTCACCGGGCTGCACGCCGAACACATCGGCAAACAGCACGCGGGCCTCCTGCAGGCCCTCCAGTTCACCGTAGTTGCGGGCATCGGTGCCGGCATCGGTGGTGTAATCGTTCATCTTCAGCAGGTCCATGGCCAGATCCATCTGGTGAGGGCCAGGCTTGCCGCGGGCCATATTCAGCTTGAGGCCCTTGGCCTGAAACTTTTTGTACTCTGCCTCAAGCGCAGCTTTTTCGGCAGCGAGTTCTTCACGATTCATTGCAAGATAATTTGCCATTGAAAACACACTCCTTTATCGTACTTCCTGTTACCCATTGCGTCGGGATCTGCCTTGGGGGAAGCGCTCCTGCCAGGGAAAAGCTCCGCACAGATTCCAGACTTTATTATTATAACGCATTTTGCCCTTAGAAACAAGAATCTGAAAACAAAAAGCCCTGCCAAAAGCAAATTGCTTTTGAAACAGGGCCTTTCTCCCCTGCTCAGGATCAGCTCAGGGAGGTCTGGTTCTTATAACGCTTGCGCACTGCGCCGTACTCCAGGTGGGCTTCGCCGCTCTCCACGGTGTCCTCATCCACCGTCACGCGGATGATGGTGGCATCGTTGGGCACCTCGTACATGATGGGCAGCAGGATGCTCTCCATCACGCTGCGCAGGCCGCGGGCACCGGTCTTACGCTCGATGGTCTTGCGGGCAATGGCGTGGAGTGCTTCGTCGGTGAAATTCAGTTCCACGTTGTCCATGTTCAGCAGCTCTTTGTACTGCTTGACCAGGCTGTTGCGGGGCTCCTTGAGCACGCGCACCAGAGCATCCTCGTCCAGATCGTCCAGCACGGTGATGACCGGCAGACGGCCGATCAGCTCCGGGATCAGGCCGAACTTGACCAGATCGTGGGGCTCTACCTTGCGCAGCAATGCGCGCTCAGCCTCGGTGGAGTTATCCTTCAGCGCACTGCCGAAGCCCAGCGCGGACTTATCGGTGCGGCGCAGGATATACTTGTCCAGACCGTCAAAGGCACCGCCGCAGATGAACAGGATGTTGGTGGTGTCGATCTGGATGAACTCCTGCTGCGGGTGCTTGCGGCCGCCCTGCGGAGGAACATTGCTCACAGTGCCCTCCAGGATCTTCAGCAGGGCCTGCTGCACGCCTTCACCGCCCACATCGCGGGTGATGGAGGGGTTCTCACTCTTGCGGGTGATCTTGTCGATCTCGTCGATATAGATAATACCGATCTGTGCCTTCTGCACATCAAAATCCGCTGCTTGGATCAACTTGAGCAGAATGTTCTCCACATCCTCGCCCACATAACCGGCTTCGGTCAGGGTGGTGGCATCGGCAATGGCGAAGGGAACGCCCAGCATTTTTGCCAGAGTCTGTGCCAGCAGGGTCTTGCCCACGCCGGAAGGACCCAGCAGCAGCACGTTGGACTTCTGCAGCTCCACATCGCTGCCCTTGCCGCTGAGGATGCGCTTGTAGTGGTTGTAGACCGAGACGGCCAGCACACGCTTTGCCTCGTCCTGACCGATCACATACTGATCCAGACCTTCCTTGATCTCGGCCGGGGTCAGGATGTTGATATCCAGATCGTCCGCAGGCTGGATGTGTGCACGGTTTGCACCGCGGGCCGGTCGGGCGCTTTTGGGCTGATCCGGCTTGTCGGAAAGCAGGTCGTGGCACAGGCCGATGCATTCGCTGCAGATATTGACACCGGGGCCGATGATCATACGCTCCACTTCGTCCTGATGCTTTCCGCAGAAGCTGCAGACCAGATCCTTTTCGTTTTTGTCTCTGCCGGAATTGTTATTTGCCATAGCTGTTTTTCCTTATCCTGGGTAAATTAAATGTCGGCGGCTCAGCGGTGGGCAATGACCTCATCGATCAGGCCGTATTCCTTTGCCTGCAGTGCGGACATATAGTTGTCGCGCTCAGTATCCAGCTGGATCTTTTCCAGCGGCTGGCCGGTGTACTCGCTGAGCATGCGGTTCATCTTATCGCGGATATACACCATGTGCTCAGCATGGATCTTGATATCGGTGGTCTGGCCGGAAAGGCCGCCGCCCTGCCCGCCGATCAGCGGCTGATGGATCAGAATTTCCGAGTTGGGCAGTGCAAAACGCTTTCCCTTGGTGCCGCTTGCCAGCAGGAAGGCACCCATGGAAGCTGCCATGCCCATGCAGATGGTGGAAACATCGCACTTGATATACTGCATGGTATCGTGGATGGCCATGCCGGCGCTGATGGAGCCGCCGGGGCTGTTGATATACAGGCTGATGTCCTTGTCCGGGTCCTGCCCTTCCAGATACAGCAGCTGTGCCACAACAAGGCTGGCGGAGGTATCGTTGACATCCTCGCTCAGAACGATGATGCGATCGTTCAAAAGACGGGAGAAAATATCATAGGAACGCTCGCCATGGGACGACTGTTCCACAACGTAAGGAACAAAACTCATAAAGTTCGCCTCCTGAAATGGAATATAGTATTTGCAAAATTGACCGATACGGTTTCCCTGCCGGTTCTGCCGTATCGGTCAATTTTTACAACCTTTGATTGAAACCGTGCAGCATACTGCCCGCTTCAAAGGAACACAGGAGCTGATTACTCAGCGTCTGCAGCCTTCTCTTCCTCAGCAGCCTTCTCCACGATGTTTGCGTGGCTCTTGATGAAGTCGATGGCCTTGTTGATGGCCAGATCCTTCTTCAGGTCGTCAACATTGACCAGCTCACGAACCTTGTCCTCTTCCATCTTGTACTGGTCAGCGATGCGCTTGATCTCAGCGGAAACTTCCTCTTCGGAAGCCTCGATGTTCTCAGCAGCAGCAACAGCCTCCAGAGCCAGACGGATCTTGACCTGCTTCTCAGCCTGCGGCATGAAGGAAGCGCGGAACTGCTCCATAGTCTGGCCCATATACTTCAGGTAGTCCTCGAGGCGCAGGCCCTGCTGCTCCACGCGGAATGCGAAGTCATTGACCATCTCGTCCATGCGGGCATCATACATTGCCTGGGGGATCTCACCCTCCATGCTCTCGATGACCTGATCCACCAGAGCGTTCTCAACAGCCAGATCGTCCTGCTTGTCCAGCTGCTCCTGATTGTTCTTGCGGATGGAAGCCTTGAACTCGTCCAGAGTGTCGTACTCAGAGCAATCCTTAGCCAGCTCGTCATCCAGAGCAGGCAGCTCCTTGTACTTCACTTCGTGCAGCTTGATCTTGAACACAGCAGCCTTGCCAGCCAGTTCGGCAGCCTGATACTCGGTGGGGAAGGTAACGTTCACGTCGAACTCTTCGCCAGCGGAGTGGCCCACGATCTGATCCTCAAAGCCGGGGATGAAGCTGCCGCTGCCCAGAGTCAGGCTGTAGTGCTCAGCCTTGCCGCCCTCGAAAGCCACGCCATCGACGAAGCCCTCGAAGTCGATATCAGCGATGTCGCCGTTCTCAGCAGCGCCCTCACGGGTCAGCTCACGGGCATTGCGCTCCTGCACACGCTTCAGCTCAGCTTCAACAGCCTCGTCAGAAACAGTATGGACAGTCTTTTCAACCGTCAGACCATTGTAGCTGCCAACCTTGACTTCGGGCTTGACAGCGACCTTGACGGTCAGGGTGACACCGTTGGTCTCATCAGCAGAGTCAACAGTGACCTCCGGACGGCCGACCGGCTCAACGCCAGCTTCCTTGACAGCAGCCTCGAAAGCCTCGGGGAACAGCTCATTGATGGCATCATAGGTAAAGACATCAGCGCCGTACATCTTCTCGATCAGAGAACGGGGAGCCTTGCCCTTGCGGAAGCCGGGCACAGCATACTTCTTGCTTTCCTTCTTGAAAACATCGGCAACAGCCTTCTTGAAGGCCTCTGCGTCGATGGAGAACTGCAGTTCTGCCATGCTCTTCTCGAGCTTTTCACACTTGATGAAATTCATTTGTTTTTCCTCCACTCAAAAATTCTATTGCGCAGGGCAGGAAGTTTTTGCCCTTTGCAACCGCGCACTGCGTCCTGGATGAACTTGCTTTTGCAATATGCGGGGACGCGCGCGCTCAATTGGGTGCAACAATCGCGTCAAAAACTATTATAGCACGCTCCTGACACAATTGCCAGCCCAAATTGTTAATTTTTATTGGTTTTAACGGTTCAATTGATGCGGTACGGGCAAAAACGCAGCCCATCGGCACTAACCAGCTTGTAGTGGATGCCATCCACATCGCCCTGCACCGCATAGCGGATGGCATTGCCGTGCAGATGGCCATAGTAGCAGGTCCTGATGCTGTATTCCTTTAAGGTGGCCACGATCTCCGGCGCACTGGTGCCGGTATACACCGGCGGATAGTGCAGGAACACCAGCTTTTCCAGCCCGGGTTCGGCGGCATCAAGGCTCATGCGCAGCCGTCCGATCTCGCGGTTCATCACCTTTTCGTCGTGGGCCTCGCCTGCATCAAACAGCCAGCCGCGGGTACCGCACAGTGCATACCCCTCTACACTGTAGGAGTTGTTGTGCAGAATGTGCAGGGTATCAAAGCCTTCCGCTTTGAGGTAGGCATTCATCTTGTTCACGGTAGACCACCAGTAATCGTGGTTGCCCTTCATGATGATCTTCTGCCCGGGCAGGCTCTGCAGAAATTCAAAATCCTTACGGGTATCGGTCAGGCGCATGGCCCAGCTGATATCGCCCGCCAATACAATGGTATCCTCTGGTTTGATGAGCTTGCGCCAGTTTTTCTCAAGGCGCTCCACATAATCATTCCAGCCGGGAAAAATATCCATCGGCTTGGAAGCGCCCAGAGAAAGGTGGGTATCGCCAAGCACAAAAAGTGCCATGTTTTTACTCCTGTTCTAAATGCAGCAGGATGTGTTATTCCTGATAGCCCAGCGCCACCTCGGCGATCTGTGCAGGATCGATCACGGTGTTAAAGCGCTCCGGCTTCTGGCGCAGCGCGGCAAGGCTTGCCGGTGCGGTATGCGCAGAGACTGCTTCCAGCTGCTGCATTGCTTCAAAATCATTTTCCGGGGCGGTACGGCCCAGTGCTTCCAGCACACTGCGCGGGAACTTGAAGGGAGACGCGGTGGACAGCACCACCATGGGCACGCCCTCGCGCTTTTTCTGCGCTGCCACATGGAACGCAACGGCGGTGTGGGTATCACACAGGTAATTATCCTTCTCGTAGCGGACACGGATCTCCCCTGCCACTTCTTCCTCACTGCTCCAGCCGCAGGAGAAGTTCTCCTGAATGGCAGCCAGCGTCTCCGGACGCACAGTATAGCTGCCAGTCTCGGCAAGGCTCTTCATCAGGCCCGCCACCTCGGCATCACTGCCGGTGACATGGTACAGAAGGCGCTCGAGGTTCGAGGACACCAGAATGTCCATGCTGGGCGAGGTGGTCTTGAAGAACTCCCGCTTTGCGGTGTAAGTGCCGGTGGTGAGGAAATCGGTCAGCACGTTGTTCTCATTGGAAGCGCAGACCAGCTTGCCCACGGGCAGGCCCATGCGCTTTGCATAGTAGCCTGCCAGAATGTCGCCGAAGTTGCCGGTGGGTACGCAGAAGTCCACTTCATCGCCGAAGGTGATCCTGCCCGCCTTGAGCAGCTGGGCATAGGCGGCAAAGTAATAGACGATCTGCGGCACCAGACGGCCCCAGTTGATGGAGTTGGCGCTGGACAGGCGGATGTTCCGCTTGGCAAGCTCTGCTGCAATGGCAGTGTCACCAAAGACCTTCTTCACGCCGGTCTGTGCATCATCAAAGTTGCCGCGCACAGCGTACACTGCCACGTTGGCACCCTCCTGCGTTGCCATCTGCAGGCGCTGGATCTCGCTGGTGCCGCCCGTGGGATAGAACACTGCGATCTCCACGCCCGGGATATCATGGTAGCCGTCCAGAGCTGCCTTGCCGGTATCGCCGCTGGTCGCCACAAGGATCAGGGTCTTTTCCGTGCGGCCCAGATTCTTTTTAGCTTCCACCAGAAGCTTCGGCATCAGCTGCAGAGCATAATCCTTGAATGCACAGGTAGGGCCATGCCACAGCTCTAAGGCATAGGTGTCCCCTTCCACCGGGGCAAGATAGCCTGCCTTGCCGCCAAAGGCCTCTCCGTAGGTCTTGTGGGCAGCTTCAGTCAGGAAATCCTGCGAGTAGTCGGTCAGATACTCTTTGATGACGGCAGCTGCCATGGCCGGGTAGTCCAGCTCACACAGTGCCTTCACATCCACCTGTGGAAAGCTTTCCGGTACAAACAGACCGCCCTCGTTGGACAGGCCCTGTGCGATTGCTTCCGAGGAAGTCACTTTGCGGTTTTGGTCTCTGGTACTAAAAAACTGCATTGTTGTCGCTCCTTTTTCGCCGTAGAACGTGCAAAGCACGCTCTTCTGCTGTGGCAGAGAAGCCCTCTGCCCGTACATTTTCCCACCGGGGCCGTTGCTTTACGTGAGAAAAGCGCCCCTTATAATATGTACCATCCAGCGCCCGCTGTCAAGAG
>ERZ773130.324-NODE-324-length-61081-cov-8.467473_pt1 | contig 61081 bp, 55 predicted proteins | sample MGYA00511919_ERZ773130 | MGnify/ENA primary metagenome ERZ773130 (study PRJEB29015, sample SAMEA2737851) | human gut metagenome | biome: human gut; feature: human-associated habitat; material: faeces | place: China | collected 2012 ...
ACGTCGTGAGACAGTTCGGTCCCTATCCATCGCGGGCGCAAGAGATTTGAAGGGGTCTGCTCCTAGTACGAGAGGACCGGAGTGGACGGACCGCTGGTGTACCAGTTATTCCGCCAGGAGTACAGCTGGGTAGCTACGTCCGGACTGGATAAACGCTGAAAGCATCTAAGCGTGAAGCCATCCTTAAGATGAGATCTCTCACAGAGTAATCTGGTAAGACACCTTAAAGAAGATGAGGTAGATAGGCCGGGAGTGTAAGTGCAGCAATGTATTGAGCTGACCGGTACTAATATGTCGAGGGCTTGACTTCGAAAGTTTCTTCTATATAGCTTTGAGGGTTCACCTCAATAAATTAATATATCCGGTGGTAATGGCTAAGGGGGTCCACCTGTTCCCATCCCGAACACAGAAGTTAAGCCCTTATACGTCGAAAGTACTTGGCTGGAAGCGGCCCGGGAGGATAGATAGCTGCCGGTTGAAACAAATAAGGCATACCAAAAGGTATGCCTTATTTGTTTATTTCATGCTATCTATCCGACCGGGCTACCCGGAAGGCATGGGCCACCTAGTGCTTCAGCGCGTGTGGCACAGCCCACAGAGTGCAGGCGAGTCGCCGAAACAACAAAATTTTTACTTTGATGGTTATTTCTAATTTATTATGTTAAAATTAATAATAAATTACTATAACGGAGAATGAAGATTATGCTGAAAAATATTAGTATGCCTGTTATAGCTTTGGCTTTGGGGCATTTAGTAACAGATTTGCAGGCTGGCGCTTTGCCGATAGTGCTTCCCCATTTAAAAGAACTTTTTGCTTTAAGTTATTCTCAGCTGGCGTTTATTGTTTTAACACAAAACGTAACTTCTTCTGTTATTCAACCGCTATTTGGCTACATAACAGATAAGAAATCTTTGCCGGCGATGCTGCCTTTTTGTGCTGCTATGGCAGGTGCGGGCTTTGCGTTTGTAGGCTGGGTTCCTGCCTATATTTTACTTATGTGTACTGTTGTTGTAATCGGCATGGCCAGTGCAACTTATCATCCGCAGGCTTCAAAAACAGTTAATTTTTTAAGCAGCGATAACAATAAAGCAGCCAATATGGGCATTTTTTCTTTAGGCGGCAATGCAGGTATGGCAGTTGGTTCCATTTTAATGGCATTTTTACTTACTTTGCCTGGCGGGCTGCATAATACAATGTATTTTGTTCTGCCAGGGCTTTTAGTTTTTGGGTTAATGATGAAATATATGCCCGAATACAAACGCGTTAATTTGGAACATAATTTAAAAGTGCAGGCTGCCAAAAAAAGCGGTGCTGTGCAGAAAATTCCTTACGGCGGTCTTGCTTTGGTGCTGTTTTTTATTTTTATGCGCTCAACCATTCATACGGGCCTTTCCACATATTTGCCGCTGTTTTTTATTAATTTCCGCAATGCGGAGCCTGCTTTTGCAAGTATGTTAGTATCCTGTTTTTTACTTGGCGGTGTTGCCGGTACTTATGTCGGTGCTGTGCTCAGCGACAGGCTTGGGGCACGCCGTATTATTTTAGGTTCTGTATTATGCAGTATTCCCGCTATCTGGCTTATTGCCAATGTAACGCACCCGGCAGCTGTTCTGGCAGCAGTGGTGCTGGCCGGGTTTTCAATAATCGGTTCTTTTGCAACAACAACCATTTTGGCGCAGACCATGCTTCCCAATAATGTGGGCATGGCCGCCGGGCTGACAATAGGATTCAGCGTAGGCATGGGCGGATTTGGCGTTACCATACTTGGCTTTTTAGCCGATAATTACGGTTTACCGTTTGTTATGAATTTAATGACAGTTTTACCCGTAATTGCAACGTTAACGGCGTTTAAAATTCCTGTGCCGCCGCAAATGCAGAGGTAATATTGAAGGGATGTTTTTGTATGGAAAATTACAAACAAGGCATTTTCTTTGGCCTTGCAGCCTATGTATTATGGGGAATTTTGCCTGTTTACTGGAAAGCGCTGGAACTTGTTTCGCCGTTTGAAATTTTATCCAGCCGGTTTATGTGGTCCTGCGTTTTTGTGTTTCTGCTCATTATTTTTCAGAAAAAATGGCCGCTTTTTACCAAAGAAGTAAAACAGGTTTTCAGCAATGTTAAAACAGGAGCAGCCATGGTAGCCGCCGGTATTACCATCAGTTTTAACTGGGGTACTTTTATTTGGGCTGTTAATAACGGGCATATTGTTGAAACAAGCATGGGCTATTATATTAATCCGCTGGTAAGCATTTTATTTGCCGTAGTTTTTTTACGTGAACGGCTTGATAAAATGCAGCTTGCCGCTATTACCTGTGCCTTTATAGGCGTTGCCAGCATGGTTTACAGTTTTGGAAAAATTCCGTGGGTTTCCTTAACGCTGGCTTTTACTTTTGCTTTGTACGGTTTGCTGAAAAAAATTCTGCCGGTTTCTGCCTTAACAAGCATTATGCTTGAAACATTGCTTATTACGCCGCTGGCACTTGTATATGAATACAGCTTATGGCAGCAGGGAGTTTCTTTTTATGCATCCGGAAACCTGCAAGTGATAATGATGTTAACCGGGGCAGGCGTTGTTACGGCAATACCTTTATTGCTTTTTACCGCAGGTGCAAGGCTGCTGCCGCTGAAGATAATAGGTTTTTTACAGTATATTTCACCGACGCTTACACTTTTGATAGGTGTTTTTGTTTATAACGAAGCATTCACGGCAGCGCATTTGCTGGCTTTCGGGTGGATTTGGGCCGCGCTTCTTTTGTTTATTGTTTCGCAGCTGAGGAGTAATTAAACAGATTTTACAAATGTGTAAAACTGTCTTTTTAGTGGTTTAAACATATATATGGTGTTTGGCTAAGTTATCCTCAACCTATAAAAAGTTATCAACAAAATGTGCATAATGTGTTGAAAATTGTGGAAAAGATTTGTTAAATTCTGTATAAACTCGTAAAAATGTGTAGAAAAAACTCTGTATAATTTTAAATCCACGTTAAACTGTGGATAACTTTGTTGATAATGTCGATAACTTGTTTATTAAAGAATAGTTTCATAAACACAGCATATAGTGTTAATAACAAAATAAAGCATTGTAATTATTAAGGCTGTTTTTTGTGGGCAGATGTTTTTTTGCTTGCAGAAACGGCGTTTTTTGGAGATAATATATAAGAACGATTTAAGTATTTGATAATGGAGGCATTTTAATGGCTATAAAACAAGTAACTGCCATACAGGCAATGGAAGAAATATCCAAGGGTAAAATAATAACTGCGTCTTTAAATGAAATGCAGGGAGCATGGATTGCTTTGGCAGATTGTGAGGACGGCAGGATGCTTACCTGTGCTTACAGCGGCGAATGCCAGGCCGCGGCACTTTTTGCAAAAAAAGACAGCGGCAAAGTTAAAAACATAACTGTTGACGTTATGGAGTTAAACCCCAATAATGCAGCTGTTGTACGCCGCTATTTAAAATGGACCGGCCCTCAGGCGCAAGGAGGCAAAGGCATCAGCATAGCTTTCAGCGACTGGCTGGGCTGTGCGGGCGCTTACGCCGCAGTGCCCTTTAAGCTGCGTCAGGTCCGCCCTGTACTTGTAGATTACGCGGCTGCCAATGCGGATATTTTAAAACGCAACTTTTTGGAAGCTGTTGATACAGCCACCTGGGGCGTACTGGAACTTGGCTATAAAGAATGTTACGGCGCCAACGCCGCAGGCCTTAAAACGGAAGAAGAAATTGTAAAAGCGCTTCTTTACGGATACAGCATGATTGGTTTTGACTGCAGCGATAAAATTGACAACAAAATTGAAGCCATGACTTCTGAAGAAGTAGCCGCAAAATATAATCAGCTGCCGGAAGAATTCCGCGATGCTTTAAAAGGTTCCTACCTGGAAGCAGATTTTAAAGCCGGCGGGATGGTTGTACACTTTGAACCGGAAGTGCTGCAGCGTATAGTGCTTGAATTCGGCGAAGCCATTATGCACATTCAGTACATTTATAATACCTATTTAAAAAACACTCCGTGGGAAATTGATTTTGAACTCAAACTTGCCAAACCGGATAAATTAATGACGCCGCAGGAGCTGTACTTTATCAGCAACGAATTGCAGCGCAACGGCATTAAAATGGCATCTATGGAGCTGGATGCGGAAAAAGCCGCAGCCGATGAAGAAGGAATGCATGTTTACGGCGAAATTGCCGCTACCTTTGGCTACCGCTTAAGCCTGTTCAACGCCGATTTGTATATTTCGGATATCGGCGGTACAGCCAAAGCCTTAAAAGGGCAGGTTTGCTTTAAAGCGGGCAATGCACTGTGGCTTGCTGCGTTAAAAGTTGTAAAAGCCGACGATGCACAGTTAATGGAAGAAATGCAGAAATTTGCCGGGCTGCCTGAGTTTGACGGTCTTAAAATTATGCCCGCCGGTGAAACAGGCTGCGCGTGGGCAAAAGCATACAGCAAACTTTTAATTCCGGAAGCAGGCTTTGCCGGAAAAATTAAAGAAGTTCTGGCCGCTAACGCAGATGCATATGCGGAAGAAGTTGAAAATACCGCTGCTGCAATGCTGAAAGCACTGTAAAAATTTTAAATTCAGCTTGCAAAAGCACAAAGCGGATGATATAATATTTAAGCTTGTATTAATAGATACATTCCCCTGCTCCCGAACGGGGGCCAAAGTCCAAAGGAGGAGGTGATTTCGTGAACAATTACGAAGTCATGTACATCGTTAAACCGGTTGTAGAGGAAGAAGCATTTGAAGCTGTTGTAGCTAAATTCGAAAGCCTCATTACCGCAAACGGTGGTACTGTAGAAAAAACCGACCGCTGGGGCAAAAAACGCCTCGCTTATGAAATCCAGGATTTCACCGAAGGTCAGTATGTACTCGTAACTTTCAGCGCAGAACCCAAAGCTGTTAAAGAACTTGACCGTGTAATGAAAATTACCGACGAAGTAATGCGCCATATGGTTATTAAAAAAGGCGAGTAATCCGGAGGTAACTTTAGGTTATGAACAAGATTATTTTAATGGGCCGCTTAACGCGTGACCCGGAAGTGCGTTATACCACTACCGGCAAGGTTGTATGCCAGTTTACGCTTGCGGTTGACAGGCCTTTTACTAATCAGGACGGGCAGAGAGAAGCCGATTTTATCAACATCGTTGTATGGGGTAAAATCGCAGAATTATGCGGGAACAGCCTTACCAAAGGCCAGAGAGCGCTTGTTGACGGCCGCCTGCAGCTCCGCAGCTATGATGCAAAAGACGGCGGTAAACGTTATGTTACCGAAGTTGTTGCAAACAGCGTGGAATTTATTGAACGCAAGGGCTATACTCCCGGCGGCAATACCGGCGACAGCGGCAAGAGCGACATGGAGTCTTTTGGCTCCCAGGTGCCTTTTGACGAGGAAATCCCATTTTAACAAGGAGGGTTTAAGCGAATGAAACGCGAAAGAGGCAGAAGACCGAGAAGAAAAGTTTGCAGCTTCTGTGTTGATAAAGTTGAAGAAATCGATTATAAGGACGTAGCTAAACTGCGCCGTTATATCACCGAACGCGGCAAAATTTTACCGCGCCGCATTTCCGGCAACTGTGCAAAACATCAGCGTCAGATGACCACTGCAATTAAACGCGCTCGTAACGTAGCATTGCTGCCGTTTACCTGCGAATAATAGTTGCCTGCTTAAAGCAGAATAACTTACAAAAAAGATATCCCTTTTATTGTGGAAACACGGTAAAAGGGATTTTTTGTTTTTCTGTAAGGTTTGTTTTTAAGATATTTTAAGAAAAGCCGCAAAAGCTATATGTATTTTTGAAGGATACACAAAAAAGAAAATGTATAATAAGATAAAACTAAAATCTATCAAGTAAAGACAAAAATAAAAAAGTAACAAAATTTAACAAAAATGATGAAAAAATATTGAAAATCTGTATGTAAAATTAAAAAAATCGTTGACAAAAATGTAAAAACTTATTACAATGGTGAACAAGATAGTTGCAGGGCAGTTGTTAAAGCCGGAGGGGAGCTTAACTGCTCATAGCGGCATAATTTATTATTATAACGAAAAGGGGAAAGACAAATGAGCAAATGGAAAAAATTTACAAGCGCCTGTCTGGTTGCAGCGTTAAGCACAGCACTTCTGGCAGGCTGCGGCGGAGAAAAGAAGGACAGTGCGGCTGCTAATGCCGATAAATATGTTATCGGCGCAAGTTTTGAGCTGACAGGCAATGTTGCAAACTACGGCAAATCTACATTGTCCGGTTTAAAACTTGCTGTTGACCAGGTTAACAAAGCAGGCGGTGTTAACGGCAAACAGCTTGTTGTAGTAGAAAGCGACAACAAATCCGAGCCTGCTGAATCCGGCAACTCCGTAACCAAGCTGATTACTCAGGATAAAGTAGTGGCTGTTGTTGGCCCTGCTACCAGCGGCTGTGTATTTGCAGCTACTCCGGTAGTAACCTCCAACAAAGTGCCTCTTATTGCACCGTGCGCTACTGCACCGGCAATTACCGTTGATAACGGACAGGTTAAGGAATTCATCTTCCGCGCCTGCTTCATCGACCCGTTCCAGGGCCGCGTAATGGCTGAATTTGCCGATAAAACTCTGGGCGTTAAAAACGTAGCTATTCTGCATGATGCTTCCAGCGATTATTCCAAAGGACTTGCAGAAGTATTTGAAAAAACTCTGAACGAAAAAGGCGGCAAAGTTGTTGCCAAAGAAGCCTTCCTTTCCAAAGATATCGACTTCAAAGCAGCTTTAACCAAAATTAAAGCCGCTAACCCGGAAGCAATCTACATCCCAGGTTACTATGAAGAAGTTGCCAAAATCATCAAACAAACCCGTGAAATCGGTTTGAATGTTCCGCTGATTGGCTGCGACGGCTGGGACAGCCCGAAACTTGTTGAAATTGCAGGCCCTGAAGCATTGAACAACACTTATTTCTCCAGCGCCTTCTCCGTACAGGACCAGACCGAATCCGTACAGAAATTTATTGCCGATTATAAAGCAATGTATCAGAAAGACCCGGATATCTTCTGCATGCAGGGTTACAATGCAGGCCTTGTTCTTGCTGATGCCCTTAAACGTGCAGGCGATGGTGCCGACGGAACCAAACTTGCAGCAGCTATTGCAGCAACCAAAGACCTTCCGGTTGCAAGCGGCAAGTTAACTTACGATAAAGACCACAACCCGATTATCAGTGCCATCATCATCGAAATGAAAGACGGCGTACAGAGCTTTAAAGAAAAAATCAGCCTGTAATTAAATTAATTTAATTGTTTTGAATTTATTTTACTTGAGTTTATTTTAGCCCGGAAATTGTTGTTTCAGGTTTCCGGGCTATTTTAAAAATATAAATTATAATGAAACAAATGAGGGGGAAACAAAAATGAAAAGAGTATCCAAAGTCCTAACTGCCTTGGTATTGGGCACTGTGCTTGCCGGTTTGGCAGCAGGCTGCGGCGGCGGTGAAAAAAAGGCTGATACCATTAAGGTTGGTGCCAATCTTGAAATGACGGGCGGCAGCGCGTCTTACGGCATATCTTCTAAAAATGCCATTGAGCTCGCCTTTAAAGAGATTAATGAAAAAGGCGGCATTAACGGCAAACAGTTAGAACTTGTTGTTGCAGATAACAAATCGGAAGCGGCAGAAGCTACCAATGCCATGCAGAAACTGGTTTCACAGGATAATGTAGTGGCGGTTATCGGCCCTAACCTTTCTTCTTCGGTAATTGCGGCATCTGCTATTAATAACAGCGCCAAAGTGCTGGATATTGCGCCGATGGCTACTAATCCTTATGTTACGGTTGACCAGGCCAGCGGCAAAACCAAGGATTTCAACTACCGCACATGCTTTATCGACCCGTTCCAGGGCACGGTAATGGCCAAATTTGCAACGGCTGAACTTGGTGTTGGCAATGCAGCAATTTTGATTGATAATTCTTCCGATTACGCTAAGGGCCTGGCGCAGTTTTTTAAAGAAAACTTTGTTAAAGAAGGCGGCGCAGTTACTGCGGAAGAATCTTATCTGCAAAAGGATACTGATTTTAAAGCAACACTTACTAAAATAAAAGCAACCAATCCGGACTTTTTGTATGTGCCCGGTTATTATCAGGAAGTTGGCCTGATTGTAAAACAGGCGCGTGAGCTTGGCATGAATATGCCGATTGCCGGCGGCGACGGCTGGGATAGTGCCAAGATGCCTGAAATTGCAGGAGCAGCAGCGCTGAACAATACTTACTTCTCAAGCCTTTATTCTCCTGAAGATTCATCGGACATTAACAAAAACTTTGTAGCCGCTTATGAAAAGGCATACGGCCAGAAACCTGACGTTTTTGCCGCTTTGTCTTACGATTCGGCTTTACTGGTTGCCGAAGCCATTAAAAACGCAGGCAGTACCGAACCTGCCAAAATCAGCGAAGCAATGGCTAAAATTAATGGGTTTAGCGGTGTATCGGGCAGCGTAACTTTTGACGATAAACACAACCCGGTTAAGAGTGCCGTAATTTTGGAATATAAAGATGGCGCTCAGTCTTTGAAAACTAAAATTAATCCCTGATAATTAATTGATAATTTAACTTTTTAACGGAAAGGCTGCGGTTTGGCCACAGCCTTTCCGTAATTTTAGCTGGATGCCGGTTAGTGCCGTTATTTAAGCGCAGGTAATAACTTACGGCAGTAAAGCATAGAGATTTTATGATTGAGGAATTAACAAAACTTACGGACTGGAGGACTTTTTATGGATATGGGTTCGCTTCTGCACCAGTTTTTGCAGCAGCTTATAAACGGTATATCCCTGGGCAGTATTTATGCGCTGATTGCCCTTGGCTATACAATGATTTACGGCATCCTCAAACTCATAAACTTTGCCCATGGTGATATCTATATGCTGGGCGCGTATTTTGGGTTTGTAGCTACAACAATGTTTGGCTTTTCCTTTTTGCCGGCAATTCTTTTTGCCATGGCCTGTGCAGCCGTTGCCGGTATTATCATTGAACGCATTGCCTACAGGCCGATGCGCAACGCTCCGCGTATTGCTATTTTAATTACCGCAATCGGCGTATCTTTTTTGCTTGAATACGGCATGATGCTGATTGCAACTCCGCAGCCGCGTACTTTCCCGGCAGTTTTTTCGGCAGATGTTTATCATCTTGGGCCACTGGTTGTTAACAGCCAGCAGATTGTAATTCTTGTAAGCGCAATTATTTTAATGGCCGTACTTACTTATATCGTACAATATACCAAAATCGGCAAGGCCATGCGTGCCGTTTCGTTCGATACTGATGCTGCCAGACTGATGGGTATTAATATTGACCGTGTAATTTCCGCAACCTTTGCCCTGGGTTCCGCACTTGCTGCTGCAGGCGGCGTACTGGTAGGCATTTACTATAATTCCATTGACCCGCTTATGGGCATGGTTCCAGGCATTAAAGCCTTCGTAGCAGCCGTACTCGGCGGCATCGGCATTATTCCGGGCGCTATGGTCGGCGGCATTATCCTCGGCGTTGTAGAAGCCATGGTCAGCGGTTTTATTTCTTCCACTTTCCGTGACGCAGCAGCATTCGGCATTTTGATTATTATCTTATTGTACAAACCTGCCGGTATTTTCGGCAAAAATGTACGCGAGAAAGTGTAGGTGGCAGCTATGAATTATCTTCGCAAAGCAGATTTAAAAAGAATAGTTGCCTGCGCCATTTTATTCGCCGCAGTGCAGGGCATGATGTTTGCCGATATTATCGGGCCGTTCTGGGAACTTAATATCGTGCTCATCTGCATTAATATTATTCTGGCTGTCAGCCTGAACCTTATCAACGGCTACACCGGTCAGTTTTCTATCGGCCATGCCGGATTTTTGGCCGTCGGCGCTTATACCGGCGCTATTATGACGGTTAAACTTGGTTTTCCGTTTGAAGTAGCTTTAATTGTCGGTACCGTTGCCGCCGGTTTTTTGGGCTTTTTAATTGGTCTGCCTACCTTAAGGCTTAACGGCGACTATCTGGCAATCGCCACTTTAGGTCTTGGCGAAATTATCCGCATCTGCATACTCAATATTGATTATGTCGGCGGCGCTTCCGGTTTGATGGGCATTCCCCGTTTAACAACTTTCGCCTGGGTTTTCTGGATTATGATTTTTATCATTTTCTTTATTAAAAATTTTAAAAATTCTTCTTACGGCCGCTGCTGCCTTGCTATCCGTGAAAACGAAATTGCAGCGGATACTATGGGCATAGATACTACCAAATATAAAGTAATGGCCTTTACTCTCGGTGCTGCTTTTGCCGGTACGGCAGGCGTGCTGTTTGCACATTATTTCTATATTGCGCATCCGGCGTCCTTTACTTTCATGCGTTCTTTCGATATTTTAACCATGGTTGTTCTGGGCGGCCTCGGTTCCATGACCGGTTCCATCACCGGCGCAATTCTGCTGACTTTTATTTCCGCTTATCTGGCAGAATATCCGGAATGGCGCATGATTATTTACTCCGTAACTATGATTGTCCTGATGCTGCACCGTCCGCAGGGATTGTTCGGCAATAAGGAATTAAGCATGAAGATGTTTGGCCTGGGAGGTGGCAAAGATGGAAGAACTGCTGAAAGTAAATGATATTTCCATGGTTTTCGGCGGTTTGCGGGCCGTCTCCAACTTCAGCATGACTATTAACAAAGGCGAGCTGATTGGCCTTATAGGGCCTAACGGCGCAGGCAAAACCACAGCCTTTAATATGATTACCGGTGTTTATACTCCTACCGAAGGCGAAATTATTTTTAACGGCCAGCGTACCAGCGGCAAAAAATCCTATCAGGTAACGCAGCTGGGCATGGCGCGTACTTTCCAGAATATCCGCCTGTTTTCCGAGCTTTCCGTTATCGATAACGTAAAAGTTGCCTATAACATGCACGTAAAATACGGCCTTTTGGAAGCAGTAGGGCGTTTTGGCCGCTATTTTAACGAAGAAGAACAGATTACCGAAATGGCAATGGATTTGTTAAAAATTTTCCATATGGAAGATAAAGCCGATGAACTTGCCAAAAACCTGCCTTACGGCGAACAGCGCCGCCTGGAAATTGCCCGTGCGCTTGCCACCGGGCCGAAACTTTTGCTTTTGGACGAACCGGCAGCAGGCATGAACCCGCAGGAAACCAAAGAACTGATGGAACTTATCCGCTGGATAAGAGAAAAATTTGATTTGGCAATACTGCTGATTGAACACGATATGGGGCTTGTTATGGGCGTATGCGAACGCATTTACGTTTTGGAATACGGCCTTTGCATAGCCAGCGGCACGCCTGACGAAATTAAGCATAACAAACGCGTTATTGAAGCATATTTGGGCGAGGAGGTACTCTGATGTTAAAAGTCAACAATATTGATGTATACTACGGTGCCATCCATGCCATTAAAGACGTCAGCCTGGAAGTTCCTGACGGCGAAATAGTTACCCTTATAGGCTCCAACGGCGCCGGTAAAAGCACAACCCTGCATACCATTTCCGGCCTTATCAAGCCGAAAAACGGCAGCATTATTTTTGAGGACAAGGATATTTCCGGCATGCCGGCTCACAAAATTGTTGGCATGGGCTTATGCCAGGTGCCGGAAGGACGCCACGTATTTGCCAATATGACGGTTATGGAAAACCTGGAGCTTGGCGCTTACCTGCGCAGTGATAAGGCGGGCATTGAAGAAGATATGAAAAAAATATTCGATAAATTCCCGCGCCTTTTGGAACGCAAAAACCAGATTTCCGGCACGCTTTCCGGCGGCGAACAGCAGATGCTGGCTATGGGCCGCGCACTGATGAGCCGTCCGCGCCTGCTGTTGCTTGACGAACCTTCCATGGGTCTTGCACCGTTGCTTGTTAAAGAAATTTTTAATATAATAAAAGAAATTAATGAAAGCGGTACAACGGTACTGCTGGTAGAACAAAACGCCAACATGGCGCTTTCCATTGCCGACAAAGCCTATGTTCTGGAAACAGGGCGCATTGCGCTTGCAGGCACGGCACAGGAGCTTGCCAGCAGCGAAGCGGTACGCAAAGCATATCTGGGCGGCTGAAACCCGGGAGGAGGATTTTACAATGTTAGTAAAAGAGTTTATGTCCACTGAAGTTGTGACTATTACCGAAGATAAAAACATGCTGGAAGTAAGGGAACTGATGCGCAGTTCGGATAAGCGCCGTCTGCCTGTTGTAGATGACATCAGCCGTGTGCGCGGCATTATTACCGACGCCGATGTCAGCCGTACTTCTCCGACCGATGCTACTACTCTTTCCCGTTATGAAGCAAACTATCTTTTGGGCAAGCTTAAAGTACGCGATGTAATGACCAAAAATGTTATTACCGTACATTATGATGCCGGCGTTGAAGATGCTGCATATCTGCTTTATAAAAACAAAATCAATGCCCTGCCGGTTGTAGATGACGATAATAAATTATGCGGCATTATTACCGACAGTGACATTTTCCGCGCTTTTGTTGATATTATGGGCCTTGCACGCACCAGCACCCGCATTACCATTGACGTAACCGATAAAGTTGGCGTTATTGCCGATATCGGCGCCATGTTCCGCGATAATAACATCAACATTATCAGCATTGTTGCCAAACCGGAAACCAGCGTTAAAACCGAGCTTACTATCCGCGCCGAGCTTGGCGGCAAAGGGCTTGAGATTATCGAACAGCTGCGTGAAGCAGGCTACTATGTAACCGATATCAGCAACGTAAAAAGCAGGGAGTAAAATGGAATCGAAAAGCTTTAAAGTCGGTGACATTGTAAAAATGAAAAAGCCGCACCCCTGTGGCTCTTACGAATGGGAAATTTTGCGCACCGGCATGGATTTCGGTATAAAATGCTGCGGCTGCGGGCATTTTGTAATGCTGGCACGCCCCAAATTTGAAAAGGCCGTGAAGGCTGTTGTTACCCCCGATACGGAAAAATAAGTTGAAGGCGGCAGGCATAACCTGCCGTCTTTCTTCATTGTTCAAAGATAATTTACAAGCTGCGGCAGGAAAATAACGGCATACGCAGAAAATTATTTAAGTGGAAAAGAGGTATTTTATGGAGGCACTGGAAAAAATAACTTCCGCAATCGGTAAAAAACTGGAAGGACGCAAACCTTCGCTGGACCGCGACGATAATTTATGGGATGCTGCCGTACTTTTGCCGCTGGTAAATACGCTGCAGGGCGTAAGCGTACTGTTTGAAGTACGCGCCGCGAAACTCGGCTGGCAGCCGGGTGATGTATGCTTTCCCGGCGGCAGGGCAGAATGCAGCGACGAAAGTTTTGAGGCAACGGCCGTAAGGGAAACCTGCGAAGAACTGGGGCTTGAAAGCAGCAGCATAAAAATCGCGGGCGGCCTTAATTATCTGGTAACGCATATGGGGCCGGTTATTCACCCTTATGTGGGCTATATTGAGCATAGCGGACAGTTTAATTTTAACAAAGACGAAGTTGAGGAAGTTTTTACCGTGCCGCTTGATTTTCTGCTGAAAAATCCTCCGCGTATTGCCCATATGGAACTGGCAAATAAAGCGGGGGACGATTTTCCGTTTGACCTTTTGCCGCGCCAGCCGCACGAATGGAATAAACGCAAAGGCTACCATGTTTATATTTACGAATATGGCGGCTACGTTATCTGGGGGCTGACTGCGCGCATTCTGCACGGATTTTTAAACAGATTTGCCGCTGATATTAAAGCGGCGTTAGAGGGGGAAACAACTTGCTGACATCGCATGTCAAAAAAATTTTAGTGCTGGCGCTTATTTTAATAGCGGCAGCAAGCTACTGGTCTTATTCTTTTATAGATGGCGACAGCCCGCTGGATAATTTAAGCAAGTCAGAGCGGCTTGATTTGAAAAAGAATATCGTTGTTTTGGGTGTTGACGAAAGGCCTTCCGAAGAAGATACAGGCCGCAGCGATACTTTGTTTGTTGTAATGCTTGACAGCGACAACAACAATGTTTCCCTGCTTTCCGTGCCGCGCGATACAAGGGTTAAAATTCCTGGTTACGGCTGGGATAAAATTAACCATGCCTTTGCTTTTGGCGGGCATAAGCTTACGCAGCAAACCACGGAAGAACTTTTGGGAATACGCATTAACAACTATGTTATGATAGATTTTAAAGGCTTTAAAGGGCTGGTAGACGCTATTGGCGGCGTGGATATTGAAGTAGAAAAGCCCATGAGCTATTATGACGAGTGGGACGGCTTTACCATTGACCTTGCTCCTGGCATGCAGCATATGGACGGCGACAAGGCCATTCAGTATGTGCGTTACCGCGATGAAGAAGGCGATATCGGCCGTATCAGAAGGCAGCAGAAATTTTTAAAAGCCGTTTACAGTAAAGTTACTTCGGTGGAAATTATACCCAAGCTGCCTGCGTTGGTAGAACAGGCCAACAAAATGGTGGATACCGATTTATCCATCGGCGATATGATGGATTTGGCGCAGGCTCTGCATGGCATGATGGAAAAACAGGGAGGCCTGCACGCTGCCATGGTGCCGGGGCTGCCAGAATATATTGACGGCGTAAGCTACTGGATTCCCGATATTACGGATTTACGCAAGCAGATGGCCGAAATGCAGGGCGCAGAAATGACGGACCGTTACCGCCGCGGCGCAGAACGCATGGAAGCAGAATATGTACGTAATCTGGAACGCGCTAAACAGGAAATTGAAAACGAACTTAACGGCATTGACAAAAAACTCGATGAAGAAAAAGCTGACGCTGAAAATAAAGACAAGGATAAATTAGACAGCAGCGGCAAAAAGACTGTTGAAGAAGAAGCTGACAAACGCAGTGCGGATGACAGCAAAAAAACCGGCAGCAAACGTTCCGCCAAAAAAGCAGTGCAGGAATTTGCCGGTGAAAGCGCCGGAAGCAGCAGTGCGGAAATAAAAGAAACACCTAAGCAGAGCTACGGCGGCGTAATACGCGTTGTTGTAATCGACTGCAGCGGCGACCCTGCCAAAGCTGCCAGCGCACGCGAGCGCCTCAGCAATCTTGGTATGAGCGTAACTGACGGCGGCAGCGGCAATGTGCGTGAAGAAACATTAATAGTTTCCACAACCACCAGCGGTCGCGTTGTTACACGCCTTACGGAAGCACCGTTTGTGCACGGAATGAGCATCAGCCGCAAGGACGGCGCCGATTATGACGGCATTGTTTATGTCGGCAAAGACTATAAATAACAAAAACTGTTTCATAAGTCACAAAATTTTAAAGTTTTTTTAATTACCACTTGCTAATTGGCGTTAAAAATGGTATACTTAAATCATCAAATAGCCCCTCATTTGGCCCTTCTCGTAAGGGCTTTTTTTTTGCCCATTTTTAAGTTGCTGCTTTTACATAAATTTAACAGCGCCGTGCCGTTTCGTTTATGCGCCAATTCGTATATAATAAAATACATAGTTTATTAATGCAGGAGTAAAAGAAATGCTTTATAATGACAGGGCTGCATTTATTTTGCAGCAGTTACAGCTTAAAAGTACGGTTAAAGTAACAGAAATAGCCAAAAGCTTAAACGTATCGGTAGATACCGTGCGCCGCGATTTAAAAGCGCTGGAAGAACAGGGGCAGCTTAAATGCGTGCACGGCGGCGCAAGCCTGCCGGATTATATGCTGGCCTTCAGCAATTTCAGCGGGCGTGAAATCATCCATATTGAAGAAAAACGCCGGGCGGCGCTTAAAGCGCTGGAACATTTGCGCCCGGGCAGCGTGATTGCCTTAAACTCCGGCACAACCAATGTTATTCTGGCGCAGGAACTAATTAAGCGTTTTTCGGATTTAACCATAGTAACCAATAATGTTTCGGCGGCCATGGTGCTGATGCAGAACCAGTCACTGCGCACGATAGTGCTGGGCGGTGATTTGGACAGCCTGGAGCACTCCACTTACGGCAGCATCTGCGAAAGAGAGCTTGGCAGGTATTATCCCGATATTTGTTTTTTGTCCATTAACAGCGTCGACGCGGAAGCTGGTTTTACCGATTTCCGTTTTGCGGAAATAGGCGTTATGCAGCTGATGGCAAGAAATTCCTCCAAAGTAATTGCCGTTATGGACAGCAGTAAATTAGGTCGCCGCTCCAAAAAAGTAATTATGGATAACAGCATGATAGACCTGCTTGTTATGGACAGCATAAAACCGGAAGTGCGGGAGCTTTACCGCCGCGCCGGCATTTGCATTGAATAAAATAGTAAAAAATTACCGCAGCTGACGGGTTAAAAGCCTGCCGGCTGCGTTTTTTTATTTTACGCAGATTTAAAAATAACTTTAACTGTATTTGCTTGTTTAGGAATGTTAAGTGCGATAAGATAAAGCCGTAGAAAACAGCAAATATAAAACATAAAAAAGCAAAAAACAGCAAAGGAGAATTATCATGACAGAAAAGCAGCAAATTAAAATGGTAGTATTCGACTGGGCAGGTACTACTACCGATTTTGGCTCTCAGGCGCCGGTAGATGTTTTTGACAGAACCTTCCGCCAGAAAGGGCTGGTATTTACCAAAGCTGAAATTAACGCGCCGATGGGAATGGAAAAGAAAGCTCATATTAAAACCATGCTTTCCACCGAAAAAGGCCGGAAACTTTGGGAAGATGCTTACAGCCGCAGCTGGAACGAAGATGACATTGAAGATGTTTACCAGTGCTTTGAAGGCAATCTGCGCACCGTTGTTGCCGAATACAGCAAACTCATTCCCGGCGTAAAGGAAACCGTGGAAAAATTAAGGGAAATGGGCTTGAAAATCGGCTCTACCACCGGTTATACCAGCGAAATGATGCAGTATGTGCTGCCGGTTGCCAAAGAACAGGGCTACGAACCTGACTGCTGCGTAACTCCGGATGTTACCGAATACAGCCGCCCCACTCCTTTTATGGTGTTTGAATGCATGCGCCAGTTAAATGTTTATCCGCCCAAGCTGGTTGTAAAAGCCGGCGATACCGTAATGGATATTTTGGAAGGTAAAAATGCAGGTGCATGGTCTGTTGGCATTATTAAAGGCTCCAACGTGGTTGGCCTTAACGAAGCTGAATATAATGCGCTTGATGAGCAGACTAAAAAAGAACTGCACGAAAAAGCAAGAAAAATTTATCTTGATGCCGGTGCAGATTATGTAATTGAAGATATTACAGAACTGCCGGAAGTTATTGCCAAAATTAACGAAAGCTTATAACAGGGAGGGCTTTTTGTTGAATACTTACTATAATCCGGTAAGAACGTATCAGGGCGCAGGCAGCCTTTCGGTCTTGCCGCAGCTGGTAAGCAGTTTAAAACCCGGTAGAATTTTACTGCTTATCTGGGATGAAAGCGTGCTTAAAAACCGTTATATAAAAGAAACGGCAGCCGCTTTTGCGGATATTTTAACGGTAAAAACCTTTGCCTGGTCCAACCCGGAAATGTTTCAGCTATATGAAATTTACAATGAAACCAAAAACGAAAATTATGAACTGGTTATTGCCATCGGCGGCGGCAGCGTGCTGGATGTAGGCAAATCACTGTGCTGCCTGTATGCCAAACCGGTGGATTCGCTGGAAGCCATGCGCAATATGATTGCCGCAAAAACTTACAGCAAACCGCACTGCAAGTGGATTGGCATTCCGACAACGGCAGGCACCGGCAGTGAAGTAACCTGCTGGGCCACTGTATGGGATTCCGAGCATAATAAAAAATATTCTGTCGATACGCAGGACAATTACGCTTACGCAGCTGTTATCGACCCTGTGCTGGCATCTTCCATGCCGGTTAAGCTGGCTGTTTCTTCTGCGCTGGACGCAGTATGCCATGCTGCTGAAAGTTACTGGGCCAAGGCAAGCAATACCGTATCGCGTGCGGCGGCGCTTTCGGCAATTAAAGTTATTATGGATAATATCGACGGGCTTTTGTGCGGCAAAGAAGAAGCGCACGACTCCATGGCGCAGGGCAGTATGCTGGCAGGGCTTGCCTTCAGCAATACGCGCACTACGGCCTGCCATTCCATTTCTTACCCGCTGACAATGAAATACCATATTCCGCACGGCGTTGCGGTAAGTATGCTGCTGGCGCCGGTTATGCGCTTAAACCAGCCGTACATTAAAAACAGAAAAGAACTGTTCAATGCTTTTGGCGTTGAAAGTGTGAGTGAACTTTCGGAAAAAGTTACCGCTATTCTTGAAAAATCCGGCAGCCCGGCAAAATTAAGCCAGTGGGGCGCCAAAGAAAGCGATTTTGAGGAGCTTGTTGCCCACAGCATGACGAAAGGGCGTGCCGATAATAACCCGGCGGAACTTACTGCCGTTAATGTTGAAGAAATTTTAAGAAGCGTATTTTAACAAGGGGGATTTAAATTATGAAAAAGGGAATCGCATGTGTTTTATTGTCTGCCATGGTAGCTTTTGGCAGTTTTGCAGCAGGCTGCGGCGGCAACAGCCAAGAGGCCGGAAAGAAAACCTTTACCATTGCTTATGCTCCTAACGAATCTACTACGGACAGCACCGATGCCAGAAGCACTCTTGCCAAAGACCTTGGCAAAGTAATTAACATGGAGGTTAAGGAAATTCAGGCAAGCGATTATACCGCCATTATTGAAGCGCTGCGCACCGGCAAGGCCGATATGGCATATATGGGCGCTTTGGCAGTTGCCATGGGCGCTGAACGCGCAGGCGTAACGCCTATTGTTATGAAAGCCCCTAACGGCGATAAAGCACAGGCTGTTTACCATTCCGTATTTGTTACCCAAAAGGATAACAACGAAATTAACAGCATTAAAGATTTTAAGGGCAAAACCATTGCCTTTGTCGACCCGGATTCCACTTCCGGCAATCTGGTGCCGACCTCCGAAATTATGAAAGCATTTCCTGATTTGCATTTAACCAATGAAAAAATCCATACTAACGGTGAATTTTTTGAAGCGGTAAGCTTCTCCGGCAAGCATCAGGCCGGTTTACAGGCTGTAATTAAAGGCGATGTGGACATTGTGCCTATTTCCGACCAGATTATGGCAAGCGAATTTAAAAACGGCAATGCCGACGAAAACGCCGTTAAAGTTGTTCATTCTTCCGCCGCTATTCCGGCAGAAGCAATGGTTGTAAGCAAAACAGTTAATGAAGACCTGAAGAAAACCTTAACCAAATTCCTGGTTGAATACAACAATAAAGATTATTTTGACAAGGTAATCAAAAAAGCCGATGCACGTTTTGTGGAATGCAGCATGGAAGATTACCAGCCGATTGTAGAGCTGAACAAAAATATTAATGTTCATTAATAGGTTTTAGCCTGAGGGCGGGAGAATGTTTTATGGAACCTGTTTTGAAATTTGTAAATGTAAACAAATACTATAATAATAATGTGCATGCGCTGCATAATATCAACCTGGAAATTGCCGCGGGCGAATTCATATCGGTAATAGGCCCCAGCGGCAGCGGCAAAAGCACGCTGCTGCGCACTGTAAACAGGCTGATTGATGTTTCGGATGGCGAAATATGCCTGGACGGCGAAAATATTACCAGTATCGGCGGCAAAAAGCTGCGTGCAGTGCGCCGCAAGGTTGGCATGATTTTCCAGAACTATAACCTTGTATACCGTCTTTCCGTACTGCAAAACGTGCTGCATGGTTATTTAGGTTATCTGGACGGCATTAAGGGCATTTTGGGCATTTACCCCGAAGAAGAAAAGTTGCGTGCCATCAGCCTACTTGAAGAAATGGGCCTGGGAGCATTCTGCTATAACCGCGCGGCCGATTTATCCGGCGGGCAGAAACAGCGTGTAGGTATTGCCCGGGCAATTATGCAGCGCCCCAAAATCATGCTGGCCGATGAACCGATTGCCTCGCTTGACCCTTCCAGTGCCAAAAACATTATGGATATTCTGGCAGGGCTTGTTAAAGAGCGCCAGATAACCTGTATTGTAAATTTACATCAGCTTGAGGTTGCCAAAAAATATTCTACCCGCATTATCGGTTTATCCAAAGGCACAATTGTGTTTGACGGCAAACCGGAAGAATTAACGGACGAGGTTGTGGAAAAAATATACGGCACAAGCAGTGCCAATTTAATTGGAGGGGCAGAAAGTGAAGAACAGCATATCAGTTATGCCGCCTGCTGAAAAAAGAATATATAATATCTTTTTTGTGGTAATTGTTCTGCTGTACGCTGTATGCAGCTTTTTCACGGAGTTTTCGCCGCTGGCGGTGCTAGCCAATCTCGACCAGTTCTGGCTGTTTTTGTCAGAGGATTTTTTCCCGCCGCAGTTTCCTACCGATATAAGAATGTACAATATTCTGGACAGCGTGGCTGTAACCATTGCCATGGCCATTTCTTCAACCACCATTGCCGGAATACTGGCGTTTTTCACGGCGCTTTTTGCCAGCGAGTTGGTATCGCCGTTTCCCAAATGCGCCAAATTTGTGCGCGGCTTTGCTACTTTCCTGCGCAATATACCAGCGCTTGTGTGGGCATTTATACTGTTTTCCTCACTCGGCATAGGCACAGGCGTTGGCTTTGCGGCGCTTTTAATAACCAGCTTTGCCTTTATGGTAAGGGCGTTTACGGAAACAATGGAAGATATTTCGGTAGACTGCCTTGAAAGCCTGGAAGCGGTCGGTGCAGGTTTTTGGCAGCGCGTGGCGCACGGCATTGTGCCTTCGTGCATCAGCGGTTTTCTGGCGTGGTTTTTGTACTGCATCGAAGTTAACGTCAGGGCGTCAACCATTGTAGGCATGGTCGGCGGCGGCGGTGTCGGCATGGTGCTATTTTCGTACATCAAATCGTTTAATTACCACATGGCCTTTACCGTTATTTTAATTATAGCGGCGGTTGTAATTTTGGTTGACAGAATTACCGGGAAAATAAGAAAGGAACTGGAGCAATGAAAGAGCCACTGGCGCAAAGCACTGTTGCTGTCCGTTATGGGTTTAACCATAAAATTAAAACAGAATGTGCTTACCAAAATAAAGCCATACCCGTATTTTTAGGCAGTACAGCCGCATTGTGCGTGCTCAGCCTTTTATATCTTGATGTTGACTGGATAAAGCTTGCCGGCCGCGTGCCGGATATGGGCAGTATATTTTACCGCCTGGCACAGTTCGATTTTAAATATATGGATTTAATTGCCGCGGCGATGTGGGAAACGCTTTCCATTACGGTGCTTTCCACATTGTACAGTGTTATTTTAGGTTTGTTTTTTGGCATGTTTGCGGCAGAAAATATTTTCCGTATGCGCTGGCTGTCGGTACTGGTGCAGTCATGGTTTACCTTTTTGCGTGCTGTGCCGACGCCGGTATGGGTGCTTTTAATGATGGTATGCCTCGGTATGGGCCCTGCCGCCGGTATTGCCGGCTTGTGCGTGCATACAACGGCGTTTTTTACCCGTGCTTTCGCGCAGAGCTTTGAAAGCATCCCGCAGGAAACTATCGAAGCGCTGGAAGCAACAGGCGTTGGCAGAACAGGCGTATTCTTCAACGCCGTGCTGCCTGCGGCACTTTCGCAGCTGGTAGCGTGGATTGCCATGCGCTTTGAAATAAACTTTTCGGAATGTGCCATTTTGGGCATGATTGGTGCGGGCGGCATTGGTTTTATCATTGCGCGCAGCATACAGGGCTATGAATACGGCACGGCAGGCGTGGCAATTATGCTGGTGTTTGCCTTTGCCTATTCCATTGAAAGACTGTTCATTTTCATTAAAAATAAAATCCGTTGAATTGCTTTAATTTTAAACCCGCGGGCACAGCCTTGCGGGTAATTTTTTTGCTTTTTGCCGCCAGTTATTGTACAATATTAAGATAGTGAAATGTAAAACCTAAGGAGCGATAAATGTGAGTACAAATTTAGAAGTAGGTATTGTAGGCCTGCCTAACGTAGGCAAAAGCACGCTGTTTAATGCTATTACCAAAGCAGGGGCAGAAGCTGCCAACTATCCTTTCTGCACCATAGAACCTAACGTGGGCGTTGTAGATGTGCCTGATGCGCGCCTTAAAGTGCTGGGCGAAATGTTCAAATCCAAAAAAATCGTGCCTGCCGCCATGCGCTTTGTCGATATCGCAGGGCTTGTAAAAGGCGCGTCCAAGGGCGAAGGCCTCGGCAACAAATTCCTTGCGCATATCCGCGAGGTTGACGCCGTTGCGCAGGTTGTGCGCTGCTTTGAAGACGGCAATATTACGCACGTGGAAGGCAGCATTAACCCGCTGCGCGATATTGAAATCATCAATACCGAATTGTGTCTTGCCGATATGGAAACCGTGGAAAAACGCCAGGAACGCCTTGTTAAGCTGTTAAAAACCGGCGATAAAAAAGTACCGGTGGAAAAAGCTGTTCTTGATAAGGTTATGGAAGGCCTTGGTGAAGCCGTTCCGGCACGCCGCCTTGGGCTGACCGATGAAGAAAAGGAATTTTTGACGGAGCTGCACCTTTTAACCATGAAACCGGTGCTGTATGTTGCCAATGTTGCCGAAGACGAAGTGGCAGCGCCGGAAAACAACCCTCATGTGCAGGCCGTTATGAAATATGCCGAAGAAGAAGGCGCCGAAACGATTGTTGTTTCTGCCAAGATGGAATCGGAAATTGCCGAACTGCCGGAGGACGAAGCAAAAGAATTTTTGGAAATGGCAGGGCTTGAAGAAGCAGGTCTTGACCGCCTGATTAAAGCCGGGTTTAAACTGTTGGGCCTGATGACCTATTTAACCGCCGGTGAAACCGAAAGCCGTGCCTGGACCATTAAACGCGGCACCAAAGCACCTCAGGCAGCCGGTAAAATTCACAGCGATTTTGAACGCGGCTTTATCCGTGCAGAGATTGTATCTTATGATGACCTTGTAGCCTGCGGCAGCAAAGCGGCAGCGCGCGATAAAGGCCTTGTACGCCTTGAAGGCAAGGATTATGTAATGCAGGACGGCGACGTTGTAGAATTCCGTTTCAACGTATAATGAAAAATTTGCTGTTTACAGCATAAAGCAGACAGTGTTTAAAGCACTGCCTGCTTTTTTTTGCGGCTTTTTACGGCAATATTTTTGTTTCCGGTTAACATCATTAAGAAAATGTTTCGTTTAAGTTAGTAATGTAAAACTTGGGAAAAGTAGGGTTAAAAGGCGGTAAATACGCTTGCAGGGCGTAAAACGGCTGGTTAAAATAGGAAAAAGACGCAAATAAAAGCAGTTTAAATATGTTATGGAGGAATAAAAAATGCTGCAATTAAAAAATATCCGCAAATCGTATGACGGCAAAGTCATTCTCGACAGTATTTCGCTGGATATTAATGACGGCGAGATAGTTTCTATTCTGGGGCCTTCCGGCAGCGGCAAAACAACGCTTTTGAACGCAATTTTGGGGCTTACTGAAATTGACGGCGGACAGATTATTTTTGATGGCAAAGATTTAACCAACGTGCCGATGAAAGACCGCGGCTTTAACATTGTATTTCAGGATTATGCGCTGTTTCCGAATCTGAACGCCTACGAAAATATTGTTTACGGCCTGCGCAACAAACCGGGCATTTCAAGTGCTGAAGAAGTACAGGAACTTATCAGCCTGCTGGGCTTAAAAGAGCATTTAAACAAACGCATTGACCAGCTGAGCGGCGGGCAGAAGCAAAGGGTTGCCCTGGCACGCACTTTGGTTATGAAACCGAAAATTCTGCTTTTGGATGAGCCTTTAAGCGCGCTGGACGGCGTTATCAAAGAATCCATCAAAGAGCGTATTCAGCTTATAGCCAAGCAGTATCATTTAACCACCATCATTGTTACGCACGACCCGGAAGAAGCCCTGACGCTTTCCGACAAGGTGCTGATTATCAACGAGGGGCAGATTTCCCAGTTCGACCAGCCTCATGTAATTGTTACCCAGCCGCGCACCCAGTTTGTGGAAAAATTTATTTTGTCGCAGCTGCGCATTAAGCGCGATAACATTTTCCGCCTGTTTGGCGAACCTTGTGCTTTTGCCGGAGTTGCAAGATGAACAGAAAAAGTTTTGAATTAAAATTTTGTTTTTTGTTTGTAAGCATTGCGTTTGCTTTCTTTTTGGGGCTGCCGCTGGCAAACCTGGCATACAAATCCTTACAGACAGGCAGCGGCACAGGCCTTGGCAATTATGCTGCCATTTTAACTGACGATGCCTTTTTAACGGCGTTCCGCAACAGCTTTGCAATATCTGCCCTGGAAGCTGCCATTACCACGGTTGCGGCGTTTATACTGGCTTACGGGCTGCATTTAACGCGCATACCGGGCAAAATAAAAGAAAGCTTGCAGCTTGTGGTCATGATGCCGATGTTTTTGCCTTCCATTACCTACGGGTTTGCCGTTATTTATTCTTTCGGCAAGCAGGGGCTGATAACAAAACTTGTCGGTGAGCAGCTGTTTCCGATATACGGCTTCTGGGGGCTTTTGATTTCGTTTATTGTTTATACCCTGCCGCCGGCGTTTCTGGTGCTGTATAACGCGTTCTTTTATATCGACAAGAACTTTATTACGGTATCTAAAATTATGGGTGACAGCCCGCTGCGCACTTTGTGGATGACTAGTGTGCGCCCGCTTTTGGGCAGCCTGATGGCGGCGTTCATTTTATCGTTTTTCCTCAGCTTTACGGATTTCGGTATTCCGGTATCTATCGGCGGCGAATACAATATGATTGCCGTTGAGCTGTACATGAAAATGATGGGCGCCCTGCCTGATTTTGAACGCGGCAGCGTTATAGCAATGGCCATGCTTGTGCCTTCCGTTATCAGCGTTATGCTGCTCCGCTATATGGAAAAATTCAATTTCCGCTATAACAAAATCAGCCGTTATGAAGTGCAGCGCTCCTTTATGCGCGACGGTGCTTTCGGCTTGTTTTTTGCAGCGGTTGCACTGCTGTTTGTTTCGGTTTTTGCCATTATGTTCATTGTGCCGTTTGTAAAAAGCTGGCCGTACCAGCCGGTGTTTACGCTGGATACCTTAAAACGCGTGCTCAGCGATAATTCGCTGGTGGATGTTTACGTAAACTCCTTAATGGTGGCGGGCATTACGGCGGTGGTAGGTACGGTGCTGTGCTACGCGGCAGCCATGGTTAATGCGCGCAGCGACCTTAACAAATACTGCAAAATTATTATGGACGTTATTGCCATGGTAACCAATACGGTGCCGGGCATGGTGCTTGGCGTTGCCTTCATCTTCATCTTTTCAGGTACGCCGCTGCAAAGCACGTTTGCAATTTTAATAATTGCCAACATCCTGCACTTTTTCACTACGCCGTATTTAATGATTAAATCTTCGCTTTCCAAAATGAATGAATCGTGGGAAACCACGGGCCTTTTAATGGGCGATACCTGGCTTAAAACGGTAATTAAAGTAGTAATACCCAATTCAAGGGCAACCATTTGCCAGATGCTGAGTTACTTTTTCGTTAACGCCATGGTAACCATCAGCGCCATTGTTTTTCTGGCAGGTGCGCGGACAATGGTTATTACCACCAAAATTAAGGAGCTGCAATATTTTGAAAAATTTGACGCAGTGTTTGTATTGTCACTCCTGATTTTCTTTACCAACGTGGTGGCTAAAACCTTCTTCGACAAACTTGCTGAACAGGAGGAAATTCCTCTTTATAAAAAAATTAAAAATTTATTCAAAGCAAAGGAGAATCCCAATGAAAAATTTTGCTAAGTTGTTAACCACAGCACTGATGATTGGCTGCCTGGCAGCAGGTATCGCCGGATGCGGCGGAAGTGAAGGCGGCAAGGACGCAGCCGCAGTAAAACAAACCGTAATTTACACCAATTCCGATGAAGAAGCACAGACAGCAATGAAAAACGCGCTTGATAAAAACGGTTTTGAAGGAAAATACATCATGCAGTCTTTCGGTACTTCCGAACTTGGCGGTAAGCTTGCTGCCGAAGGCAAAAACATTGAAGCCAATGTTGTAACCATGACCAGCTATTATTTAGACAGTGACCAGAAACAGCACCCGATGTTCCTTGAAATTAAAGATGCAGCCAAACCGCTGGCAGAACACCCCAACTTTTATGTGCCTGTGCTTGGCAACTGCGGCGCACTGTTTGTAAACACCGAAGAACTTAAAAAAGCCAACCTGCCGATGCCGAAAGCCATTAAAGACCTGGCAGACCCGATGTATAAAGGCCATATTTCCGTACCTGATATTACCGGTTCTTCAACCGCATGGCTGATGACCCAGGCTGTGCTTAACGAATACGGCGACGAAGAAGGCGCCAAAATCATGAAACAAATCGAAGCCAACGCTATGCCGCATCTGGAAAAATCCGGCTCCGGCCCGCTGAAAAAAATCCGTGCCGGTGAAGTTGCAGTAGGCTTCGGCCTGCGCCATCAGGCTGTTGCCGATAAAGCCAAAGGCCTGCCGGTTGATTATGTAGACCCTGTTGAAGGCAACTTTATGCTGACTGAATCCGTTGCTGTTATTGATAAAAATGCCGCCGAAAACGAACAGGCTAAAAAAATTGCCGAATGCATTCTTAAAAATGCCCGCCCGGAACTTTTGAAAATTTACCCGGTAGCATTGTTTGAAGGTGAAAAAGTAGACGACGCCAACAAACCGGCTAACCCGAAAGTTTACAAAGAGCCTTTAACCGTAGAACTTTTGCAAAAACATCAGGACCTTATCAAAAAATAAATCAGGTGACATAAATGGATAAAAATACTTATAAACTTTTAACTCCCGGCCCTTTAACGACTACGGAAACCGTTAAGGAAGCCATGCAGATTGACCGCTGCACCTGGGATGAAGATTATAAAAACATGACGCAGGAAATACGCACCGGCCTTTTAAAACTTGCCCATGCGGATAACGGCGATTACACTACGGTGCTGATGCAGGGCAGCGGAACCTTTGGCGTTGAAAGCGTGCTTTCAAGTGTAATTTCCAGTACGGATAAAGTGCTGGTTTTGCAAAACGGCGCATACAGCAAACGCATGGTGGAAATGTGCGATTACCACGGCATTAAATACGTGGTTTACGAAGAAGATTATGCGCACGTGCCTGACCCGGCTATTGTGGAGGATGTTTTAAAATCTGACGGCAATATTACCCATATTTCCATGGTACACAGCGAAACCACCAGCGGCCTTTTAAATGACATTGCAGCCATTGGCGAACTTGCAAAAAAATATAACAAAAAATTTATTGTAGACGCTATGAGCAGCTTTGGCAGTGTTGATATTAACGTGCCGGAGCTTGGCATTACTTATCTTGTAAGCAGCGCCAACAAATGCATTCAGGGTGTGCCCGGCTTCAGCTTTATTATTGCCAAAGTCAGCGATTTAAAACAAACCAAAGGCATTGCCCGCAGCCTTTCGCTTGATTTATATACCCAGTGGGAAACCATGGAAAAAGACGGCGGCAAATGGCGTTTTACTTCTCCTACCCATGTTGTGGCAGCTTTCAGCCAGGCGCTTAAAGAACTGGCAGTAGAAGGCGGCATTACCGCAAGAAATGCACGCTATACAGCAACCAACAGGGCGTTGCGCAAAGGCATGGAAGAACTTGGTTTTAAAGCCTATATCGACGAAGCACATCAGGGGCCGATTATTACAACTTTCTTCTATCCAGAAAACTGCAAATTTACCTTTGCAAAAATGTACGCTTATTTAAAAGAGCACGGCTATGTAATTTACCCGGGCAAACTTACCGATGCAGAAACCTTCCGTTTGGGCAATATCGGCGAAATTTACATGGATGATGTGGAAAAAATCATTGGTATTTTTAAGGATTTTGTAAGCACTGAAAATTAAGAATAAGTGAATTAATTTTTTAAGACAGGCAGTGTTTTGCGCACTGTCTGTTTTTTATTTTGGCTGTAGAAATTAAAAACGGAGCTTTGCTTGCAATAGCTTATAATGCCGGATAAAAAATACCGCACTGTGCGTAGCGTAGTGCGGTATTTTTGTATTACGCCAAACCTTCCCGCCCGGTTGGAAAGTTCGCCGCGCTCGCGTGCGAACTTTTGCTTGCGGGGGGGAGATGGTTTGGTAAAATAGTTATGAATAATGAGTTTTATATTTTAATATTAACAAAAGGTGTGGTGAAAATGAACATTAAAGATGTTCCGTTTACGCAGAAAGTAATTAAAGATGCTATAGGAAGCGGTGAAGTAGAATTTTTTAATTTTTCGCCAAACAGCAAAAGCGGCATAAAAAATTTGGAGCTTAAAATTTATTATCACGGCGGACAGCGCAAAATAATTGTGCTGCACGATTTTGGTTTTCAAATAACGTCGGAAGAAGTTGAGGTAAGGCCGTTTATCAATAAAGCGGAACGCGACCGCGAAATATGCAGGCTTTATAACGAACATAATTTATCGCAGAACTTTTTGGCAAACTTTTTCGGCATTAGCCAGCCCTCGGTATCGGTAATAGTAAAAAGGTATAAAACCGCGCAGGGCTGATTATATAATTTTTTATTTTGATTTGAGGAAAGGAAGTTAGTGGGAAATGAAAGCAAGATTGGACAGAAAAGCAAAAATTTTAACAACGGCGATACTCTGCGCCTGCACAACACTGTGGGCAAATTCGGTATGGGCGCAGCGGTTAGTAGGTAATCCTGGTAGTATGGTTTTAGTCGGAAATGATGTAACGCAAGTTGAACCTGTAGAAGGCAAAGAAGTTGTTATGAATGAAAGTATTAATAACAGTGAAGTACAAGGTGTTTATGGCGGTTATGCTTTAGGCGGAGAAGCAGGGTGGGGAAATTCTGAGGTAATTGTTAATGGAACAATGGAAGCTAATCAGAATAAAGTTACTATAAACGGGGGAACAGTTACTGGCGGTAAAATTATTTTGCAAGCTATTGGTAGCACCCATAGGTTGGAATTTGATAATGCTGCTGTTGTAGGTGGTTTTGCTAATTATGCTTCAAATAATGAAGTTTATGTTTATGATGGAACAATAGCTACGGATGTAGTTGGCGGGTACTCATTAGTAAATAAAAATAAAAATTCAACGCATCCAGATATTATAAATAATAATGTTTATATCTATGGAGGCACAGTAACTGGTGGTAATGTTGTAGGTGCTTATGTAGATAGTGCAAGAAAAGATGGTAATGATAATACTATAAGAAATAATAGTGTTACAATAGAAAATGCAACAATTGAATCTACTTCTATTACAAAAGGTAATATCTACGGTGCGTGGGCGGATGATGATGATGCTAAATTAGAAGGAAATAAGGTTATAATTAATTCAGGTGCAAATGTAACAACGGGTAAGTCAGAATGGAATAGCGGTGTAGGAATATTTGGCGCGTATGGTCAAGGAAAATATACATCTGCAACAAATAATATAGTAGAAATAAATGGAGGTATAATTAATGCTAATATATATGGAGCATATGCAAATGTAGCTAATAGTGAAAATATGGTTAGTGGTAATCAAGTAATTATAAGAGGCGGGAAGATTAATGGAAATATATATGCCGCAGATTCAAATTCATGGGATAATATTAGCAATAATAGTATTTTAATTACTGGTGAAAATACTAATGCAGATTTAAGCGAGGCTAATGTATATGGATGGAGAGGACAACAATTTAATTGGAAAATGGAAGGGATGAATTTAAATGTAAATAGTTATACAGGAAAAGTAAATAATATTGCTAATTTTAATACTATTAATATAAAAAACGAAACCTCGTTAACAGTTGATTCAATAAATTTATACCATGAATATACACTTAATTGGAATACACCGGAAGAAAAAACTTATTATGAGAATGGTTCTATAAATTTAGAAAAATCTAGTTTAACAGCAAATGAAATAACAGATATTACAAAAATTGACATAATTGATAGTAATTTAAGGATTAATAATTATTTAGCAGATTTTGAACAAATAAATATTAATAACAATAATCAAAAAATCGTAAATTTGGGCAATGTTACTGGACAAAGGGGCGGAAATATTAGCACTATCACAACCGACAGTAAATTTACAGCAGATTCCATTAAAGATTTAAAAGAACTTAATATCGATATGACTGCTATTAACTGGGAAAAAGATACTTCCGTTGTTGACGTAAGCGGCAGTGCAGATTTAACTGGCACTGCAATAAGAGCAAGCGGTACTTTGGCAGCGGCGGCAGGCACAGAGGTGCAAAATGGTGACCGTATGAGCTTTATTAAAGCAGGCGAACTTAAAGGCGTAAGCGCAGCAGATGTTGATATTGATAAATTGCAAATAGGTTTTGCAACGGAAGCAAAGGTTGAAATGCAGGATGGCGGTAACAGCATAGATTTTGTTATTACCGGCGCGCAGCAGGCTAATGAGCAGGCAGGTATTATTGGCGAAAGCCGTACTGCCGCTATTGCTTTTGTAAATCAGGGCAGCGATATTTTAAACAATGCTTTTGGTTTAATGGATGACGGTAAATACGGCATTAAAACTTTTGCGGCGGCGCACGGCAATTACAGTAAGTACGAAACCGGCAGTCATATCCGTGTAAACGGCTGGAGTATGATTGCAGGTGTTGGTAATAGCGATAAACTTGAGGACGGTACTTTTAGCTGGGGTGTATTTTTTGAAAACGGCAGCGGTAATTACCGTACCTATAACGATTATAATGGGTACAATTTGAGAGGATTTGGCAGTGCCGTTTATAATGGAGGCGGCGCGTTGGCGCGTTACCGCAGCAACGCTGGCAATTATGCTGAAGTTGGCTTGCGTGCAGGTATGCTTAAAAACAGCCTTGGCAATGCTGTTGCCGACGGCTTTGGCGTGCAGGGAGGCTATGACGAGGATACCACTTATTATGGCGCGCATGTTGGCGCAGGGCACATATTTACACTTGATGACCACAGCAGCCTTGATGTTTACGGCAAGTATTTCTATACGCATCACGACAGCGATGACTTTGAAATTTTGGGCGATGAAGTAAGGTTTGATTCTGCCGACAGCAGCCGTTTGCGTTTGGGTATGCGCTATAATCAGAATGACGGAAACGCCTTCAGCCATTACTATGGTTTGGCATGGGATTATGAGTTTAACGGCGACGCTGATGTTACGGCGGCTGGCTTTGATACCGGCAATCCCAGTTTAAAAGGCAGCACAGCGGTAATTGAAGCGGGTATTCATTACGCACCGGATAAATCTCCGTGGAGCGTTGACCTTGGCTTGCAGGGCTACGGCGGACAGCGTGACGGTTTTAGCGGCACAATGCAGGTAAATTATTCGTTTAATTAACAGAGTTATATAAAAAAATAAAAACACCCGCGCTTTACAGCACGGGTGTTAATTTTTGTAAAGCTTTAAGGCTTATTACAGAGCAGCGGGAATTTCACCGTCGTCGGAAAGTTTGCCTTTAAGGTCGTGGTCAACCATTGCGCATACGCAAGCGTCAGACCATACGTTTTCAGCGGTTTCTATCATGTCGATAATGGTGTAAATCGGAAGGATAATACCCATTAAGCCAATCGGTGCGCCAATGCCTGCCATCAGAGAGAGGGTCAGGAAGTAGCAGCCCATCGGTACGCCTGCGTTGCCTACTGCAGCAAGAACTGCAATGCATACCCAGGTCAGCATGGTGGTCATAGTCATTTCAAAACCGGCATTCTGCATAATGAACAGAGAAGTTACCAGAATGAAAGCTGCGCAGCCGTTCATGTTGATGGTGGTGCAGATAGGCAGTACGAAGCGGGAAACTTTCGGGTTGCATTTCAGGTTCTGTTCGGAGCATGCCAGGGTTACAGGCAGGGTGCCGGCAGAGCTCTTGGTAAAGAGTGCAACAGCGATTGCCTGGCCCATCTGGCGCATAACGTAAATCGGGTTAAGGCCGCGGATTACAAGGATAATCGGCAGAACGATGAAGAACTGAATAGCGTTGCCGAGCATTACAACTGCGGTGTATTTGCCCAGTGCGCCAACGATTACGCCTGCTTCAATCTGTGCGGAAAGCTGGCCTGCGAAAGCAACGATACCAATCGGCAGAACATAAAGGATAGCACGGATAAGGGTGAATGCCAGTTCCTGAACGCCCTGAATGATTTTAAGGAGTGCTTCGCGGTTTTCGGTTTTCGGCATGAAAGCCAGTGCCAGACCAACGGCAGCAGCAATAAGCATAACGGAAAGTACGTTGCCGGAAAGGAACGGAGCCAGTACGTTGTTAGGAATAACGCCGAGAATGTGGTCATAGTAGCTGAGTGCTGCTACGCTCTGGCCTTTAACAACGTCTGAGCCTGCGTTAACAATTTCTGCCGGCAGGTTATCCGGGGCAATGTACAGGTACAGGCCAAGGCCGATGAAGGCGGCTAAAAATGTAGTAAGTAAGGTGTACACAACAGCGTGTGCAAAAATAATACCGGTTTCTTTGTTGCCGCCAAGAGCTGCCAGCGTGGTGATAACCGCCAGCGCGATAGTAGGAACTGCAATGAACTGGAACAGGCGGGTAAATACGGTTGCTACGAAATTAAAGAATTCGTTCAGCGCCGGAATACCCATCCAGCCTAAAACAGCGCCGAGAATCAGTGCCGCAAACCATAAAATAAACTGGCTGTTATTGGATTTAGCCTTGGTTTCACGGATGATGGAATCGGCTGTTTCCTTCACATCAACTTTCTTCTTTTCGTCAGTCATGTGAGATACCTCTTTTCTTTTTTATTTTGCAAAGTAATGATGAAGCCATGCCGTTACTTCGCTTTATAAAATTAATTATACCATATAATGCCATAATAGCAAGGAAAAAGTATACACTAATTCAATAATGCTATGCTTTTTGTAAAAAATATTTAAAAATTCAGATAATGCCTAAAGTAAATTTACAAAAGAACTGCGGGCTGCAGGCGGTAAATTTCTTATTTAATATGTTATAATTAAATTATCTTACAAATGAGGTGAAAGCAATGAGAAAATTTTTGTTAAGCCTTACGGCGGTTTTTACTTTGATGCTTTTTAATGCGGCGTGCGTTATGGCGGCGGAATTCGGGCCGGGGCAGCGCACAATCGAGCTTTTGGGCGGCGCTTTAAACAGCGATAAGCATCCGGTGCATCTTGTTGTTGAACAGACCATTGATATGAAAGAAGTGCTTGAGCATGATGCCTATGCCAAACTGACGGCGGCGCAGAAAGTGCATTACATACGCACGGAATATAATGAAATGAACGGCATTAATGCCGAGCGCAGCGTAACAACGGACGGCGAGGGCAAAGTTGTCCGCGATTACTGCAGCTTCGCCAAAGGCGGGCGCTGGTATTTTATAGATTACGTTAATAAAACTTATGATGAACTTCCGGCCTTGCCGGGAATGAGCCTGCCGTTTGCTGAAACTCTGGTAAGCTGGTTTAACGAACGCCCGCAGAGCGGCAACGACAGCCTTACAGGCTATGATTATGACCAGATGACGCAGGGCGAACGCGTAATGTTCTTTTACTTTGCCAAAGGCACTGCCGAATGGAAAGGCTACGAAGTAAATACCCTGCCGCGCTTTACCGTAGTGGAAATGAGCGAAACTGTGGATGCTGAAACCGCCTTTGCACTGCCGCCTGCCGGTTTTACCAAAAAGGCCAACGAGCAGATGCGCAATTACGCCAACAGGCTGATGCAAAACAGGTAACGGAGCGGTGATTATGAAAAAGTTTTTATCTGTGCTGGCAGTTGTGTGCTTAATGCTTTTTGCACTTTCTTCCGCCGCTTTTGCGGATGAAATAGAAGATGTGGAAGCAGGCAATGCATATATTCCGGAAGATACGGTTATAAATTTAATACTGCTTGATAAACTTGACAGCAACGTTAATAAAAAAGGGGACACTGTTAATTTTGAACTGAAGGATGACCTTGCGGTAGAAAATATAGTTATCGTGCCAAAAGGGACAAAGTTCAGCGGTGTTATACGCAAGGCGCACGGCAGCCGCATTTTTAACCAGAGCGCGGTTATACGCATTAAGCTTGATGATGTGCTGCTTGCCAACGGCAAACCAGTCAGCTTTAAGCAGGATGTAAAAATTAAAGGCGGCATTAATTACGCCAACATGGCGGTAGGCACGGCAATAGGGTTTGTGGTGCCGTTTTTGGGAATGTTTTTTAAAGGCAGGGAAATTGACTGCCCGCCAGGTACAATAATAGATTATAAGCTGAATGACAATGTTGATTTGGGACTTACCAAAATGGATCTGGTGCAGATGAAAAGCCGCGAACGTGCGCAGAGTGCGGCGGCTTAAAGAAAACAGGCAGAAGCATGCTGATAACCGGTAAAGCTGCTGCCTGTTTTTTTATTGTAAAATTATTGCTGAATGGCCAAAGTGTCAGTTTCTGAAAAATAAAAAATCCTGCTTAAAAAAAGCAGGATTTTCTGGTTTATGGTGCCTCAGCACAGAATCGAACTGTGGACACAAGGATTTTCAGTCCTTTGCTCTACCAACTGAGCTACCGAGGCATAATGGCGACCCGGATGGGACTCGAACCCACGACCTCCGCCGTGACAGGGCGGCATTCTAACCAACTGAACCACCGGGCCATAAAAGCTACATTCGATATTATATGTTATTTACGGCCTACTGTCAACCCTTTAAGTTAAATTTATTACAGATTATTTAAAATTAAGTAAAAAACCTTCCAACTTTTCATCAAGCAGCGCCTCAAGCTGAGGCAGGCTCTTAGCGTCAAAATCCGTAATATTATCAGGTTTCAGGGCATGCTTGGTTTCGGCAAAAAATTCATCACGGAAACGGTTATACAAAAATACCAGCTGGTCGCCCGTGGCAAAATCCGTATAATCCAAAAAAATAATGCTGCCGTTAATATATTCAATCGCGTTTTCGGGGCGTATAAAAAGCTCAAAGCGGCCTATCTTTTCCGGCAGCTTTTCGCCGTACGTCCATTCAGGCAGGCCCGTTTCTTTAATAATCACGCCCAAATCGTGCCTTGTGCGGATGTCTATATCATGCACCAGCGCAGGCAGTTTGTCCTTCACATGTTCGGCAAAGCGCTCACGGCTGCGGAAAAAATAACGTATATCGCGGTACTGGTGCAGCCCGGCAATTTTTACGGGCACATAGTCAAAGGTTTCGGATGTATAAGTTATATCCAGACGGCAGCGCACAGCGTCATTGCTGTATGAAGCAATATTCAGCACCTGCCCGTCAATCGTGCGGTCCTGATGCAGGGTAAAGCCGTTAATTTCTTCCGGCAGCTCTTTTAAAAACTCCCAGCCGTCCAGCGCCTCGCGGATTTCTTCTATACTCGGTTCGCTCATAAAATCCTCCCAAAAGTAGTCTGCCCTTATTATACACTATTTAGCCGCCTGCGTTAAGACATAATCGCGCCTGCCGATAAACTGCCTGTACCACAGCGCTTTGCCGCGGATAACGTTGCCGCCTGGCACCAGCCCGCCATAAAGCGGCCTGTCCGGCAGATACCATAAATCCCAGCGGGTATCCGGGTCGCCGCTGTGCGGGCCGTAGCCGTCAAAAAGTGCGGCTTCGCAGTGCGTAGTAACCGTCAGCAGCTTTATTTCAAGCCCCAGCACATACGTAAGCACCGCCACGGTTTTGGCCATTGCTTCAATCTGCTGCTGGGTCGGAGGTTCTTTGCCAAAATCTGTTTCGCTTCCGCGGATGGCCGATGCGCCTGCCGCACAGCACATGGCTATGCCGATGCTGCCCGTGTTGCGCCGCCAGGTATGCGCTTTAAGCTCCGTAAAATCTTCGCAGGTTAAGTACAGCTCGCCGCCTGCGCCGATATTGATGTGGTAATCGTCATAAACATCGTCATAGTGCCCCGCCGTCCAGTGCAGGTAAATGCGGTTTATTTTGCCGCGGCTGAGCTTTGCCACCTCCGCCAGCTTTTTGTAATCGATTTGAACAGGATTTACAACAATCACTTTAACAACTCCTCTCAGCCATATAAACGCCATAAAAGCTAAAAAAATTTACCATAGCCAAAAATTTTTTAAATATTTTTTCGCCGCAGGTAAATTTTAGGGGTTAAAAATCCGTTTATGTGGGTGAGAGTTTCTTTTCTTGTTCTCTTTTTTGCCTGTTTTTTCTCTTGTTCTTTTCTTTGCCGTATTACGTTCTTACCTTGTTCTTAAGTAATTCAAAGATTATTATATATAATCTACCTTGTTCCCTAAATTCTAACGTACGTAAGCAGTAAAACCCAACGGGCTTGTTAAAAAGTAAGGGAGCAGGAAAAGCAGCAGTACGTAAGCAATATTAACTGACAGTCTTGTGCAAAACAGGCACTATCTCCAAACTGAGATAGTGCCGTAAGCAGGGCGTTTGCCGTTAACTTTGCAGGCAGCACTTAAAACACCTGCTGACGCAAGCAGAATTTCTAAAGCTAATTACAAACAGCAAAAGGGAGCAGCCCTGAAACTGCTCCCTTTTGAGAGAAATTAAAAATTATTTACTGTATCTGCTAATTAAAACATGAAGTACAGTTCGGAGAAGATGGTTTGTGCATCTTCGTTAGTGGTCTGAGATTCCATATCCCAGTAGTTAACCATGCCTACAATGTTTTTGGCAAAGGTATAGCTTACACCTACGTTCCAGCCTTTATAGCCGTCATCAAAATATTCGGCGTCGGTAGTCGGCATAATGTAAGCATTTACACTCTGGTCATAGTAGCCTGCATGAATGCCGTAGCTACCCGGCTGGTCTGCTTCAGCGCCTTTCCAGGCAAGGTCTGCCCACCAACCGTCTTTACCTGCATTTGCATAATGTTCTTTGTCGCCGCGCATATATTCAGCACTCAGGGTAAAATCACCAAAGCCGTAGCTTGCGCCAACGTTCCAAATTTCTTTTTCAAGCGAAGAATCTGTTTTAAAGTATGCAACATAAGCATCAACGTCGCCCAGTGCTGCTTCCAAAGTGCCGATATAAATTCTGTCGTCGTCTTTCAGTGTGTAGCTACCGTTGTCAAAAACATTATCAGCAGTATCATAAGCTTTACCTGCTAATGCAGAAACTTTTACTTTATCGCCGTAGGAAACTTTAGCCATATCCAGGTTGGCATCAAGAATGTTGCCGCTGAAAGTTACTTCGTTGTAACGGCCTGCAACTACGTCAAGTCCGCCTACACGACCTTCTACATAAGCGCGGGCAAGGCTTACATCATCATCGCCGCTGGCGCCAAGGTCATTGCCATCATCATCTTTGCCGTGGAAGGTCTGTTCATTTTCGAACATGCCGGTGTAGCTCCAGTCCTCGTTAATCTGGCCGTTTACCCACAGACGGGAACGCAGAACGCTTTCGTTGCTGTTTACGTCGCCGTCAACATCGCGGTAAGAATAACGGATTTCACCGGTAACTTTTACGTTGTCAGCTTTCTTTTCAAGGTTTGCTACGCGTACGCCGAGGCTGTCGAGTTCATCAGCAAATTCGGCTGCCAGCTTATCAACGTTAGCGCCTTTGGCCATTGCTTTTGCTACAATCTGAGCCATTTCATAACGGGTCATCAGTTTGTCGCCGCCGTAAGTGCCGTCGGGGTAACCGTCTACAACACCTTCTGCTGCCAGCTTGTTAACTGCGTCATAAGCCCAGTGGCCTGCCGGTACATCACTGAACGGGTTTGCGGCATAAGCGCTTGCGGTAACGCCGAGAGCCATTGCCATTGCTAAAACTAAAGATTTTTTCATTGCGGGTTCCTCCTAAAAACTTTTTAGAGAACGCCTGCCGCAAACTGCTTTTTATAACGCGAGTTGCCTTGTTTCCTCTGTTATTTCTTTTAACAGTTTACGCTTACGTAACTCTTTAGTTAGTATACGCTAACTTTGTAATTTTGGCAACCCCTTTTGTGAAATTTTTGACACATTCTCCCAACTACAAAAATAACCCTGCCCTTTTTACAGGCAGGGTTATGGTTAAAACTATGTTAAACTTGCCTGCTTAAAACTGCCAGTGCCGCTTTAAACGAAGCAGTCAATCTCCTTTTGCAAATCCGTGATAAAACAGCTTGCGTGATAACCGTCACACACCGCATGATGTACCTGGACCGCCAGCGGAATAATATATTTTCCGTTCACATGTTCATACCTGCCAACAGTAAAAATCGGCAAAAGATAATCAAACGATTTTATATTAAGATTAAACCCGTCAAAAGTAATCCATGGCAGCATTGAAACAGTAAAAACATTTTCCGGCATATCCGGCTTTGTCATAAAGCCTTTTTTATCGCCATAGTGCAAAATATCACCATTGTATCTCCGGCAAAAAGCATTGTAATCATCGCAAAACTCAGTCCAGATGTTGGAAAACGTTTTTGAATCCTTGTGAAACACCGTATAGCACGGATGCATAAAATCATAAACCACAAGCCTGCCGTCTGCCCTTAAAGCCGTACGGAACTGTTCGTGCTTATTTACGGTTTTGGTTAAACAGTAAAGCAGCGCCGGGTACAGCTTTAAATTGCGGCTTTTAATGTTCGTGATATCCAGTTTGGTTGTAATGCTGTAAGTACAGGGAACCGTTTTGAGATAATGCTCAAAATATTCCTTGCGCTGCCAGTTCTCTATATCAATTATTTTGCAATTCATAATAAGCACCCAAAAATATGCTAATCATTCTTCGTACACTGCTTTAAATTCCGCAAGTGCCTATTTTTCCATTCTTTTTACAAAAGCATCCTTGCCGTTGCAATAAACTTCAATATCATAAGGGTACAGCTTAGCCAGCCGTTTTTTTAATGCCGCGTATTCTTCACGCGCCTCTTTATGCCTGCGTAGATAATCCCTTACAGCAATGTGCCGCTGAATATTCTGCTTGTCTTCTGCTGCAAAGATATGCAGCTGATACGTCCGCTCATCCCCGCCCTTACGCAGGTAACGCCTTCCGGCAATGCCAAACTCGCCCAAATATTCATAACCGGCCTCGCGGAAAGCTTTTGCGGCGCAGTCAACTTCTTTCAGGCTTTTCACTGCTGCCATAATATCAATTACAGGCTTTGCCGCAAGCCCCTGCACGGCTGTACTGCCAATGTGCCATATACCAACGCAGTTATCTTTTAAAACAGCCGTTATTTTATCCTTCTCTGCGTCATATTTTGCAGCCCAGCAAGGGTCGTAATCCACAACAATTATGTGCTGAGGCATTTTAAACACCCCCAAACTAAAAACAAAGCCGGATTTTTGAGTCCGGCTTTGCAATGTAATTATTCTACTGTTACAGATTTTGCAAGGTTACGCGGTTTATCTACATCGCAGCCTCTTGTAAGGGCGGCATAGTAAGCCAAAAGCTGCAAAGGCAGCACGGCCAGTATCGGCGCAAGCTCTTTATCCGCACGCGGAATGTAAATAACATGGTCTGCATATTTGGCAATGCTGTCATCACCTTCGAGGGCAATGGCAATAACCATGGCTTCACGCGCCTTAACCTCCTGCAAATTGCTTACGGTCTTGTCGTAAACATCTTCCTGCGTTGCCAGCACAATTACCGGCACACCTTCAACAATAAGTGCCAAAGTGCCGTGTTTAAGTTCACCGGCAGCGTATGCTTCGGCATGAATATAGCTGATTTCCTTCAGTTTCAGAGCGCCTTCAAGGGCAACGGCATAATCCAGGCTGCGGCCAAGGAAGAATGCGTCCAGGCTGCTGCCGTAGTGGCGTGCAAAAACTTTAATCTGGTCAACATTTTCCAGCATGTCGTGCAGCTGTTCCGGAACCTTATGCAGGCCTTTTGCAAGTGCGTCCGCTTTATTGCCGTCCAGAGTTCCGCGCAGGCGGCCAACATAAACGGCAAGCATTAACATTACCAAAAGCTGGGTGGTGTATGCTTTGGTGGAAGCAACGGCAATTTCCGGTCCTGCATAGGTATAAACAACCTGGTCTGCCTCGCGCGCAATGGAAGAACCAACAACGTTGGTAACTGCCAAAGTACGGCTGCCAAGGCGTTTTGCTTCTTTTAAAGCTGCCAGGGTATCAATGGTTTCACCGCTCTGGCTGATAACAATGGTCAGGCAGTTGGCGTCAACCAGCGGGTTTCGGTAACGGAATTCACTGGCGATATCCACTTCAACAGGGATGCGCGCCAGATTTTCCAGATAGTATTTGCCGACAATGCCTGCATGATAAGCCGTGCCGCAGGCAACAATAAAGATTTTGCTGATGCCGGTAAAATCTTCCGGAGTCCAGCCCAACTCGGTAAAGTTAATTTCCGTTCCGTTTTCGGCTAAACGGCCGCGCATGGTATCTTTAATTGCTTTCGGCTGTTCGTAAATTTCTTTCAGCATAAAATGCTCAAAACCGCCTTTTTCGGCAGCTTCGGCATTCCAGTTAACTTCAAAAACTTTTTTGGTAATCGGCGTGCCGTTAATATCCTGCACCCAAACGCCGTCCTTGGTAACGGTGGCAATTTCGCCGTCGCTCATAATATAGGTGCGGCGGGTTTTGGCAATAATCGCCGGAATATCGGAGGCAATAAAGTTTTCTCCTTCGCCAAGGCCGATAATCAGCGGATTGTCCTTTTTAGTGCAGATGAGTTTATCCGGCTCTGCCGCGCACATAAATACCAAAGAATAAGAGCCTTCGATGGTTTTTAAAACTTTTTTAACGGCTTCTTCCATATCGCCTTCATAAAAATCGGCAAATAAATGCGCTACAATTTCCGTATCGGTGTCGGAAGAAAATTTCTGCCCTTTGGCAATGAGTTTTTCTTTCAGCATTAAGTAGTTTTCGATAATGCCGTTGTGTACAACAACAAAATCGCCGCTTTCATCCGTATGCGGATGGGAGTTGCGGTCGGACGGCCTGCCGTGAGTTGCCCAGCGTGTATGACCGATGCCCATGCTGCCTTCGGGCATTCTGCCTTCCAGCTTATGGCGCAGGGCGTCAAGGCGGCCCACGCATTTTTCAACCCTGATTTTGCCTTTTTCGTAAACCGCAATACCGGCGGAATCATAACCGCGGTATTCCAGCTTGCTCATTCCGTCCAGCAAAAACGGCGCAGCCTGTGCATTGCCTACGTAACCAACAATACCACACATATTAAAATCCTCCTAAAGGTTATTTGCCAGTTCTGCCGCAGCTGCTTTGTCCCCCACGTTGCCATGGGGCTTTGTCAGTCTGCTTACGGCCCGCAGCCGGCCGGGAGGCACCCGCTGACTAATCGATAAACCTCCGCCTCGTCTGCCGCTAAAAGCGGCACTTGCGCTTGGTTGCTGCACATACATTTTGTGCCGCACAGGCCTGGCTGTCCCATGCGGCACCTTTGCAGCTACTTTATTTTACTATATTTTTACAATGCGGTCAATCTAAATTCAGCCCAGTTCGCGCGTAACAACTTCGCCGATGCTGTCGGCAATTTTCTCCAGGCGCTCCTGCACGGGGCCTTCCGCCATAATGCGGATTAACGGCTCGGTGCCGGACGCACGCACGAGTACCTGCCCGTTGTCGCCCAACTCATCCTGATATTTTTTGATAACGGCTTTAATGGCTTCGTTTTCTTCCCAGCCGTATTTGTTTTTAACGCGTACGTTAAGAAGAATCTGCGGGTATTTGGTCATAAGCGCACCGAGTTCGGACAAGCGCTTGTTGTTTTTAACCATTGCCGAAAGCAGCTGTACGGCTGTTAAAATGCCGTCGCCGGTTTTGGCAAACTTGCTGAAAATAATATGCCCGGACTGTTCGCCGCCGAGGTTATAGCCTTCTTTCAGCATTTCCTCAAGCACATAACGGTCGCCTACATTGGTTTTTACGCAGCGCCCGCCATGTTCTGCCATTGCTTTGTGCAAGCCTACATTGCTCATAACGGTTGTTACAAGCACATTATCGTGCAGCTCTTTCTTTTTCATCAGTTCCAGCGCACAGATAAGCATAATCTGGTCGCCGTCAAGCGGTCTGCCGGTTTCATCAACGGCAAGGCAGCGGTCGGCGTCGCCGTCGTTGGCAATGCCCACGTCTGCGCCTTCTTCCAGCACTTTGGCCTGCAAAGCCTCCAGATGGGTACTACCACAGCCATTATTAATGTTAATGCCGTTAGGCTGGTTAAAAATGGTAATAACATGCGCGCCCAAAGTACGCAGAATTACCGGCGCAATCAGGCTGTTGGCGCCGTTGGAGCAGTCCATAACAACCTTTAAGCCGTTTAATTTGGTCGGCGCGGTGCTGATGATATGGTCGATATAAAGCTTATCCATGGCTTCTTCGTTAATAACGCGCCCAACGGAAGAACCGCTCGGGTTCTTGCTGCTGTCGTGTTCTGCGGCAACCATGGCTTCAATTTCATCTTCCACGGCGTCGGGCAGCTTGTGCCCTGTTTGCGAGAAAAACTTAATGCCGTTGTCCTCGAACGGATTGTGAGAAGCGGAAATTACCGCACCGGCATTGGCATGCAGTTTGGAAGTTAAATACGAAACAGCCGGCGTAGGAATTACACCCAAAAGGTGAGCGTTGCCGCCCGCAGAACAGATACCTGCCGCAAGCGCAGCTTCCAGCATGGTGCCGGAAAGGCGTGTATCGCGCCCGATAATGATTTTAGGATTGCGTGTTTCCCTGCCGAAGTAAGACGCAGCAGCGCGCCCCAGTTTAAAAGCAAGTTCCGGTGTAAGTTCCACGTTGGCAATGCCGCGTACACCGTCAGTACCGAATAAACGAGCCATTTTAAAACCTCCATTTATATGTAAAGTTTAAATCTTTTCACCGCATGTATTATAGCAGGCTTTGCCTGAATAAGCAATAATTATAATGGTGCAAAACGCTCCATAACGGCACGCGCCACATGGTAGCCGTCAAGTGCGGCGCTCATAATGCCGCCGGCGTAGCCCGCACCTTCGCCGCAGGGGTATAGCCCCCTGTGAGATACAGACTGCTTATCGCTGCCGCGGATAATGCGCAGCGGGGCGCTGGTTCTTGTTTCAACGCCTGTTAAAAGCGCGCCGCCGTCGTCGAAGCCGGCAAGGCGCTGCCCAAAGGCTTTAATGCCGCCGCGCAGCGTAGCCGTAACGTAATCCGGCAGTACCATATTCAAATCGCACGCCGTTATGCCCGGCAGGCAGCTTGCTTTAACAAGGCTCTCTGCCGAAGGCGCCGAACCGCTTAAAAACGTTTTAAAATTCTGTGCCGGTGCGTAAAACTTTTCGCCGCCGCATTTAAACGCCAGGCGTTCCCACCTGCGCTGAAACTCCACGCCGTCCAGCGGGTTATGCCCAAAATCTTCCGGGCTTACGTTAACCACCAGCGCGCTGTTAGCAATGCCGCTGTCGCGTTTGTACATACTCATGCCGTTAACAACAACGCCGCCGGTTTCGCTGGCCGCGCCAACCACCTGCCCGCCCGGGCACATGCAAAAAGAATACGCCGTGCGTGTGCTTTCAGGGTTATGCCATACAACGGCATAATCTGCCGCGCCGAGCTTCGGATGCCCTGCAAATTCGCCGTACTGCGCGCGGTCAATCAGTTCCTGCGGATGCTCAATGCGTACGCCGATGGCAAAAGCCTTAGCTTCGGCCGCAATTTTATTTTCTGCCAGCATGGCATAAGTATCACGGGCGCTGTGCCCGCATGCCAAAATAACCGCCGGTGCGTAAATTTTTTCACCTGTCTGCGTTATTACGCCTTTTACTGCGTTATCTTCAATAATAAAACCGGCAGCGCGCGTATTAAAGCGTATTTCGCCGCCAAGGCCTGCTATCATTTTATTTAAACCGGCAACCATGGCGCGCAGCCTGTCCGTGCCAACGTGGGGCTTTTGCTCCCACAGTATTTCTTCCGGCGCACCGGCCTCTACAAACAGTTTTAAAATATCGTTCATCACTGGGTCGTTAACGCGCGTGGTCAGCTTGCCATCACTGAACGTACCAGCGCCGCCTTCGCCAAACTGCACATTGCTGTCGGGGTCAAACTCGCCCTTTTTCCAAAAACGCTGAACGTCATCCACACGTTCGGCTATTTTTTTGCCGCGTTCCAGTAAAAGCGGCCTGTAACCGTAACGCGCAAGTTCAAGCGCAGCCACAAGCCCTGCCGGGCCAGCGCCGATAACGACAGGGCGCTCCTGCATTTTTTCCGTGCCGAACACCGGCAGCGGTGCCGGTTCCTCCTTAAAACGCGTTACGTCCTTATCGCGCAGAAGGCGGTTCACAAGGCGCGCCGGTGCGTCAATATCCGCCAGCACATGGTAATTTATAACGATATTGCTTTTACGGCGGGCGTCAACGGCCCGCCGCAGTACCCTTATGCTGCCAATATCCTGTTTTTTTACGCCAAGCCTGCGGGCAGAGGCCTCACGCAGCGAAGCCTCGCTCACAAGCGGAATTCTTACATTATTTATTCTTAGAAGCATTTACCTCTCCTGTTAATCTTCGGTTATAAACCTTACCGTAACTGTTTTGGTTTCGCACATTACCCTTTCCGGCAGTTCCAGCTCCACATCAATCGTACTGTCAGAGCGCAGCTGGCTTAAATCCACATTTTTGGTGTGCAGCGCAACAATGCTGTGTACCAGCGAAGGTTCCGCCAGAATATTAACTTTCTCGGGCACACATTCAGCCTTTTCAAGCTTTTTGCCGTCGGCAAATTCGCCGCTCGTGCTTACAATAACAGGTATCTGCGCAGTTATCATCTGGCGCACCAGCGTAGCCTTAATTTTTGCATCGGCAGGCTCAATGGCCAAATCGTGCATCTCAGCGCCGGTATCGCTTATGGCTACTAAATGGCTGTCAATTTCAAAATCGCGCTGTTTGTCGCTTACGTCAACAGGCGCAACAACCCTTACCATAGCGTCAAGGCGGTGCCCTGCGCCGCGTACCTGCACCGTCTGCGGCGAAACATCCTGCTTGCTGAGTGCGTAATCGTTGGCAGGCAGGCCTATAACAACGGTTTCAACCGGCATGGTGCGTTCGCTTATTTTATCAAGATAAACGTAAATATTATTCGGGTAAACTTCTACAACCTGCCCTTCCGGGAACTGGGCATGCACCGGCAGATACTGCTGCCCCACGTCGCGCCCGTCGCAGTCGATATAGGCAATAACTTCTTTTTCCGTTACGCCGCCCAGAAGGCTGCGCTGGCCGCTTACCTTAACTTTAATGTTATCGGGCGCATTAAGCACAACCATGTTTTCGGCAACGTTGCGCTGCTGCAGCTTAACCACAAAATCGCGCTCAATTACCGGGTTCTGTTCGCTCATAACATACAGCCACAATCCGCAGGCCACTATCAGGGTGACGATACGCGGAATTAAATTCTCACGTTCAAAAAACTGCTTCACTTTTTGTCACCTCTTAAATCACGGATTTTTTCACGGAGCATCTGTTTAAAATCGGCTTTGGGCCGTGTAATGGAAGCCTTTAAAAACTCTTTTACGTCGTCGGCCGTTAAATAACGCTGCAAAGTGCCGTTGCGCGCCAGCGAGATAGTGCCGGTTTCTTCACTTACAACAAGAATTACCGCGTCGGACTGTTCGGATATGCCAAGCGCTGCCCTGTGGCGCGTGCCAAGCTCCTGGCTGAGGTTGCGCATTTCCGTCAGCGGCAAAAGGCAGCTTGCGGCGGCAATGCGGTTGCCGCGGATAATTACCGCGCCGTCATGCAGCGGGGTATCTTTTTCAAAAATATTTAAAAGCAGGCTGTCGCTGATAAGGCCGTCAATGGCAACGCCGGTTTCAATGCGTTCTTCAAGCCCTATCTCGCGTTCAATAACAATCAGCGCGCCTATTTTGCGGCGGCCCATTACAATGGCGGCCGAAGTAATGGAGTTAACCATTTCGTCCACTTCGTACTCGTCAAGCTCGCCGTGCTTGCGGAAAAGCCTGCCGCGGCCAATCTGCTCCAGCGCGCGGCGCAGCTCCGGCTGAAAAACTATCGGCAGCGCAACAATAAGCACCGTCATGCTTTTTTCCAGCACCCAGCTAATAACATGCAGATTAAGCCAGCGGCTTATGAACATAATGGCGCCCAAAGTTAAAAGGCCCTTTACAAGCACAGCGGCTCTTGTGTTTTTCAGCATTAAGTATATTCTGAAAAGAAAATACGCCACCACCAAAATATCTATAACATCAAGGATGCCGATGGTTTTGATGAGGCTGTTAATATTAGTCAGCAAAAACATCACCCATTTCTTAAATACTGCTACATTAGTTATTATATCAAACTGCAAGTTTATATTCTATGCCCGCGGCATATATTTTTAAATTTTTTCGCAAAGCTGAAATTTTTCTGCCGCACAGTGCATAAACAGGTTTTACAAACTTGCCATTTGCCGCAAAATACATTAAAATATTACAGGCTATAAAATAGAAAAGAGGTTATGTGCATGGAAAGAAAAATTATCCAAGTTGAAGAACGTCCGCCCCTTGCGCTGAACATTCCGCTCAGCATACAGCATTTGTTTGCCATGTTCGGCTCAACGGTGCTCGTTCCGTTTTTGTTTAACGTAAGCCCTACAACCTGCCTGTTTATGAACGGTATCGGCACGCTGCTGTACCTGTTCATCACCAAAGGCCGCATCCCTTCCTATCTTGGTTCCAGCTTTGCTTTTATTTCCCCTGTTCTGGCAATTATGGCAACAAGCAGCTACCATGATGCGCAGTCCGGCTTTATTGTGTTCGGTATTATTTTCATTTTGTTTTCCGCACTTATTAAAGCTACCGGCACCGGCTGGATTGACGTTATCTTCCCTCCCGCGTGCATGGGCGCCATTATTGCGGTTATCGGCCTTGAACTTGCGCCGACCGCTGCTTCCATGGCCGGTCTGACGGGCGAAAACATTAATCCCGACCACATTATTGTTTCTATGTTTACCCTTTGCGTTACCATTATCGGTTCCGTCGCTTTCCGCGGATTCCTTGCCATTATCCCGGTACTGTTCGGCGTTATCTGCGGCTACATTCTGGCGCTGTTCATGGGCCTTGTAGACTTAACCCCCGTTATTAACGCACCGTGGTTCCAGCTTCCGCATTTTTACAGCCCCGTATTTAATCTGGATGCCATTTTGATTATCGCCCCTGCGGCACTGGTTGTACTGGCAGAGCATATCGGCCATTTGGTTGTTACCGGCAATATTGTTGACCGCAACCTCATTAAAGACCCGGGCCTTTCCCGTTCTCTCTTTGCAGACGGCTGCTCCAACATTTTATCCGGCTTCTTCGGTGCAACGCCTAACACCACTTACGGCGAAAACATCGGCGTTATGGCCATTACCAAGGTTTACAGCGTATGGGTTATCGGCGGCGCGGCAGTATTTGCCATTCTGCTTTCCTTCATCGGCAAGCTCTCCGAGCTGATTCACAGCATTCCCGTACCGGTTATGGGCGGCGTGTGCATTCTGCTGTTCGGCGTTATTGCAGCCAGCGGCCTGCGCGTACTGGTAGAAAGCAAGGTTGATTACAGCAAATCTTCCAACCTTGTTATGACTGCCGTTATTATGATTATCGGCCTGTCCGGCGCCAAACTTACCTTCGGCACCATCAGCGTACAGGGCATGGTTCTGGCAACACTGGTTGCAATCCTGCTCAGTGTTACCTTTAAAATTCTCGACCGCCTCGGATTTTTGAACCATATTTAATACACAGCATTTGACTTTAATGCCATATTTGCTATAATAATTATAGAAAAACAAACGGCTGCCGATAGACGGTCAGCCTGATATAGTTTGAATTAGTTATATGATAACCGCTCAAAGTTTCTCAGGACCATGGGCGGTTATCTGTTTTTGTGAGATATATCTTTCCCGAGGGTATAACCAATGGAAAAGATAGTAACCGTATAGCCGATTATAGCTAATAACGATAAAATATCCACGTTATCCCCTCCTTCAGCATATTTCCGCCAAGCGGATTCTATGTCAACGAAGAGTCACAGTCCCTTCAGGGAAGGGCTAACCGCCTACCGTTATGGCAGCACATTTGCCTGCTTATTTTAACAGATAAATATAAAACTGTAAAGAAATATATTTTATGTAAATTTTGCTTATGTCAATCATTTTTACCAGTGCTGCGGGTACCGGTTAAACACAAGCATAAGCATTAATTTAACTGCTAAACTACCCTATAAAGCACAAAAGCGGCGGCATCAGCCGTCGCTTTTGTTTTGCGTATCGTATTCTTTTTTAACGCCCTCATGCGGGGCGTTTACTACTTTTTTGGGAATACCACCTGTTTAGGTCCGAATTCTGCATTTTTAGGCACCAGAACTTCATCAAATTTGATGTTGCGGGTATGCAGCGTATGGCTCCATTCGTGGTCATGCCTGTGCAGGAAGCCGATAAACGAAATGGGAATCCAGCTGTAAATAAACAGCGGGTACAGCAGAAGATACAGCCACGATTTAAACGAAGCGCGTATTTTCCAAAGTACAATTACCGGGAACACATACTGCCCGATACCTATCAGCGTCCATACCTCAACCGGCAGAATGGAATAAAGCACGTTTGTATAGAACGGATAGTACATATAAATATAGCTGCAAATTACATAAAAGGTAGAAAGCAGCAAAAAGTACGGCTGGAACAAATGCAGTATGCCATCCAGCATAATCGGATTGCGCTCTTTAATGCCTTTTTTAAACAACTTGCCGATATAGCGGCTGCCTACGTCAAACTGGCCCTGCGCCCAGCGTTTGCGCTGATTCCAGGACTGCATGAAAGTCAGCGGCTTTTCGTCGTAAACAATAGCGTCATGCGCCCAGGTTGTCGGTATGCCCTCCAGAATCGCCTTCATAGTAAATTCCATATCTTCCGTCAGGCAGGTTGCGCCCCAGCCATAGCGGCGCAGAATATTGGTGGAAATACACATGCCCGTGCCGCCGAGGCAGCTGGACAGGCCGATATTGTATTTTGCCAGATGGTATACATGGTTAATAACCCAGAAAGCAATCGAGAAAGTACCGGAAATCCATGTATCGTTAGGATTTTTGGAATCAAGGTAACCCTGAATAAGGCGCTCGCCGTTGCAGAGGCGGCTGTTCATTTCCTTTAAAAAGTCGGGGTGTACGAGGTTATCGGCGTCAAAAACGCACACGGCGTCATACTGGCGTTCCATTTTGAACAGACGGTTAAACATCCAGTCCATGGCATAGCCTTTGCCCTTTTCGGTGTCGTTAAAACGCTCATGCACCTGCGCACCGGCTTTGCGTGCCACTTCGGCAGTTTTGTCGGTGCAGTTGTCGGCAACAACAAAAATATCATACAGTTTGTCAGAGTAATTCAGCAAATGCAGGTTTTCTACCAAAGCGCCGATAACGCGTTCTTCGTTATGCGCGCAGACAACCATAGCAAAAGTATGCTTTTCTTCATAAACCTTTTTGTCCTTTTTGCGGTAAACCAGCCCGAAGAACGAAAGCGTAAAATAATAAATGGTAAAAAATACGATTAACAGCTGGAGAGGAATCATTATTATATCAAAATACGTTGTCATAAAAGGCTCCTCGCTTCACACTAATCACTGCTTATGCAGTGCTTTAACATAAACCGCATTGATGATGCCGATAAGCGTATAGGTAAACATAATTACAAACGGCCAGCCTTCCGGGCGCAGGTAAAAAATGTACGCGCCAATGGCAAGCCCGATAATAACGGGCACTTTAAAGAGCGGGTTGCCCTTGCCCTTAAAATCCGGATAACGGATGGTGCTGTACAAAATGCAGCCGATAACAAAGGTCAGTACGGCAACATAGCTCTGCGGCACGTCGTAGCCGGAAAGCACGAACGCAGCCAGAACGCAGGCACCGCCGGGAATAGGCATGCCCTGAAAATAACCGTGGATAACATCGGCATTAATGTTAAAACGCGCCAGGCGCAAAGCGCCCCATACCGGAAACAGCGCAGCAATAAGCTGGCCCCAGATACCGAAATCGGTCATGCCGTAGTAGTACATCATTACGGCAGGCGCAACGCCGAACGAACAAACGTCGCAAAGAGAATCCATCTCGACGCCGAACTTGCCTGCCACGCCGAGCGCCCTTGCCGCACGCCCGTCGCAGGCATCAACGGCAACAGCCAGAATAATGTATATTGCCGCCCATTCAAAATTGCCGGCAACCGATTCAAAAATAGAAAGAACGCCTAAAATCAAGTTAGTACCGCTGATACTGTTAGGTATTATACGACGGTATTCCATCAGTCCATGACCCTCCCGATTATGGATTTACCGCCGGTGACGGCATCTCCTTTTTTTACAAGTATTTCTACATTTTTGGGCAGCACAAGCTCGGTGCTGGAGCCAAATTTAATCATGCCATAGCACTCGCCCTGCGTAAGGTTATGCCCCAGCGTAACCCACGACACAATGCGGCGTGCCAAAAGGCCTGCCACCTGAATGACAAGCACTTTCATCTTATCGTTTTCCACGCCGATGGCATGGCGTTCGTTTTCAAACGAAGCGTTTTTTTCGTATGCCGGCACAAACTGCCCGCAGGTATAACGCTGATATTTAATTTCGCCGCTGACGGGGCTGCGGTTAACATGTACGTTAAAAACAGAAAGGAAAATCGTTACCTTAACGGCTTCTTCATTAAGATATTCTTCGTCGTAAAAATCCTCCACGCCCATTACCGTTCCGTCTGCCGGAGAATAAATTACCGAAGTGTCCTGCTCCGTAACGCGTTTTGGATTGCGGAAAAAATACGCAAAATATGCCGTAAGAACCAGGAAGGGAATGCACCAAATGATGCCCGCGCCATACCATACCGCAAGCGCCGCTGCCAGGCTGCCGAGTATGAACGGGTAACCATCTTTTACTATCGTCATTGCTGCTCCTTTCTATTCATCTGCAAAAAAATAATATGATGAACTCATTTATTCATCATATTATTATAGTATAGGTATTTCCTTTTGTCTACCAAATTATTTACTTTGTAACACTTTAATTACAAACTGCGGCAGCACCATCATGCGCCCTATGCGGCTCGGCTGCTTATAAAGGCGGAACAGCCATTCCAGCGACGCTTTCTGCATCCACAGCGGCGCGCGGTCCATCTTGCCTGCAAGCACGTCAAAGCTGCCGCCAACGCCCATTAAAACCTGCGGCTTCAGTTCGCTGCGGAAACGCGCCAGCCAGTTTTCCTGCTTCGGCGCACCCAGCGCCGCAAAAAGCATATCCGCACCACTTGCGTTAATTTCGGCAATAATTTCTTCGTTTTCGGCTTCGGTAAAATAACCGTTGCGGCAGCCTGCCACTTTAAGCCCCGGCGCCATCTGCAAAAGCTTGTCGCGCGCGGCTTCGGCAATGCCCGGCGCAGCGCCGAAGAAAAATACCTTATAGCCTTTTTTTGCCGAAAGTTTTGCCAGCTCCACAAATAAATCGCAGCCTGCCACACGCTCCGGCACATTATGCCCCAGCTTGCGCCCGGCCCAAACAGTACCGGCACCGTCTGCCAGTACCAAATCGGCATTTTGGCAGACTATTTTTTTATATTCCGCATCTTTCTGGCACATCATAATAATTTCCGCATTGGCGGTAACCACGAAAGTCTGCTTTTTATTTTTTACCTGCGAATTTAAAAAGTTAACCGCGCCGTCCATTGTATATGGGTAAACCGGCACATCAAGCACATAAAACGGTTTTATTTTTTCCATAATTTTGTCCTTTAAATCTTCGCCACGTCAGAAGGCACAGTTAAGAACTGTAAATTGGGGTTGCGGTCCAGAATCCAGTTCAGCGCCCATTCGTTGTTAACCAAAATTACCGGGCGATCTTTTTTATCGTAAACCAGCATGCCGTTATCGAGACCTTTTAAGTTCTCGATATCCTTTTCGTTTTCGGCATATACCCAGCGTGCCACGCTGTAACCCAGCTGGTTCATCAAAAGCTGCGCGCTGTATTCGTTTAAAAGGCGGTATTCCAAAACTTCAAGCTGCAGCGAACCAACCACGCCGACGATAAAGCTTTCAATGCCCAGATCCTTCTGGCGGAATACCTGAATGGCGCCTTCCTGCGCCAGCTGCACAATGCCTTTTTCAAACTGTTTGCGTTTCAAGGAATCCTTAGGCTGCACGCGGGCAAAAATTTCCGGCGGGAAAACCGGGAAATCTTCAAACTGAATTTTCAGCTTTTCGTCGCTCAGCGAATCGCCGATACCGAAAATGCCCGGGTCGAAAATACCGATAATATCGCCGGGGTATGCTTCTTCAACAATGGTGCGCTCCTGCGCGAGGAACTGCTGCGGCTGCGCCAGCTTAACCGGCTTGCCGCCCTGCATGTGGTACACCGTCATGCCTTTTTTGAACACACCGCTGCAAATACGCATAAAAGCAATGCGGTCGCGGTGCGCCGGATTCATGTTAGCCTGAATTTTAAACACAAACGCACTGAACAGTTCGTTGTCCGGGCTTAACAAATCGCCGTTCTGCAAAATACGCGGCTGCGGCATCGGCGACAGTTCCAAAAATTTCTCCAAAAAGCTGCGCACGCCAAAGTTAGTCATGGCGCTGCCGAAGAACATCGGTGTCAGTTCGCCGCTGTTTACCTTCGCCATGTCGAACTCGTCGCCGGCCATGTCCAAAAGTTCAATATCGTCGCATAATTTATGGTACAAATCTTCGCCGATGGCGTTAATAATTTCCGGGTCATCCAGGCTGCCCGTGGTAGATTTTAAAATTTTGGAGCCGTGGCTGCTGTCGTTTTCAAACAGTTCAATCTGTTTTTTAACGCGGTCATACACGCCGATATAATTGCCGTCGATACCGATAGGCCAGTTAATCGGGTACGCGCGGATGCCCAGCACCTGCTCGATTTCGTCCATCAAATCAAACGGGTCGCGGCCGTAACGGTCAAGCTTGTTTACAAAAGTAAATACCGGCAGCTGCCTGCGGTGGCAAACCCAGAACAGCTTTTTCGTCTGCGGTTCCACGCCCTTGGCGCAGTCAATAAGCATTACGGCGCTGTCAGCCGCCATCAAAGTGCGGTAAGTATCTTCCGAAAAGTCCTGATGACCCGGCGTATCCAGAATGTTTACGCGGTAGCCGTCATAATCAAACTGCAAAACGGAGCTTGTTACGGAAATGCCGCGCTGCTTTTCAATTTCCATCCAGTCCGAAACGGCATGGCGGTTGGATTTACGCGCCTTAACCGTACCGGCAAGGTGAATTGCGCCGCCGTACAGCAAAAGTTTTTCCGTCAGCGTCGTTTTACCGGCGTCAGGATGCGATATAATGGCAAAAGTGCGGCGTTTTTCAATCTTTTCAAGTAATTCCTGCATTGTTTTCCCCCGTTATTCCCTGTTCTGCAATTCGTAAATACTGTAAGCGTCAATAATCTGTTTCAAAATATAATCGGGCACCGGCACAGCCGTTTCCATAACGCCCTTAATGTTCACGCGGAAGGCAACGTCCTCATATTTTTCGCCGCCGTAGGTTTCGCAGCTGAAGCTGGTACGCATAAACTCATCCTTAAAAGTGCAGTATTTCAGCACGTCATGCTTGCGTTTTAAATCCCATTCGTGATAAAACTCATACAATTTTTTCTGCGCCTCCGGCGGAATATCCACACCGGCAACCACATAGCCGTCCATAGGCGTGCAGTCCAAATCTTCGTAAACCGTGCCGTCCTCCAGTTCGATGGTGACAGTCATCACATAGTCCACTTCGTTAAATCCGGCATTTTTAATCTGCCATTTTTCGTGCCATTTTTTTATGCACGCCGGGCAGATGAACTTTGCCTCTTTTACGGTATTATTAATGTAATTGTCCTTATAATACAAAACGCCGCCTTCCGGCACAAACTCACTGCCGCATTCGGCGCATACAAGCCTTACGCTGCGAATCATTGCACGCACTCCTTTTCTGTCAAGGCTATAAAAAAAGCCTTCACGGGGATTTCCCGTAAAGGCAGTTGTTTCGGAATGGTCGGAGCGGCGGGATTCGAACCCACGACCTCTTCCACCCCAAGGAAGCGCTCTACCAAGCTGAGCCACGCCCCGAAACACAAGTAATATTATAAACAAACTAAATGCAAATGTCAAGCATTAATTATCAATAACGCGTGCGCCTTCTTCGTCAAGCTTCAGCACATGGTACACAGCCTGCTGTCCGGCTTTTTCAAAAGCCTGCTGCATGGCGCGCCCAATGGCTTCACTGTCGGCATCCGCCGCAGCGTATGCCATTAAGGTAGAACCCGCGCCGCTGATAATAGCGCCGTAAGCGCCGGCATTTTTAGCAGCCTTAAACACAGCCTGCGTACCGTTAATAAGCGGCATGCGGTACGGCTGGTGCAGCCTGTCCTCCAAAGCATCGGGCAAAAATTTATATTCGCCCGTTAAAAGCGCACTTACCAAAAGCGCACTGCGCCCGGCGTTAAAAACAGCATCCTTATGGCTTACCGTTTCCGGTATCGCCTGTCTTGCCCTTGCTGTAGAAAGCGGCTCTGCCGGTACTGCGGCAATAAAGCTCAGCGGCTTTTTGGGCACAAAGCGCAGCGAAGCAGCCTTGCCGTGCGCCATATAACTTACCGTAAACCCGCCTAAAAGCGCCGGTGCCACATTATCCGGATGCCCTTCAATTTCGGTAGCGTAATCTACAAGCTGCTGCCTCGTTAAAGTGCTGCCGGTTAAATAATTAGCCGCCATCAGCCCGGCAACAATGGCCGTACTGCTGCTGCCCAACCCGCGCGAAAGCGGTATGCGGTTGTGCATGGTAACTTTCAGCCCGGTATAGCGGCGGTCGGTAAGCTCGTTCCACAAACGGAAAAACGCCAGAAACGCCAGGTTTTTGCCGCTGGCATGCAAACGCCCGCTGCCCTCGCCGGTAACTTCAAGTTCAAAGCCGCGCTCAGTAAGCTCATAAGTAAATTCGTTGTATAAATTGCAGGCAGCGCCCAAAACGTCAAACCCCGGCCCGCAGTTGGCCGAAGTGGCGGGCACAATTACCCTTACGCTTTTTTTCATAACATCACTCCACGTTGTCATCTTCAACATGGATGACGCTGCATACTTCCTTAATAACCGGCAGGCCCTTCAAAGTCTGCACGGCCATCTGCATATCAAGCTCGGAAACATGGTAGGTAATAACAACAAGTTCTGCCAGCTTGTCACCAACCATCTGTTTCTGAATAACTTTTTTCAGGCCCACATTCTGTGCGGCAAAAGCGGCGGCAATCGCAGCCAGCACGCCCGGCCTGTCCACAACGTGCAGGCGGATATAAAACGGCGAAAGCATATCTTCAAGGCGGCACAGGTGCTTTTCGTCAAAGCAGGTGCAGTTAATGCGCCCGGTAGAACCATGCACCATATTGCGCGCCACGTCGATAATATCGCCGCACACAGCGCTTGCAGTAGGCAGCCCGCCTGCCCCGCGGCCCATAAACATTGCTTCGCCAAGGGCGTCGCCTTCCACAAACACAGCATTAAACACATCGTTAACGCCTGCCAGCGGATGCTCCGTAGGCAGCATGGTAGGCCTTACGCAAACAGTAATGCCTTTTTCTTCATCATGTTTGGCAACAGCCAGAAGTTTAATGGTATAGCCAAGTTCTTTGGCGTATTCAATATCGCAGAGTTTTAAACTTTCAATGCCCGATACCAGCACATCATCAAGGCTGATGCGCGTATTAAAGGCAATAGAAGCCAAAATTACCAGCTTGCGTGCGGCGTCCAGCCCGCCCACATCGGCAGTCGGGTCCGATTCGGCATAGCCTTTTTCCTGCGCCTCGCGCAGAACTTCGCCGTAATCCATATGGTCCTGCGACATTTTGGTAAGCATATAATTGGTAGTGCCGTTAACAATGCCCATTACCGATTTAATGCGGTTGGCGGCCAGGCACGATTTAAGCGGGCGGATAATGGGTATGCCGCCGCCCACGGCGCCTTCAAACATAAAATCAACATTGTGCAGCTCCGCCAGCGGAAACAGCTCCCTGCCGTATTTTGCCAGCACATCCTTGTTGGCCGTAACAACATTTTTTCCGTGCTCCAACGCGGAAGCAATATATTCCTTCGCCGGATGCTCGCGCCCAATCAACTCAACAATAATATCAATGTCCGGGTCATTTACAATGTCCTCAAAATCACCGGTAACGGCATATTTTTTGCCAAGCTCCGCCGCTTTCTGCGGATTGCGCACCAATATTTTCTTTATTTCTATTTTGCAGCCTGCTTTTTTGGCAATTTCGCCGCCGTTATGCTCAAGCACGTGCAGCACGCCGCTGCCGACGGTTCCCACGCCCAAAAGGCCGATATTAACACAATCTTTCATTTGTTCCCCCCGTAATTAAATAAATGGCTGCGGCTTAAACCTGCCCCAGAACTTCCAGGCGTTTAACGCCGTCAATCATGCGGAGCTTATCCAAAAGCGCTTCCAAATCAACCGTCAGGTTTTTGGTTTCGATAGAAATGGTAGTGTTGGCAACCCCCTGCAAAGGAATGCCCTGGTTAATGCTCATAATGCTGCCGGAATCTCCCGCAACAGTATTCAGCACGCGCGAAAGCACGCCCGGTTTATGTTCAAGCAAAAGAGAAAGGGTAATGATTTTTTCTTTGCTTGCTTCATAAAACGGAAATACATAATCTTTATATTTGTAATAAGCGCTGCGGCTCAGCCCCATTTTTTCAACAGCCTCATTAATAGTTCTGATTTCGCCGCGTTTTAAAATTTCCTTTACCTTAATGGTTTTTTTGATTGCTTCAGGCAGAATTTCCTCTCTGACAAGATAGAATGTAGATTTTTCTGTCATGTAATCATCTCCTTAAAAATTTTTTTACATCTTACTCATAGAGACATTATAACACTGTTTCGTGGTAAAAGCCATATGTTTTTGTGAATTTACTGAAATATTCTTACAATTTAAAAAACAAAACACATTCCGCCCATAAAACAGAATGTGTTTGTAAAATTATTTCTTTAAATCTTCAGCATGCCCCTGGCGGATTTTGCTTTCCGTACCGTTTAAAAGGCGCTTGATATTATCCTTATGGCGGATAATTACAAACGCTGCCGCAACGGCGGCAAACAAAAACACCGGCAGCGGATACCCGAAATACCACGCAAGGCACGGCGCGCAGAACGCGCCCACGCAGCTGCCCAGCGAAACATAGCGGGTTGCCAGCACAATGGCAAGCCACACAATAAAGCAAATGCCGCTTACCTTGGGCATTAAAAAGATTAAAAGCCCAAGGCCGGTTGCAACGCCGCGGCCGCCTTTAAAGCCCAGAAACAAAGAATAATTATGCCCCAGCAGCGCGCCGATAGCGGCAAACAGCATGGCGTACAAATCGCCGCCGGTCATGCTTTGGGCAATCATAACGGCAATAATGCCCTTGCCCGCATCGCACAAAAGCACCAGCGCCGCGGTTTTGCCGCCAACAGTACGGAAAACATTGGTACTGCCTATATTTTTGCTGCCGTACTCGCGGATATCAATGCCGTGAATTGCCTTAACCAGCCACAGCCCCGAAGGGACGGAACCAAACACAAAACCAACGGCAAACCATAATACAAACATCATTACATCCATTTATTCAGCCTCTATTCGTCCTCTTTTTTGCCGCGGATAATCATTGACAGCGGCGTGCCTTCAAAACCGAACGCTTCACGCAGTTTGTTTTCCAGATAACGCTGGTACGAAAAATGCATGATTTCCGGCTCGTTGACAAAAATAACAAACGTAGGCGGCTTAATTTTAACCTGCGTTGCATACAAAATCTTCAAACGCTGGCCCTTTTCCGTCGGCGGCGGGTTAATTGCCACAGCGTCGGCAATAACCTGGTTCAGCACGCTGGTTGCCACGCGCATGGCGTTCTGTTCGGCAACGTAATTAATAACCTCCGGCAGGCGGTGAATACGCTGCTTGGTAAGCGCCGATACATACACAACAGGCGCATACTGCATAAAAATCAGCTCTTTGCGCAGGGTTTCGGTATAGCGCAGGGTGGAGTTTTCGTCCTTTTCGTAGGCGTCCCACTTGTTAACAACAATTACAATGCCCTTGCCCGCTTCGTGCGCATAACCGGCAATTTTTTTGTCCTGCTCGGTAACGCCGTCCACAGCGTCAATAACCATCAGCACCACATCACTGCGGTCAACGGCGCGCAGGCTGCGGATAATGCTGTACTTTTCAATCGGCTCGTCAATTTTGCCCTTGCGGCGCATACCGGCAGTATCAATAAACAAATACTTCTGCCCGTTGCGCACAACCGGCGTGTCAATAGCATCGCGCGTAGTGCCGGCAACATCACTTACAATGCTGCGCTCCTGCCCTACCAGCGAATTAAAAATAGAAGACTTGCCTACATTCGGGCGGCCGATAAGCGCAACCTTAATCTGGTCCTCGTCGTTGTCAAAAACGCCCGCCTTATTCTGCGGAAACTTTGCCACAACGGCGTCCAAAAGGTCGCCAATGCCCAAATGGTTAGCCGCCGAAATCGGGAACGGCTCACCCAGTCCCAAATTGTAAAACTCATAAACGTTAAGCTCCTGCTTGGGCGAATCCGCCTTGTTTACAGCCAGCACAATCGGCTTGCCGCTTTTGCGCAGAATCCTGGCAACATCGGCGTCCTCCTGCACAATGCCGCTGCGCGCGTCGCACACAAACAAAATAACGTCTGCCTCTTTAATGGCAATTTCCGCCTGCTGGCGGATGGAAACAGCAATCGCGTCGCTGTTCATAATCTCAATGCCGCCGGTATCAACCATCATAAACTGGTTGTCCAGCCAGTCGCCCTCGGCGTACAGGCGGTCGCGCGTTACGCCCGGGGTGTCTTCAACAATGGAAATGCGGCTGTTTGCAAAAATATTAAACAATGTCGATTTGCCGACATTAGGCCTGCCAACAATGGCAACTATCGGTTTACCCACTCCACTAACCTCACTCTCTAAAAATCTATGCCTGCCCGGGAACTTACCCCCAGATGGAAATAGTGCTTAACCTCCTGCATATCCGTTACCAGCCCGGCAGCATCACACAGCTTCTGCGGTGCGCCGCGCCCGGTGCAGATAATTTCGGCATAACCCTTATGCTCCTTCAAAAAATCAACCACTTCATCCACCGGCAGCATACCCGTCTGTAAAACAATGTTAATCTCGTCAAGTATTATTAAATCGGCTTCGCGGTTTAAAATTGCTTTTTTGGCTGTTTCCCAGCCGCTGCGCGCCAAGTCAAGGTCAACCTGCGCCGGATTTTTAAAATTTACAAAAGCGTCGCGCCCCACCTGCTTTAAAGTAAAGCCCGGCAAAAGATGCGCGCCGATTGCCTCACTGTAATTGGGGTCATCCTTTAAAAAGGCCAGCATTAACACACGCGCACCGCGTGCACACGCACGGAACGCCACCCCCAGCGCGGCACTGGTTTTGCCCTTGCCGTCGCCGGTGTAAACCTGCAAAATACCGTAATCTTTCATAACAACACCTTATCTTTGCAGCAGCTTGTACAAATCCCCAGCCGAAGCAGCCCTGTGCACGGGCGCTCCGCAGGCGGCGCAAAACTCTGCGTAACTCATATCGTCAAGGAACAAATCATCGCTGTTTAAAACAACTTCCGGCAAAATAACGCTCTCTGCGCCCTTAACGGCGTTTAAAATATCATTGCCGCACAAAAGCCCGGTTACGTTAACCGTATTGCCAAAAAACTCGTTCTCTACCGCCAGCAGCTTGTGCTGCATGCCGGTTTTGGCGTTAAACTCCTCAATAAGCGGCTGCAAAACCTTATAAGCACTTGTGCCAACAGGTATAACGCTGTTTGTGCTGCCCTTAACCGGGGCAATTTTGCCTGCCTCCTGCCATTCTTCCAAAAAATTGCGGCTCAGGCCGATGCCGTTTTCCAGCTGCGGAAAACCGTCATACCACTCCGCTTCCGGCAGCGGCATGCCTGCCAGAATGTAAAACTCGTCGCCGAGGTACACAAACGATTTGCCAAGGCTTTGGCGGCATTCCTTCTGCCAGTCCGTAACCATGGTTACAATTTCACGCGCTTCTTCCGGCGTAAACAGGCGCAGCGGCGATAAATGCGCGCGGTTTTTGGTAAGCCCCACCGGCACCACGGCCATAGTTTCAACATTCGGCGCCAGCGCGCGCAAATCGGCATAAGTGCGTTTTAAAACCTCACCGTCGTTATAGCCGGGGCAGCACACAATCTGCGTATGCACGGTAATACCGGCTTCAAACAAGCGGTGCAGCTTATCCATCAGCTCGCCCGCAAAGCGGTTTTTCATCATTGCGCAGCGCACTTCGGGGTCGGTAGCGTGTACGGAAACGTACAACGGCGACATGTGCGTTTTAATAATGCGGTCAAAATCTTCGTCCTTCATATTGGTAAGGGTTATAAAATTGCCATACAAAAACGAAAGGCGGTAATCGTCATCACGCACATAAAGCCCCTTGCGCATGCCGGGTATCATCTGGTCTACAAAACAGAAAACGCATTTGTTGTAACAGGTTGTTACCTTGTCAAACACGGCGCTTTCAAACTCCAGCCCCAGGTCTTCATCTATGTTTTTGGTTATCTCTACTTTGCGCTCATTGCCTGCGGCGTCCAAAAGTGTAAGTTCCACTTCCTCATCCGCCAGCAAAAAGCTTAAATCTATAATATCGCGCACGCTGCTGCCATTAACCGCCAGCAGGCTTTCGCCCGCTTTAATGCCTGCGGCATCGGCAAGGCTGCCGCGTTTAACGCTGCTTATTAATCCCTGCATAAAAACTCCTTTATACAAAACACTCTTTTAAAACATACTTTGTTAGTTTATATTATACCGTTAAATATGTCAAATTGCAAAATGATGATAGTTGTTTTGCATTTTGGGGTTTGTTTTGTTTGACTTTGTCTGCTCATTTGCTATAATAAATATAGAAAGTGCTACCGATAGACGGTCAGCCCAATATCAGATTATTTACCTACGAAATAACCGCTATTGGCGAACGGCGGTTATTTCTGTTTTCGTGACAAATCTTTTCCAAGGGAATAACCCAAAGAAAAAACGGCGATTGTATAACTTGCTATTGCAAGGAACGACCACACATCCACGTTATTCCCTCCTTTCACAGATTTTCCGGCTTTAGGCTTTTACGGCTTGAAGCCGGATTTTCTATTTTACGGAGGGTCACAGTCCCTCCGAGGGAGGGCTAACCGCCTACCGTTATGGCAGCACGCAGAGAATAGTATAGCAAATAAATATATGGTTGTCTATTTTTGTATTTTTATTATATTTTTTATTATTTAGGTTTCATCTTTGAATGAAGGTTATTATTTTTAATTTACTTTTTATGTCATGTTCATTCTTTTGAGTGACCAAAAGAAATTTTAGATGGTAAATTTTACTTCCTGTTCGGTCGTAAAATTTGCCTGGCTTCACTGGCAC